>Ga0182015_10000189_pt1 | contig 87767 bp, 80 predicted proteins | sample 712P3MmetaG_FD_120478 | JGI IMG/M metagenome (GOLD analysis project Ga0182015, IMG submission 120478) | Permafrost microbial communities from Stordalen Mire, Sweden - 712P3M metaG | ecosystem: Environmental > Terrestrial > Soil > Wetlands > Permafrost | place: Sweden: Stordalen | collected...
CGGCCCGACCCGCACCCACCGCACCCACCGCACCCACCGTTAGCGCCCGCACCACCAACACCGCACACTCCCCGCCTCCGCACGAGCCCCTGTCCTAATCCGCCTCGATTACCCCGTTACCAACCAACGTCCCGCCCCATCCACACCTCCAATCCACCGCTAAACCCCATCATCCCGATCCCCAGCTCCCGCCCCCATACCCCCTCCCGCATCCCCCTTGACATCATCAGTCCACTAAGGTATATTATGTATACCAATACTTGGAAGAGGCTTTCCGAGCGGTTGCGCGGGGTGTTGTGCGACATCTGGAGGGGCGGCATGGAGCGCCGTGCAAACAGGATGAGGAACAAGTATCGGGGGATTTCGGGTGGCTACGGGGCCTTGGGGGTTGGGGATTTTTTGGCTTGTTCGAACTGGATGTATTGTTCTAGGAGTTCTTGGTTGGGGCCTACGATTCGGCGGCCGTTTACGAAGATTGTCGGAGTGCTGCTGATGTCTAGGGATTGACCTTCGGTTTGTTCGGCTTGGATGAAATCGGCGGTGTGGGAATCGACCATGCAGGTTTTTAGCTGGTCGGGGTTGGCACCGGCTTGCGTGGCCAAATCCACGAGTTTGTCGAAGGCGTTGTCGGGAGAAAAAAGGTCCTGGGCGTCGTAGATGCTGTCGTGGAATTTCCAAAACGATGACGGATTTTGGGTGTAGACGCAGTGAGCGGCTTCGGCGGCGGAGAGAGCCCAGGGATGCAGGTCGGTCAAAGGGAAATCCTTGAAGACGTAACGGACTTGAGGATATTTCGGGAGAAGCGTGCGCCAGAGCGTATCAAACTGAAGGCACGAGGGGCATTCGTAGTCGGCGTATTCGACTACAGTGACGCGGGAATCGGCCGGGCCTTTTGCCGGATCGCCTTCGGTGTGGATTAATTTGCGGACGGATTCAAGAGGATCGACCGACATGTCGTCGAGCTCGCCGCGGATTAGAAATTTTCCATCCTTGCTTACATAGATGACCGTTGTATCCGATTGACCATTGAAAGCGACCTCGACGTTGTAGACGGAAAGGTCCGCGATGGGTGTGGGCTGAGGGGCGCTCAGCGTGATTGTGAAATCGTTGCCGAAGCCGTAGAGGTCGCGGAGGTAGGCTTCGATTTTCTTTTGGAGTTCGGTTGGAGGCGCGGCGGGAGCGGCGGCAGGGGATGACGGTGCGGGCGCGGGCGACGGCGCTTGCGCGGCGACCGCGGCTGCGGATGAAAGTAACAGAGCGATGGCGATGAGAGCGTTTCGCACGACACACTCCTTTATGTATTACGGCTCAAACTTTTGCGCTAATGGAAACGGGCGGCCGAAGCCGAAGGCGCGCGACGTGATTTTTAATCCGGGCGCGGCTTGTTTGCGCTTGTATTCGTTGCGATCCACTTTGACGGCGATGGCGCGGACCAAGGATAAATCGTAACTGAAACGGGCGGCGATTTCTTCGGGAGAAAGCAGATTCTCGATATAGGATTTTAGGATGCGATCCAAAACGTCGTAGGGCGGCAGAGAATCTGTGTCCTTCTGATTGGGACGAAGCTCGGCTGAGGGCGGCTTCTCGATCGTGGCGCGGGGGATCAATTCCCTTTCGCGATTGATGACGGCGGCGATTTCGTAGACCATTGTTTTGGGGACGTCGGCGATTACGGCTAGGCCGCCGGCCATGTCTCCGTAGAGCGTGCAATAGCCTACGGCCAGTTCGGATTTGTTGCCGGTGCTCAGGACGAGCGCGCCGTATTTGTTGGAGAGCGCCATCAGGAGATTGCCGCGGATGCGGGCCTGGAGATTTTCTTCCGTGACGTCTTCGGCTTTGCCGGCGAAGACCTTAGCGAGATCGGCGCGGTAGCTGGCGAAGACATCGCCGATGGGCAGCACGATGAATTCGATGCCGAGATTCTGGGCGAGTTGCCTGGCGTCGGTGCGGCTGCCTTCGGAAGAATAGGGGCCGGGCATGGAGACGCCGTAAACATTTTCGGGGCCGACGGCCGAGGCGGCGATGGCGGCGACCACGGCGGAGTCGATGCCTCCGCTTAGGCCGACGACAACTTTCTGGAAGCCACATTTGCGGACGTAATCGCGCGTGCCGCAGACGAGTGCCTGGTAAGCGACTACGATTTCTTCCTGCGGCTGAGCGTGGACTTCGCCGGTGCCGGCGGCGGAATCGAAGAGGACGATGTCTTCTTCAAAAAGTTTGGCTTGCGCGGCGATGCGGCCATCGGGCATGACGGCGAGGCTGCCGCCGTCGAAGACCAGCGTGTCATTCCCTCCGACTTGATTGACGTAAAGAATGGGGCGCTGATGGGTGCGCGCGATGGAGCGCAGCATTTCGAGGCGCAGATTGCGCTTATCGAGAACATAGGGAGACGCGGAGAGATTTATGAGCAGGGCAGTTCCCTGCCCTACTAGCTCGGCTACGGGATCGCGATCGTAGCGGAGCTGGTTGGCCCAGAAGTTTTTGTCGTTCCAGATGTCTTCGCAGATGGTGATGCCGAGATTTTGGCCGCCGAACATGAAGGCTTTCTGGGCGCGGGCGGGCTGGAAATAGCGGGATTCGTCGAAGACGTCGTAGGTCGGGAGGAGCATTTTGTGCTGCTCGAAAACGATTTTGCCTGCGCTGATCAGGGCGGCGGCGTTAGCGGCGGGCTTGCCGGTGGATTCGCCGGAGCGCGCGACATAACCGACGATGGCGGGAAGCGGCAGTTTCTTCGCGAGGCAATCGAGTTCTTTGAGATTGCGGTCGATAAATGCCGGGCGCTCGACGAGATCTTGCGGGAGATAGCCGCAGAGGCAAAGCTCGGAAAAGACGATGAGATCGGCGCCGCGATCGCGGGCGCGGGCGGCGGCGTCGAGGATGCGAGCGGCGTTGCCGGGGAAATCGCCGACGGTAGGATTGAGTTGGCCGAGCGCGATTTTCATTGTCGTTCTTTAGGATACGGTTGCGGAGTGGAGTTTGCAATGCGGGCGGGATGGGCGTGGAGTGCGTTGACGCTACGATGAGAAAGACCCCACGCGTAAGGGCGACGTGTGGGGCACCCGGAAAGGCAAATGCCGGACAGGCTTGCGATACGGTGCGCTGGCGCGCTTCCGGCGTATAATCTTGCGGCAAATGGGACTGACTGCGGGCGATCGAGTCGGGGTTTACGAAATCGTGGCGCAGGTGGGCGCGGGCGGGATGGGGATCGTTTACCGCGCGCGGGACACGAGGCTGGGGCGCGACGTAGCAATCAAGGTTTTGCCGGATACGTTTGCGCGCGATCCGGAGTGGCTCTCTCGATTTCAACGCGAAGCGAAAGTTCTGGCTTCGCTCAATCATCCGAACATCGCTTCGATTTACGGCTTCGAGGATTCCGGGAACATTCATGCGTTCGTGATGGAGCTGGTGGAAGGACCGACGCTGGCGGATCGAATCAAGCTGGGCGCGATTCCGCTGGAAGAGGCCTTGCCCATCGCGCGGCAAATTTGCGAGGGCGTGGAATTTGCGCACGAGCGCGGCATCGTGCATCGCGATTTGAAACCGGCGAATGTGAAGGTGACGCCGGACGGCGCGGTGAAGATTCTGGATTTCGGATTGGCAAAAGCGCTGGAGGCGCCGGATTCGGGCGCGGATATTTCAAACTCACCCACGCTGACAATTGGCGCGACCCGTGCGGGAATGATTCTGGGGACGGCGGCGTACATGTCGCCGGAACAGGCCAAGGGCAGGCCGGCGGACCGGCGCGCGGATATCTGGGCGTTCGGCTGCGTGCTTTACGAGATGCTGAGCGCAAAGCAGCCGTTCAACGGAGAGACGGTTTCGGACACGCTGGCGGAAGTGCTGAAGTTCGATCCAGACTGGAATGCGTTGCCGGCGGAGACGCCGGCGAGCGTTCAGAGACTGGTGCGGCGCTGCCTGGTGAAGGAACCGAAGCAACGCCTGCAGGCGATCGGCGAAGCGCGGATTACGATTGAACAGACGCTGAATCCGTCGGAGGTGGCGAGCGGGACGGAATTCGCGTCGTCGGCCATGACGGACGCCGGCGGGCAGATCGCGGCAGTGCCGGCGTGGCGGCGGGCGCTGCCGTGGGGCGCGGCGGCGATTTCGCTGATCTCGACCGCAATCTTGGCGATTTTATTTTGGCGCGTAACGTCGGTTCCTGCGCGGTCGGTTTATTCGTACATTCTTCCGCCCGACGGCACCACTTTCGCTTTAGGCGCGACGACCGGGACGGCTGAAATCTCTCCTGACGGAGAAAAGCTTGTGTTTGTGGCGCGGGGCAGCGACGGAAAGTCGACGCTCTGGGTGCGGGAACTCGGATCGCTGAGCAGCCGACCACTTGACGGGACGGAAGGCGCATCATTTCCCTTCTGGTCCCCGGACAGCGATTCCGTTGCCTATTTCGTTCCCGGCAAACTGATGAAGATCGATACGAACGGCGGGCCGGCGCAGACGATCTGTGACGCTCAGAATGGGCGCGGTGGAACGTGGAGCGCGAACGGCGTAATCGTTTTCGCGCCGAAAATAACGGCACAGTTGGCGCAGGTCCCTGCCGCTGGCGGAACTCCCACGGCGCTGGTTCCCTCCGGTACGGCGAGCGGTCAAACGCTGACGCGCTGGCCGGTTTTTCTTCCCGACGGAGAGCATTTCTTATATTTTGGCGGCAATCCCTACGGGTCGAGCGCCGGAATCTATATTGGATCGCTCGGCAGCGGTGAACGGAAATTCCTCTTGGCGTCGGACAGCGATGCTCTTTATGCCGCTCCAGGATTTCTACTTTTCTTAAGAGGAAGCACGTTGATGGCGCAACCGTTCGACGCGAATGGATTGACGGTCACGGGAGATGCGGTTCCGATTGCGGAGCATGTAGCCAACCCGCTGTCGTACCGGATGGGGCACTTTTCGGCGTCTGAGCACGGCGAACTTGTTTACGACGAGGCGGAGGAGGACGAGAAGCAGGTTACCTGGATGGACGCGGGCGGAAAGCAACTTGGCACCGTGGGCGATCCGGGCATCGTCTTGGACCTGCGGCTTTCTCCGGACGGCAAGACATTGGCGGAGGCGATTGAGGATCCGCAGAAGAGAGGGTCCAACCTGTGGCTGGTGGATCTGGCTCGCGGAGTGCGCACGCGGTTTACCTTCGATCCCGCGCTTAACGAGCTACCGGTTTGGTCGCCGGATGGGACGCAAATCGCGTTCTCTTCGACCAGTGGGGGAAACCTGGACATTTACGAGAAGGCCGCGAACGGAACCGGGACCAGCACGCTGTTGGAGCAGAACCTAGGCGGGAATAATCTTGGCGACTGGTCGAAAGACGGACGATTCATCACCTATTACGGCAACAGCGAGGGAGGAGGAGGCGGATTAGAGGTGTGGATTTTGCCGATGTTCGGGGACAAAAAGCCCATCCGGCTATTGCAGAGCCAATCGAACGAGACCCATCCGAGGTTTTCGCCGGATGGCAAATGGCTCGCGTACAGTTCAAACGAATCCGGCAGGCTTGAGGTCTTCGTTGTGTCGCTTCCACAGCCGACCAGTAAGTGGCAGATTTCCTCGGACGGCGGAAATTATGCGACGTGGCAGGCGGATGGGAAGAAACTATTTTATGTTTCGGCGGACAACAAGCTGATGTCGGTGGATATTCAGGAGACGGGCGGCTCGCTTGCGATCGGCAAGACGCAAACGCTGTTTCAGATGGCGCCGGAATCGAGCGCGCCGCCGGCATACGATGTGGCAAGCGACGGAAAGAAATTTTTGGTGGCAGTGCCGGTGACGCCGGGGGGCGTGCAGCCGGTCACGCTGGTTACCAACTGGGTGGCGGCGGTGAAGAAGCAGTGAGGCGGAGCGAGCTGCTAAGATCGGCGGGATTCACGCGCGGCAATTGAACGACGCGGAATGGAGCGAGGCGACATGGGGAAAGCGAAAGAGTTTACGGTGGCGATTGCGGATCGGCCGGGGGCGCTGGGGAAATGTTTTGTGACGCTAGCGGAGCGCGGAGTGAATGTGCTGGCGTATCAATCGTACGTAGAGGAGGGCGAGAGCCTGGCGCGATTTGTGGCGGATGACGCCGCGGCGGCGACGGCGGTGATGGGGAGCTTGCGCATGGTGTTTGAGGTGACGGAAGTGGCGGTGGCGCGGGTGGCGAATCGGCCGGGAGTGTTGGGTCGGGCGGCGGCACTGCTGGGCGACAACGAGATCAATATCGATTACACGTACTGTGGGCAGGAGCCGGGCGCGGCGGTGGGGATGATGGTGTTTGGGGTGGATAAATTGGATAGGGCGGCGGCGTTGCTCGATGGGATGGGAAGAGAGAGTTAAAACCCGCACTCCGCCGCGGCGGACCTTCGGCCTTAAGATCGAAGGGTGCGGCACCCGACAATCCGATAACGCGTGGTTCCCTTCTGCGATCGGTCAGTTTTGCTTCATCTGAAGTATCAGCACGTTCAGCTTGGACTCGATTTGAAAGAGCGGAGTCCATGCGGTCTTCTGCGCGTCGCCATCGGGCATCGCTACGCATTGTTGCAGCAACTGCGCGCGTACTTCTCCCATCAGGGTCGAGGCTGTGTTTAGTTTGGATAGTTGCTCTTCGGTGAGTTTCAATCTAGCCTCCAACGAAGACCGCAAAAAAAGAGCGGGCCAGGGGAGTTCTTCCCGCTGGCCCGCTCGAAGGACAAAACGTGCGAAGGCAAGCCTGCCTGCCGGCAGGCAGGCGGCAGGCTCCGCCCCTGCAAAAAAATGCGGACGTGGACTTAGACGCTGAAGGAGCTGCCGCAGCCGCAGGTGCTCTTCACGTTGGGATTGTTGAATTTGAAGCCGGCGCCTTCGAGAGTTTCCACGTAGTCGATCTGCACGCCGTCGAGATACATTTCGCTCATCTGATCGACGAGGACTTTGAGGCCGCCGAATTCGTATACGTTATCGGTGTCGTTTTCCTTGGTATCGAAGGCCATGTGATAGGAGAAACCCGAACAGCCTCCGCCGACTACGGCTACGCGCAGGGCGGTGGGGGCGGGGGTCTGCTGGCCCATAATTTCTTTGACCTTTTCGGTCGCAACCGGTGTGACGTTCAACATGGTCCTAAATCCTCCGCTGGCAGGCGCTTGCGGCGCCTGAGCCTAATCGGGATTTTCCCCGATTTGATACACAGCCATTATATCAGATGCTGCGGGGTGTGTCAGGATGCAGGGAACGGGCATCGTGTCGTAGTTTGCATGGCGGCGGAGAGAACGTGGCTTGTGCCGCCCCTACGGGGCTGATTCTTGGATGGGCGGCGAGTTCGATTGTGATTGGCGTCTTCCATGAGGGCAAACACAAGCCCGCCAATCGGGAGATTGGCGTTCCCGGGAAAAGCTGTGCCGCCCCTACGGGGCTCAAACAAATGGAGAGAATCGTGATGTGCGATTCATACCCAGGCCTCCCGGCCCGGGCTAGTCTGTGCCGCCCCTACGGGGCTGGTTTTCGTGCGGCGCTCGATTCTGGCATGGGGCGGCGGGTCATTCTTGAAATCCGCGGGAGAGCGTCAGGTCGCGGTTCCAACGTGGTCTGCGGAATACAGCAAGGGCGCGGGATTTCAAGCGCCATCGATCCCCCAAATTTTGCGATTGTACGGTGCGGAGTTACGGTTTCGACTACGGGCGGGGATTTCCGTACAATGAATTTATGACGCGCACGATTACGCTTTTGCCGGGGGATGGAGTGGGGCCGGAGGTGGCGGCGGCGACGCAGCGCGTGGTGGCGGCGGCCGGCGTGGCGGTGAACTGGGAGGTGATCGAGGCGCCTTCGGAGGCGGGGCGGCGGACGGGGGAGTTTCCACATCGGGAGGCGCTGGAAGCGATCGAGCGAAACGGCGTCGGCCTCAAGGGGCCGATGGGCACGCCGATCGCGGGCGGCGCTCCGAGCATCAACGTGGCGCTGCGGAAGGAACTGGATCTTTACGCGAATTTGCGGCCGGCGCGGAACATCGAAGGAGCGCCATCGCGATGGAAGGGCGTGGATCTGGTGGTAGTGCGGGAAAACACCGAGGATCTGTACGCCGGTCTCGAGCACACGATCGTGCCGGGCGTGGTGGAGAGCTTAAAAATTATTACGGACAAGGCTTCGACGCGGATCGCGCGGTTTGCGTTTGAGTATGCGCGGCGCGTGGGGCGGAAAAAGATTCACGCGATTCACAAAGCGAACATCATGAAGCTTTCGGACGGAATGTTTTTGAGCGCGACGCGGCGCGTGGCCAAGGAATATCCGGAGATCGGCTACGCGGAAATGATCGTGGACAATACATGCATGCAGCTGGTGATGAATCCGATTCAATTCGACGTGATGGTGCTGCCGAATTTGTATGGCGACGTGATCAGCGATTTGTGCGCGGGCCTGGTGGGCGGCCTCGGACTGGTGGGCAGCGGAAATATCGGGGATCATGCGGCGCTGTTTGAGGCTGTGCATGGCACGGCGCCGGACATCGCGGGGCAAGGGATCGCGAATCCGACGGCGCTGATCTTGAGCGCGGTGATGATGCTGGATTATCTCGGAGAGATTGCGGCGGCGCAGCGCATCGAGCGGGCGATCGCGCGGGTGTTTCGCGAGGGCAAACATTTGACGCGCGATGTTGGGGGGACGGCGACGACGGAGGAATTTACGAGCGCGGTGGTGGCGGCGGTTGAGGGGGAGCGGTAGTGAGTTCGCGGGCGCGCGGGTAAAAAGGGATAAGGGACACTTCAAAACCCGCACTCCGCGACGGCGGACCTTCGGCCTTAAAAGCGAAGGGCGCGGCACCCGACTTCGCGCGCTGGTGCGCGCAAACTTCTGCAAATTAAATTGAGTGGCCGCTGGCGACGGCGGCGGCTTTGGCGCGGAACTCGCGCGCCGGGCGGGCTTCGCGCGGAGCGGCAAAGCGGAAGCGATGGCCGCGTTCGAGCAAGGGGCGCTCGAAAAAACGCCAGGAGAGGCGGGCGCACAAATAGGTGAGCGCGGCGGCGAGGAGCGTGACGGCGGCGCCGCTGGCGGTGGAAACGCGAGGAAGATGATGGAGCAGGACGCCGTGGCAGACGATCTGGATGGCGCTGTGAATGACGTAGATGCAGTAGGAGACTGTGCCGAGGCCGCGAAGCCAGGACGCGCGCATGCACCTCGCCAGAACGTCGGCGGGGCGCAGTAGAACGGACAGGACGCAGACTGCGTAGAACGTGGCGAGCCAGGTGAAGCCGATGGATTGCTCGACAAGGCCGAGGCTGGAGGGCGCGAGCGCCCATAGACCGACAGCACCGAGGGCGAGGGCGATGCGGGCGGCGTTGAACTTTTTCCAGTGCGTGGAGAGGCGGTCCCTCCACACGGCGTCGCGCCAGATGAGAGCGGCGAGGACGCCGATGGCGAGGGCGTCGGCGCGGCACGGCGTCAAAATATAGATCGACATGGGGGGCGCGTGCGCGATCGTGCGCAGCGCAACGCGGAGCACGGGCGCGACGGCGATGATGGCGAGCAGGGCGAAGTGGAGGCGGCGGTTGGACACCAGGCGGACCAGCCATGGACAGAGCAGATAAAATTGTTCTTCGACGGCGAGCGACCACATCGGCGTGAACCAACCCGATGCCAATCCCCAAAACGCGATGGGCCACACGTTCTGAAGAAACAGAAAATGGATATACACCGGAACGCCGGACATTTCCGGGCGGCCGGAGTTCGAGTGGATCTGGAGAGTGTGGCCGGCGAGCGCTACAACTACGATGTAGAGCAGCACCCAGGCGTAATAGAGCGGGATGATGCGGAAAAAGCGGCGGGCGTAGAAGACTTTGAAATAATTCGGCGAGCCGCGGGCGTCAAGGAGAATGCCGCCGATCAGGAAGCCGGAGAGAACGAAGAAGAGGTCGACGCCGCTCCAACCGAGGGCGACGGACCTTTGCAAAACCGTGGCGATGGGGGCGCGTGCTCCGGGCGCGACAACGATGTAGTGAATGCAGACGACCGAGAGGATGGCGATGCCGCGCAGGCCGTCGAGTTCGGGGACGCGGGATTGTTTCACCGGAATGAGCGCGGGGGCGGGAACGGGGGCATGTTGGAAGATTGCGCGGATGGAATGCGCAATTCAATGCGGTGTGAAATCGGTGTTTCAGAGTGGAACAGGAGAGCTTGTGCCGTTTCCTGCCTGTCGGCAGGCAGGCTCCGGGGCTAATTGGGAGTGCGCGGCGCGACTTTCCTGGTATTCATCGAGAGGAAGAAAGGCGGGCGCGAGTGGCAATTGACATTGGGGGCGGCGTCGGCAAAAATAGGCGCGCGTTGTGGAGCATTATGAGCACGGCGAAGGATACGAGTGCCTTACACACAGCCTACGATTGAAGAATACGTTGCCGGTCAGGTGGAGAAGGAAGAGCCGCGATCGGCGGGCAAGAACGACAAGCGCAAGCGCAAGCCGCACATTCTGGCTGTGATCAATGAATGCTGCACGGGGTGCGCGGGATCGCCGGCGTGCGTGGATTATTGTCCGGTGGAAGATTGCATGTTCTGGGCTTCGGATGCGGATCATCCGCCGCTGGGGCGGATTATCGTGGACCCGCTGCTTTGCATTGGGTGCAAATTGTGCACGAGCAAGGGGCCGGATGGGACGTTCCTTGAGGGATGTCCGTGGGACGCGATCGATTTGATTCCGCTGGCGGAGTTTGAGGCGGAGCAGGGCGCGTTGCCGTATTGAGTTTGAGTGTAGTTCCCTTCCGTTGTGCCGCCCCTCCGGGGCTTAAAACATATTGAAATACATTTTGTTGGGTTTGGTACCCAGGCCTTCCGGCCTGGGCTAGTCTGTGCCGCCCCGACGGGGCTGAGGCGTGCTGAATTGGCCCGATCGGTTCTGATCACGTTTCTCCCCCATCCTCGCTACGCGGATTACCACGCTTATCGAAAATAGTTAGTGTTGGGTGCGGGAGCGGATGGCGGCGGCTGTGATGGCGGCTTGTTGCGCGACGGTGGCGGGGAAATCGGGGACGGGGTGAGTGTAGGTTTCGACGGCGGGGAGATCTTGCGGCTGGCCGATGAGATAGAGAGCGCGGAGGGATTCCCAGACCATGTCGGAGCTGGGATTGAGGACGAGGAGAGGCTGCGCGGCGGCAACTTGCGCTCCGTCGGAGACCTGCCAGGGGCCGGCGGTGCCGGGCATTGGAGAGTGGACTTCGGTCTTTTGATCGGCGGTGGCGACGCGGGCGATCATGGCGCCGGGATTTACGGTGTCGCCGGTTTTTACGCGGATGGAGATGACGCCGGCGGCGGGCGAAGCGATGGTGGCGGGAGAAAGCATGGCGACGATGTCGTCGTGGCCGGAAGCGTCGGCGAAACGCACGAGGCCAAGGGCGGCGTTGCGGCGGACCATGGGATCGGGATCGGCGAGGAGATGCAGAAGGGCCTGGTGAAATTCGGGCGCGGTGTTGTCCTGACCCATGACCCATGCGGCGGTGAGTCGCAATTCGTCATCGCCCCGCGCGCTGATGGCGATGATCGCGGGATACCAGGGGCGCGCGGAGGCGCGAATTGCGGGGTCGGGACTTTCGATGCGCTGCTCGAGTTGCGCGAGGGCGTGCTGCGTGTCACGCGGGCGGGCGCCGGGATCGAGGAATTCGGCGAGCTGGGAATCGGTGAGCGGGCGGCCAAACCAGGTGGCTTGCCAGAAAAGGAACGGCATCAGGACGAACAGGAAAACAAGAGCGAGGATGGCGAAGAGCCAGCGGCGCTTCATGCCGGGACGCGGCGCGGGCGGCGATACCGCGGCGCTCGGCACGGAATTTTCGGCGGGCGCGGATGGCACGGTCGTGTCTCCTATTGGCGATGCGGGCGCGATTTGATTCGCGCGAAGGGCGGCGATTCGGGACTACTTGGCGCCGGCCGCGGCGTCGGGCGATTTGCGGCGGCGCTTGGGGAGCCAGCCGGCGTCATTGGCGTACATCAAGAGCATCAGCGAGAAGACGCCGCCCATCATCAGACAAATCATGAAGAGCAGAAGGCCGTCCATCGAGCTGAGCAGGCGCGTGAGGAAATCGGAGGCCAATCCGAGGACGGCGAGAAGTACGATGGCGAGGCTCATGCCGAGGAGTTCGAGCAATTCGCCGGTGCTCATTTTTTGTTTAGTGTCAGGAGTGTCAGGCATTTTGAGTGGCAACCTCAGCGCGGAATTTTATCCCACCAGAGAAGGCCGAGCAAAAGCGGGAGTTGAATGACGGTGGCGTGCATCAGCCACTTGGCGCGGGTGTTGGTTTTTTCGGCCGCGGCCCAGAGGCACAGCGCGACGATCAGGATGCCGACTACGCCGGCGCCGAAAAAATAGCGCACGCTGGCGAGGCCCGTAACCGCCGGCAGAAGGCTGACAGGGATGAGCACGGCGGCGGCGAGCAGAATCTGGCGAAATGTTCGCGTGCCGGCGCGATCGACGACGGGCAACATTTTGATTCCGGCGCGGGCGTAATCCTCGCGGTAAATCCAGGCGATAGCGTGGAAGTGCGGAATCTGCCAGAGAAACGCGATGGCGAAAAGAATCCATGCGTCGCGACCGAGCGAGCCTCGCGCGGCGGCCCAGCCGACGAGCGGCGGCAGGGCGCCGGGAACTCCGCCGATGAGCGTGGCCCAGGTGGTGCGCGATTTGAGCGGCGTGTAGATCAGCAGATAGCTGGCGGAAGCGGCGAGCGCGAGGAATGTGGCGAGCGCGTTGGTCGCAAGCGCGAGGTAGAGGCCACCGGCTGCGAGCAGGACCGCGCCGAAAGCGAGAGCTTCGATGGGGCGCAGCGCGCCCGACGGCAACGGGCGGCCGGCCGTGCGGCGCATATTGGCGTCGGAGGCGCGCTCCAAGTAGTGATTGAGGGCGGATGTGCCGGCGGCGACGAGCAGCGTGCCGAAAACTGTGTGGGCCATGCGCAGCCAATCGATTGGGCCGAGCGAGGCGAGAGCGTAGCCGCCGAGCGTGGTGAGCACGACGAGGAAGGAAACGTCGGGCTTGGTGAGCGAATAGTAGGACGCGGGGCGTGAGAGCGTGGCGGCCGGGATGGCGCGGGCGGTGCTCATGCGGTTTGCTCGTCGGCGAGCTCAAGGGCGTCAGCGGTTTCGGTCAGCTCGAATTCCTCTGAGAGTACGACTTCGGTGATCGCGGCGAGGCGCAAGAGGCGACGGCACACCAGAGTTGTGACGACAGTGGCGGCGAAAAGCAGGGCGCCGGTGACAACGTGCGTGACTGTAAGGATTACCGTGGTGAGAATGGGCTGCGGGAAGGCGGCTCCGTAGCCGCGCGACCACCAGGCCGCGGCGCCGAGCAGCAACTGCGCGCCGATCAGGACGTGAAGTACGCGGGCGCAGGCGCGCAATGGAGCGATCCTGGGGAAAGTGCGCTTCAATTCTCCCGCGAGGCGGAAGATCAGCACAGTTACAACGACGGCGCCGAGCAGGTGCGGCAGAAGGCCGAAGGCTCTGTGGCGAAACGCGGCGCCGAGGATTAGTTGCAGGAGCACGGCGGCGACGGTCCAATGCGCGAGCGACAGGATGCGGCCGGCATCAGGCGATTCAACCTCGGGAAGATCGCTTTGCCACCAGGCGCTGGTGAAGAGAGCGAGGCTGACGATCACGCAGAAAAACATCTGCGCGAGCGTGGCGTGCGCGGTGGAAACGGCGGGCGGCTGAAAGAAAAGAACCGTCATGCCGCCGAGCAGGCCCTGCGTGATGACGATGGCCAGCGCGGCGAAGCCGACGCGGCGCACCCAGCGGCGCGGCTCCGCGATGGCAAGCCAGACGGCGAGGATGATGGTGAGCAGGCCGATGAACGTCGCGATGACGCGATGGCTGTACTCGAAGACGATTCCGCCGACGAGCGGCGGGATAAATTTGCCGTAGGCCAGCGGCCAATCGGGGACGGAGAGGCCGGCGTCTTTCGAGGTGACGAGCGCGCCGGCGATCAGCGTGAGAAAAGTGAAGCACGCCGTGAAGACAGCGAATCGGTGCAGAGCCGGCTGGGATTTTGCGGTCACGTTAAATCACAGAGTATCGAATTCTTCCTTATATGAAAAGCCGTGCGGAACGGGTGCTTTCTGCCGCTCCGCACGGCTTTGCCGTTCCAATACATTCGGGCCGATTCGGGTTGCGCGGCCGATTAGTCTCCAGCGGCGGTGGCTTTGAAGACGAAATTGACGGTCTTCGTTTCCTTCGGGCCGATGGTTACGGTCTGTGGATCGCTGGCGCCATACAATTCCTGCCACGCGACGATGGTGTACGTGCCGGGCGGCAGATTCTTCAGATCGAATGCGCCGTCCTTGCCGGTCACTTGGAAATACGGATTTGCGAACACGCCGATATAGGCCTTCATCCACGGATGGACGTTGCACTTCACGGGAATCGGAACCTCGGGGCGCGCGAAGCTTTGGGTAATGGGCGCGGAACCCGGCGGCTGCGATTCGTTCCATTCACGGTTGTCTTTGGGGACGGGGTGAATGTTGTGCGTGGTCGGGTCGTCGTTGACGACGGAAAGAGTTTGCGCCGCCATCAAGCCCAAAATGTGCGGATGGTACTGGCAGCCCTTCTGATCGATTTCGACGGGATCGGAAGGCGTGGGGAATGAATAATCCTCGGCTCCCGACGTGACGTAAACGATCACGTTGGCCAATGCGCCTTTGTCGCCGGTGACGACCTCTTCGCTCAGTGCCGGCGTGGAATGCTGGCTGGCGCACGCGGCCTCCTGCGACATATTGATGGCTTTCATTTTCGGCGGCGCGCCATCGAGCGTGACCATGCCGGTGACTTCGCCGGCGGTGGTGGGATCGACGGTCTTGCCGGCGGTGGCGGCCGGAGCGGAAGCGGAGCCGGATTCGCTCTCTGAGCTGGATCCGCTGTTGGAGCTATTGCCGCAACCTGTTGCCGCGAGCAGCAGTGCGGCTGCGAGAGCTAAGGACCAATTATATTTGCGATTCATGGCGAGCGACTTGCCTCCTGTTGAGCCTGTGATGCGCGTTATCTTACTTCAATCTCGTGTGCCGTGTCGTGCTTCCTTACCCCCGACCTCGAAGCACAAATCACCTCAGGGGTTAAAACCCCTGAGGATCCGGGGGTTTTCGGCACGGCTGAAGCCGTGCCCTGACGAAAACCGTTGCCGAGTTCGCATATCGTTGCGGAGCCCCGGCGCCGGCTACTTCCCTGCTCCGCCGCTGCCGCCGCCTCCGCCTGAGGGCGTGCGGCCCAGAAGGGCGTGCTCTTCCGACGGCGTTAGCTCAAACATATAGCGGACCAAAAGATCGGCGTTATCGCCTTCATATGTTTTCATCGCGGGCGGCAACGGGCCGGAGAAAACCCAGCGGCCATCTTCCTGATGGAAAAGACCCGAGGGCATGGCTGTGCCGGGCGCGATCAGCGCGGGATCCGTGATCCAGCGTTCGACCCACGCGGGGCGCAGGCGATCCTTGGCGAGGAGGAAATCGGGCGCGGTGGCGATTTTGTCGTGCGCGGCGTTGCCGGTCATGTGGCATTTCAGGCATGGCGCGGCAGTGCTGGTGAACAGATCGCGCGCCATGCCGGTTTCGGCGGTGGTGAGCGGCTCGAGCTGTTTCGGGATGAACGGTTCCTGCTGGCTGGACAGGGCTTCAAAGAATTGGACGAGCGTGCGGATTTCGTCGTCGGAAAGATAGAAGGTGGGCATGCGCACTTGCAGATAGGAGCGCACCCCGTCGCGATCCGTGTCCGTGGTGCTGAGCGCGGGATTCGCAAGGAAACCGCGCAGCCATTCGGGATTTACGCGCGCGCCTTCGGTGTAAAGCATGGGAGGCAAAAGCGCTTTGTTTTCGCCCTGATACTGCGGCAGACCCATGAGGACGGAGTCCTGGCCGACGTCGATCTGGTGGCAGCCGATGCAATTGTATTTCGTGACCAGCCACCAGCCTTTTTGAATCGCGGCGCGCTGATCGGCCGGCTTGTACATGTATTCGGGCGGCAGGGCGGGATCGACGGAGCCGAGCAGCAGCGTGGTCAATTTGTTGACGTCATCGGGCGTCAGGTTCGGTTTGGGCATGCGCAAGCGATCCATCGGATCGGGCTTGTATTTGCCGCGATCGAAGACGCCGGGATCGGCGAGCTTCTGCTCGAAGAAACCTTTTAGGTCGTACCAGCCGCCGGGGCGCGCGGTGGTTTTGCCGTCGGGGAGCGTGCCTTCTTTGGCGTCTTCAGTGAAGAGAGCGAAATCGAGGCGCTCGATAGGCTTGCTGCCTTCGTTGGTGAGTTCGGTGCCGATGCGGCCTTCGTCTTCTAGGCCGGAGATTTCGTGGCAGCCGGCGCAACCATAATGTTTTACGAGCGCGAGGCCCTTGGCCTTGAGATTCGGATCGTTGAGATAGGGCGCGGGAGGATAGCTGGCGTCGGCGTGCTTCTGCGTCATCAAGTAGCCGGCGATGTCGCGCGACTCATCCCAGGAAAGGCGCAGGCTGGGCATGATGGTGGGCTGCTCGACGACGAGTTCGTGGCCATTGACGGGGCTGCGCGAATGATCGAGATCGAAGACGAAGGGCAGACCGGCCTTGGCGTAATCTTCCGGACCCAGATCGCGATGCTCGTAGGGATCGTAGGGGCGCGTGCGATCGCGCGGATTGTGGATCCAGCGAACCAAGTAATCGTAATTTTCCTTTTCGCCGATGCGGCTGAGGTTGGCGGCGAAATCTCCGCCGACCATCTGTGAGCCTTCGCCGATGGAATGGCAGGCGAGACAGCCGCGGGTTTCGAGCGCGACTTTGCCTTTGGCGGGATCGCCGGGAGCCTGCTTATCGAGCGGCGGACCTTCGATGCCGGATTGCCAGATGAAGGCGGCGATGGCTTCGATTTCGTCCTGCTGCAGACGGAACTGCGGCATCTTCGTGGTCGGGCGGAAATCGCGGGTGTGGCCGATCCAATACGGAATCCATTCGGGGCGCAGCTTCATGCGGACTTCTTTTAAGTCCGGGCCGACTTTTTTAACGTCAAGAAGCAAATTGTGGGAGAGATCGTCGAGCTGCTCGGCCTGCGCGTCCATGCGGCTGATGGTGACGGTGAGATTGGTGGCTTGCTGATAGAGCGCGTTGGCGGCGTCGTTGTCGGTGGCCGCGTCGCCCATTTTATTGAGCTGGGCGATGCGAAGCTGATCGGCTTGTTTATCGGCGGCGAGCTGGGCGATTTGCTGGCGCGTGGAGACGAGCTGCTCATCCTGATTGTCGAAGCCCTGATAGCGATGGCAGCCGATGCAGCCTTTGATGCGATAGAGTTCGCGGGCGCGCGTGATGTTGGGGCCGTGCTCGGTGACCATGTCCGAGGCGTGGCACTGCTGGCAGCCGGCTTCTTCATTCTCGGGATAGTAGAGCGGCCAGAGCCAGTGCTCGTAGCGGCCGTGGGCTTTCTCAACGGTATCGAGAGCGCGGCCATTGCCGCCGTGGCAGGGCGAGCAGCCGAATTTTTCGAGCGGATGATACTTCAACAAATCGGGATCGGGATGGCTGGTAAAGGGCGCGTCGTCGCTGTGAGCGAGGCCGAGATCGGCTTTCGTGAGCGTCATGGTGACGGGCACGAGCAGCGGATCGGTGCCGACGTGGCAGGATTGGCAGCGATCGACCAAGCCCGCGCCGCCGAGATAATTGAGCTGCGTGCCGGTGGGATTCACGTTGATCTGGCGCAGCTTGATATCCATGTCGCTGACGCTGTTGATCAGGCCTTCGAGATCGGCTGAGCCCAGGCCCGGCAGGTGCTGCTTCACGAAATCGGCGACGGCGGCCTGGGCGTCTTTGGCGGCCTGATCGGCGTCGCCGCGGGCGGCGATTTTGTCGGCTTTGGCGGCCATCAAATCGGTGAAGGACTGATTGAGATCGGTGTAATTCATTTCGCGATGCTCAATCTGCGCGGCGGTGACGGGCCAATCGACCTCGAAAGTTTTGGCCTTGGCGTCGTTCAATTCCTTGAGCTTCGAGGCCTTGGCGTCCTTATCGGATTCCGGAATCTGCTCGAGCTGATAGGTGAGAGCGCCGACCAAGCCGCGCGAGGTCTGGAACGCGGGCGTCATGGCGGCGCGCTGCTGATCGAGAAGATCGACGTCAACGGTGAGCTGATGATCGATCGGAGCGACGTTGGCGGCGGCGGAATCGGCGGCGGCTTTCAGGCGCTGGTAATCGGGCGTGGCGTAAAGAGTCTCTTCTTCGCGAATGCGCGCCTTCTGCTGCCGCTGGAGATAGGGAACGTAAGCGGCGGCAAACCGCGCCTGATAATCGCGCCACGGACGCAGGCCGAAAAATTCGTTGTAGAGCGACCAGGAGACGGTCAGCATCAAAACGAACATCGAAATCAGAATCAGCGGCGCGAGCGGCCGGGTCGTGACCGGATCGTCGGGCGGCGGGCCGGCCGGCGGCGGAACGGCAGGCGGTGTGTCAGGCAACGCGCGCCTCCTGAACGGTGTGCTGTGGGCGGCGGGCTAGATGCTGAACCATGGGGTCACCCAGACGTACTTGATCCGCAAGAGCAGGCGCAGAAGAATCTTGATCGGCAAGCTGAGCATGAAAACCAGTACCATGTTGGCGGTGAGAATTTGCAGGAGCGTCATGCGTTGGAAAATTTTGCGCGCGAAATCCGTCCAGGTCATCAGGCGGAAGATGGCATAGCCGGCGACGATAAAATACAAAGCCAGCGGAAAAATTCCGAAGATGATGCGCGCGAGGATCGGCGCGTAGGCTTTGTGCGCGGCGGGCAGAAGCAAGGCCGTCCAGGAGCCGTCGATACCGAAAACCTGGTCGAGGTTGCGGTTCACGGCAAATTCCACACGGCTAGCGTCCCAGGTCTGGCCGGGCCAGAACCACATCCAACCGGGTCCTCTGATGAAGGTGCCTATGACGATCATGACGACCCATAAACCAATGAAGCCGAAGAGGAAGGTCCAGATCGCGAACTTGCGCTGCTTGTAGGTGTAATAGCCGTTGCCGAGTGGATTTTCGTCGATGTACGGGATCACCAAAAGGCCGGTGATGATCAGCGTGGGCATCACGACGCCGGCGATCCAAGGGTCGAAATAGACCAGCATTTCCTGGAGGCCGAGGAAATACCACGGCGCTTTCGCGGGATTCATGGTGACGTTGGGATTCGAGGGCTCTTCGAGCGGCGCGTTGAGCGTGATGGACCAAACCATCAGCAGCGCGGTGACCAGAATCGCGGCGATCAATTCCATGCGCATCAGGTAGGGCCAGGTGTGGACTTCGCGCTCCCATTTGGGGTTCCAGGGCTGGGTTTTGCGATGCGCCGTTTTCGCGAGGGCGGGATCGCCTTCAAGATGCGCGATCAGGCGGTCGTTGGCGAAGGCCTGGCGGAACGCGTACCAGCAATAGAACGGCACCAGGAACAACAGCGCCACGATCGGCACGTTGTCTGGCGACGACGCGATCTCCCACATCTGGTGAAAATCCATGCGTACCCCCGGAACGGGTCCGGCAATTCCCTATTTCACTTCTCTCCTGCAGCGGCTACTGCTACTGCAAGCCGCTGGGCCGTAAGATCACGGGCCGCGGCTTTTTCTCTTCTTTGATTTCCGATTCGAGCATTACGGGCGACGGGCCTGAAATGCCGCCATCCTTGCGCACGCGCCAGAAATGCACAGCCATCAAGATCGCGGCGATCAGCGGAATCGCGATGCAATGCCAGATGTAAGCGCGCAAGAGAGCGTTGGCATCGACGATCGAGCCGCCGAGCAATGCGAAGCGGACGTCGTTGTAGGGCGTCATGCCGAGCTGCGCGCCGAAGGGACCTTCACTGCCTAACAGCGGGGTGGCGCGGCCCATGTTCGTGCCGACGGTGACGGCCCAGAAGCCGAGTTGATCGTCGGGCAGCAAGTAGCCGGTGAAGGAGAGCAGCATCGTCAAAACCATCAGCAGCACGCCAACGCACCAATTGAATTCGCGCGGCCGCTTGTACGAGCCGGTGAGGAACACGCGGAACATGTGCAGCCACACGGCGATGATCATCAAGTGCGCGGCCCAGCGATGCATGTTGCGCAGCAGCTTGCCGAAGGGCACGTCGTTTTCGAGATACAGGATGTCACGGAAGGCCTGCACCTTCGACGGATGGTAATAGAACATCAGCAGGACGCCGGTGAACGTGAGCACGATGAAAAGATAGAACGTGATGCCGCCCATGCCCCAGGTGAAATTGTATTTCGTGGCGTCGCGATTGACCTTGGCCGGGTGCAGGTGAAAGAAAACGTTGGTGAGCACGGAGAGGGCGCGGTTGCGCGGCTCCTCGTCGTGCTTGACGCGGAAAATCGAGCGGTAGAGCTGGGTTTTTTCCGGCTCTTTGAGGGCGGCGATTTCGTCCTTGCCCTTTTCCTTGACCGTTTCCGTTAGCGTTTTGACGTCGCTGCGGACGCGGTCGATCAACCCGGTTTTCTTTTGATCGCCGTTTTCTTCGGGCATCCGCTTCCCCCTCGACTTGGTGGAGCCTCGCGCGCGCCGACCGGGGCGCGCGGCACAACGGAACGCAACTTCAGATACTCAGAAACGCTCCCGGATCGTTGAATTGATTCACGCCGGCTCGCGGATCGTCCATGAAAAGCTTGCTGGTGTCCACGATGATCTTGCCCGTGGCGTCGAGCTTCATCAGCGCGCGGTCCATGGGACGGGGCGCGGGACCCTCGAAATTGATTCCTTCGGCGTCGTAACCACTGCCGTGGCAGGGGCACTTAAATTTGTTTTCCGAGGGCTTCCATTCGGGCGTACAGCCGAGATGGGTGCAGCGCGCGAAAATCACGAAGATGCGGCCCGGTTCGCGCACGATCCAGATGCGATTGGTGAGCAGAAATTGCTGGTTGATGCCGAGAACGAAATCGGAAGGATAGCCGACAGAAAAAACGGTATTGGGCTCATACAACGCGCGCGGAAAGAAAAACCTGAGAAACATCAAAAGATTGATGCCCAGGTAGCTGAATACCAACGCCCAAATCAAGCGGCGACGACCCTTGTCGGGAGGTTCGTAGGACTTCGGGGCGGCCTTGGCCGCTGGCTTGGCGGCTGCCGCCGGCGTCGGGGCCGGTGCGGCGGGAGAAGCGGGCTGGGCCGGACTGTCTGCCGCTTTCCCTTCGACTGGATCAGGCATAAAAGCGCGTCACCTCACGTACCGAATCTGAGGATGATTACGGCAACGCACGGACTGTCTTTTATATGCTGCGCTGGAAATGGTGTCAAGCCGATTTGGGACCATTTTAGGAATGATTTATTCCGGCTGCTCGCAGCACCAGATCGGCCAGTGCGGCGATGAAGGTGGGCGAATCGCCCAGCGCGGGCATCATCCGGAATTTTTCGACGCCGAGACGCGTCGCTTCTTCGCGGGCTTCGATATTGATTTCGTGCAAGGTCTCGATGTGCTCGGTGACGAAGGAGAGCGGAATGAGCAGCAGCTTCTTCTTCCCTTCCCGCGCGAGGCGTTCGATTGTGGAATCGAGCGAAGGCTCAAGCCAGCGCTGGCGGCCGACGCGGCTTTGGTAGCACAGCGTGTGTTCGTAGGGCCATTGGCCGCGGGCGAGAACCAGGCGCACGGTTTCCTGCACTTGCTGCGGATAGGGATCGCCGCGCTCGACGAGCGAGATTGGCAGACCGTGCGCGCTGAAGACGAAATGAAGGCCGGAAAGATCGGCGAAATGGCGCAGGCTGGACGCGATGCGCTCCGTGAGCGCCTGGATGTAAAGCGGGTGAGTGTGGAAATCCTTGATGGCGTGCAGCGCCGGCGCTGGAGAAGCGGGCCGGTAAAGACGCGTCCACTCCTTCATGCTGCTGACTGTGGTGGCGAAGGAATATTGAGGATAGAGTGGCAGCAGGACGAGATCGTCGAGCGGCGCCGCGGCGCGAACGGCGGCGACGGCTTCGCGCGTGAGCGGATGCCAATAGCGCATGGCGACGAAACATTTCGCATCGCAGCGGGCGGCAAGGGCGCGCTCGAGTGCGCGAGATTGCCTTTCGGTGAGAAGGCGAATCGGAGAGCGGCCGCCGATTGCGGCGTAATGATCGGCAACGGCGCGAGCGCGGCGGTGCGCGATCCACCAGGCGAGCGGTTTGCGCGCAAGCCAGGCGCCGGGAAAATTGATGATGTCGGGATCGCAGAACAAATTATAGAGGAACGGCTCAATCGCGCCGGGCGTGTCCGGTCCGCCCAACTGGAATAGAACTACGCCGACACGCTTGCGTTCGCTCATGCGGACCGGGACCGGCAACTACTTCAGGCGGCTCTTTAGTCGCGCGACTTCGTCTTGAAGACGCGCGAGGCGGCGGCCAACCGTGATTTGGTAGATGAAGAACACGCCCCATACCGCCACGAAAGCTGCAAACACGCTATTCAGATTCTTCACAATCGCTCCCTTCAATTCCGGCAGACATATTACAGACCGCGGCGCTCCGATTCCATTCGCAGGCCATCCACTTCGGCGCGCAATTTCTCGAGGCGATATCGCTGCGTGAGCACCAGCAGAAACAACGCGGTGAGCGCGCCCCAGCAAAACAAAAGCACACGAAGCATGCGCGAATCGAGATAACCGCCATCTCCGATCACCGGCTGCGGATGCTGCGTGCGAAACCACCAGATCGAGAAGTAGACCAGCGGGACATCGAGGCACGCGAAGATCGCGATGACGGCGGAGAGCAGCGCGCGGCGCTCGGGTTCGTCAACCAGCGTGCGCAGGAGAAGATAGCTCACGTACGGCCCAGAGGACGAACGTGGAGGTGGTGCGCGCGTCCCAGGCCCACCAGACGCCCCAGACGGGCTTGGCCCAGATGGGGCCGGTGACGAGGCCGATCGTTAAAAATGCGGTTGCAAGTTCCGCGGAGGCGACGGCGAGCCAATCCCATTTCAGGCGGCGCGTTTTTAGGTATGCGAAACTTCCGAAGGTCGTGATGGCGATGGCGATGAAAGCCGTCCAAAAACTCGGCACGTGAAAATAAAAAATGCGCTGGATCAGGCCCATCGTCATTTCCGTCGGCGCGATAAACAAGGCGGCGTAGGCGGCGAGGGCGAGCCACGCGTACGTCAACAGCGCGCAAAGTGTGAACGCTGTAGACGACGAATTCGATGTGGCTGCGGAATCCACGCGCGCGCTCACTCCTCGAAGAGATATTCGCCGAAAAGCCACGCCGCCGTCAAAAATACGACGTCGAAGGCTATCAAGAATACGAGCCAGACCTGATCGAGCGCGGCCTCTTCGCGAAACAGGCCGACGGTCGCTTCGGTGCTGGCGATCAGCACGGGAGCGACGAGCGGAAACATAAGCAGCGGAAGCAGGAGTTCCCGCAGGCGCGCATGGGCCGTGATCGCGGAAAATACCGTGCCGATGGTGGCGAGGCCTACAGTGCCGAGAAACATGACCAGCAGCAAACGGCCGAGCACGGGGGAAATCGCGAGATTGTAGAGCGCTGCGAAGATGGGGAGCAAAAACAGTTCCACGATAAAAAGGAAGATCGCGTTGGCCGCCAGCTTACCGAGCAGCACGGCGAAGGGCTCAATGGGCGCCATGCGCAGGGCGGAGAGCGTGTCATTCGATTGCTCGCGCACGAAAGAGGGCTGGAGCATCAGCGAGCTGGCGAAGAGCAAGCCGAGCCACAGGAGGCCGGGGCCGAAGCGGCGGGCTTCGGCGGACGTTGGATCGAACGTGAAGCTGAAGAGGACCAGGATGAGCAGCACGAAGACCAGCGTTGTTGACAGTAACTCGCGCGAGCGCAGTTCCACGCGCAGCTCTTTCGCGAGGATTACGGAGGTGGAGCGCGCGAGACTCATCGGCGATCGATCTGAATCCATATCATTCTTGGATCGCTTCAGGGGCTTCCCGACTAAAATCGCCGGGACGCAAAAAACGCGAGAGCCCCCTTTTTCAACTCGAACCGTACGCCGGGGCTGAAGCCCCGGCCTCCTAAAAAGAAGTGCTCACGACCCAGGGCCGGAGCCGCGCCTCCTAAGGGAAAATACCCAGGACCCAAGACCGGAGCGTCAACTCTTCCTGCGGCGGTGGAAGTGCGCTTGACTGCCGATCGCATCGTTAGCTCTCCAAGGCGGTGCCCGAGAGGATGGCGCTGACATCGCCGCGGCCGGTGGAGTCTTCGACGATGGAGCCGGCAACGAGGCGAATGGCGCGGGTGACGGCGGACTGCGCTTCGTTGTTGCCGTGTGTGCTCATCAGAATCGTGCAGCCTTCGACGTGCAAGCGGGCGACTTCTTTGCCCAGCCAGAATTGGCCGGCGGGATCGAGGCCTGTTGCGGGCTCGTCCAAAAGCAAGAGGCGCGGAGCGGTGAGCAGGGCGCGGGCGAGGGACAGGCGCTGGCGCATGCCGCGCGAGAAGGTGCGGACTAGATCGCGCGCGCGCGGCGAGAGTCCTACGCGATCGAGCGACGCGACGCATGTCGCGTGCGCATTGGGCAGATCGTAGAGGCGCGCGAAAAACAGTAAATTCTCTTCAGCCGTCAATTCGTCGTAAAGAAGCGTGGCGTGGGAAACCAATCCGCAGCGCGCGCGGATGGCGGCGAGTGATTGCGTTCCTTCGCCGGCGATGCGGATTGTTCCGCCGCTTGGGCGGCTCAGAAGCGCGGCGATTCGCAGCAGCGTGGTCTTGCCCGAGCCATTCGCACCGACCAGCGCGACAAATTCGCCGGGCGCGATCGATAGCGTGATTCCGCGGAGGGCGAGGCGCATGCCGAAGCGTTTCTCGACTCCCTCAAATGAAATGCTGAAGCCCGCGGGCATGGGCGGCTCGGAAGGCGTCACGGCGTGGGGTGATCGGTTCTCATCCGCGCAGGAGATCGTGCAAAACTTTTTCGAGGCGGGCGCGTTCCCGCGCGTAATCTTCCTCGGAAATTGTGCCGGCCTGGTGGCGAAGCTCGAGGCGGAACAGCGTGTCCTTCAGACCGTCGAGGCTTTGAACGACATCGCGATGGGCTTGCTCGACAGTTTCCGGTGCGGCTGACGGCGCCGACGTGAGGTCGCGCGCGGTCACCGGCGGCTTCGCGCTTCGCGCGGGCGGCGTGGGCGCGGGCATGGATACGCCGACGCCCGAATCGCCGGCAATCGCGGGGGCGGGCACGGGCCGTCGCCACAAATACGCGAGGCCGAGGGCGAACAGCGCGGCGAAACCTCCAACCAGATACCAGCGCAGCGAATCAAGGCGCGGCGGAATCACTTGCAACGAACCACTCGCGGCGTCGCCCGAATCGCGGCCATTTGTCTGATCGGGCGCGGCCTGCCCATTATCGGAGGCCGAGGCGTCATCGGATGCCGGCGGCGGAGCGGTGCCGGAAACGGAGATCTGGATCTTGGCACCGGCGGCGACATCGTCGTGCGTGTACGTGCTGTAACCCTGCTCGGTCGGTCCGGGCTGGAAACCGTCGCTTGCGACCTGCACGGTGGGCGGCGCGGCGATCATCATATGGCCCGCGTCGTAGGGAGAACTGAGGGAAAGCGCCGCGCTACTCGTCGCGTAGGGAATTTCGTATGAGATGCGCACGCCGTTGTCACCGGGTTGGAAGGCGAAGGCGATCGCGTAATGATTCGGGCCGCGGTCGATCGTGCCCTGAACCACGGGCATGCCGGACGGTCCCCAGGCGGAAACCTGGCTGATTTGCGCGCCGTCGGGAATCGTAAATTCAAAATCGCCTTTTTGATCGTAATACGCGGCGGGAGGCTGCGATTGATTCTGAATGGAAAATTCCTCGCCGACCAAAAGCGAGGTGCCGTTGGGCTGGAACACGACGAGACGCTGCGCGATCTGCCGCGCTTGCGGACTCGTCGTGGTCTCGTACACGGTCACGTCGGCGGTCTGCGTGGCGTCGCCCGGCGGGAGCGGCTGGTGGAAGAACACGCCGTGGTAGACGGCGCGAATCAGCATGGGGGCCTGGCCGATGGTGTCGTTATCGAAATGGAATTTGCCGGCGGAATCCGATTTCGCGGTGGCGACGGTTTGCATGCCGCCTTCCAACTGGATCAGAAGAACATCCACGCCGCTGGCGATCTTGTTCGTGGTGCCGTTGTGGACCACGCCGGCGACGGTGCCTGCCATGGCGGCCGTACAGAACACGAGGCAGAGCGCGGCGGTACAGGAAACTTTCGCGAAGATGGAACGATTCATGGGCGTCCTTGTCGAATTCAGATTCAATCTCATCGCGCGCAGGCTCATGTGCGCGCTTCGCTGGCGGCCGGGCGAGCGGGCCGCGCGGCGCGCACGGGATTACCGGTGGCCGCGTCGATTTCGTTGAGCACCAGCGCGGCTTCGGTCTCGAGCGCGTCCTTCATCTGCTCGAAATCGGATTCGGCGAATTTTCCGGCGCGATGCTCGAATTTCAGGTCGCGCAAGTTTTCGTAGACGGCGTCGCGGCGCTCGAGCAATTGATCGAGGTGCGTGCGGTAGGGCGCGGAATCGGCGGGATCAGGCTCGATCCAGAAGATGAAGGCTAGCGTGGATGCGGCGAGCAGCGCGCACGCGGCGAGCATCATTGAATCCGAATCCCAGGCGAGGATGGAGGCGATAAGCATGGTCTATTCGTCCGTCTCGCGGTCGGCTTGCCGGCGGGCGCGCTCGAACTGGTCGGAGCCTATGCGCTGCGCAGGGGCGGCGTCGGCTGCGGCGGCCAGCGGAGCGCGATGGCGCCAGTTGCGGACGACAAGAATCACGATGCACAAACCGATCGCGAATGCGGCGCCCGGCAGTATCCAGGCGATCAGATTGAAACCTTTGGCGGGCGGCGACGACAAAACCGCTTCGCCGTATTGCTGCACGAAATCCTGCAGGATCAAGTCGTCGGACTCGCCGCGGGCCACGTCCGATTCGAGCTGCTTGAACATTCCCGCGCGCAGCGGGCAATCGATGTGGTTGCACTCGGAGAGAACCTGGCCGCAGCCGCACATGCACATCAGCTTGCCGCTTAATTGCTGGGCGCGATCGCTCTGCTGCGCGCGCAAGGCCACCGGCAGGAGCGCCACGATCAGGGCGAAGGAACAGAGCGCGATGACTACGAGAAAATAATTGTCATGAGGGCGGCGCGATGGGCGCCGGTTATGTTCGCGGGCCATAGCGCCTCCAATCCACGGCCGCGGCGGGCTCCGGCGTGGCGCCGAGCGGCACGGACTGCGTCACGGGACGCAGCACGATGGTGGCCTGCTGCGAGGGCACGAGCGCGAGAATCGTGCCGAGCACCACGATCGCGCCGCCGAGCCAGATGCATTTCACCAGCGGATTCAGATATGCGTGAATGATGGGCTTCTGCGTATCGGGATTCAGGCCCGCGTAAACGACGTACAGATCTTCCTTGAGCGTCGAATAGATCGCGACCATGGTGCCGGATTCCTGATTGGTCGTGTACATGCGGCGCTCGGGATAAAGCATGATGACTTGCTTGCCGTCGCGATCGGCTTCGATTGTGGCGCGCTCGGCGGTGTAATTCGGATTGTTGGGATCGGGTCCGGGCGTGGAATCGAAATTCTGGCAGATCAAGGTGTACGGGCCGATCCGCATCGTCGAGCCCGGCGACATCTGCATCTGCTTATCCTGATTGAACGCTTGTCCGCTGATGCCGATGAAAACCAGCACCATGCCGAAATGCACGACGTAGCCGCCGTAGCGCCGCGTGTTGCGCATGGTGAGCTGGCCGACGGAGCGCGCGAGATTCATGCCTGTGCGGGCCGCGATCACGCGCGCGCCGCGGTAGAACTCGCTGCTAATTGTGAGCACCACGAAGACGGATAGCAGTAGACACAGCACGACGTAAAAATTATCAAGGCCCAGCGCCACGGAGATTCCGGCGGCCGCGATGCCGCCGAGAAGCGGCCACGCGAAATGGCGGCGCAGGCTTTCGGCGGACGTTTTGCGCCAGGCGAGCAGCGGGCCAACGCCGGTGAGAAACAATAGAAACATGGCGATGGGAATATTGACCTTATTGAAGAATGGCGGACCGACGCTGATTTTCGTGCCGCGCACGGCTTCCGAGAGCACCGGGAACAGCGTGCCGGACAGCACCGCGACACAGGCGACGAGCAGAATCAGATTGTTGAACAAGAAACTCGATTCGCGCGAAATCATGGAGTCGAGCTGATTGTCGCTGCGCAGATAATCGCGATTCTGCCAGTAGGCCACGATGCAGACGATCAGGATCACGCCGATGAAGCCGAAAAACCACGGACCGATGGTCGATTGCGCGAATGCGTGAACGGAACTGACGAGTCCGCTGCGGGTAAGCGTGGTGCCGAGAATTGTGAGGATGAACGTGGCAAACACGAGCCATACGTTCCATACCTTCATCATGCCGCGCTTTTCCTGCATCATCACCGAGTGCAGAAACGCGGTGGCCGTCAGCCAGGGCATCAGCGATGCGTTTTCCACCGGGTCCCACGCCCAGTAACCGCCCCAGCCGAGCACGGCGTAGGCCCAGTGCGCGCCGAGCAAAATGCCCGCGCTTTGAAATCCCCAGGCGATCATGGTCCAGCGGCGCGTGAGGTGAATCCATTTTTCGCCGGGATAGCGGCCGAGCAGCGCCGCGAGCGCGAAGGCGAACGGAATCGAGAATCCCGTGTAGCCGGAGTACAGCACCGGCGGATGAATGATCATCTCCGGGTATTGAAGCAGCGGATTGAGACCGTTGCCGTCGGCGCGCGCCACCACGTGAAGCAGGCCCATCGCGTCCATCGTGCCCAGGACGTGGAAGGGGCTGACGATGAAATTATTCAGAGTGAGAAAAAATAACTGGATGCTCGCCAGGATAATTCCGACGCGCGGCATCAGCTCGGGATGCTTGCCCCGGTACGTGAAGAGCACCGAGAAAACATAGATCGAAAGCAAAAAACTCCAGAACAGCAGCGAGCCTTCCTGGCCCGACCAGACGGCGGGAAACTTGAAAAATTGCGGAAGCGCGCGGTTGCTGTGCTCGGCGACGTAGGCGATCGCGAAATTATTGGTGTAGAAGAGATAGACGAGGCTGCCGAAGGCAAGCCAAATCAAAACGCAAACGGCCATACCCGCCTGCCGCGCGCTTTTGACTACGAGCGGACGCCGTGTATATACGGCGAAGACGCCGGCTACGATGGCGTAGATGGCGCAGAGGAACGCGAGCAGCAGGGAAAACGAACCGAACAGGTCCACGCAAATCTCCGGATCAAAACTCTAGCGCGCGGGGGAACCGGGTGCCGGCTACGTTGTCCCGGCCGGCTGGCCCGCCCCGGCGGGCACGCCGGAATTCGCCGGCGGCAAAACTCCGCCGGGAGCCGCTTCGTATTTCGACGCGCATTTGGCTTGAATCGTCTCCGCGACGAAATGGCCGTCGGGCATCTGATGCCCTTCGACCAGGCATTGCGCTCCATCCTTAAATGTGTCGGGCAACGGATCCGAGCCGACGTAAGTGACCGGGAGCGTCAGGCCCTGTTCGGTGAGAACGAAGTCCACGCCGCCATCGCGGTGCGCGATCGAGCCCGCGGCTACATCGCCGCCGACGCGAATGCGCGCGTGCAGCGCCGAACCCTGCAACGTCGAAAGCTCGGAAATCGTGTGATAGTACGTCTTGCTGTCGCGGGCGCCCACCCACGCCATGCACGAAAGCGCCGCCACGATAATTCCCGCGCCGACCGCGAATTTGTATTTGGGTTTCAACGTAGCTCGAAATCGCCTCGCAACGCGCGATTCTATCACAGGCGATATGCAAATTCAGGATCGCGCGGATTCGGCAATCCGGGCGCAGGCCACGCGAAAGGCGGCATCGCCCGCGACATCGCTGGGGCGCGGCCAGGAGAGCGGCGCGCCATCGGGAAGGATGCAGATTCCCTGCCCCGCGGCGGCGAGCAGCGGCACGAGTGGCGCAAGCGCGTCCGAGAGCAAAACGACCGACTTCGGCTTGTAGGAAAACTCGATGCGCTTTACGAGCGTGGGTGCGAGACGCTCGACTGTTTGCGAGGCGGCGTTGCCATCCGGCAATGAACATTCCGAGACGGATGCGAAGAAAAAACCTCGGCGCTGGAATTCCGACAAGCGCGATTCCGTCGCGTCCGCGCCGTCGGAGGCACCGCTGACCGCGGCAGGCGCTGAAATCCCCAAGGCGTCCAGCAACGATTCGCGTACTCCGGGCGGGCGGGGCGATGCGTCGTAGAAATCGAGGCCGGGTTCCGGCGACGGAATCAGGAATAGGACACCGATGTGGATCGGGCGGAATCGCGTGGCCACCTCAAGGCGAGCCAAGCGCTCGCGGATATGCTCGGGAGACGCGGCGGCGCCGCATCCATCGCATAAAATAGTTTGTGGTGCGGCGTTCACTCGGAGAAGGAAATCGTAACCGCTGGCGGCGCCGTCCGCAAGGCGGGATCAAAGCATCTCGCGCGAAATCCAGAGCGCGCCACTGAAAAGGAAAAGGGCGTCCTGATTGCTCAGGACGCCCTTTCTGCCGGCACTGGGCGTAAGGAGGCTCCGGGGTGGTGGGGTGCGCCCGAGCACCGGCAAACTTGCTGCTTCTTGGAACCCTTCCAAATATGTTGCCCGCTACACCAGATCAAACACTGCGCGGCGAAAAAGTTGCTGCCGAGCACTCGAACCGGCACAGCAAGCTGCACCTTCAGCATACACCATCGAAGATTCCAAAACCAGATTTAAAGAGACCATTGGAAGATTATTGGGGAGGGCGGCTTCGGCCCGGGCTTCGGCACCCGGCGCATACCTATTTCGCGCGCGGAGCCCGTCGCTTTGCCGGCAGCAGGCGGGCGAGGCACATCTTCAACTCGTCGCTCAGATCGACGACCTCTAACCCGCTGGATACCAAGAACTTGCAGCTCAGCATCTCGCGATCCTCGTCGTCGTCCGGCAGGCGGGTGACCACCCGGCAATACTGGCATTCCTGGTTCCAGCAGAAGCGGCCGTACGGAATCGTCTCCGGGCTCAAATACTGGAAGCAGCGCAAGACGGTGTTTTTCTCGGGAACCTGAAACGGCTTGCCCAGGATTTTGATCTCAACCAGGCGTTCAAAGTGGCGAAAGACGTCGCCGTGAGTCTCCTTGGCGTCCTCAAACTTGCGCGATTTATCGTCCGTCGACACTTCTGCAAGCCTCCGCGTGGCGAAGAACAAGGCTACGGTACGCGTGCGGAGACAACAACGCCGCCAAGAACGAGTGACGCCAAACGGACAATGGCTTAATTCGGCAATGCGGGCGCGCGGCGGCGCTTCAGGAGATTTGGATCATTTGTCGAATGGCGCGAGCGAAGCGGATCCATCGAGGATGTTCAAGCGGGACGGAGCGCGCGGTACTCCCGTTCGGACGACGGGCCCATCAAAACCCAAATGGTGTAGATCGCGAGCGCCGTGCCATACGGAACCTCGAGGACGCGCAGAAACGCAAACGCGATCGTCAGGATGCGAGCCCACGGCGCGTAATGAAATAATCCCCACGCCGCGACGAAATGCACGACCGCGATCGCGAGAACCACGATTCCTCCGATAAGAAAAAGAGTGTGGATCAAGCCGGTGACTGTGGCCACGCCGGAGGCGGTAGCCGCGTCGTCGAGGCCAAGATTGCGCGGGATAAACCGGTCGAAGGGAAAAATTCCAATCGCCAGCAGGACAACCGCGACGAGCAGCGTGAGCGCCGCAACTGCGATCCAGAGCGCGGCTACCGTCGTGAGATGCTTGGCGACGCGGCCATCACCGGCGATCGCGCCGCCCGGCCGCGCGGCCGGCGCCACGCCTATCTGTTTGCCGCACGCGCCGCAGAATTGCTGTTCGGCGGCCATCGCGACGCCGCACCCATCGCAGAACATCGGCGCTCCTTACAAGTCCGCGGCCGCGAAAAACTGCCCCATGTGCCGGAATTTTTCATAGCGCCGCGCCAGAAGATCGGCGGTGCTGAGCGAGGAAAGTTCGGCGAGCGAGCCTTCGAGCACAGGAGCGAGCAGCGCGGCGGCGGCTTCGTGATCGAAGTGCGCGCCGCCATCGGGTTCGCGGACGATGCGGTCTATAAGGCCCAGCTCCATTAACTCCGGCGCGGTGATCTTCAGCGCCGCGGCCGCAAGCTCGGCCTTGCCGGCGTCGCGCCACAGAATCGAGGCGCAGCCCTCGGGCGAAATCACGGAGTAGATGGAATTCTCAAGCATGTGCACACGGTCGCCGACGGCGATGGCCAGCGCGCCGCCCGAGCCGCCCTCGCCCGTGATTGTCACGAGAATCGGCACCGGCAGACGCGCCATTTCGCGAAGATTCCGCGCGATGGCTTCGGCTTGGCCGCGCTCTTCGGCATCCACGCCGGGATAGGCGCCGGGAGTGTCCACGAAAGTGAAAATCGGGCGATTAAATTTTGCGGCGAGCTGCATCAGGCGCAGAGCCTTGCGATAACCTTCCGGCTTCACTTGACCGAAATTGCGCGCCACGCGCTGCTTTGTATCGCGGCCTTTCTGCTGGCCGATCAGCATGACGGGGCGTCCGCGGAATTTCGCCCATCCGCCGACGAGCGCCGGGTCGTCGCTGAACAGGCGATCGCCGTGCATCTCATTGAAATCCTCAAATAAGAGGCGGACGTAATCGAGCGTGTAGGGCCGCTGCGCGTGGCGCGCCAGTTGCACGCGCTGCCAGGCGCTCATGTGATCGTGAAATTCGCGGCGCAGCGCGGCAACTTCTTCGCGCAGGCGCTCGAGATCCTCTTCCTTCTCGGGCAATTCCTGCGCGGCCAGGCGGCGCAACTCGCTGACCTCGCGCTCGAGTTTCTCCACTTCGCGTTTGCGGTCGCGGGCCATCAGGCCGGGCTCCTATCGAGATCGACGGCGTCAGCGCCGCACATCGCGCGCACGGCGACGAGCAGATCGTCGTCCAGGCGAACGCGCTGCTGCGCGCGCAGCGTCGCGGCCGATCCATCGGCGGAAAGCAGATCGAAAACGACCGGGCATTGCCCCGGCTTCGAGGCAAACAATTCGCGCAAACGATCGAGCGTAAATTCATCCATCACGTCGCCCGCCAAATCCACGCGAACACGCAGCGCGCGCACTCCGCCGGGCGCGCCTTCGAGAACGCGCGCTTCCATCACGACCAGCCGCGTGCCGACTTCTTCGACATTGACGCGCGCTTTCAGAATGAGCGGCCCCGCGGACTTGAGCGTGCCCCCGAGCCGCGCGAAGGCTTCGGGGAACGCGAGCACTTCGGCGGCGGCCGTCATGTCCTGGAGACTGACGATGGCCCACTTATCGCCTTTGCGCGAGCGCATGGGCCGCGTGCTGACGACGATCCCGGCGACCGTGATCTCTTCGCCGTTGCGCCGGCCCTCGAGCAGCGACAGATCGACGACACCCAAGTCCTTTAGCCGCGCCGCGTGTTTCGCGAGCGGATGGCCGGAAATATAAAAGCCCAGCGTCGCGAATTCCGAGGCCAGCAGTTCGTGCTCGGCCCATTCCTCCGCTTCGGGCAACGGCTCTTCGGCCGGAGCCGTCGCTGCGGCGGCTGCGGCGCCGAAGAGGCCGCTTTGCCCGCTGGTCCGGTCGCGCTGGCGGCGCTGGCCGCGTTCCATGGCGCGATCGATCGCGGCGAACATCTGCGCGCGCGGATTGCCCAGCGAATCGAGCGCGCCGGATTTGATCAAGCTTTCGAGCACGCGGCGATTCAAGAGGCGCGAATCCACGGCGTCCGTGAATTGGAAAAGCGACGTGAAGCGGCCAAGTTCCGCGCGCGCTTCCAGAATGCCGCGCACCGTGTTCTCGCCCACATTTTTGATCGCGCGCAGACCGAAACGAATCGCGTCGCCGACTGGAGTGAAATCCAGGTCGCTTGAATTCACGTCCGGCGGCATCACTGTGATTCCCATCCCGCGCGATTCGTGGATGTATTTCACCACCTTTTCCGTGTTGCCGGTTTCGGAGGTCAGCAGCGCGGTCATGAATTCGACCGGATAGTGCGTCTTGAGATACGCCGTTTGGTAGGCCAGCAGCGCGTACGCGCACGAGTGGGACTTATTGAAACCGTAGCCGGCGAATTCCGCCATCAGGTCGAAAATCTTTTCGGCCTTTTTCGATGGAATCTTATTCGCTTCGCATCCATCCACAAACTTTTTCCGCTGCGCGGCCATCTCCTCGCGCTTTTTCTTGCCCATGGCGCGGCGCAACAGATCGGCTTCGCCCAGCGAGAAGCCGGCCAGGCGGCTGGCGATGCGCATCACCTGCTCCTGATAGAGCATCACGCCGTAGGTCTCTTCCAGGATTTCCTTCAGCTCCGGAAGATCGTAGGTGACTTTCTTCTTGCCGTGCTTGCGCGAGATGAAATCGTCGATCATGCCGCCTTGAATCGGGCCGGGGCGATAGAGCGCGTTGAGCGCCGTCAAATCCTCGAGGCGCGTCGGCTGGTAGCGGCGCAGGATGTCGCGCATGCCGTGCGATTCAAACTGGAAGATCGCTGTGGTATCGCCGCGCGCGAAAAGCTGATAGGTCGGCGCGTCGTCGAGAGGCAGCGTATCGAGCGCGACTTCGGCGCCGCGATTCTGGCGGATCAGGCGCACGGTGTCGTCGAGCACGGTGAGCGTGGTGAGACCGAGAAAATCCATCTTCAGCAAGCCGAGCCGCTCGAGGCCATCCATCGCGTATTGCGTGGTGATTTCATCGCGATTGGTCTTGTACAGCGGAAGAATCTCGTTGAGAGGCTGCGAGGAGATCACCACGCCCGCGGCGTGCGTCGAAGGATGGCGCACCAGGCCTTCCAGACGCAGCGCGATTTCCATCAGTTCTTTGTAGCGCTCGTCGGAATCGACCGCGGCGCGCAACTGCGAAGATTGCGCGAGCGCGTCGGTGAGCTCGATATTCAGCTGATTGGGCACGAGCTTGGCGATCTTGTCCACTTCGCCGTACGGCACATCCATCGCGCGGCCGACATCTTTAATTGCGGCCTTTGCGGCCATCGTGCCAAACGTGATGATTTGCGCCACGTTGCCGCGGCCGTATTTATTGGTCACGTACTCGATCACTTCGCCGCGGCGGCGCATGCAGAAATCGATATCGATATCGGGCATGGAAACGCGTTCGGGATTCAGGAAGCGCTCGAAAATCAGATCGTAAAGCAGCGGATCGACGTCCGTGATGCGCAGCGCGAAGCTCGCCAGACTGCCCGCCGCCGAACCGCGGCCCGGACCCACCGGCACGCCCTGAGCGCGCGCGTAACGAATAAAATCCCAGACGATCAAGAAGTAGCCGGCGTAGCGCATCTGCTTGATCATTTCAATTTCGCCGGAGAGGCGCCGTTCGTATTCGACAAGCGGGCGCCGCAGCCGGCCTTCGCGCGCCAGCGCCTCCAGATGCGGAACGCGCTCGGCGAATCCTTCGCGCACCACGCGCTCGAAATAACTGTCCAGCGTGTGCCCTTTTGGCACCGCGAACGCGGGAAACGGATTGCGCACCGCTTCGATGTTTACGTTGCAGCGCTCGGCGATATCGGCCGTTCGATTGAGCGCATCCGGCAGATCGGCGAAAACCTGGGCCATCTCCTGCGCGGTCTTGAAAAAAAACTGATCGGTGGCGAATTTCATGCGCTTCGGATCGCTCATCGTCTTGCCGGTCTGAATGCACAGCAGCACTTCCTGCGCGCGCGCATCGGCCTGCGTCAGATAGTGGCAATCGTTGGTGGCGACCAGAGGAATTCCGGTTTCGGCGGAGAGGCGCACCAAATCTTTATTGACGCGCTTTTCGATTTCGAGGCCCTGATCCTGAATCTCCAGAAAAAAACGGCCCTTGCCGAAAATATCCTGCAAGCGGTGCGCGGCCTCGCCGGCTTCCTTGTAGCGATCGTCCATCACGTGTTCCGTGACGGCGCCGCGCAGGCAGGCCGAAAGCGCGATCAATCCCTTGCTGTGCTGCGCCAGCAGATCGTAGTCGATGCGCGGTTTGTAGTAGAAGCCTTCGAGGAATCCCGAGGTGACCAGCTTGATGAGGTTGTGGTAGCCCTCGTTGTTTTCGCACAGCAGAACCAGATGATTCGATCCGCGTACATTGGCATCGCTATTGGCGTCGCGCGGGCCCGAATCGGAATTGCCGCGATCGAGACGGCTGCCGCGCGCCACGTAAACTTCGCAGCCGATGATCGGTTTCACGCCGCGCGCAACGGCCGCGTGATGAAAGGCCTCCGCCGCGAACAGATTGCCGTGGTCGGTGACGGCTACGGCGGGCATTCCTCGCTTCGCGGTCTCATCAACCAGTTGGCCGATTTCGCAGGCCCCGTCGAGAAGGCTGTAGTCGGTATGCAGATGCAGATGGACGAAACGCGGGTCCGCCATGTCGGGTCATTCTAACTCGGAATGAACTCCCGCGATAGCCGCGCCGTCGCGCCGCGCTAACGCCGCTTCGATTTCTTCTTGCTTGTCTTCTTGCTTTTCCTCGCCGGCGATTTCTTCGCGTCAGCCTTCTTCGCCACTGGCTTCTTCCCCGGCGGTTTCGCCGCGGGCTTCGCCGCCGGTGCGGCAGCCGCAACTTTCGCGGGCGCTTCGGCCTCCGCGGCCGCGGGAGCTTTCTGCGACGGCGTCCTCTTCGATAAGTCGGCGACGAGTTTCTTCCTCTTTTCTTTCTCAACCTTTTTCTTCGGCGGCTCTTTGATGCCCGCCAATTTCCGCAGCAGCCTTTCGTGCTCTTCGAGTTTTCGCGCGCGGCCTCCGAGCTGCTGCGCGAAAAATTCCTTCATCACCTTGTCGAATTTCGCGCCGCGCGCCATGCCCAACGCCGCAAGCTCCAGCTCCACCGCAGGCAGACCTTGCCGCAACGGCCGCCACTTGTGCAGGAAATTCTTGATCTTGCCCACGGCCTTCTTGTTTTTCGATTCCGCCAGAATGAACGCCAGAATATTCTCCGGCGCCTTGACCAGCGCCTCGTACGCGTCCACAGGCGCCGCCGTCTTGCGCGAGGCCAGCAGCTTCACGAATTTATTGGCGTCGCCTTCGAGCCCGGTGACGGCTTCGACGACCGGCGCGCGAAACCCGAGTTTCCCGAGCAGCGATTTGCGCTCGCGATCTTTCAACCGCCCGAGGACGGCTCGCAGCGTGGGCACCACAAGGCGCGGCCGCAGGCCGGCGGAAAGCAGCTCTTCCCGCGCGCGCGACAACCGCGTGATCGCTTCGTAATCCGGGTGACGCTTCGCGAGCTGCGGATGAATCGCGCTCAGGAGGCCGCGCGCTTCCCAGGCCTTCAAGATCACCGACGGTTTTTCCTCGCGCGCGATGTCCCACAGTTCAGCCCCGGCGTCCTCCGGCGGAATCGCCTTCTCCATGCCGCGCTCGAACGCCAGCGCCATCCACTCGGATGTGCGCTGCTCGATCTTGAATCCCATGCGCGCCGCGAAGCGCACCACGCGCAGCAGGCGCACCGGCTGATTGGTGAAGCTGTGAATCGAAAGCGCGCGCACTTCGCGCCGCTCGAGATCGGCCAGGCCGTTGGTCGGATCGAGAAGCAAACCGCGCGAATTCATGTTCAGCGAAATCGCGATCGCGTTCAGCGAAAAATCGCGGCGCCGCAAATCCTCCATCACGGTGGACCAGCGCGATTCCGGCTTCACTCCGGGCCGCGCGTACACTTCATCGCGCGCGGCGGACAAACTCGCTTCCACGTCGCCCGCCAGTTCGAGGTCGATCGCGCGCAGCCGTTCGTCGTCATGCACGATGCGCGCGCCGATCTTTTCCAATTCGTGCGCCAGCCGCGCGGGATTCCCTTCCGTCACAAAATCCAGATCGCGAATCGGCATTCCGGAGATCAGGTCGCGCACGGCACCGCCGGTTAGATACAGATTGCACTCCGTCGTCACGGCCAGCTCCTGCATCCGCACCACGGCCGCGCGCTGCTCGGCCGAAAGCCGGCTTTCGAGCAAGAACATGTAATCAGGCATACGCTTCGTTTTCCTCAGGGGCCGGCGGTTCGATCGCAAGCCCGGATGGCCGCAGCCAGAATCTCCATCGGGGCCGGCTGACGCGACGTCCGCCAGCTGCATTGCTTAAAATAATTCTCCGCGCAAACTTACGCGCGCGGATGATGCGCCTTATAAACCTGCTTCAGCCGCTCTTCCACCACGTGCGTATAGATTTGCGTCGTGGAAATATCCGCGTGGCCCAGCATCAGTTGCACGGAGCGCAGATCCGCTCCGCCCTCGAGCAAATGCGTCGCAAAACTGTGCCGCAATTTGTGCGGCGTCAACCGGAGGCGCAAACCCGCCTTGCGCCCGTACTTCGCCAGAATCTGCCACACGCCGCAACGAGTGATCTTCCCGCCGCGATGATTCAAAAACAAGAACGGCACCGGCGTTTGCATGCGGCGCGCGCGCATCATCAGCGGCCGCGCGCTCGCCAGATATTGTTCCACAGCGGCCAGCGCTCTGCGTCCCATGGGCACCAGGCGTTCCTTGTCTCCCTTGCCCACGCAGCGCAGCGAGCCCGTCTGCATATCGAGATCGCTGACGCGCAGATCGATCATTTCGGTCACGCGCAGCCCGCTCGAATACAGCACTTCGATCATGGCGCGATCGCGCATTCCGATCAGCGTCGAAAGATCCGGCTGCGCCAGCAGCGTTTCCACTTCGGCCACACGCAGAAACGAAGGCAACCGCTTGCGCACCTTCGGCGATTCCAAAGTGAGCGTCGGGTCCGACTTGACCCGATCCTCGATCAGCAGAAACCGGTAAAATCCGCGAAGCGTGACCAAATGGCGCGCTACCGAGCGGCTGTCCATGTTTCGGCGATAGAGCGAGCCGAGATAATCCACCACGTCGTCGCGCTTCACCGCCACCGGCCGCACGTGCCGCTTCTCCAGAAATTCCGAGAAGCTCCGCAGGTCGCGCGCGTAGTTGCTGATCGTATTCGCCGACAGCCCCTTCTCGACCTGCAGATAATTCAGAAATGATGCCGCAAGGCTTTCCAAGCGCTTCCCTCATGCGAGCGGACTCGCCGCGGCCGGCGCGCCGCGATCCGAATGCGAAATCAGTTCGTACAACTCGCCCAGTTCCCGGCACCCGAGGATGCGTGCCAGACCAAAATATACCGCAGTGCCGCCCGCAAGCAACGCCAGAAACGCTCCCAGGCGCGGCAGGAAGTATACGATGCTCTCAAAGTGCACCGCATGCAACGCCGCTGCGCAGGCCGCGCCCATCGCCGCCGCGCACACGCCGGCCTTCGCCACCGACGCCCCGACTGCGCGCGCGCCCAGCGGCCCCATCTTGCGCCGCAGCAGGACCAGCAGCAGCACGCAATTCAAATACGCCGCCACCACCGCGGCCAGTGCCGGCGCTCCGTTCTGCAACGTCCGCAAGCACCACGCCACAAAAATCACGTTCAGCGCCAGATTCGCCCCGAGCGCGGCCGACGCCGTCAACACCGGCGTCTTCGTATCCTGCGTCGAATAAAACGCCGCCACGATTAGTTTTACCGCCGCGAAAACCGGCAGCCCAAACGCGAAATAGAGCAGCGCCCGCGCGGTGAGTCGCACCGAATCCGCGCCGAACTGCCCGCGCTCAAACAAAATCTGCACGATCGGCTCGCGCAGCACCACGAGGCCGACCGCCGCCGGCACCGTGATGAACGACACGATGCGCAACGCGAACATCAGCGTGGATTTCAGGCCGCCCAGATCGCGCGCCGAAGCCTGCCGCGACATCATTGGCAAAATCGCCGTAGCCACCGCCAGCGCGTACACGCCCAGCACCAGTTCCATGATCCGGTCGCTCACATATAGCGACGTCAAACTACCCACCGGCATCCGGCGATCCGTCGCGAACAGCGTCCCCACCAGTACCGTGATGTGCGCGATTCCCACTCCGAAAAATGCCGGCACCATCAGCTTCACCACTCGCAGCACGCCCGGATCGCGAAACGATATCCCGAATTCAAAGCGCATCCCCAGCCGCACCGCTTGCGGCACCTGCATCAGGAACTGCACGATTCCCCCAACCAGCACGCTGGCCGCCAGCGCCTCCGCCGGGCTGTGAAATCGCTTCACAAAGAAACTCAGCGAAAACAAAATGAACGTCAAATTCATAAAAATCGGCGCCGCGGCCGGCGTGCCGAAAATCTGAAAACTGTTCAGCACCGCGATCGCTACCGCCGCCAGACCCGCGAAGAAAACATAAAGGAACACGATGCGATTCAAATGCGTGGCCAATTCCTGCAACTGCGCGCTGCCGCGCACCGAATACACATGCACGACAAGCGAGGAAAACGTCATTCCCAGAATCGCCACAACCGAAAGCACCAGCGCCGCCGTCCAAAACACGCGATTCGCCAGGCGCCACATCTCCTCCCGCGACCGATGCTCCATGTAATCCGTGAAAACCGGAATGAACGCCGCGTTCAGCGACCCTTCGCCGATCATCCGCCGCATCAGGTTCGGCAGGCGGTACGCCAGCAGCAGCGCGTCGGCCGAAACAGACGTCCCCAGCAGCATCGTCAGCCGGGCATCGCGCACGTACCCCAAAATCCGACTGATCAGCGTGAAAAAACCAATTACGGAAGCCGATTTGAGGATCTGGCGGTGCTGGGCCAAAGGCGATCAACTCTCCGCTAAGCCTATGAAAAAGAAAGGGTTGACAACACAGGCAGCGGTACCATAGCATACTCCCGGCCCGCGGCGCAAGAGACTGGCCCGGTTGCGGCCGTTGGAGCTGGCTTTTCCTTAGGAGGCCGGGGCGGAACCTCTCGCGACTTGGCCGGGAGCCCCGGCGTTCAGCTTGCTACACGAGGGGGCTTTAGGCCCTGAACCCGAGGGTTGTAAATGCCCTTCTCGCAAATCGAAGGCTCCATCCCGTGAAACGCGAACCTCCAGCCAGCTCTTCCACGACGCGCAAAAAAGCTCAGGTTATTCTCGCCAGCCGGAAAACCACGCAGGGATATCTGAACCCGTCGAATCTCGGCACCGCGGAATCGCTCGATCTTCTGACGCCCGACGGCGAACACCGCTCGATCATCCTCGCCGACATCCGCGCCGTCTATTTCGTCCGCGAATTCACCGATGACTCCGATATTGCGCGCAAAGCCTTCCTCTCGCGTCCCAAACTCGACGGCCTTTGGGTGCGCCTGAAATTTCACGATGGCGAAGCGATCGAAGGCGTGGTCCCCAACGATCTCCTCGGCCTGCTCGACGCCGGCGTCCAAATCACTCCGCCCGATCTCCACGGAAACATCACGCGCATCTTCATCCCCCGCTCCGCGCTCGCCGAAATGACCGTCCTCGGCGTAGTCGGCATCGCCCGCCGCAAAGCCGCCGTCGTTCCCCTCCCGGCTCAGCCGCAACTCTTCAACGATTAGCGTCGCGTACGCCGTCGCCCCAATCGGCGCGTGGTAGACTCACGTCACGATCAAGGCGAATCCCGGCCCAATGAATCCTTGGCTTAGCATCGTCGGCGGCGGACTCGTTTCGGTCCTGATCACGATCGCCTTTAACGTTTATTGGGACAGGAAGAAGCAGCAGCTTTTGGAAGATTGGGAATTTCGTCGCTTCCACGCAAATCAAATTCACGCTGCGACCGCCGGCCTGATGGAAGCTTTCTTCGAGTCAAAAGCCGAACTCTTCTTCCTCTATTACACTCTCGAAACCCTGGCCGGCACCCTCACCCAGTTTGCGTCTCAAGCCGAATCGATCGTGCGCCAGCAATCCGGCCCTGAAGTCACTGCCGCTGAATTCGAGCAGCGCAAAGCGCAATGGCTTCAGCCGTTTCAAAAATTCAATCAGGAGCAAGTCGCGCTGCGATGGAGCCAGCACGAGCAAAAAGCCAAGGAACTTCAAGCCAAAGCCGAAACGCACCTCGCCGAACTCCAGCCCCTGATCACTGCCGCGATTTTCGACCAACTCCTGGCATTTTACGCCAAGCTCAACACGCGCTGGTCCTGGAGCCTGCAATCCGCCCAAGAGCAGTCGCAGCTGTTTGAGGACGCCCTCCCCGATCTCGCCCGCATCCGCGCAACCCTGATGCAACAGATCGAGCTCAAATTGGGTCGGACCTAACGCGGCCGGCTCATCGCAGCTCCGCGCGCGTTACGCACTTCCAGATTGCAAAATTAGGCGTCATCTCGAGCTCGCATCGCGACGGAACGCACGACCTCCGGCTGATCGAAATGAACCATGTGCCCGGCATCCGCCACCAGATTCACCGTGCTCTTTGGCGCCGCAACGGTGGTCGGCAATTGCCTGGCGACGCTAGCCGGCGTGAGCGGATCCTGCTCGCCAAATACATAATGAACGGGCATCGCCAAACGCGGCGGATCGGCAAACAGGTTCAGCGAAACCAACTCCGGCAACAACTCGCGCTGGATCAGGCTTAAGTTGCGCAGCGCTTTCGCCGTGCCCACAAGACCATACGCGCGAATCATGCTGAACAGAGTTTCTTTCAAAAGCCCGCTGAATTTCTTCCCGCGTTCGATCCCACCCAGATCGCTCAATAATCTCGCGCGCAATTGAAACGCCGCCGAATCCGTATATGGCGGCGCGCCGAGTTTCTTCACGTTTGCCACCAGCCCACGGTTTTCCGGCAGCGCACTTCGCTCCTGGAGAAATTTATAGACCGCCGCGTCGCTGCTGGCCGTATTCGCATCGGGCGAGATCGCGACCACCGATCTTGCCGCATCGGACTCCAGTGCCGCGGCTCGCAGCGCAATCGTTCCGCCCAGCGAAATCCCGAATAAAATTACTTTTTGCCTCGCCTCATTCCGCAACCACTGCAATACCGCACACAGATCGTTCACTTGCTGTTGTAAGGAGACGCTCTTCGCATCCTGCGCCGGCGCGTTGCCGCACCCGCGCTGCTCCCAGTACCCCACCAGACAATCGCTTTCGAGATGAAGATGCCGCTGAAACTTCCGCACTTCGTGCAACAACGGCAAACCCGGCCCCGCCTGGACAATTAAGATCGGCGGCAGGCCCGCGCGTTCGGCGCACAGGCGTATGCGCTGCGTCGTACCGTTGATCTCCAGCTCTACCGTTTTGTCTATGGCGAGCGATGCCGCGCCAGTCCGGGCGTTCGGCCGGACGATGACGATGCGCCCGCGTGCGGGTGTAGCCATAGCTTCGTTCACTCCTGCGGCAGCAAAACAATCTTTCCCGACACCTGCGCCTTCTCCAGCATCTCATTGGCCCGAGCCGCCTCGCGCAGCGGAAATTTCGCCGCGATCACCGGCACGATCTCGCGCGCCTTCAACAACTCGAACAACTTCGACAGATCCTCGCGAAACCATTCCGGATGCGCGTTGCGCAAGGTCTTCGCGTTGTACCACGCCACTTGCTTCCCATCCGGCAGAATCTTCATCAGCCCCACGAACGCAAATCCGAGTCCCGCGGCCATCTTTCCACTCTTCATCATCACCTGCGCGCCATAGCACACGAGCGTTCCGCCGCGCCGCAAGCATCCGTAGGAAGTCCACCACTGCGTTCCGCCAATCGGGTCCAGCACGCAATCCACGCCGCCCGGCGCGAGTTGCCGAATCCGATCCGCGAATTTCTCCGTTCGATAATCGATCGGCGTGCCGCCCATGGCCCGCACCACATCGTGCTTGGCCTTGCTGGCCGTGCCGAACATTTCGAGGCCCATGATTTTTCCCAGCTGCAGCGCCGCCGTCCCCACGCCGCCCGCGGCGCCGTGCACCAGCAATCGCTGCCCCGCGCGCAATTTCGCGATGCGATGCAACATCTGATAGGCCGTCACGTAATTCAGCACCAGGCTCACCGCTTCCGCCGGATCGAGCCCATCGGGGACCGCAACAAGATGCGCCTCCGGCACAATCGTGAACCGGCTGTATCCGCCGATCATCGTCATCGCCGCCACGCGCTGCCCCGCGCGGAATTGCGTCACTCCCTCGCCCACCGCGTCAATCTCTCCGACGATGTCGTACCCCGGCGTCACCGGCAGTGGAGGCTGATCCGGATACAGCCCGCGGCGAATCAAAATATCCGCAAAGGCCACGCCGGCCGCCAGCACCTTCACGCGCACCTCGCCGGCCCGCGTTTCGGGCTTCTCCTCCTCGACGTACTTCATCACCTCCGGCCCGCCGAGCGCGGCAATCACGATCCGCGCGTTTTTCCCGGAAGACGCCGCGCGCATTTCACTGTCCGGCGAAAGTGCTCTACTCGGATCAGCCATAGGATCGGTCTCCACCAGGAACTGTCGTGCTTGGAGTGTTTGATGCACTTCGAGCAACAATCGGAACAATGTCGCTACCGCCCTCAAGCCGTCGTGCTAGCCTGTCCCCGATTGAGGTGAGCTCGAATGTCCTGGGTTGAATCCGAGTCCAATCGCGCCAACCGCAATCTGTTCCTGATCAATCTGATTTTTGGCCTGGCGGCTGGCGCCGGTGCCGTCGACATCGTATCCGACATCGTGGCCCAGTGGAATTTCCGCGCGCCGTTTGGCGTGTGGATGATGGCGATTGCGCTCGCCGCCATCTTCGGTCTCGCCGGGTGGAACTGCATCAAAGCCTTCGCGCGCTACCGAGATATCGAAAAAGCTCCCATCTGGCGCCGCCTCGCGGTCTTCGGCCAGCCGCAACAACTCTCCGCCGAAATCGAGCAGGACCTTTTCGCTCCAACCGTCAAATACAAAAGCATGCGACTCACGCCAAACTGGCTCATCCAGCGATTTTTCTTCAGCTCCTACCCCTCCCCCATCGCGGACGTCGCCTGGGTCTACGAACTCGTCACGCGCCATCGCACAAACGGTATTCCGACCGGCAAGACCTACTCCGCCATAATCCTCGGCCGCCACAAACAGAAATTCACCGTGCGTGCCTCGCGCAAAAAGGTGGACGCCCTGATCGCCGAATTGAACCAGCGCGCCCCGTGGGCCATTTTCGGCTTCAACGAGGAACTGCGCACCATCTGGAACAAAAACCACCCCGCCTTCCTCGCCGCCGTCGACGATCGCAAACAAAAACTCCGCCAGAAATAGCGCGTTCAAAACGGCCTCTTTACACGGTCCCATCGCCCTCCGCGCAGGCCGACGAAATCGGTCGCGGCTTTCTGTGCGTATCTCCGCGTTCTCTGCGTCTCTGCGTTATCTTTACCCGTCCCGGGCACGCCGGCGCGCAAGACGCCAAACCCCTTCGCGCGGTAAGCTGTGCACCCAAGTCCGCCGCCGCGGACCGCAAACAGTATCAAGGAGATTTCCAAATGAAACTGCGCGACCTCGCACAGCGCCTCGGATGCCGCATCGAAGGCGATCCCGAAATCGAAATCTCATCCGTCGCAGGACTCGAAACCGCCGGCCCCGGCGAAATCACTTTTCTCGCCAATGTAAAATATCGCGCCGACCTCAAATCCACGCGCGCCGCCGCGGTGATCCTCGCCAACGACGAACATGTCGAACGAGATCCCGGCATGCCGCCGCTCGCACTGCTGCGTTCCGAAAATCCCTATCTCGATTTCGCGCGCGCCCTCGCCGTCTTTCACCCCGCACCGCGCTACGCGCCCGGAGTCCATCCCACGGCCGTCGTCGCCCAGACCGCGCGCATCGCACAGGGCGCGCACATCGGCCCGTTCTGTTTCGTTGACGAAGGCGCCGTGATCGGACGCAACTCCGTGCTGCACAGCTTCGTCACAATTTATCGCGATGGGCGCATCGGCGAAGATTGTCTACTTCACGCCCACGCCGTGATCCGCGAAGCCTGCAAAATCGGCAATCGCGTCATCCTCCAAAACGGCGTCGTCATCGGCGCCGACGGCTTCGGATTCGCCAAGGATTCCGCCGGCCACTGGCAGAAGATTCCGCAGACCGGCCCCGCCGAAATCGAAGACGATGTCGAAATCCAGGCGAATTCCTGCGTCGATCGCGCCACCGTCGGCCGTACCGTGATTCACCGCGGGGTCAAAATCGATGATCTGGCGTTGGTTGGCCACGGCGCCGAAATCGGCGAAGACACTCTGCTCTGCGGACAGGTCGGCATCTCCGGCTCCGCGCGCGTCGGCAAGAATTGCCTTCTTCTTGGACAAGTCGGCTGCGCCGGTCATCTCGAAATCGGCGATGGCGCGATCCTCACGCCGCAAAGCGGCGTCGCCCATGACGTCCCCGCCGGAGCCTATCTCTCCGGCGCGCCCGTGATGGATCACAAATTGTGGATGAAAAGCTCGATCGCGCTAAAGGGTTTGCCGGACCTCGTGCGCACCGTCCGCGACCTCGGCGCCAAGGTGGAACGCCTGGTTGCGCAATCTACAGGAGGATGAACGTTGGTTGTCTTGCGTACCGCCGCCTTTCAGGCGGCAGCCTTTGCCTTTGAATCTTGTAGCGCCGGGCTTCAGGCTGGCAGCCTTTGTCTTGGAATTAACGCGATCCCGTCAGTGCTCAACCGCTTGCGCCGTGCTCCCCGCCAGAATCGAATTGCGAATCCGCAACTGCAAGTCCGTGGGTGAGGCCATCTCGACGACGCGAGAATTATGCGACGCCGATTCAAGCGACAACCCCGCATCGCCCAGGAAATCCGCGAACGGAATCTCCGCCGTGCCCGACACATACTTTGCGAAGAAAGGGCCGAGGTCCGCCGCCGCTCCCGTGACTCCCGCGCCGCGCAACACTTCCTCCGCCGTCGCCCGAATGTCGATCGAATCGTCGTAGAAGCGATGCTTCGTCGCAAAATCCGCGTACATCGCGCGCATCAAATCGTCGAGGCCAACGCGATCGTTCGACGCTTCCCGCATCTGGATGTCCAGCAGCATTCCGAGCAGTTCGCCCTTGTCGTAGTACGACACGCTGTAGTCGGCCTGATTGTACACATCGTACTTCTCGAACCAGGCGTCGAGGCTCGACTCTTCCGCGCTCTGCCACGTGTGCGCCGGCCGCGACTCGATCTCCGCAATGCGCTGCCCGATCTCATCGTAGAACTGCGACTTGTCCCACAATCCGGTGCGCACCATCACGTAATCCTCATACGTGTTGGTCACGCCCTCGGCGAACCACAGCGCCCGCGTCCACATCTCGCGCTGATCGTCCACCGGCTCGAGCGAGGCCGGCCGGAGCCGCTTCACGTTCCACGCGTGAAACAATTCGTGCGCCGCCACGCCCGGCAGTTGCCCCACGTTGGCCACGAAAATCGAAGTGGAATTCATGTGCTCCATCCCGCCGCCCCACCCGTCGCCGATATGAAATTGAAAAAGGTATTCGCGAAACGGCGCGTCGCCCATCATGCCGACTTCATTGTTTACGACGCGCGTCAGGATGTCGGTCAGTTGATCGCGCTTCCAGCCGCGCCCGGAAATCGCCACGCGAATCGGCCGCCCGCCCGCTTGAAACGAGAACTCGTCGAACGTGCCGATATCGAACGGCGCGTCGGTGAGCGCCTCGAAATTATCCGCCGTGAATGCGCGCCCGCCGCCATCGGCAGCTTCCGGCAACTCAACTGCGACGTGCCAGTTCGCGGGAGCGCCGGTGAATCCGATGCGCGTGTCTTCACCGCGCCGCTCCGGCACGTACATCAGAATCATGGCGGGATTGATGAAAGCGTGCGCGCTGTCGAGCTGGCACGCGAACGGACCCGTGTCATTCCAATCCGTGTCGTAGTCGATCGTCAGCGTTCCGCGAGCCACGATTGACCACGTATCCTTGTCGAGCTTCACCGCTGCCACTGCGCCGGAATCATCGTGCGCGGCGAACGAACTGACTCGATACGCGAAGTCGCGAATCTGATAGAGCGCGTTCCACGCGGCCATGCGCACCGTCACGTCGCCCGTCGCGTTCGGCACCACCATCGTCACGTGGAAGCGATGCTGATCGCGATTCGCGAGCGAGACCGTGTAGGAAATCGTCGCGTGCGCCGGAAGCGCCGCACAGCAAAGCAGCGCGACGCAAGCGCCCAAACGCAATACGGGTGCAAAACGCGCCAAGAAGTCCGCGCGCTTCATGTGCGATGGACTCGCCTTGCCGATTCCCTCTCGGACAATCCTTGCAGCAATAAATTGCATAGCCCATCGAAGCTGCCGTTGGACATCACCAGCGCCAGATCGCCCGGCTGCGATTTCTCCGCAAGATATTCCGCGATCTCTCCCGCCGACCCAAATGCCTCGGCCGTTTTGCCCGCCGCGCGCACGCTTTCCACAACGCGCTGGGGCGAAAGCCGCTCCTCGTCGCTCAACAATTGTTGGCGGTGCACCGAGCCGAGAATTGCGGCGTCCGCAGTCGCCAGCGCGGCCGACAGATCGCTCTCGATCGCGCGCCGCCGCATCGTGTTCGAGCGCGGCTCGAAAATCGCCCACAGCCTGCGTCCGGGCCACCGCGTGCGCGCCGCTTCGATCGTGGCGCCAATCGCCGTGGGATGGTGCGCGAAATCGTCCACCACCAGCACGCCGCCCGCTTCGCCTTTCACTTCCATGCGCCGCAACACGTTACGGAAACTGCCGATCGCTTCTTCCAGCGCTTGCCGTTCGACGCCGCGCCCCAGCGCGATCGCCGCAGCGGCGGCAACATTCAAAACATTGTGCCTCCCCGAAAGCGGCGAGCGAATCCGCGCCACTTCCCGGCCCCGTTGCGCGATGCGAAATTCCGTCGCGCCATCCACGAATTCGATGTCGCCCGCGGTCCAATCCGTGTCCGCGCCAAAACCGTACGTTTCCACCCGACAGAATGCATTGCGCACTGCCGCCATCACGGCGGGGCTTTCTCCCCAGGCCACGATTCGGCCGCTTCGCGGCACAAGATTTACGAGGCGGCGGAATTGCAATTCGATCGCCGCGAGATCGGCATAGATATCGGCATGATCGAATTCAAGCGAAGTGACGATCAATTCGTCCGGATGGTAGTGAAGAAATTTGGGCGCCTTATCGAAAAATGCGGAATCGTACTCGTCGCCTTCGAGAATAATCTCCTCGCCGCCGCCCAGCCCGTAGCTCCGACCGAAATTCTCCGCCACGCCGCCAATTAGAAAATTCGGCTTGCGCCCCGCGACTTCACAAATCCACGCCAGCAAAGAAGTCGTCGTCGTCTTGCCGTGCGTTCCCGAAACCACGATGGAATCGTGCCCCGGGATGAAGAATTCCTCGAGCACCTGCGGCAGCGAACGATACCGCAAATGCGCGTCCAGCATCGCCTCCACTTCCGGATTACCTCGTGACACCGCGTTGCCGACGACCACCCAATCCGGCCGCGGCTCCAAATTCGCCGCCGCGAAACCGTTCGTCCAGCGAATGCCGAGACTTTCAAGCAGCGTCGAAGCCGGCGGATACACTCCAAGATCGGAGCCGGTCACTTTGAATCCGCGCTCCGCCAAAAGGCCGGCGACGGCAGCCATCGCCGAACCGCCGATGCCGATCATGTGCACGCGCTCAGTGGTGATCGCGCTCATCGCTTGCCGCCGCGCGGTGAGACCGCGGGCTCCAGAATATCGAGACGCCCTTCGCCCGACGCTTCAAGCCGCGCCCGCACGCCCAGCGGAACTGTGAGGATCGCCCGCGGCGTGTGGCCCACGGCCGCGCCGAACACAATCGGCACGCCGAGATCGCCGAGGCGACGACGGCACACGTCAACAATCGTGACGCCCGCGCGCGGCGCGCCCGCGCCGGGAAATTCTCCGAGCACGATGCCGCGCACGCCTTTGAATTTTCCGGCTTGCCGCAGGTGCAGGAGCATTCGATCGAGTCGATATGGTTCCACATCCACGTCTTCGAGCAGCAGGATCGCGCCGCGCGCGTCGAATTCCCACGGCGTGCCCAGCGTCGTCTGGAGCAGCGTGACGCAGCCGCCCAGCACGCGCCCCGTCGCCCGGCCGCGAACGAGCGCCCGGCCACGCAGCGAAATCGTCCACCCGCCGCGCGTCTGGGTCGTCGCGCTTGCGAATGAAGCGGCGTCGTAGCCGCCGCGCTTGCCGGCGCCGCGATCGATGTGCGCCGCGGCCATCGGCCCGTACAACGTGACCCAGCCCAGCCGCTGCCACAGAAACACTTGCAGCGCGGTGATGTCGCTGAAACCGATCAGAAGTTTCGGCCGCAAGCCGCGCGCGCGCGCCAGCGCATCGTGAAGCTCCGAGCTGCCGTAGCCGCCGCGTACGCAGATTACCGCGTTCGTCTTCGCGTGCCGCAGCGCCGCGAGCAACTCCGCCGCGCGTCCGCGGGCGGATGCAGCGAAATATCCTTCGGGCCGCTCCTTCAGCGCGATGCGCCGCGGACTCCAGCCCAGGCGCCGCAGCTCGGCCATGCCGCGCGCGATCGAACGCGCGTCGGCGGGAAAGCCCGGCGAAACCAGCGTGACGACGCTGCCGGGTGCGAGTGCGGGCGGTTTGATTGGACGTTTCATGCGGAATGCCGAAGTATATAACGCCCCGCCGGGCGCACGGTCAGCGGCCCGCGCGGCATGACGCTAGAGAGTGAACTGCGTGAGGCGCGCGAAATGTTTGGCGCGCGCATTGATTTCGCGGCGCGTGACCCGGCGCAAGCGATCGAGGCCGAATTTCTCAACCGCGAAGCTGCCCATCACGGAGCCATACACCATGGCGCGTTTTAAATCCTCGGTTGTGGCGCGGCCGCGGCCGGCAAGATAGCCCATGAAGCCGCCGGCGAAGCTGTCTCCCGCGCCGGTGGGATCGTGCACTTCTTCGAGAGGAAATGCCGGAACGCAAAACGCTTTTCCTTCATGCACCATCATCGCGCCATATTCGCCGCGCTTGATGATCAGTGTGCGGGGGCCGAGCTTGAAAATGTGCCGGGCGGCGCGCAGCAGATTGTGTTCGTTTGAAAGCTGGCGCGTCTCGGAATCGTTGATCATCAGCACGTTGGTGTGGCGCAAGGTTTCGCGCAGTTCGCCGGGCGTGCGCTCAATCCAATAGTTCATCGTGTCCAGCGTGACGAGCTTCGGTTTGTGGCGCGCCTGCTTCAGCACGTCGCGCTGCAACGTGGGATCGATGTTCGCAAGAAACACGTACGCGGCGTCGCGGTAATGCTCCGGCAATTTCGGGCGGAAATCGGCGAACACGTTCAACTCGGTGACGAGCGTGGTGCGTTCGTTGAAATTCTCGTTATAGCGACCCGACCAGAAGAAACTTTTCCCCGCGGCGCGCTCAAGACCGGCGATGTCGATTCGCCGCGAAGTCAGCACGGCGGAATCGGCGGCGGAGAAATCGTCGCCGACGACGCCAACGAGATGCACTTGCGTGAAATGGCTCGCCGCGAGCGCCGAATACGTGGCTGCGCCGCCGAGCGTGCGCTCGACCTTGCCGTACGGCGTTTCGATCGCGTCGTAGGCGACCGATCCCACCACCAGAAGAGACACGAAGAGAATCCTCCTTGGCGCAATGGCGCCGCGCCAATCGTTAGCTCAGATATTTTCCGACGATGGCAGCGAGGCGTTTTTTGGCCGCTGCCGGAATGACCTTGGGATCGGTGACGATCGCGTGCTTGAGCGCGCTGCCGCAACGGCAGGTTCGCGCTTCGGGCATCGCGCGAACCACGGCACGCAATACATTCTGCGCCGCGGCGGCGTTTTTCGTGAGATTGGCGATGATGTCGGCCACCGTGACGGAATCGTGTTCGGGATGCCAGCAATCGTAATCGGTGATCATCGCGATGGTGGAGTAGCACAGCTCGGCCTCACGCGCGAGTTTCGCTTCCGTGAGATTCGTCATGCCCACAACGTCGAAACGCAATTGGCGATTGACGTGCGCTTCGGCCAGAGTGGAGAACTGCGGGCCCTCCATGCAAATGTACGTACCGCCGCGGTGCATGGTCACGCCTGTTTGCGCGCCTGCTTGGATCACCACGGCCGAAACTTCCGGGCACGTGGGTTTGTCGAACGCGACGTGAGCCACAATTCCCTGCCCGAAAAATGTCGCGATGCGCAGCCGGGTACGATCGAAGAACTGATCGGGAACCAGAAATTCCAGTGGCCGCAAATCTTCGCGGAGCGAACCGACGGCGCTGACGGAAACCACGCGTTCGGCGCCCAATAGTTTCATCGCGTAGATATTGGCGCGGTAATTTATTTCCGAGGGCGTGATGCGATGTCCGCGGCCATGCCGCGCGAGAAACGCGACCGGTTTGCCTTCGAGGCGACCGACGACGAACGCGTCGGACGGATCGCCGAACGGAGTCCTCAGGCGCCGCTCGCGCGCGTCCTCGAGACCGGGAATGCTATAGAGGCCGCTGCCGCCGATGATGCCGATCGGGGCGGGCGCTTTCGGCGCGGGAAACTTCGCTTTGGTTTTCGCTCGGCGGCTTGGCATTCGTCGAAGTCCTTGGCCTTGCGCGGAGGTTACTGCGCCGGGGCCGGAGCGGGAACGCGCGTGGATTGCCATGCGACCTGTTGCCAGCGGGCGTCACGGCGCGCGTACACGGTAAGAAAGTGAATGTCGATAATGATTTCGTCGTTGCCGACGCGATGATCCATGGCGTGAACGGAGTAGATGCCGGTGAGCACCGCGACATCGTCGCCCAACATGCGGACATGAATCTCGCGCGCTTCCCAAGACTGATAGCTCAGCACGCCGGAGCGAAGCGCGGCGAGATAAGTTTGCTTGGTGTCGCGCTGACCGCTGGCGTGAACATAAGTCACGTCATCGGCCATGACCTTGTCAAGCGTGGCGAAATCGCCGGCGATCAGCGCTGCGGTGCGCGATTGCTCGGCGAGGAGGACTTCGCCGGATGCGTCGGTAGCGCCGAGAGCCGGAGCAATGGCTGCGGCAGCGCACAGCAGCGCGCTCAAAAGAAATACCGACGGCAACGCCGCTCGATTCGGGACACTCTTTGCGTCTCTCATTGTTCTATCGCCTCTGGTTTCAATCGCACGGACATAACATCAGTACCCGACATCCATCGTAACGTCAATCGACGATGGCAGGCTCGGCGCGCACGTGGCCGTTGTCTTCGCGCAGCCAGGCAGCGGGCGTCGCGATATCGTGCGCGAAGAGGGCGAGCGTCCCTTCGCGCGCCACTTTCGGAATCCAATGCTTTTTCAATTCGAGTGTGGTGAGGGGATATAAATCGAATCCCATGATCCATGGCAGCGGCAAATGGGCGACGGTCGGCACGAGATCGGCGAAAAATAGCGCGTCGCGGCCGCCGCCGGAAAGGCGCACGCATTGCATGTCGCGCGTGTGGCCGGGCATGTGAATCAGCTCCACACCGGGAACGAGTTCCGTGTCGCCTTCGACGAACTGCCATTGGCCCGCGGCTTCGATGGGGAGGAACGTGTCGTCGCGAAAACTGACGCGGTCGCGTTCGGTGGGCGACTTCGCGTGGTCGTAGCAGCCGCGCTGGACGACGTATCGCGCGTTTGGGAACGCGGGCACGATGCGATCACCTTCGCGGCGCGTGTTCCATCCGCAATGATCGAAATGCAGATGCGTGTTCACGACGAAGTCGATGTCTGCCGGGCGAACTCCCGCGGCGGAAAGCGATTGCGGCAGGCGCTGCGACGCGCCGAGATCGTAGATTTCGCGTTCTTTCGCGGACCAGTTGTCGCCGGCGCCAGACTCGACGAGGATCAATTTCCCCGCCGCCCGGATCAAGAGACAATTCATGGCCAGGCGAACGCGGTTGCGCGCGTCCGCCGGCGACACTTTTTCCCACAGCGGTTTGGGGATGATGCCGAACATCGCGCCGCCGTCGAGGCCGATCGTGCCGTCGGTCAGAATTTGGAATTCGAGATCGCCAAGGTGCATTGGTTACCTCATGCGTCTGAAAGTGCGGGGAAAATGATAACGCAGAGACGCTGAGAAGCGCAGAGATTCGCGGAGAAATTTCGCGGGGCCGCATCGGGTTCCGGCGCCCGTGCACTTCAGGGGCTGAAGCCCCTTCACTAGAAAGCGGCTTACGCGGGAGCTAAAGCTCCCGCCTCCTAAAGGCAAATCGCGAGCGCCCGCGACGCATTCACGGCGGAACGCCCTGGAAACCGAGCGCCGCGCATTCATGCGCGAATGCTCTACAAACCGGCGCACGGAGCGTTCATTCGTGGATGAGCTACAAACCGGCTCGCGGTGCGTTCATGCGTGGATGCGCTACACACCGGCGCACGGAGCGTTATGACGGCGGCCTGTTACAAATTGGCGCGGGACGCGATTTCGCGGACGGCGGCGTAGGGATCTTTGCGGCGCTCGGAGACTTCGCGAGCCAACGATTCGAGTTGCGCGGCGCCTTGCGGGCTGGCCAGGACGCTCTCGGTGATTTCGGATTCGAGCATGGCGATCAGGCGGCGCTTCCAGTGATCGATTTTTCTGTCGCTGCGCGCGGCGTTTTTTTCCGCGTGCGCGCGGAAGTGGGCTATTGCGGCGGCCAGTTCTTCCACGCCGCGGCCTTCGCTCGCGACGGTGCGCACGATCGGCGGGCGCCACCCGCCTTCTTGGGCGGGCGCGAGATCGAGCATCGCTGCGATTTGCTGCTCGAGGCGATCGGCGCCATCGCGGTCAGATTTATTCAAAACGAAGATGTCAGCGACTTCCATCAGGCCAGCCTTCATGGTTTGCACGTCGTCGCCGAGGCCGGGCACGAGAAGCACGATGGTGCAATCCGCGAGACGCACGACATCGACTTCATCCTGGCCGACGCCAACGGTTTCAATGAGCACGATGCGCTTCCCCGCGGCATCGAGGAGAAGCGCGGCGTCGGCTGTGGCGGCGGCGAGGCCGCCGAGGCGTCCGCGCGTGGCCATCGAGCGGATGAAAACGCCTGAATCGCCATAGTGGCTTTGCATGCGAATGCGATCGCCGAGAATCGCGCCGCCCGTGTACGGGCTGGTGGGATCGACGGCGATCACGCCGACGGTTTCATCGGCCGCGCGATAGTGCGCGGCTAGGCGATCGACCAGCGTGCTCTTGCCTGTTCCGGGAGCGCCGGTGCAGCCGATCAGAAACGCCGCGCCGGTGAACGGAAAAAGGTTGGCGAGCAAATCGCGCGCGGCGGGATCGCGATTTTCGATCGCGGTGATGGCGCGGGAGATCGCGCGCACGCCGCCGGTGCGAACGCGCGCGGCCCACAGTTCCACGTCGACGATCGTGGATGCGCCGCTAATGGCCGCCGCCCAAAAGTTGCCGCGCGATCACCAGGCGCTGAATCTCGCTGGTGCCTTCGCCGATGGTGCAGAGTTTGACGTCGCGATAAAACTTCTCGGCCGGATAGTCCTTGATGAAGCCGTAGCCGCCGTGGACTTGCACGCACTCGTTGGCGACGCGGACGGCCACTTCGCTGGCATAAAGTTTCGCCATGCTCGATTCCCGAGTGAAGCGCGCGTTGCCGCGATCGGCGAGCGCGGCGGCTTGATAGACGAGCAGGCGCGCGGCTTCGATTTCGGTGGCCATGTCGGCGAGTTTGAATTGGATGGCTTGGAATTCGGCAATCGGCTTGCCGAACTGTTTTCGTTCGCGGGCGTAGCGCGTGGCGGCCTCGAACGCACCCTGCGCCATTCCGAGCGCGAGCGCCGCGATGGAAATGCGCCCGCCGTCGAGAACCTGTAGACTATTTTTGAAACCTTCGCCTTCGGCGCCGAGCAGTTGCGCGGCGGGGATACGGCAATCGCTGAAGACGACTTCGGAAGTGTCGCTGGCGCGCATGCCGAGCTTGTTCTCTTTTTTGCCCGGGCGAAAACCGGGCGCGTCCTTTTCGATGATGAATGCGGAGATGCCGTGCGCGCCTTTGGATTTCTCGGTGACGGCCATGGCCACGCAGACGCCGGCGTAGTGGCCGTTGGTGGTGAAAGTTTTCGCGCCGTTCAGCACCCAATCGTTGCCATCACGGACGGCGACGGTTCGCGTGCCGCCGGCGTCCGAGCCGGCTTCGGGCTCGGTGAGCGACCAGCAGCCGAGGGTGCGGCCCTGCGCCAGGGGCACGACGTATTTTTGCTTCTGCGCTTCGGTGCCGAATTTGAAGATGTGATTGGTGCAGAGCGAATTGTGCGCGGCGACGATCAGACCGATCGAGCCATCGACGCGCGCGAGTTCTTCGATGGCGATGACGTATTCGGTGTAGCCGAGGCCGGCGCCGCCGTAGGCTTCCTGAAAAATCACGCCGAGCAAACCCATCTCAGCGAGCTTGGGAACGATTTCGGCGGGGAAGCGCGAGGCTTCGTCCCACTCCATGACGTGCGGCGCGATTTCGGCGGCGGCGAATTCGCGCACACTGCGGCGCAGTTCCTGCTGTTCGGCGGTGAAAGAGAAATCCAATCGCGCTCCTGTTCCCGCGTTCACGCGGCGGTGAGTACCGCCTGCAACTCCGAGACGGCTCGCGCGATGGCGGCGCGATCGACGTCGCAGTGCGTGAGCATGCGTATTGAGGTCGGCCCCGTGGCGCCGCAGAGTACGTGGCGCTTCGCGAGTTCCGCGCAAATCGCGGCGGCGGCGCGGCCCGTGCCGGAGACGTCGAAGAATACGATGTTGGTTTGAACCTTTTTTAGATCGACGCGCACGCCGGGCAATTCATGCAGGCGATGCGCGAGGAATTGGGCGTTCTCGTGATCTTCGTGCAAGCGGGCGGGGGATTTTTCGAGCGCCACCAGGCCGGCCGCGGCCAGCACTCCGGCCTGGCGCATTCCGCCGCCGAGAAGTTTGCGCTTGATGCGCGCGGCGTCGATGAACTCGCGCGAGCCGACGAGCATGGAGCCGACCGGCGCGCCGAGGCCCTTCGAGAGGCAGAACATTACGGAATCGAATTTGCGCGTGAGTTCGGCGGCGGTGCGGCCGAGCGCGACCGCGGCGTTGAAAATGCGCGCGCCGTCGAGATGCACGGGAATGCCAACCGCGTGGGCGCGATCGCAGATGTCGTCGGAGACGTGCTGCGGATAGACCGTGCCACCGGCCATGTTGTGACTATTTTCGAGCGCGATCAGAGCGGTTTGCGCGCGATAGTAAATCTTGGGGCGAATTTGCGGCTCGATGCGTTCCCAACTGAGGATGCCGTCGTCGACGAACGTTGTGCGCGGCATGCAGCCGGCGATGGCGGACATCGAGGCCATTTCAAATTGACAGATGTGTCCGCGCTCTTCGCAAATGATTTCGCTGCCGGGGCGCGTGAGGCAGAGGATCGCGACGAGATTGCCCATCGAGCCCGACGGCACGAAGAGCGCGGCTTCGCGGGCAAAGATTTCGGCGGCGCGCGCTTGCAGACGATTCACCGTAGGATCTTCCGCGTACACATCGTCGCCGACTTCGGCTTCGGCCATGGCGCGGCGCATTTCGGGCGTGGGGCGCGTGACGGTGTCGCTGCGCAGATCGACGACGGCGTGCGTTGTGCGCGCGTCCTCGGGAACTGTGGCTGGCGCGGATGATGGCGTGAGTTTCATGGGCATCGATTTTCCGGCGCGCCGTCAGTCGAGAAGGCTGACGAACACCTCATTGGAAACGGTCAGCTTGGATTTTGGCAAGCGAAGACGCGTGCCGTCGAGTTCGAGCATACCCTGCTCGCGCAGAGACGCGATGCGCGATTCGAGTGCGGCGCGGCGCGAAGGATCGAGCTCGGCGAGATCGATGCCATCGAGTTGGCGGAGACCGAGAAACAGCACTTCTTCGTTGGCTTGAGATTGCGAGACGCGCTCAATTTGTTCGGCGGTCAACTTCGCTTCCGCGATCGCCGCGATGTAGGCGGCGGGATCGTGGGGGTTGGCCCAGCGCAAGCCGCCGCTGAAAGAGTGCGCTCCGGCGCCGAAACCGAGATAGGGTTCACGGCGCCAGTATTTCAGATTGTGGCGGGAACGGAAGCCGGGGAGCGCCCAATTGGAAATTTCGTAGTGCTCGTATCCGGCGGATGCGAGGCGCGCGCAGGCGGACTCATAGGAATCGGCCATGGCGTCGTCGCTCGGAACGGCTGCGGCGCCGTAGCGCGAGCCGCTGGCGAGAATCTCGCGGCCAAGGCGGCTGCCGTCATCGACTTCGAGGAGATAGATTGAGACGTGCTCGGGGCGCAGGTCGATCGAGCGCGAGAGGCTATCGCGCCAGGAGGATTCGGTTTGATGCGGAAGTCCGGCGATCAGATCGCAGCTGAGATTGCCGAAGCCCGCGTCGCGCAGAATCTTCGTGGCGCGATAAATATCTTCGCGACGATGCATGCGGCCGGCGGCGGCCAATTCGCGATCTTCAAAAGTTTGGACGCCCATGCTGATGCGATTGAATTCGGCGTCGCGCCAAGCGGCGGCGCGGTCGGGCGTGATGGTCTCGGGATCGGCTTCGAGCGTGACTTCGGTCAACTCGCAGGGAAACGATTCGCGGGCGGCGGAGAGAAGACGCGCTAGTTCGGCGGCATCGAGCATGCTTGGCGTGCCGCCGCCAACGTACACAGTGTCGATGGAAAATGGCGCGTCGCGATCGCCGCGCCATGCGAGGCCGGCGCGATCGGACCATTCGCCGAATCTTTTCATTTCGCGGCAGACGGCGGTGATGTAGGGCGATTGCAGGCCGGAGGAAAAAACTCCCGTGTGGAAATTGCAGTAGGTGCATTTCGTCTGGCAGAACGGGACCTGGATGTAGAGACCGTGGGGCACGGAGATCGCCTCGAAATTTGCGCGCTACGCCGGGGCGTCGGGCACGACGCGGACAAGAACATCGCGCGTGCGCGGGCCATCGAATTCGCAGAGATAGATTGCCTGCCATCGGCCGAGAATCAGGCGGCCATTTTCGACGAGCACGGTCTGCGATGTGCCGACCATGGCGGTTTTCACGTGCGAATCGGAATTGCCTTCGGCGTGGCGATAGCCGGGCGCATTGCGCGGGACGATGCGATCGAACGTGAGTTCGATGTCGTGCGCGACGTCGGGATGGGCGCCTTCGTTGATCGTGATGCCGGCTGTGGTATGCGGCACGTAGATGTGGCACACGCCGGAGATCGCGCCGTGGCGGGCGACGATTTCGGCGACGTCCGCGGTGATCTTGCGCAATTCGGTGCGGCGCGATGTTTTGACGGCGATTCGCGCGGTGTGCGCGGCGGGCGTCGATCGTGCGGGAGCGCTCATGAGCGGCAACGCGGCGCGGAGATTATCCGAGCGCGGCGGCGGAGGACGCGCCGTAGAACGCAAACCATGGCTTGGCTGCGGAAAGGCGCGCGTTTACGTTGTTGATGTTCTTCACGCCGGTGTCGGAGAGCCAGTCTTCCAGCGCTTTCACGCCGGATTTTGCGTAAACCGGAATCGCATCTTTCCAGGTGGCGCGGCCGCAGAGCACGCCGGAAAAATTCACGTTCGATTCAGCCGCGAGTTCAAGCGTGTCGTTGAAGGTTTCATTGCTGACTCCGGCGGAAAGATAGATGAACGGTTTTTTGGCGACGGCGGCGGCTTTGCGGAAATAATCCTTGGCTTCTTCGCGCGTATAGGCGGTTTCGCCTTTGTTGTCGCGAGCGCCGGCGACGAAGGCCATGGTGATGGGCACTTCGACTTTGAGAACGTCAACGCCGTACTGCGGCTTTGAGAATTCCTCCATGCTGCCGGTGACGACCGCAGGTTTCTTCTTGGCAAACGCGAACCCCTTTTCGTCGACGCCTTCTTCATAGCCGACGAATTCGAGGAAGAAGGGCACGTCGTTGGCGACGCATTCGGCGCCGATGCGTTCGACCCAGGCGTGCTTGATGTCGTTGATGGCGGGCGGATCGAAGGGCGTGTAGTAGAGAAGAATTCTCACGCAATCGGCGCCGTCGGCAACGATGCGGCGCACGGAATAATGATCCAGCAGATCGGGCAGGCGGCCGGGCTGCGTGTTGTCGTAGCCGCTGTTTTCGTAGGCGAGCAGGAGGCCGGCATTTTTTGCGCGCTGCTTCGCGGCGCTCAATCCGAATTCGGGATCGAGGAGGATGGCGCTGGCGTGCGGCGTGAGAACGCGCGAGACGGCTTCCTTGAATTCGATCATCATTTCGGGGGTGACGGCCTTCTTGTCGATGCCCTTGCCGGCGGCGATCGAACTGCGCAGCGAACCGCGCTGATCCATAGCGGCGGCGGCGATCACGCCGCGTTGATTTGCAACCGCGTTCATTCCCTTTTGTTTGCCTTGAGAAATTTTCATCGCGCCGCCCCCCAATTGTGCTCTCAATTGCAATTTGTGTGTCGGCGATATTCTAGCATGGGCTAGCGCGGTATCCAGAGCGATCGAGTGATCCGGCGGGTGATAGGAAATCGGAACTTGGTTTGATATTCTTGTTTCCCGGTTGCCCGGATGAGGTTTCGGGCTGCCCATTCCAGTGCACGGCCGTGGGCGACTAGCTCAGCTGGGAGAGCGCCTCGTTCGCAACGAGGAGGTCGGGGGTTCAAATCCCCCGTCGTCCACCAATCAAATCTAGAGTGCGTCTCACGGAGGATCACTGCCATGTCGCAGTTTCCTTTCAGCAATGCGCTTCGCGTCTCCCGCTCCAAACTTGCTCCCGCATGCGCGTTCCTTGCAGCTGCTGCGCTGTGCGCGCCAATTGCGCGCGCGCAGATGGCGGCGCCGGCCCCCGCGGCCGCGCCGGCGAACATGCATTCGATATTGCTGTGGCCGGATGGCGCGCCGGGAGCGCTGACGGGCGGCGGCGCGCTGGACACTCCATCGCTGGACATCTACGTGGCGCCCTCAAATCCCACGCAAACGGGCGTGATCGTTTGCCCGGGCGGCGGCTTCGTGCATTTGTCTCTGGTTCACGAGGGATCGGACGAAGCGGCGTGGCTGAATGAGCACGGCATCACGGCGTTCGTGCTGCATTACCGCCTCGGGCCGCGTTATCACTATCCGGCGCAGTTTTACGACATCACCCGCGCCGTGCGCTATGTGCGCGCGAACGCAGCGTCGCTGGGACTCGATCCGAAGCACGTGGGCGTGTGGGGATTCTCCGCGGGCGGAAACTTGGCGGGGATGGTTTCGACTCATTTCGACGCGGGCAACGCGGGGTCGCCCGACACCATTGAGCAGGCGAGCAGCCGGCCCGACTTTACGATTTTGTGCTACGCGAGAATCAGTTATCGCGGCGAACCGCCGACGGAGCAAGGCCTGCTGAACCTTCTCGGGCCGGCTCCCGATCCAGCGCTGGTCGATGTGGTGTCCGACGACGAGCATGTAACAGCGGATACTCCGCCAGCGTTTATCTACCAAACGGCGAACGATGGAAGCGTGAAGGCGTCGAACGCGATCCTCTACTTTGAGGCGCTTCTGAAGGCAGGCGTTCCGGCTGAATTGCATATTTTTGAGAATGGTCCCCACGGGACATTCCTGGGAACGAATTTCGCCGGGCCGCCGATACCGGCGCTGGCGGAATATCCCACGTTGCTGGTGAATTGGATGCGGGCGCACGGATTCATGGAAGCGAGCGCTCCGATGGCGGCCGCTGCGGCGGCGGGAGCGAAACCGTGAGGGGCGCGCTGGATCGGGGGCGTGGCCTCGGGATGCGAACACTTTTGTTGATTGTTGTTTCCGCGTGCGCGGCGATTGCGGCCTCGGCGCAAACTGCTCCGGCAACGGCGCCCGCTGCCGCCAACACAAACTCGATTCTGCTGTGGCCGGACGGCGCACCGGGGGCGCTGACCGGCGGCGGCGCGCTGGACACGCCGTCTCTCGACATTTATTTGCCGGCGGCGAATCCGACGCATACGGGAGTGATTATTTGCCCGGGCGGCAGCTATACGCATCTATCGCTGACGCGCGAAGGATCGGACGTGGCGTCGTGGCTGAATGCGCACGGCGTGGCGGGATTCGTGCTGCATTACCGGTTGGGGCCACGCTACCACTATCCGGCGCAGTTCGACGACGTGACGCGGGCGATGCGTTATGTGCGCGCGAACGCGGCGGCGCTGGGACTCGATCCGAAGCACATCGGCGTTTGGGGATTTTCGGCGGGGGGAAGTCTGGCGGCGATTATTTCGACGCACTACGACGCAGGCCATGCGGATTCCGCCGACGCGATCGAGCGGGCCAGCAGCCGGCCGGATTTTTCGATTCTGTGTTACGCGGTGATCAGCATGAAGCAGGACATCACGCATGCGCTTTCGCGCCTGAATCTGCTGGGGCCGACGCCCGATCCGAATCTGGTGGCGTTGCTTTCGAACGAGGATCAGGTGACGGCCGACACGCCGCCGGCGTTTCTGTATCACACGGAGAACGATCACACGGTGCCGGTGATCAACAGCGTGCTTTATTTCGAGGCGCTGCGGAAAGCGGGCGTCTCGGCGGAAATTCACATTTTTGAGAACGGGCCGCATGGCACGGGGCTCGGGCAGAATGTGCCGGGAATTCCGGCGCTGGCGGAATGGCCTACGCTGCTGGCAAATTGGATGCGCGCCGGCGGTTGGATGGAGGCGATCGCGGACGATTGGATGCCCGCGGCTGCCGCACCGGGAGGAAAACCTTGACAGGCGCGGGCGCGCGGAGGCATGGTGCTGCGATGCGAATACTACTATTGATCGTGATTTGCGCGTGCGCGGCGGCGGTGGTTCAGGCGCAGGCGGGGCCGGCGAAGATGAAGACTTACGTCTACATCTCGAACTCCGACGACTGGCAAAAGAACGGCGGATTCAAGTCGCATGCCGCCAGCGCGGACACGGGCGCGCCGGATTCGTCGCACTTGAATGAAGTGTCGGCGATGGCGTCGCGATGTTCGACGGCGGAGGTCACTGCGGACGAAGCGAAGGCCAACTACATTTTGCTGTGGGACACGAAGGCGATCTGGAACGCGTTGTCGGAGCGCACCAATTTGCTGATCATGTATACCCCGAAGGGCGACGCGGTGTATTCGGTTCGCTCGGACACGATGGATTCGGCGGCGCGGCACGTTTGCTCGTATTTGGCGACGATGACGCCGCCCGCGCCCGCGAAACCAGCGGCGGCGCCAGCGAAGCCCAAGGCGGCAGCCAAGTCGCCGGCAGCGGCGGCAGCGGCGAGCAAGAGCGGGCTGTGAGTCGCTGAGCTGGGACAATTCCCGGAACGACACGACGTAACCGACATTCCCCCCGCATATTTTTCGTCACGCGATCCGACGCTAACTAAAGCGGGCGGAGGCAAGCCTGCCTGCCGTCAGGCGGGCTCCGCCCCTACGGGTACTTGGCGATGACGGCGCGCTGCGGCGATGCGTTGAACCGATGGTGCAAATAAAAAGGTAAAATGGGCGGATGGCGATACGGCTGATTGCGCTCGATATTGACGGGACGCTGCTGGACAGCCGATGGCAGATATCGGATCGAAATCTGCGGGCCATAGCGGACGCCACGGAACGCGGCATCGAAGTGGCGCTGGTGACGGGGCGGCGCTATAGCTTTGCGATGCCGATCGCGGGCCGGATTCCCTCTCCGCTGACGTTGATCCTGAACAATGGAGCGCTTGTGAAATCGATGGGCGGCGAGACGCTTCTCGGTCGTCTGCTGCCGCGCGAGACCGCGCTAAGCGTGTTGCGGGCAACGCCGGAATTTCGTGATGGCACGGCGGTTCATTTCGACCGGCCGCGCGAGCGGCAAGTGATTTACGAACGGATCGATTGGAACGATCCGCTGCGGCGCGGTTACCTGGAGCGGAATCGGGAGTTTTTGGCGGAAATGGCGCCACTGGAGCGCTGCCTGGACGAAGATGCAGGCGAGGACCCGATTCAGGTGATGTACACAGGTACAGTTGCGCGAATGCGCGAAGTGGCGTCTAATTTAGAAGCACTCTCAGCACGCGCACGGCCTGCGGAAGGCTTTTCCATGGCGCTTACGTTTTATGAAAATCGCGACTTCGCGCTGGTGGACGTGATTCGCGCGGGCTGCTCGAAGGGCGCGACGCTGGCCGAGTGGGCGGCGCTGCGCGGGATCGGACGAGAATCGGTGATGGCCATCGGCGACAATCTGAACGATCGCGAGATGTTGGCGTATGCCGGCGTGCCGGTGGTGATGGGGAATTGCGTGCCGGAACTGAAATCGCTGGGATGGGCGGAAACGCTTTCAAACGACGAGAGCGGCGTGGCGCACGCGATTGAAGCGTACGCGCTGGGGACGGCATGAGGCGCGCGGCACTGATTGCGGCGATTGGAGCGGTAGCGGCGCTGGCTGCGCCGGCGGCGCGCGCCGATTATGCGGTGTTGCGCTCGGGGCAGCGGTTGCATATCACGGGATACGAGACGCTGGGAGCCACGGTTCGGCTGACGATCGCGGGCGGCAGCGTGGAGATTCCCGCCGACCAGCTCGATCACGTTGAGCCCGAGGAAATCTTTGTGAGCGCGCCCGCAGTTGCGCCGGCGCACGCGACTCCGTACGCGGGCGAGATCGCCGCGGCGGCGTTGCGCTACGGCCTCGATCCGCTGCTTGTGACGGCGGTGATCGCGGCGGAATCGAATTTCGATGCGCGGGCGGTGTCACCGAGGTTGGCGTGCGGATTGATGCAACTGCGGCCGGAAGTGGTGGCGCAGTACCGCGTAGCCAACGTTTTCGATCCGCGAGAAAACATCGAAGCGGGTACGCAATACTTGAAAGAATTGCTAGATCGCTACGGGCAGAATCTTTCGCTGGCGCTGGCGGCATACAACGCGGGGCCCGATCGCGTGGTGCAATATGGCGGCGTGCCTCCCTTCCCCGAAACGCTGGCGTACGTTCGGCGGGTCACCGAGAAGTATTCCCAATCCGAAATCAAACAGTAGGCGGAACTAGGCCGGGCTGATCGTCGTGATCAGGTACCCGGTACAGGCGGCGGGCCCGAGCCGGGGGCCGTGTTCGGGACCTGCGGTATGGGCGTTGGCGTTGGCGTTGGCGTTGGCGCGCTGGAACTGCCGGCGGGAGCTGAAACCGCGCCGGCCGCAAGTCCCTGCAGCGGTTTCCAGATAAATTCCCATTGATAGTAAGTTGTGCCGCCATTGTAAACCTTGATTGAAGGCTTCTTGATTTTGCTGCCGACGCCGATCAGGTTGCCGCCGATCACGTCGGTCATCAGTTGTTGGGGCTGAGAGTCGTCGTCGGTCGGGGTCGACGCCGATCCGCCGGATGCGGCGCTGGGCGCGGTGCCTTGGTCTCCGGGCGCGCCTCCCGGCGCTGGATTGGCGCCGAGGGGCAGGCCGACCTGTGCGATGTTGGAGTACATCACGCTGTTGATCAGGACTCCGCCGGGGCCGATGTAAATCAAGCGCCAGCTGCCGTCTTCCGTATTCATCGGATCTTTGTAGGCCTGGCGCAGGAAACGGATTTGGCCATCGGAATTGGTGAGGTCGTCGATGGTGTGCGGATAGTGGCCGTATTTTTTGTAATAGAGGCCGATGGCGCGGACATACTGCTGGCCGCGCCAGATCATCTCTTCATCGCGATCGCGGCGGCCTTCGACGTAAATGTTGGGCGCGGCGGCGGCGGTCATCAAGAGGATCGTCGCCACGATCAGCAGGACGATCAGCAGCGTGTAGCCGGAATCGGAATTGCGGCGCGGCGAATTTGTGCGTGCGATCATGGCGCGATTTTTCATCCGGCCGGCTCAACGTCCTGCATGGTGAGCGTGGCGCGGCGGCCGCTGGAGACCTCTTCGATTTCAGCGGTATCGTTGCCGATCTTCAGGACTCGGAAGCGGCCGAGGAGAATCTCGCCTTCCCCGGCAATGAAGACGTCGTCGCCATCGGTGAAAAATGCCTGCTTGCGGCCGGTGCGCGCGTCGGTGACGTAGCCGAAAAATGTGGCCGGAACATCCAGCGGCGGCGGAGGCGGGGGCGGCGCGGGATGCGCGGCGGCGTATGCGGCGGCGGCGCGGAGTTGAGCGGGCGTGGGCTTCGGCGGTTCAACGGGCGGCGCGGTGGCGCTGAAAATATTGCGATGCACGCCGGTGTATTCGAGTTTGCGAACGCGATCGAGTTCATCCAAGCGTAGCGCGGGATTCTCCACGGGCAGAGGAACGTATTGCGCGACGACCGTGCTTTCCGGCGTGATGGCGACGTCGCCGGACTCCGGGCGAAATTCGATGTAGACGGCGGCGACCAGCACGGCCAGCAGACAACCCAGGATGATCATCTGCGCGCGGCGCGACATCAGGAGCTCCGGAAAAACGTGCGCAATTGCAGCGAGAGGCGCAAGGTGCCCTCGCGGCTGGAACCGAGCGAGAGACTATCGAGGATGTAAAAGCCATGCGAGCGCTCAAGACCGTTTAGAAATGCGACGACGCTGGGATAGCTGCCTTCGACGCTCTCGCCGATATCCAGCTCCACGACGCCGTGCTCGTCGGGCTTGTGCTGCGCGAAGGTGGTGGCGTCGGACTTGAGGCCGGCGTCATTGGCGATGGAGCCGAGATCGGCGATCAAGCCGGAATATCCGCTGCCAACGGGGCGGAATTGATCGTTGAAAAAGCGATCGCACTCCGCCTGTACGGCGGGCAAATTTCTGCGGATATCATCGCCGCGGGCCACATCGGCAGCCATCATCCTGCGCTGAAGTTCAAGGGCCTGGAGCTCACCCTGCGGAGCGCGCGGCGCCCGCGCCATTTGCCAATTGAGGCCGGCGAGCGCGAGATCGATCACGATCACGGCCGCGATGGCCCAGCGCACGATTTTTTTCCGGCGATCGAAGTTTCGATTCATTTAAATTGTCGAGTACAAGGCGGTCAGCCTGAATTCCACCTGATCGATTCCGCCGGGAATATTGGGCTTGGATTCGGACAAGACCGCGAAATGCGAAAATTCCGGAGAACTTTCGAGCGCTTTGTAGAATTTCAATTTGGCGTCGTCGCTCAGAGCGCCCATCGTCATGCTCAGTTGAATCTGGTCGCCGACAAGCGTCGGCTGTATGGTGACGACGTGCACGCCGTCGGGCAGGATGCGTTCAAGGTCCATGAAAACTTTCGTCCAGGGAAAGCTGCGCTGCGCGATCAGATCGTTCAGATAGCCGGCCAATTCGCGTTTCTGCACGGTGTCCGGCGCGTTGAAGTAGGCGGCGAGATCGTCGCGATGCGCCTGGAGCACGGCGATTTGCGAATCGAGATCGGCCTGGCGGGCGCGAAATTCGGTGTCGCCGCGGCGGGATGCGTAAGCGGTCCACGCCAGCACGAACATCACGATCACGGCAATGGAGCCGATGATCGAAGCGCCGACGGTGAAGCGGCGATTACTGACCAGCGGATTCGTCGCGAGATTTAGGCGTGCTCTCATCGGTATCTCGAACGCGCGCCGGGCGTCACGCGCCGCGGTTGAGCGACCATCCTACCAGCGCGTCCAGCTCGCGTTCGACAAGCGGGCGCGCGTCGTCGGGCAAGCGCCCCTCCGTCGTAGCCGCGGAGACGAGCGATCCGACCGGGCAATTCAATTCGCTCTCGAGCGTGCGCGCAAATTCCTCGAGACGCCCGCCGAAACCGGACAAGCGCACCTGGCCGACGCCTTCGTGCCAGGAATCCTGATAGTACGCCGCGAGCGGGACGATTTCGTCGAGCAACGCGCGCGGCGAAAGACGCTGAAGCGTCGCCGGCAATTCGATGCAGCGGTATCCGCAGAGCACGCCGCTGCGAACGATGGCCGTAGCCAGGCTGTTGCCCGCGATGCGCGCCAGAAGCACGGGGCGTCGATCGTCGAGCAGCGGGAGAACGGCGAGTGTCGACGTCATCACCACGCCGGGCGCCATGCCCGCGGATTCCATCAAGACCTCGTATTCGCGGACGATGCGCAGGCGCGCCAGACCTGTGACGATATCCACGCCGTCTTCGAGCGGCGCCTGGCGCATGAAAGAGATCAGCGTCTCATCGGCTTCAAAGGGCACGCTCTTTTTCAGGCGCCAGCGGAGCATCGGCAGAGCTTCGGCCGTGGAACGCGGGAAGACATCGAAGTGAAGGACGAAGACGCGGATCACGGCGTCCGGCACGAGCAGCGCAACTTCCTGCGGCTTGGCCTTCAGGCGCTCGAAGACGCGGCCGACGGCGGCGCGCACGGCATCGGGATGGACGAGATTGGTTTCGACGGCGGTGGGTGCGATGGCGCCGGCGGGAAGCGGCTCGACAGCCACGCCTTCGAGGCCTCCGCCGTGCGCCCAGCGGGCCGCAGCGACGCCTTCGCTCGAAATTTCGCAGGCGAGCATGGGATGCGGCGCGGCGTCAAGCCAGCCGGCGACGCGGCGCACGAAGCCGCTCTGGTAAATGCCCTCGCGAATTCCCGCGGCGCTACTCAATGAAGGTGACCTTGTTGATCTCTTTGAGAGTGGTGATGCCGGCGCGGACTTTCATCAGTGCCGAATCGCGCAGGAACGTCATTCCGCTGTCGCGTGCGGCGCGTTTGATTTCCGAAGTGGGGCGGCGGCCGACGATCATTTCGCGAATGGAATCGGTCAGATCGAGCAGCTCTGAGATGGCGGTGCGGCCGCGGAAACCGGTGCCGGAGCATTCGATGCAGCCCGCGCCTTCGGTGAACTGGAAGTCGCCCCAGATTTTCGGATCGAGGCCCGAAGCCTGTAGGACGTCGGCCGGGTAACGCACCTTTCTGCCGCAATGCGTGCAGACGATGCGGACCAAGCGCTGCGCGAGAATGCAGTTGAGCGCGGAAACAAAATTGTAGGGCTCGACGCCCATGTTGATGAACCGGCCGATCACGTCGGTGACGTTGTTGGCGTGAACCGTGGTGAAAACCAAATGGCCGGTGAGCGCGGATTGAATCGCGATTTGCGCGGTTTCTTCATCGCGGATTTCGCCGACCATGATCTTGTCCGGATCGTGGCGAAGGATCGAGCGCAGGCCGCGGGCGAACGTGAGGCCTTTTTTCTCGTTCACCGGAATCTGCGTGATGCCGCGGACCTGGTATTCGACCGGGTCTTCAATGGTGATGATCTTGTCTTCGTCGGTCTTGATTTCGTTGATGGCGGCATAAAGCGTGGTGGTCTTGCCGGAGCCGGTAGGTCCAGTGACGAGCACCATTCCGTAGGGCTCGCGGATGTAGCGGCGAAGTTTGCGCAGGTCTTCTTCGTCGAAGCCGACGATGTCCAGGCTGAGCTTCTGAAATTTCTCGGAGAGCGTTTCCTTGTCGAGAACGCGCAGCACGGCGTCTTCGCCGTGAATCGAGGGCATGATCGAAACGCGGAAATCGACGAACCGGCCCTTGTAGCGGACGCGAAAGCGGCCGTCCTGCGGGACGCGCCGTTCGGCGATATCCAATTCACTCATGACCTTGATGCGCGACAGAATCGTCGAATGCCATTCTTTCGAGATCGGCGACATGGCGTGTACCAGAACGCCGTCAATGCGGTACTTCACAACCACTTCGATGTCGCGCGCTTCGATATGGATGTCGCTGGCGCGGCGCTCCAGCGCGGTGAATATCACGGTGTCCACGAGTTTGACGACGGGGCTGACGGCGCTGTCTCGCGTGAGCCGGTCGGCGGAAATCGTTTCGTCGCTTTCCTCTTCGTCGGCAACCACTTGCAGCGTGAAGGCTTCGGTGGCCTGTTCGAGGACGCGCTGGGATTGCTCGGTGCGCTTCAGGAGGTCGCTGATCTGTTTGGGCGTGGCGACTTGCAGCACGAGCTTCTTGCCCAGGAGCAGCGGCAGCTCGTCGGAGTGCAGCACCAGGCCCGGATCCGCGACGGCGACGACGAGTTCGCGATCGCGTTCTTCGAGCGGCACAAAATTGAAGCGAAACATCAGATCGGCGGGAATGCGGCGGAAGAGTTCCGGATCGATGCGCTGCGCATCCAGATCGACGAAGGGAAAGCGATAGCGCTCCGCGAGCGCGCGGGCGCGCTCCCGCTCATTCTGCGAATCGGGAGTCAGGTCGGAACTTAAATTGTGCTCTGTAGTGCTCATGGGACTTTATTGCGGCCCAGTGCCGGACGAGATTGAGAACAGCGGCAGATAAAGTGCGATCAAAATAAAGGCTATCAGAATGGCCATGAAGATCAAAATCGCAGGTTCGATAACGGCAATGAGCGTCTGCAGCCGCAGGTTGACCTCCTCTTCGTAAAATTCCGCGACGCTTCCGAGCATGGGCGAGAGCGCGCCGCTGGCCTCGCCGACCTCGATCATCTCCAGCGCCAATTCCGGCATCAAGCCCGTCGAGCCAAGCGCCGCGTGCAATGGCTGGCCTTCGCGCACGAGTTGCGCGGCGTTGGTGACGCCGCCGGAAATCAGCCGGCTGGAGATCGAACCGGCCGCTGTGTCCATCGCGTTCACCAGTGGCGTGCCGCCGGCCTGAAGCGTCGAAAGCGTGCGGCAGAACTGCGACATTTGAAACTTGATCCAGGTATCGCCGATCACCGGGAGCTTTAATTTGACGCGGTCCACCGCAAGGCCGCCCGACTCCGTGCGCGACCAAAACCACGAGGCCGCCGCGATTACCGCGATCGACCCGACGACTGCGTAAAGCGCCCAGCGATGAGTCACCGTGAGCGCGATCAGGAATTGCGTGGGCCCCGGCAACTGTACATTCAAATCGGAGTAGAGCTGCGAGAATTGCGGAATGACGTAGCCCACCAGATAGCTGACGATGATGGTCGCCACCGTGATCAAGATCGCGGGATAGATCAGCGTCTGAAGCAGGCGTTTGCGCGTGCCCATCGAGATGCGCTGATACGCGATATAAAAATCCAGCACGCCGGGGAGATTTCCGCTCTTCTCGCCCGCCAGCACAGCCGTCGTATACACCTTGGAGAACACGCCTTCCTGCTCGAGGGCTTCCGAGAGCGGCACGCCTTCCTTAACGCGACGGCGTACTTCGCCGAGCACGGGTCGTAATCGGGGCGACGCGGCGCGATCGGCCAGCAAATCGAGCGAACGCAAAATCGGTATCCCGGCTTTAATCAGCGTGTTGAATTGTTGGTTGAAGACCAGGAAATCGGTGCCGCCGATGGTTCTGTCGCGGCGCCGCTGGAATAAACGCGCCGCCAGTCCGCCACGCGACTTGACCGAATAAACATAGAGGCCGCGGTCGGACAGTTTCTGCCGCGCCTCGACAACCGATTGAGCCGTCTCCACCTGAGAGAAGACGCGCCCGGTGGAATCGGCCACCTTGCAATTGTAATCGGCCATAACTCGAAGTGTAGCGCAACGTCAGGGAGAGCCAAAGCCGGAGCAGTGCTAGCGATACCGGGAGGGCAACCCGCACGCAGCGGCGCTAGGCCAGCGTCTGAACGTCGCGCCAAATCTTCGGGTCGACGGGCACACCCAGGCGAAGGTTTTCGGCACGCAGCGCGAGCGTCTTTTCGCCGGGCGTGCGCACGCGCTCTCCCGCTGAGCCGGGCGGCAATTGCACGAAGCGCACGATTTCGTCGGCGACACGCGCCGGGAAATCGCTGGGATCGAGCGCCGGCAAATTGAACGCCAGGAAGACCTGCGAGAGGCCGGCTTCCTTCAAACTATCGCGCGGGATTTGCACGGCGGAGAGGCCGCCGGAGAGCAGCGTGGCCATCATATCAAGCACCAGGGAGAGGCCTGAGCCTTTCCAATAGCCGATCGGCAACGGCCGGCCGCTGGCCTCGATGGCGGCGGGATCGCGCGTCAAGCGGCCCTCGGAATCGAAGCCGCCATCCACGGGCAGCAGCTCGCCGCGCGCGCTGTGGGTAGCCAGCGCGCCGTAGGAAAACTGCGAGACTGCCATGTCCAAAACAACGTGGCCGCCGGGACGCGGCACGCCAATCACCAGCGGATTGTTGCCGACGCGGCAATCGCTCGCGCCCCAGGGCGGCAAATTCGCAAGCGTATTGGTCCAGCAGATTCCGATCAGGCCCTCGTCCGCCGCCTGCCAGCCGTACGAGCCGCCGCGCATCCAGTGGTTGGTGTTGGCGAGGGCCACGCAGCCAATGCCGGATTCGCGAGCCAGCGCGATTGCGCGCGCCATGGATTCCTGCGCGTTCAGATTGCCTGGCCCGAGATTCCCGTCCCAGCGCTCGATCGAGCCGACGGCGCCAACGCGCGCGGGACGCGCGTGGATATCGATCGTACCGTTCTCGATCATCGCGAGGAAACGCGGGAAGCGATTGAGGCCGTGCGAATAGACGCCGTCGCGCGTGGTTTCCGCAAACAGCCGCGCGCAGAGGCGGGCGCGAGCCGGCTCGAAGCCGAGCTTCGCGAGCACGCGATCCAGCGTCGATTCGAGTACGTCGTAAGGGACGCGAAGCGGTTCGGGCTGATCGCTTGCTTTTTTGTTCATGCGCGAGTCGCGGCGGGCCTTCGAGCATCTGGCAGCGCGCAGGGAAGCATAAATGGAACTCGGTGAAATAACAAAGTTCGGCGGATCAGTTTTGCGAGGTGTGGGCCAATATTTGCTGGCAGCGCGTCAGATAAAGCTGGGCGTCCGGCTCGCCGGGGCGAATTTCCAGCAGCTGGCGGAAATCGTCGCTCGCCGTGCTGCAATCGCCCTGGACTTGCATCAGGATGCCGTACGCGAGCAGAAAATTCGGATCGTTGGGCCGCAACTGCAGCGCCGTCTTCATATTGCCCGTCGCATCGTTCATCCGATTCATTCGCAATTGCGCCAGGCTCAGGTTCGCGTACGCGTCCGGGCCGCCTTTATTCAGTACGATCGCGTGGCTGATCCAGCGCTCGGCGTCCGGATAGTTGTGCTCCTGATAGGAGATGCGGCCCATATCCAGGAAAGCGGCATAGTTATTGGGATCCTCGGCGATGGCCTGGCTAAAAACAGCCCGCGCACCGTCGTAATCGCCGCGCTGGATGAGTTCCGCGCCGTAATTCAGGCGCCCCGTGGGATTGTGCGGCGCAAGCTGATACGCGCGGTGGTAGAGCGTGTAATTATTTTCCCAGTATTGCGACTCGTGGATGGTCGTGAACGCCAGCGCGGCCATCAACGCCACGCCCGCCAAGAGCTGGACCGCGGGAAAGCCGAAGACCGCGGCGCCGCGGCGCGCGCGCGTCCAGCGATTCACGACGAGGCCCACCAGAATGGACGCGCCGACGCTGGGCAAGTAGAAATAACGGTCGTGCACCATCTCATCGCCCGGCAGCATGCGCGCGTCCAGCACCGGCAGAATCGGCACGATCACCCAGTAGAGCGCAAATTCCACTTCGCGCGCGCCAAGATCTTTGCGCGCCATCCAGATCACCGCAAACAGCGCAAATACCAGGAGCGCCGGCAGAATCACGTGCCAGAAATTCAAAGTGCCCCAATACGGCATGTCATAAAATTCGTCGAGACGAATCGGCAGAAACCATTTTTTCACGTAGAAGCCGACCATCGAAGGTATGCTGAAAAGAATCTGGCGCATGCTGAGTTTCAGCAGCGGATGCCCTAGGCCGTGCAACACCAGTATGCGCGCCGCCAGATAACAGATCGCCACCGGCGCATAGACCAGCACACGGCGCACGCTCAGCAGCAAGCGCCGCACACCGCCCGGCCCTTCACCATCCGCGTTTTTCGCGTAGATCCAGTAATGGCCGAAAACCAATACGGGAACCATGATGCCGGTCTCTTTCGAGAACACGGCGAAGGCGTAAAGCGCGCAGGAAATCGTCATCCAAATCGCGGGGTTGCTCTCGCGCGATTTCAGATACGCCAGGAACGCGCCGAGCACAAACACAGCGCACAGCGATTCCGTCGCCCCCGAAACCCAGGCCACGACTTCGGCGTGCATCGGATGCAGACCGAACACCAGAGCCGCGAATCCGGCGGCGGGAATGCTGTTCGTCACCTTTCGCGCGACGAGATACACCAAGAACGTGACCAGCAGATGCAGCGCAATCGCCGCCGCGTGCCAGCCCAGCGGACGCAATCCGAACACAGCGTCGTTAACGCGCAGCCACAAAAGAAACAGCGGCCGGTAATAGTTCCCTCCGGCGCGGGGGAAAAGTTGCGCCCACACCTGGCTGATGAAATAGCGTGGAACGTGGCGCCAATATTGGATGTAGGAATTGGATACGATAATGCCGTCGTCGTCGTAAACGAAGCTGTACCACAGCGTGCCAATGTACGTGGCCAGCGTGGCGATCAGCACGGCCGCAACGATCACGATCTGTTGCGCGCGGCTCTGCTTCGCGAGCGCCTGATTTTCAGTTTTTGTGGCCGCCTCGTTCATGAAATTCTCGTCCCTTCGAGAACCTCAATTTTAGCATTCGGATTCAACGCGTCTCGCCGAGATTTCGCCGCGGCTGGCGAAACAAGCAACGCGCGCGCCTCGCATCAAATGCTCACGGAGCGGCGTCCGGCGCCGCTTCATACGGCACGATGGCCGCGCCGGCAGGAGGTTCAAACTCAAACAGGGAAACGGCCAGCGGCGGATTCATCCGCCACGCGCCAAACCGAATGTCGAGTTCCACGCCGCCCGGTTGCTCCACGCGCACGTCATTCATCTCGCCGCTTACGGGATTTACTTCAAGCAGCACTTCCGTGAAGGCGTCACCGGCATCGAGCTGGCTCGTCTGGTCCTGCTGGCCCGCGCGCGGCGCGGGCGGCGTCTGCCCTTTCGGCCAGCATTGCAGCACCACTGCGCCGCCGGCGAGGGGCGCGCCACCGCCAAGGTCGATCCGCCCGCAAAGCCGCGAGAGTTTCGCTTCGCCGGTCAGCAGAGCCAGCGGCGTGCGCCAGTCGTCACTCTGCTTCACGAATTGGCGGCTCGCGGTGCGATCCTTCGGCACGTAGAACCATAGGATCCTGCCGTCGGAGACGAACAGCTTCGTCTCTGGCGATTGGTACTCCCAACGCATGCGGCCCGGCCGCGCGAAGAAAACGCGCCCTGACTCCACGCGCTCCTGCCGCCCGTCCTGGCTGTAGCGCTCGAGAAAATCGGCCTGGAGCGTCCTCGCGTTCCGATAATGGCCTTCCAGCGCCTGCGCAACGTGGCTGGCGTCCAGCGGCGGATTCTGAGCCGGCGCCGGCAAGACGATCGGCGCTGCGAGCGAAAGCAGGCACCCGGCGAGCGAGAATATTTTTGCGATACGCACGCTGCGAGTCTAACAAGAAGGACGACGGGGCGTACACGGCCCGTGGCGCGAGGTCACTGAATGGGCTGATCGGATGATGTGGCAGGTTGAGAAGCGTTGTAACGGATCACGGCGGTCTGATCGGTGAAGAAGTAGCGCACGCCGGTCTGACCGGGAACCTCCGGCGCGGCGTTGATCGTATAGTTGTCGATGTTGCCGCCGCTATCGACGGTGCCCGCCGAATACGAATACGTGTATCCGCTCTTGTTTCCGCTGGCCAGGACCGAATCAAGAAGGCCCGCGGCCGTCGCGGTGGGTGCCGCGGAGTTTCCTCCGAGCGTGGCAAGCGTCGAGGCGTAGCCGGTCTGCCAGGTGGTCGAAAAGACGACGTTGGCGGACGTGATCGTGCGCATATTTTCGATGGCGCCGGACTCATTGGCCCGCAGCTTGGATGTGATGAAGTTGGGGATGGCGATCGCCGCGATGATGAGGATCACCGCGACCACGATCAGCAATTCGACGAGGGAGAAGCCCTGCTGCGATCGGCGTCGTGCGAGGGCGTTCGGGTTGGAGGTGGTGAATCTCATGATCTTGCCTTGTTGGCTCCTGCGATTCGAGCTGGACGCGGCCTGGAAATCGTGAAGGGAGAAAGCCTTGGGCTTCCTCCCTCACGGGTTGGTGGGCCGATAACAGTTAGCTGATCGGGGTGCTGCTCGACGTGGCCGCCGCACCGTTCGCGTTGGCGCGGATGACACCCGTCTGGTCAGTGTAGAAGTAGCGGATTCCGGTCACGCCAGGCGTAATCGGCGCGGCGGTGATCAGGTAGTTGTCGATGTTGCCCGCGCTGTCGGCAGTGGCCGCCGAGAACGAGAACGTGTAGCCGCTCTTGATACCGGTCTGCAGAACGTTGTCGATCAGTTCCGCAGTCGTGGAGGTCGGCAAGCTCGCCGTGCCTTCACCACCGAGGTAGCTCATTGCCGCCGGGAACCCGCCGTACGTGGTCGAGAACGTAACGCAGGACGTGTTCAGAGTGCGCAGCGAACCGACTGCCGACGCCTCATTGGCTGCCATCTTTGAACGCAGAAGGTTCGGGATGGCGATCGCCGCGATGATCAAGATGATCGCAACGACGATCAGAAGTTCGATAAGTGAAAAACCCTTTTGTTTGTTACGCATGAAATCTCCTTGGATCCTCAAAGTTTTTGTGTCCCGCCCGAGGTACGCGGGGATATGTTGCACGCTCTGGGCCATGTGGCCGGGTACAGGTTAACGCGAGCGGCACATCCGGGGCAAGTCCCAGCGTTTCAATGTGTTACAAAGAACTTTATAGCGGTCTCTCTCTCCGATCCAAGCCTTCATACCCGTCAGTTCGATGCGTCCGAGCCATTATTTGTCGCTGGCCGGCGCCAGATATTGGCGCTACGCGCGGGCCGCATCCGGGAGTTGGGGGATAAAACGAGTCCTGGGGAGGAAGCTTGTCGCTCCCTCCCCAGGATGAAGAACCATCGGATGCCGCGTGCCAGCGTTTGCCGCGCGCTGGACTAGCTGATCGGCGTGCTGCTCGAGGTTGCCGCCGCGCCATTCGCGTTGGCGCGAATCACGCCGGTCTGGTCGGTATAGAAGTAGCGTATTCCGGTCGTTCCCGGCTTGATCGGGACGGCCGTGATCAAATAGTTGTCGATGTTGCCCGAGCTGTCGGCGGCGGCGGCCGAAAATGAGAACGAATAGCCGCTCTTTAGGCCCGTTTGCAGCACATTGTCGATCAGCTCCGCCGTGGTCGAGGTCGGCAGCGATGACGTTCCTTCTCCCCCAAGGTAGCTCATCGCAGCCGGAAATCCGCCGTAGGTGGTGACATAGTCGATGCAGGACGTGTTCAACATCCGCAGCGACCCGACCGCCGACGCTTCATTGGCCGCCATTTTCGACCGCAAGAGGTTGGGTATTGCGATTGCAGCAATGATCAGGATGATCGCCACGACGATCAGCAGCTCGATGAGCGAAAAGCCTTTTTGTCGGTTCTTCATTTTCCGATTCCCTCAGTCTGTATGCGGGGCTGTCCTCGCGTATCATCCTGCAAGCTCCGGGCCATAAGCCGCTTAGGGGGTGGCGTTCGCGGCACACGCCGCGCATCGCTTGGCGTATCAAGGCGTTACACCCATGCCGGGCCCGCCGCGCTCCTTCCCGCCCTCGCCCATCTTCGATCAAATTGGCGCATCTTGGCCAAATAGTGTCACCGGCGAGCGCCGGAAAATGGCAATGCCGCCATTCCGATATATATCGTAACGCGATAGATCCGCGGGCATGACGCTTACGACAACTCGGGTTTACCATCGCGCGAGTCGCCATTGTCCGGCGCGGCGCGCGTTCCTATAATGTTGGTTGCGTGCGCCGTGGTTCACGGCCGTTTCTGTTTGCTCCGATGCCGCGCGCCACACACCGATGAAATCCTTCCTCAAGCGCGCGCTCACATCGCCGGGGCTGATTGCCGTAATCGCCTTCGCGTTTCGGATGGCGCGGCTTGTTTACATGCGCGACGTTGGCCTGAATCCCGTGCGCGAAAATCTCCCGTTTGGATACGAGTTGGGCGCCGTCGCCGCGTCGATCGCATCGGGCCACGGGTTCTCTTCTCCGCTGCGCTGGTTCCCCACGGGCCCAACGGCGTGGTTCGGCCCGATTTATCCCTACTTGACCGCGGGAGTTTTCAAGCTTTTCGGAATTTACAGCTACGCCTCGTACGCGGTGCTTGAATCCATAAACGCCGCGCTCTCGGCGCTCACCTGCATTCCCATTTTTCTGGCGGGAAAGAAATCGTTCGGCATCGTTGTTGGCGCCGCCTCCGCGTGGGCCTGGGTAATTCTGCCGACGGCGGTGGTGCTTCCGCTGCGCTGGATTTGGGACACGGCGTTTTCGGCGCTGTGCATGGCCGTGATTCTGTATGTGACGCTATTGCTGCGCGACGCGCCGAGCCTGCGCAACTGGTGCGGCTACGGACTTCTGTGGGCGTTCGGCGCTCTGCTGAATCCGTCACTGCTTGCGACGATGCCCTTCCTCGTGGGCTGGATCATTCTGGAATTGTGGGGTAAGCACGAATCGTGGGGTCGCGGCGTGGCCGCCTGCGCGCTATTGTTCGCGCTCGGCCTGGTGCCGTGGACCGTTCGCAACGCGCTCGTATTCCATAAGCTGATTCCGGTGCGCGGCAATTTCGGCCTCGAATTTTGGCTCGGCAACAATCCCGGCACGGTGGACAACGATAACGGCAATGAGCATCCCAACGACAATCTCGCCGAAGCGCAGCTTTACCGGAGCATGGGCGAACCGGCGTACATGGCGATGAAGCAACGCGAGGCGCTCGACTTCATTCGCGCCAATCCCGCCGACGCCGCGCGGCTAACCTTCCATCGCGTGGTCAGCACATGGCTCGGCACGTGGGATCCTTTTCAAGATAGCTGGCAATGGGAACCGTGGTGGGAGCGCGTCCTTCAGATCTATGAGATCGCTTTCTCGCTGCTGGCATTCCTCGGCGCGTTGCTGGCATTTCGATCGCGCAATCCATACGCGGTGCCCTACGCGCTGGTGATCCTGATCTATCCGGCCACTTTCTACCTGACGCACGGTTCGGCGCGCTACCGCTTTCCCATCGATCCGATCTTGACGCTGCTGGCTGTTTTTGCGCTGGCTTATCCATTTCGCTTGCTTCATCGCTCGTCCGACAGAGGCCCCGAGCAACGTTCGTCCCGTTCAGCGCCGATCGAATCGCTCGCGCCATGAAGAAAAAACTGAATCCGATCCTCGCCCTGCTGTTTCTGATTGTCATCGTGGCAGTCATGATTCGCGCCACAAACAATCGCCTGGACTACATGTCCGAGGGCGCTTCCGCAAACTACGGCTTCGAGACCAGCCAGATCGCCGCCTCCGTCGCCGCGGGACACGGCTTTGGCAATCCATATCCACTGGTCCAAACCGGGCCCACTGCGCTGATGCCTCCGGTTTACATCTATCTGCTTGCTGGAATTTTCAAAGTTTTCGGAGCTCAAAGCGATTCTTCCTACCTTGTGGCAACCACGCTCAGCGCGCTTTTCTCGACGCTGGTGTGTATTCCCATTTTTTTCCTGGGCAAGCGCGTCGCCGGTAACACTCTCGGCCTCGTCGCGGCCGCGCTCTGGGCCGTGTTCCCGTTCGCCGTCACGGCCTCGACGGGCCGCTTCGCCGTGTGGGACACCACGCTATCGGCGCTGCTCGCCACGCTGGCGCTTCTGGCAACCCTGCGCTTATGCGACTCCGACCGAGCCGGCGCATGGATTGGCTACGGTGCTCTGTGCGCGCTCGCGCTCGAAGTGAACCCTGCAATTCTCTCGGTGCTGCCGTTTCTGTTTGCGTGGCTCGCGTGGAAATTGCACGAGCGCCGGGGCGCGTGGCTGCGTCTTCCGGCGTTGGCCGGAATTCTAATCGTTTTGGGCTGCGCGCCGTGGAGCGCCCGCAACTGGGTGGAATTCCATCACTTCATTCCCTTTCGCTCGAATTTTGGTCTCGAGCTTTGGCTCGGCAACAACCAATACGAGGATCACGATCAGTTCCCCGACCGGCGGAGTCCGTACTCGAACGGCCTTGAAGCGCAGCGCTACGCGAAGATCGGCGAGGTCGCCTTCATGCGCGAAAAGAAAACGCAAGCGGTGGAATTCATCGACGCGCATCCGTCGCAAACGCTTCGCTCGGATTACATTCGATTCGCCGTTCTCTGGACGGGATTGGCCGCGCGGGTACAAGATGTCTGGCCGTTGCTTCCGGGCTCGGTGCGATTCCTGCTGGTGCTCAACGCGCTGTTCGTGATTCTCGGCTGGCTGGGATTGCTGGCCATGTTCCGCCAGCGCAACCCGCTCGCGTGGCCGTTCTCGTTTTTTATCGCGATTTATCCGGCCGTGTATTACGTCACGCACGCCACCCTGCGCTACCGCTACCCAATCGATCCGACGCTGGCCGTGCTTTCAACCTTCGCCGTTTATTGCGCGGTTCGCGCGACGGTGCGTCCGTTCGCGCGCGCCTCCGCGGGGTCCGCTACCGCAAGTGAGCCGCAACCTTCGCTCGCATCGCAATAGAATGGCGATGCGCGCCCGTTCGCGCGGGAAAATCTTAATGCGTGCGTTCGTCTCTAACTGATGTTGTATTTCTTGGAGTAATGCCGGAAGGATCGGTACGTCATCCCCAAGCGTTCCGCGGCGCGCGTGCCCACTCCGCCCGAGGCTTCCAGCGCGGCGACGATGTATTCCCGCTCAGTGTCTTCGATGAGCTTTTCGAGATCGAGGCCGCTTTCCGGAATCGATGGATGGCCGTTTTCCCCCGCGGGCAAGGAATGTGCTCGGGCTCCGTTGCCCTGGTGCAAAACTTTTTCCGGCAAAACGGCCAGCGAAATCAGCGGCTCCGTTTCGAGCGCCACGGCGCGCTCAATCGTGTTTTCGAGTTCGCGCACATTGCCGGGCCAGTCGTAGGCTTCAAGCTTGTGCATCGCCGCTGGAGCAATTCCTTCGATGGGCTTATGCATCGCGGTGCGAAAGCGTTCGAGGAACGCGCCGGCCAGCAATGGGATGTCGTCGCGCCGCTCGCGCAGCGGAGGCAGATGGATGGGGATCACATTCAGCCGGTAAAAAAGGTCTTCGCGGAATTCGCCTGACGCGATGGCTTTCTCCACGTCCTTGTTCGTTGCGGTGATCACGCGCACATCCACGTCGATTTCTTCGTTGCTGCCGACGGGCCGCACTTTGCCCTCTTGAAGCACGCGATACAGCTTCACCTGCATGCTCAGGCTCATATTGCCGATCTCATCGAGAAACAGCGTCCCGCCATGCGCGGCCTGAAACAGGCCCTTACGATTTTCACTCGCGCCGGTGAAAGAGCCGCGCATGTGCCCGAACAATTCCGATTCCAGGAGCGTGTCCGGAAACGCGCCGCAATTGATCGTCACAAAGGCGGCCTGCGATCGCGCGCTATTTTCGTGGATCGCGCGCGCCACCAATTCTTTTCCCGTGCCGGATTCGCCGGTGATCAGCACCCGGCTCGATTGCGGCGCCACGGTCTGAATCATGTCGTACACGGCGCGCATTTTCGCGCTGTGCCCGACGATGTTGGGCTGCCCCGTGAGACGGCGGATTTCACGGCGCAATGTTCCGGCCTCGCTCTTCAGGCGCAGCGTCTCGTCCACTTGCGCGACCGCGCGGCGCAATTGGTCCACCAGTTCGTGGTCTTTCACAACGTAGCGGTCCGCGCCGCCGTTGATCGCGGCGATCGCCGTCTCAACCGTTGGCACGCCGGTGATCAGCAGCACGAATGTGGTCGGTGCATGTTCCTTGATGAACTTCAGCAGGTCCACGCCATTCGCATCGCGCAGCAGAATGTCCGAAATCACGATATCGAAAATCTGCGATTCGAGTTTGCGGTGCGCGGATTCGGCCGACAGCGCCACCTCCACGCGATGCCCTTCTTTGCGAAACGTGATTTCAAGCAGCTCGCAGATCGAGCGCTCGTCGTCAACCACCAGAATGTGCGCCATATTCCGACCGGCCTTTCTTTAATCGAACGCGCGCTTTATGCCACGCGCGGAAGCTCCACCGTGAATTCCGCGCCGCGGTCTTTCTCCGACATCACCAGAATCCGCCCGCTGTGCGCCTGCACAATCTGATACACGATGGCCAAGCCCAGCCCCGTGCCTCCGGGAAATCCCGATTGCAACGGCTCGAAAATATTGGTTCGCTGCTGCGGATCAAGACCAATGCCCGTGTCGCGGAATCGGATACGCACCCAGAATGGAGCAAGTTCGAGGCCCACTGTCAGAGTTCCGCCCTCAGGCATCGCGCGCAGCGCGTTGTCGCACAAATTCCAGAACACCTGCTTGATGCGCCCTGAATCCACCTTCGCGCGCACCGGGCCGTTTCCAAAACTCCGCTCAATGCGGTATTTTCCGTCCAGGTCCGGCTGGCGCTCGAGCAGCGTCAGCGTTTCATCCAGCAGCCCCGCCAAATCCACTTCGCCGAACTCGTAACTTTTCTCGCGCGAATAATTCAAGAAGTCGGTAATGATTCGATTCAGGCGCTCCGATTCCCTGCTGACGATTCCCACCAGGTGTTGCTCATCCTCTTCGAGCGGAACAAGCCGCGCCAGTTCCGTGACCGCGCCCGCCATGGCCGTCAGCGGCTGCCGAATTTCGTGCGCGATCGCCGCCGAAAGCCGCCCGATCGCCGCCATGCGTTCTTTGGTGGCGACTTCCTGTTCCAGGCGCCGCAATTCAGTGAGGTCCTGAAAATTGAAAACGTAACCGGTGGTCTTGCGCTCGGCCGTGCGCAGCGGCGAAACCGAAACTCCCAGAAAGCGCTGTTGCCCATCCTTGGTGCGAAAATCGATTTCCGTGCGCTGCAACATCTCTCCGCGCAAATTCACCCGCCCCGGCAACCAGAATTCAGGAAACACTTCGGCGAGAACTTTGTCTCGAATCGAATCGAAGCTGTACGCCGTGATCTCTTCCGCCGTGCGATTCCACAGCAGGATGCGGCCGCTCAGATCGGTGGTGATCAATCCGCCGCGCATCGAATGAATAATGTCTTCGCTGAACGCCTGCAAATCCTGCAACTCGCCGCGCTTCAATTCGAGTTCCGCGCCCTGCCTCCGCAGGCTGAGCGTCAGCAAGCTCGATAGATACGCGACGGCGAAAAACGCGACGAGGTTACTCAGCAGCCACGTTTGCAGCGACTTTCCGTTGGGCGTCAGCACGCTCGTGCTCGGCAGAAAGCCGTAGTAAATCAGCTCCACCATCCCGCCAAGCAGAACAAATCCGAATCCAGCCATCGTAAACGTCAGTTTCCGCGAAAACAAAATGCTGGCGACGATGATCGTCAGCAAATAGAGCGAAGTAAAATAACTTTCCTCCGCGCCCGTGATGTACACCAAGCCGGTGATCATCAGCAGATCGCAAATCAATTCCACCGGCGCGTGCCAGCGATTCTGCGGCAACCAGTGCAGCAGCACCGCGTATACAATCGCCAGCGCGTACCACACCACCACCAGCGGCACAAATTGGCTGGCCACGACGGAGAGCAGCGAATACTCGCGCAGCAGCACCACCAGCGCGAACACCAGCGTGATGATCAGAAAGCGGACGCGCGTCAGCCACGTCAGCCACTGATTGACATTTTGTGTCAGTTCCATCGGCGCGGACCTATCGCTGCGAGTTCCTGCGACTGCGTGAAATCCTTACAAAGGAGAGGGCGGGGGGCAGCAGACGCGCAAACTCGCGAGACCGCTGCCCATCCAGGCGTTGCTCGAACGAAGCGTCATTTTCCGCTCAGCTTGCCGATCAGCGAGAACAGCGGCAAATACATCGAGATCACGATTCCGCCGACCACCACGCCGAGGAAAACGATCATGATCGGTTCCATTGCGGCCAATAAATCTTTCACCGCGGAGTCCACTTCGTCCTCGTAGAAGTCCGCGATCTTCTGCAGCATGGCGTCCATCGCGCCGGTTTGTTCGCCGACGCCGATCATCTGCGTCACCATGCCGGGAAACACCGTGGTTTCCTTCAACGGCTCGGCCAGACTGCGTCCGGCTTCAAGAGCTTTGCGCACATGCAGCAGCGCTTTTTCGATCACCGCATTGCCCGCGGTGCGCGCGGTAATGTCCAGGCCTTCCAGGATCGGAACGCCCGATGAGATCAGCGTGCCCAGCGTGCGCGTAAATCGCGCCACAGCAATTTTCCGCAGCAGGATGCCGATCAGCGGAAGTTTCAGCAGCGTCTTATCGATCGCCATGCGCCCGGCCGGCGTGCCGTACCAAACTTTCAGTCCGATCACCGCGCCGATCAGCGCCACGAAAATCAACAGTCCGAAGATGCTGCCAACGAAATCGCTCATGGCGATCACGATGCGCGTCGGCAACGGCAGGTCCACGCCCAGGCCCACAAACAACGTCGAGAAAATCGGCACGACCTTCCACAGCAGTAGCGTGATCACGCCGGCCGCCACCGTCAGCACCGCCGTCGGGTAGACCAGCGCCGACCGCACCGCGCGTTTCAATTTCACGTTCTTTTCGATGTACGACGAAAGCCTCTGCAGAATCGTGTCCAGAATACCGCCGGTCTCTCCGGCTTCCACCAAGTTCACGTACAGCGCGTCGAACACATTTTCGTATTGGCGCATGGCGCTTGAAAGCGTCGCGCCGCCTTCCACCGCCGACCGCGTGCCCGTGAGAACTTTCTGGAATGTTTTGTTTTCCTGCTGGCTCGCCAGGATTTCGAGACACTGCACCAGCGGTAGTCCGGCGTCGATCATCACCGAGAATTGCCGCGTAAAGACGGCGAGTTCCTTGGCGTTCACGCCCCCGCCGAACGTCGGCAGGTTGAACTCGCGCCCCTTCTCGGACATCTTTTTCACTTCGATCTGCTGCCGCCGCAGCAGACTCTGCAATTCGGCCTTGCTTCCGGCCGTCTGCTCGCCGCTGATCGCCGCGCCGGCGCGTGTGATACCGCGGTAGGTATAGACAGGCATCCCTATCCTCCTTCAGATCCCGGACAGCCCACCACAGGGCAGACCACAGGGCAAATCTCGATCCAAAACGGCTCGCCCGGCTTCGGCGACTTTTCCGCACAACAGTTCAAAAACCCGCGTTTTTCGCGCCTATTTGCGCGCCGGCACCGCCGGCCGCGTAGAACCAGCGCCGCTGCTGACCACGCCTCGATTGATCATATCCTGTAACTCATCCGCGTTGGACGAACGTGCGAGCGCGGTTTCCAAAGTAATCACCTTCTGGAAATAGGCGTTCGCCAGCGATTGGTTGAAGGTCTGCATCCCGCTTTGGCCCGTGCCGGTCTGCATCGCCGAATAGATCTGGTGAATCTTGTCTTCGCGGATCAGGTTGCGCACCGCGGCGTTGGGGATGAGCACTTCCATCACCATGGCGCGGCCGCGTCCATCGGCGCGCGGCAAAAGCGCCTGGCAAAGCACGCCTTCGAGCACCATCGAGAGCTGCGCCCGGATTTGCGATTGCTGGTAGGCCGGGAACACGTCGATCACGCGGTTGATGGTGGAGATGGCGGAATTGGTGTGCAGCGTGGCAAAGGTCAAGTGGCCGGTTTCCGCGATGCGCAGCGCCGATTCGATCGTTTCCAGGTCGCGCATTTCGCCGATCAGCACCACGTCCGGGTCTTCGCGCAAAATCGCGCGGAGCGAGTTCGCGAACGAGTGCGTGTCCGAATGGATCTCGCGCTGATTCACCAGGCATCGCTTGTGGTTGTGCAGAAACTCGATCGGGTCCTCGATCGTGACCATGTGTTCTTCGCGCTCGTTGTTGATCTTGTCGAGCATGGCGGCCAGCGTGGTGGATTTGCCCGATCCCGTCGGGCCCGTCACCAGCACCAATCCGCGCGGTTTGTCGCACAGCCCTCTGACCACCGCCGGCAGGCCCAGCGCGTCGAAACCCTTGATCTCCCACGGAATCGTACGGAACGCAGCGGCCACCGCTCCGCGTTGATGGAAAATGTTGCCGCGGAAGCGCGCCAGATTCTTCAGGCCGAACGAGAAGTCGAGCTCGAGATTCTCCTCGAAGCGGTGCTTCTGCGCGTCAGTCAGCACGCTGTAGGCCAGCGCCTTGGTATCCGCCGCGGTCAGCGGCGCCAGATCCATCGGCCGCAGTTTGCCGTGCACGCGCACGCGCGGCGGGCTGTTGGTGGTAATGTGCAGGTCGCTCCCGCCCATCTCGATCATTTTCTTCAGCAATTCGCTCAGAGTGATTCCAGCCATCGCCGTTCTCCTTTTTTCACAACACAGTCTCGCGCAGCACTTCTTCCAAGGTCGTTTGGCCCAGCATCACTTTCATTAAGCCGCTTCGCCGCAGGCTGATCATTCCCTGCTCGAGCGCCTTCTTTTTCAATTCCACCGCGGAGGCGCCCACCAGAATCAATTCGCGCAAATCGTCCGAAACTTCCATCACTTCATACAAACCGACGCGGCCCTTGTAGCCGCCCTTGTTGCATTTCGCGCAGCCCTTGCCGTGATAGATCACCGCTCCCGCCGCTTCCTCCGGCGTAAGACCGGCGTCCAACAATGCTTGCTGCGGAACCTCCAGCGGCTCCTTGCAATCCTGGCAAATGCGCCGCACCAGCCGCTGCGCGCAAATCAGATTTACCGACGTCGCCACAAGAAATGGTTCGACGCCCATGTTCATCAGCCGGCTGATCGTCGATGGCGCATCGTTGGTGTGCAGAGTCGAAAGCACTAAGTGGCCCGTCAGCGCGGCCTTCACGGCGATTTCCGCCGTCTCGAAATCGCGGATTTCGCCAACCAGGATGATGTTCGGGTCCTGCCGCAAAAAAGCTCGCAGCGCCGCCGCGAAGTTCAGGCCGATCTGCTCCTTCATCTGCACCTGATTGATTCCCTGCAATTGAAATTCGACCGGGTCTTCGGCGGTCATGATGTTCGTCTCAACGGTATTCAGCCGCGCGACCGAGGAATACAGCGTGTTGGTTTTTCCCGATCCGGTTGGCCCCGTCACCAGCACCATGCCGTAGGGCCGCAAAATGGCGCGCTCATATTTGTCCAGCGATTCCTGCTCGAAGCCCAGCTTGGTCATATCCAGGCGCAGGTTTTCCTTGTCCAACAAACGCATGACGATTTTTTCGCCATGCAGCGTCGGCACCGTCGAGACGCGGAAATCCAGTTCCTTGATGCGTCCTTCTTTGCGGTACTTGATCATGATGCGGCCGTCTTGCGGCAGCCGCTTTTCGCTGATGTCCAGCTTTGACATGATCTTCACGCGGCTGGCGATCGCATCGCGCAGCTTCAGCGGAGGATTCATCACTTCCTGCAGCACGCCGTCCACGCGAAAACGCACGCGCAGTTCTTTGTCGAACGGCTCGATGTGGATGTCGCTCGCGCCGCGCTTCACGGCGTCGGTCAGAATCAGGTTCACCAGCTTAATGATTGGCGCTTCTTCCGCCGCTCGCTCGAGCGCGGCCAGGTCCATCTCCTGCTCTTCGGCCGCGAGTTCCAGATCGGCGGCTTCTTCGCCCGCCAGATCCTTCATCACCTTGGTCAGCTCTTCGACGCTCTGCGCCTCGCCGTAGAATTTCGAGATCGCTTCGTTGACGGCCGATTCCGGCGCCACCACCGGCTCGATGTTGAAGCCGGTCATGAACTTGATGTCGTCCATCGCGAAGACGTTGGTGGGATCGGTCATCGCGATCGTCAGCGTCGAACCCACGCGCGACAGCGGCACCACCTGATAGCGCAGCGCCGTATCCTGCGGAATCAGCCGGATCACCGACGGATCCACTTCGTAATACTTCAAATTGATCGAAGGAACGCCGTACTGGCGGGAAAGAACTCCGGTGATCTCGTCGTCGTTCACCAGGCCCAGCTTGATCATCGCCGAGCCCAGCCGCCCGCCGTGCTGCTTCTGGTAGGCCACGGCTTCGCGAAGCTGATCGGACGTGATCAGCTGCTCCTTGACGAGCATCTCGCCAAGCCGGGACGACATCAGTTAACCCCTCGGGGCACACAACACCTCAGGTTTTCACGTTAGCAGAACTCGCACCGCGCCACGGGCCCTGGATTGGACCTTCGTAGTGAAAGGCGCAATACCGTAGTGGAAGCCCTATAGTTACCCCTCGCGGGATCGCTCGGCTTGACTTGCCTACCGTCGCTGGATATCTTGCTTTACGGCGACCATTGAGCCCGCAACACACCCGCCGGGCCGCTTCTCCGCGGCTTGTTTCACGCATCCGGCGCAACAGCGCAGCGGCGCGCGGCGCTCCGGAAAAATCGGAGTCGGCTGCTTCGCCAGATCTCATGGGTTACTACCAATCGTTGTCCGAATCGCTCGGGCCGATGCACTGGTGGCCGGCCAGGACGCCGTTTGAGGTGATCGTCGGGGCGATCCTCACGCAGAACACTTCGTGGTCGAACGTTGAGCGCGCCATCGCCAATTTGCGCCGCGAGCGATTGCTGAACTTTGCCGCGATTGAACGCGTGCCCATTCGCCGCCTCGAAGGGCTGGTGCGCTCTTCCGGCTATTTCCGGCAGAAGGCGCGCAAGCTGAAGGCGTTCGTCGCGTTCCTGCGCCGCGATTTCGGCGGCTCGCTCGCGCGGATGTTCCGCACGCCCACCGCCGAGTTGCGCGAACGTCTGCTTGAAGTCCACGGAATCGGCCCGGAAACCGCCGA
>Ga0182015_10000190_pt1 | contig 87553 bp, 75 predicted proteins | sample 712P3MmetaG_FD_120478 | JGI IMG/M metagenome (GOLD analysis project Ga0182015, IMG submission 120478) | Permafrost microbial communities from Stordalen Mire, Sweden - 712P3M metaG | ecosystem: Environmental > Terrestrial > Soil > Wetlands > Permafrost | place: Sweden: Stordalen | collected...
CATGAACGCCTTGGGCGGCCCAATCGTGCCTCCCCTGCGAAGTCCGGGCAGGAGGGTCTTGACGCTGTCGATGGGGATCGCGAACCCGATGTTCTGCGCGGGGGCGTTTCCGGCTGAGCTCGTGGCGGCCGCGGTGTTCATGCCGATGACCTGGCCGGCGCTGTCGACGAGCGGGCCACCGGAGTTGCCGGGATTGATCGGCGCCTGGGTCTGCAAGAGGCCGCCGAGGGACTCGGTTCCCGCGCACGCGTCGCCGCCGGCATCGATGGACCGTCCTTCGGCGGAGATGATGCCCTCGGTCACCGACGGCGTGCTCTCCGACAACGCCAAGGCGTTGCCGATCGCGAGCACGTCGTCGCCGACCTGAATTCTCGACGAATCACCCAACGCGACGGTCGGAAGGTCGTTTGCGCCATGGAGCTGCAGCAGCGCGAGGTCGTAGGCCGGGTCGGTCCCGACGAGCGTTGCCGCATACGCCCGTGTCTGGCCGTAGAGGGTGACTTTGATCTGGGTGGCGTTCGCGATGACGTGGTTGTTGGTGAGAATCTCGCCGCTTGCGGTGAGGATCATCCCGGTTCCGTCGTCGAGATGCGAGCTCGTGCTGCCGAGCGGTCCGCTCGTGCAACCAGGCCCCGAGGCTTGGATCGCCACGACCGATGGCAGGACCTTCGCCAGAACCGACTGCACGTCGTCCATCCGGCGGAAGACGCTCGTGTTCGGGGAGAACTTGACGACGGTGGTGGTTCCGGAGTGGATCGTGGCGGCGACGCCCTCTCCTACACCGGCCCCGATTGCAGCGCCGACCAGGGCGGCAAGGAGGACGACTCCGAGCCAGCCACGGAGCCGGGACGGGGGGGCTTGATCCTCGAGGGAAGGCGGGTTCTCGTGCCCTCCCTCGACCTCGTGTTCCACGATTGACGTTGTAGCGCGTCAGCAAGCAGGACGTCGCGCATGGCCGTTTTCGAGCTCGCCGGGGTCCGTCGCTTCGCGGCGCCGGCTGCACGTTGTAGCTTGGCCGGTGGTGCCCAACCGTCTCGACATCGAGCTGACCAGCGCCCGGGGCGACGGCAGCTATACCTGGCGCGCTGCCGGAGCACGGCAGCCGAAGGGCGTCATCGACGCCAAGGTCCTCGCGGACGGCGCAAAAGTCGGCGACGTCTTGCGGGTGGAGGCGGAAGTCGAGATCGACGGGATCACGATCTTGTCCGTGCTACCGCCGAAGGAGAAGGCGGTGACTTCCGGGCGGATCGAGTTCCTCGGATCCCCCAAGCCGATACCGGCGGTCACGACCGTTCTCGTGTCGGAAGGCGGCCGCAGTCGGGGCGGCGATCGGCGCGACCTCCTCGACAGTCCGCGGCGCGGTGACCGGTCCGGCTCGCGAGACCACCGGCCGCCCCGTGAAGGCGACCGTGCCGGCGCACGCCGGCCGGACTCGACGGCCGGCTCTCCCCCGGCAGCCGGGGAGCGGCGGCCCGAGCGGCGGCCGCGACCGGAAGGATCGCCGGACTCCGGATCCCCTCGCACTGCGCAAGGCCGCCCGGGGGGCACCGGCGGCGAGCGCCGTCCTAGTGCCGCTGGTAGCGATCGCCGGCCTGGTGCCGCTGGCGCTGAGCGGCGATCCGGTGCTCCCGGCGGCGAGCGGCGCCCCGGGGCAGCTGCCGGCTCCCGTCGCCCGGGAGCGCCCGCAGGCGAACGGAGCCGCACCGACACTCGCCAGCCTGCCGCGTCGCGTCCCGGCCAGCCCGAACCCACGACGCGTCGAGCGCCGCCGCGCTTCGAGCCGGGGTCTGTGCACCGGGACGCCTTGATCGCAGGCCTGGCTCCCGAGCAGCGGCCCATTGCCGAGCGTCTCGCTGCAGGCGGTATCCCCGCAGTTCGCCGCGCTGTCGCCGAAGAGCGTGAGCGAGCTCGCGCCGAAGGCCGGCCCGAGGCCACCGGGGAGGCGATCCTCACCCTTGCGGAGCAACTCGCCCCGACGGTCAAACAGGCGATATGGCTGGACCGGGCGGAAGCGGCGCTCGCGCAGCTTGACCGCATCTCTCTCCGCGACCTGCGCACGACGGTCGTGGCGGCAATGCCGCGCGACGAGACGGCAAGAGAGCTGGACCGCAAGCTTCGTGAGGAGCTGGACCGGCGAGTCACCAAGCTCCGGTCCAACTGGGAAGAGCAGATCACCCATGCCCTCGAGGAGGGCCGCGTCCTCCAAGCGCTTCGCCTCTCCGCCCAGCCGCCGGAGCCGACCGCGCGCTTCCCGGCGGGACTCGTCGAACGGCTCGCGACCAGTGCCGGCGCGGCGATGACCTCGAGCACACCCACCGAGCGCTGGCTGGCCATTCTCGATGCCGCAACCAGTTCGCCGATCCGGCGCCAGATTCACCCCGAAGGTCTGCCGGAGGATCCGTCCGGCGAGATCCTGCGCAAGGCACGAGTGGCCGCCGGCAGCCTTCCGGCGCTGGCGCCGCTGCTCGGGCTCTCGATGCCCCCGCCGCCGAAACCGCTCCGCGCGGCGGGGCGCCCGCCTCGGCCACCGAGGCCGCCCCGTCCCCTCGTGCGTCCCGAGCGACCTACTGTTCCGCCCGACACCCCAGCCGCGAACGAGTCTGCCGCGCCGGCACCCGAGGTCTCCGAGCCCGATGCCGTGCACGAGCCTCCTGTAAGCGACGAGCTGCCGGCACCCGAGGTCTCCGAGCCCGATGCCGTGCACGAGCCTCCTGGAAGCGACGAGCTGCCGGCACCCGAGGCGTCCGAGCCCGACGAATCTCGGACTCAGGACGAACTGCCCGATCCGGGAACCCAACGATCCTCGCCTGCCGTCGACGAGGCGCCGGGCTGAGCGCCGCCGGCTCAGGTTCAGTTTGCGCTCAGCGAGAACCTGTTTCGACCGAACCCTGCAGCTTGTGGTGCATGACGAGAAGGCGCGCAGCGAAGCCGGAGCCCTCGAGGAAGTTCTTCGAGGCCCTCATCCCGGGAAGCACTCGCACATCGACACCGGCTGCACCGCGCTCGGCGGCCCAGCGGATCACGGTGTTGAGCAGTTGCTCACCGACTCCAACCTCGCGCGCTTGCGGATCGACGTAGATCACCTCGACGGTGACGAGATGCGACCCGTCCGGCAGCATCTCTATGCGGGCAGCGGCAAGGCCGGCTGCGGCCTCGTCGAACGTCCCGATCAAGATCAGCCACTGATCATCGCCGACGATCGAGCTGAACGGACCCTCGAGCGGTTCGCCCAAGGCCTCTTTCAGCAGATGCGTGGTGCCGCCCCGCTCATCGACGAGGGCGCTCCTGTAGGCCCGATAGAGCTCCACGAGCATTGGCAGGTCGTCGACCGTCGCAGCGCGCGCCTGGACGTCCATAACCGGGCTCCCGAGGTGTCTGCGCGCCGGTCTCAGGCCGTCGCGCCGTCACGTTCGGAGTTCAGCTGCGCGATCCGATGCAGCACCGTGCGGCGGCGGCGGGTAGCCGCTTCGTGCCGCCGCACGGCCTCGAGCTCCACCGCGGTGAGCGAGGCGAGCCTCTCGACGACCTGTGAGGCCGCAAGCGTGTCGTAGCCGGGGATGGGCAGATCTCCGCTCGGGCCGCTCGTCGAAGGCTCAGACGCCTCTAAGACGCCTGATACGGCCTCCTTGCCCGTAACGGCGGCCGACGATGCCCGCTGAACCGTCGATTGCGGGGGCGACTCGGCCTCGTCCGCCGCGGGCTCGGTGACCGGCTCGGTCCGGGAGGCATCTCTGCGCGAGGGCGCCGGGGGAGACCCGAAGCGCCTGCGGCCTTCCCCGACGGCGAATTTGCCGACCAGCCGAGCGATGGCGAGCTGCTTTTCGACACGCTCCCGGCCGCGCTCGGCAAGCCGGGGCACCTCCTCGACGACAACGATCGCCGCGCCGAGCGGGGCGTAGACGAGGCAATCGAGCAAGACCTCGTGAACAGGACGTTCTTCAGCCACGAAACCCGACGCTACCCCAGGCCCGCCAAAAGGCGCCGCGGCTCGCTCACACGCAGTCTCGACAAAGGAGGCGCTTTTTGTCCGCGAGTTGGGTCTGGCTCTTCACAAGGAAACAGGACCGGCAGACGAACTCGCCCGGCTGCTTGGGCAGGACGCGAAGAGAGCCCTCACCCCGCTCTTCTGAGTCCGGCGCCTCCTCCTCTTCTTCATCTTCCTCGTCGTCGTCGGGGACGACGAGGCGCTCTTTCAAGATGACGTCGAGGCTGGCCTCGACGTCATCGTCGTCGAGCTCCTCCTCCTCCTCCTCCTCGGTCTCGACCGGAGCGGCTTCACCCTCGACGACAACGACGACGACGTCGGTCGGGTCCACGACCTCAATGTCGTCGTCGAGCTCGTCGACGAGCGCGACGTCACCGAGGTCCTCGTCGTCGTCCTCGAGCAACTCGGCTTCGGCCAGATCCTCGAGATCCACCTCGTCCGCGTCGGGGGCCTCGAGGTCGTCCACCTCGACTGGCTCCTCAACGTCCGCCGTGACTTTGGTGTCCTTGCGCATCGATGTCCTTCAAGTGATGGAGCCGCGGCTCAGCCGCCCCGGCTACGGGTGCCGAGGTCGCGGCGGGATGACTATACGGCACCAATGCATGCTTCCAACCGCTCCCGGCAAAGATTTCCTCGGCGCGCTCAACTTGGCGCAGCGGTCACGGGGCGGTGTGACCCAGGGCGTCTTTGGGGCCACCCGCGTCGCCTGCCCAGGCGATGTGCCGACGTGAACACGTCGACGAGGGCGTTCTCTACTCGACCCCTGGGTCCCCACCACTCGCAACACCCCCGGACGAACTTCGAGCAACATCCGGATTGAACCGGAGGCGGCCCTCGGCTTGAGGGGTCCCTCTAGTTATTACCAGTGAAGGAGTATCCGTCAAGAGGGCACGAGAACTCCCCCGTCAGAGCCTCAGTCCGGCGCACCGGAGCGTTTCGCCTCCGACCGCTGCTCAGCTTCGAGCCGGCCGAGGCCGATCTCGCTGTGGTCCACAAAGCACATGGAGTCGGCGATGGCGCGGTGTCCGGCGACCTCCCGGATGAGCCGGTGCATCTCCTGCACGATCCGGCGGTACGCCGGATGACCCTGCGGGCTGGACCGCAGCTCGAGGACATGCATCGCCTCCCGAGCCGACAGCTGCAGCACGAAGCGGACGTTGAACGCCAGTGCCACGGCGTACGCGCTCTGCTGCGGAAAATAGGGCGCAAGGGCGTCATGGAGGCTCTTCGACCGCTCGAGCGACTCGAGGAAGCGAGCCGAGAGCCCGGCAGCCGTGACCAGGAGGGGTACCTCGAAACCCAGGTCGGTACCGAGCGGCTGCCACTCGACAGTGAGCATCCGGTGGCGCTGAAGGTCCCGAAACGCCCCGTAGTCCGCCACGATGTCGAACCGGTACCCCGTGCGCTCCAGGGCTCTGCCGGGGCGATGGCGGCGATTGGAGCGCTCTCCGATGTACGCCTCGAGGATCGCTCGGCGCCCCGCCGGCGCGAGAGCGGCCACTCGTTCGGCAACTTGAGCCTCGGGGAGGTTGAGATACGGGTAGCACATGGCGGCGAGGACCTTGTCCTCCCCTTCTGGATCGAAGTCCGTGAGGATCACCGAGACGCCTGGTGCCGGTACCTCGACCGGCCACAGCTCGCCGACTGCTGCCTCCATCGCCTCGTGGCGCCCGAGGAGGTACTCGGTCCAGACCCCGCCCCGCTCCGGCCGGTCGATCCTGGTGAGGAAGGACGGAATCACTTTTCTCAGCTCGACGAGGATGAGATCCGCGTAGCGGCGCGCCTCGGGCAGCGGGTGTGCCCGCATCCGGAGCAACAGCTGCTCGTAGCTCTGCCCTGACCCGAAGATTCCGACGTTCGAGAGCGAGCCGGCCGGCAGCAGGCCCCGCAAGGCGTCGAGGCAACGCGCCCGCACCGCCTGGCGGTGGGCGAGCTCGGACACGCCTCCGAGCCGTGGGCTCTCGCGACCGACGAAGGACTGTAGCTCCGGAAGCAGCTCGGCATAGGTGTCGAACATCCGGTCCATCTCGCCGACATAGCGAGCGCCGAGCGGAGACTCGAGCACGGCGTGGTCCCGGTGGTAGCGGTAGTGCCCCGAGGGCAAGCGGTTGTTGTAGGGGATGTAGCGAGTGGACTGCTCGAGATAGGACATGAGCCGTCCCCACTCGAGGATCTTCGTGAGCACGTTCGACGACTGCTCGCAGGCGAGATGCACACCGCCGAGCTGGGCTACCGAGTCGTCGCCGTACTCGCTGAAGACCCGGGCGTAGAGCTCCTCTGCCCGCCGCAGCCCGACGGACGCATCGAGGCTCGTGTCACCGGCGACGTCGAGCTCCTCGACGAACTCGTCCAAGAAGAGCCGGCGGAGACTCTTGGAGGACCGCGAGTACCGCGCGAACAGGGCGCCCTTCACGACCTCGGGCAGGTTCACGAGCGCGAAGACAGGTCCGTCGAGATTCGTGAAGTACCTGCCGAGCAGCTCCCGCTCCCCGGCGGTGAACGGCTCAGCGCCCGCGATCGACATGCCCGGACGACACTACGGTGCGGGGTGTCCACCGGCGCGGATGGTGCCGTGCTCCACCGGGATCGTCACGACCGACGAGGCGGCGACCACGTCGCGTAGCAGGCGCTCGGCCGCGGCCCGAGCGCTGCCGGCGGTCTCGTCCCGGCTCGCCACTACCGCGACCTGGCGGAGAAGGTCGATGACCTGCTTCACGTTGCGGACGAAGTCGCCTCCGGACATGAGCGGCGCCGGCCGCTGCCCACGCCGGCCCGACCGCATTGCCGGCTGCAGGACCTGGCGAAGGTCGCGACCCCTCGCCCACTCGAAGATGATCGAGGCGAAGCCCGCGTCGACGCCGCGGGTGACCGGCAGATGCTCGTGGCGCTCCTCTTCCGCCAATGCCTCCGAGACCTCCTCGATCGCTTCCAGGCGGCGGGCGACCTTCGCGTTCGAGACTGCGACCGGAGCATCGCGCTCACGCCGCGCCTCGTAGCAGAAGCCCGAGGCGACCGCGGCCAGGCTGGAGGGGTCGAGCCCGTCGAGCGCACCCGCCTCGAGCGCCTCGGCGACGAGCAGATCGGCCTCGTGGTAGAGCCCGGCGAGCCGGGACCCCGCCGCGGTCACCTTCCAGCCGTCGAGATAACCTCTGCGCTCCAGCACGCCGAGCACAGCGTCGAGCTCGCCGGCGAGATCCTCCTCGCTCAGGAACTGGGCGAAGGACGAGCTGACGAGCGCGTAGGCGTCCTCGCGGGTGTGGCGCCGGACGAGGTTGACCGCCAGGTTGTAGGTCGGGCGAAACGACGACGACAGCGCCCGCGGGCGTCCACCGGCGATGCGGGCGACGTCGTCGAAGGTGTGGAACGGAGAGCACAGCACCGCCGCATACCCGATCTCGTCGATGCCGCGCCTGCCGGCGCGACCGGTGAGCTGGGTGTACTCACCAGCCGTGAGGTCTTGATGACCGTTACCACCGAACTTGGACAAGCTCTCAATGATCACCGAACGCGCCGGCATGTTGATCCCGAGCGCGAGCGTCTCGGTGGCGAAAACGACCTTGACGAGTGCTTCTGCGAAACACGCCTCGACGGCCTCCCGGAACGGCGGCACCATCCCGGCGTGATGTGCCGCCACGCCCGCTTCGAGGCCGGCGAGGAAGCCCGGGTAGCCGAGCACCGCCAGGTCCTCGTCGGTCAGCGGGTCGACATACGACTCGACGATCGCCCGTATCCGGTGCCGCTCCTCAGGCGTCGTCAGCCGCAGCCCGTCGTCGAGGCAGTGCCGCACGGACTCGTCGCACCCTGCCCGCGAGAACACGAAGTAGATCGCCGGCAGCAGGCGCTCGGAGGCCAAGCCCTCGACCACTTCGACCCGGCGGGGCCGGTAGAGCTGCGAGCGCCCCGGGCGCGAGGCTTGGCCCGCCACGGCCGGCCTCCTGCCTCCCGCCTGCGGCCGGGGAAGACTTGCCCCTCTCCGGCCGTTCCCGGGACGGGCGATCAGCTCGTCGAGCTTGACGGCCTCCGGGTTCGGCCTGCCGTCGACGAACGTCGGCAGCAAGTGGATCCGCTCCGCGGAACGGTCGCCGACCAGGAACAGGTTCCTCAACTCGACGGGACGGTGCGTCTCGATCACGACGCCGGTCGCTCCCCGGACCTCCGAGATCCAGGCCGCCAGCTGGTCCGCGTTCGCGACCGTTGCGGACAGGCAGACGAGTGTCACGCTCGGGGGCGCGCCGAGGATCACCTCCTCCCAGACGCCTCCCCGGTACCGATCCTGGAGGAAGTGGACCTCGTCGAGCACGACATATCGCAAGTCGGCAAGTCGGCTCGGCTCGGCGTGGATCATGTTGCGCAACACCTCGGTCGTCATGACGACAATTGGCGCCTGGCCGTTGATGGAGTTGTCGCCGGTGAGCAGGCCGACCCGGCCAGCGCCGTACCGCCTCCGCAGGTCGCCGTACTTCTGGTTCGAGAGCGCTTTGATCGGGGTCGTGTAGAACACCTTGGCGCCCTCGCCGAGCGCGAGGTGCACGGCGTACTCGGCGACCACCGTCTTGCCCGAACCCGTCGGCGCGCTGACGAGAACCGACTGACCCTGGTCGAGGAGATCGAGGGCGTCGAGCTGGAACCGGTCGAGCGGGTAGGGATGATCCGCGACGAATTGCTCACGCGTCACGGCGCCGGAGGCAGGCGCCGTCATGGGCTCCTTCGCGGGCGCGTCACTTGCCCAGCATCTTGCCGATGACGATGGAAGCCTCGTAGAAGACCAGTAGCGGGATGGCGAGGGCCAGCATCGAGAACGGGTCCGAGCTCGGCGTCACCACGGCTGCGAACAGCACCATGCCGATGATCGCCCATCGACGCCATTTGGACAGGCGCGCCGGGGTGAGCACTCCCGCGATCTCGAGCGCCACCAGAACGACCGGGAACTCGAAGGTCACGCCGGCGGCCAACATCAGCAGCAGGATCAACTGGACATAGGAGTTGGGCGACAGGATCTGTTTGACGACGCTCGGATCGCCCACGTTGATCAAAAAGCGCATCGCATGCGGGAACGTCAGGTACGCCACGAACGCCCCGAGCGCGAACAAGACCGCGGTTGCGCCGGCGAATGGGAGCGCGTACTTCTTCTCGTTCGCCTTAAGCCCAGGGGTAACGAACCGCCAGAGCTGGAAGATGAGGACAGGCAGCGCAATCAGGATTCCCCCGTAGGCCGACACGTCGAGTCGAAGCGAGAAGCTCTGAAGGGGGGCCGTCACATAGAAGTCGCAGGCCGGATGCACCACCCGATGGGCCTTGTTGGTGTACGTCAAGGCCCGGCAATACGGCTGTTGAAGAACATGCAAGATCGAGGGGTACAGGACGTAGCACGCGATCGCCCCGACCGCGATCATGCAGATGCAGACGATGAGTCGCCGGCGGAGCTCGCCCAGGTGCTCGCCCAGGGTCATCGCGTCGGGAGTCGGGCGTGGCCCCTCCTTCCGGCCGCGAAGCCTGGCAATCGTCGAAGGAGCCGCCATCGCTCAGTTCATGCTCGGCTCGTCGAGCAGGAACACCGTGTCGGCCGGCAGCGAGCCGGCAGAGGACCAGGACGGCACCGACGGGACCCGACGTGCACCCCTCGCCCCGGTGTCCTCGCTTCCGAGCAGGGGGCGCCATATTGACGAGCCGTTCTCCGCCTCCCCATCGCTCGGCCAGGCACCGTCCCCACCGCCGGCTCCGGTCAAGCCGCCAACGTCGTCGACGGACTCGCTCACCGAACCGCTGGCGCTCGTCGTCGCGTCGCCGACCGAGGTGTCGCTCAGTCCCGACACGAGCCCTGTCAGATACCCGCTCACCGCCCGGGACGGGCTCGTCGGGATCTTCGGCAGGTCGAGGTCGGGGACCGCGGCACGGACCTCCTGCTCGAATTTCTCCCTGAGCTTGTTCAGCTCGCGCCACGCGCCACCGAGCTGGCGGGCGGCGCCGGGCAGCCGTTCGGGCCCGAGCACGATGAGCGCGATGACCAGGATCACGAGGATCTTGGCCGGGTCGAGGCCGCCCACGGTCGCCGATCCTACCGTTCTGCCGGCGGGGCGGCCGGTCGGGGTGTGGAGCCCGTCATGAGATCACTTTGCCTTCCGGGAGGTGGACAGAAAACGTTCGACACCATCCGGTCTACGGATCCGCGGGCCTGCGCGGACCACGTCGCCGGTCGCGGGAGGAGTCTCATGGCCACCCGAGGCTACTCCTTCGCCTTCGCGGGTCCCAGTGCTGGGCGGACGCTCCAGCGGCCCGCCTAGAACCAGTGAAGGTAGGGGTGGCCGAAGCGCCATACGATCACGACCACTTTCCCCACCACGAGCGAGCCGGCCAGTGTCCCCCAGGACCGGCTGTCGGCCGAATCGCCTCGACAATCGCCCATGACGAAGTAGTGCCCGGGAGGGATCTTCGTCGTTGTGATGTTCTCGGCCGCCTCGGCGCAGATCCCGGTGAGAGGCGGCAGCCAGGGCTCGCTGAGCGGAAGGCCGTTGATGAGCACGGTGCTGCCGCGAGACGAGATCGTCTCGCCCGGAAGACCGATGACTCGCTTGACGAGATCCGCATCGGTCGTCGTGACATCTTGCGGGGGTCGTTTGAACACCACGATGTCGCCGCGGTGAATCGTGTAGCCGACCTTGATGACCACGATGCGGTCGCCGACCTGCAGCGTCGGCAACATCGAGCCGGACGGCACGAAGAAGGCCTGCACGACGAAGGTGCGCAAGCCCCCTGCCACGAGCACCGCGAAGAGGACGACGGCGACCCACTCGATGACGTGGCGCTTGCGACTTCGCCGACGCTTCACCGCCGCCGAGCCCCGGGCGGGGACGGTCGCGGCGGGAGGCGCAAGCTCCTGCTGCAGTCCAGCGGACACCGGGTCCGCGTCGATGAGCGGGACGGGCGGATTCCCCATCTCGTCGCTGTTGATCGGAGCCCCGGTCGCGTCCCTCACCGACCGACAGCCTAAATCGATTCGATGAGCCGCTCGACGCGCTCGTCATGGGAGCGAAACGGGTCCTTCAACAAGACCGTTCGCTGTGTCTGGTCGTTCAGCTTCAAGTGGACCCAGTCGACCGTGAAGTCGCGACGCTTCTCCTTGGCCCGCTTGATGAACTCACCGCGCAGGCGCGCCCTGGTGGTGGCCGGCGGTACGTCCATCGCGAGGGTGATGGCCTCGTCGGTCGTCGTACGTTCCACAAGTCCTTTGGACTGCAGCAGGTAGAAGATTCCCCGGCTCCGGTCGACGTCGTGGTACTGAAGGTCGAGCAGGGCGACCCTCGGGTGCCCGAGAGGAAGCTGGTGCCGGGCGCGGTAGGCCTCGACCAGGTTGTGCTTGATCACCCAGTCGCACTCGCGATCGAGACTGAACGGATCCTTCTCGATGCCCTCCACGCAGTGCTGCCACATCGAGAGCGCCCGCTCCTCCAGCGCGGGCAGGCCGCGGCGCTCGTGGTAGCGAAGGGCCCGGTCGAGGTACTCGCGCTGGATGTCGAGGGCGCTGAGCTCGCGCCCGTTCGCAAGTCGTACCTCGCGCCGGCAGGTGATGTCGTGGCTGATCTCACGGATCGCCCGAATCGGGTCCTCCAAGGTGAGGTCGCGGATGACCACGCTCGGGTCCTCGAGCATGCGCAGCAGGATGCTCGTAGAGCCCACCTTGAGAAAGGTCGCGTACTCGCTCATGTTCGAGTCGCCCACGATCACGTGCAGCCGCCGGAAGCGCTCCGCATCGGCGTGGGGTTCGTCGCGGGTGTTGATGATCGGGCGGCTCCGCGTCGTCGCGGACGAGACCCCCTCCCAGATGTGCTCGGCCCGCTGGCAGAGACAGAAGATCGCCCCCCGCGCGGTCTGCAGCACCTTGCCGGCGCCGGAGTAGATCTGCCGGCTGACGAAGAACGGGATCAGTACCTGGGCGTAGTGCGAGAAGTCGTCGCGCCGGCTCGTGAGGTAGTTCTCGTGGCATCCGTAGGAGTTGCCGGCTGAGTCGGTGTTGTTCTTGAACAGGTAGATGACCCCGCGGATGCCCTCGTCGCGCAGGCGGCTCTCGGCTGAGGCGACCAGCCCCTCGAGGATGCGCTCGCCTGCCTTGTCATGAGTCACCAGGTCCTCGATCGAGTCACATTCCGGCGTTGCGTACTCGGGATGGCTACCGACGTCGAGGTACAGCCTGGCCCCGTTCTCGAGGAACACGTTGCTCGAGCGCCCCCAGCTCACGACGCGGCGGAACAGGTACCGGGCCACCTCGTCCGGGCTCAGCCGGCGCTGGCCGCGCAGCGTGCAAGTGACGCCGTATTCGTTCTCGATCCCGAAAATCCTGCGCTCCATCGAGGTCCACGGTAGCCTCGACGCAGGATGCAACCATCCGACCGCATGGTCCACCTGATTACCGTCGTGGGATCCTTTCACGGCCATGTGGTCGCGGCACGCCTCGGGTCGGACGGAATCCCAGTCGAACTGCGGGGTATGAGCGACGGGCCCTACCCGCTTCCCGCGAACGTCGAGGTCTATGTGCACGAGGACCAGCTCGAGCTCGCCCGGGCGCTCCTGCTCGGCGACGCGGTCGACGCGGCCTTCGACGAGCGCTACAGCGATCTGGGTCCGGGGGACGCCGCCGGGATGGATCTTCCACCGATGGACCTCCCCGACGCCGCCCACTCCCGCCGCGCCCACACGATTCTCGTCCTGGCGATGGTCGGACTCGTGCTCGTGGTGGGCGTCATCGCCTCCTTTTACTGAGGTTGCGCGGCGTCGCCGATCACGGCCGCGCGAGCAACCTCAGGCGAGCGATCGCCTCCGCCAGCACCTCGGGGCGCTTGCAGAACGCGAACCGCACGAGGGGCCGCCCGGCGGCGCGATCGGTGTAGAAGACCTCCGTCGGGATCGCCGCGACGCCGAAGCGGGTGATCAGCTCCTTGCAGAACTCGAATCCGTCCTCGTAACCGACCGAACGGACGTCGACGATGGCGAAGTAGGTGCTGGCCGGACGCATGACCGCGAAGCCCAGCTGCTCCAAGCCGTCGCAGAGCTGATCGCGCTTGTCCCGAAGCGCGGCCGCCACCTTTTCGTAGAACGGGTCGGGTAGGGCAAGACCTATTGCGACGGCGTGCTGGAACGGCGTGCCGCTCGCGTAGGTAAGGAACTGCTTCACCGTCCGAACCGCCGCGACGAGCTCATCGGACGCGCAGATCCATCCGATCTTCCAGCCCGTGACCGAGAAGGTCTTCCCGGCGCTCGAGATCGTCACCGTGCGATCCCGCATGCCGGGAAGCGAGGCGAGCGGGATGTGGTCACCCTCGAAGACGAGGTGCTCGTAAACCTCGTCGGTGACGGCGATGACGTCCCGCTCGACACACAGTGCGGCGATCGCCGCCAGCTCTTCGGCCCCGAACACCTTGCCGGTCGGGTTGTGCGGCGAATTGAGCAGCACGAGACGCGTGCGGTCGGTGATGGCCGCCGCGAGTTGCCCGGGATCGAAGGACCAGTCCGGCGCTCGCAGTGGGACGACGCGATGCTCGGCGCCGGCGAGCGCGATCGAGGCCGCGTACGAGTCGTAGTACGGCTCGAAACTGACCACCGAGTCGCCGGGATCGCACAGTGCCAGGATCGTCGCCGCGATCGCTTCGGTCGCTCCCGTCGTCGCGAGGACCTCCCGCTCCGGATCGAAACCGAGTCCGTAGAAGCGCTGCTGGTGCGCGCTGACCGCCGTCCGGAGTGCCTCGACCCCGATTCCTGGGGCGTATTGGTTCTGCCCCGCCGAGATTGCCGCCCGTGCCGCCTCGGTCACCTCCTCGGGGCCGTCGGTATCGGGGAAACCCTGCCCGAGGTTGACCGCGTCCATGCCAGCGGCGAGCGCCGACATATCGGCGAAGATCGTCGTCCCGAATCCCTCGAGCCTGCTGTTCAGCAGCGGGCGCCTCACGCCGGCCGCCGGCGCCCGGAACGGGGCCGGCTAGGTCGCGCCAGCCGACGCATCGCCCGCCTCGTCCTCACTCGCGGAGCCCGACTGTGCTTCTTCGCCAGCCGACGACGCGCTGGCGGCGGTGAGCTCCGGCGGCTCGCCGTCCGCGAGCACGTCCGCGACCTCGCTGTCGCTGATGCGCCGGAAGGTCCGGCGCCACGGCCCGCGCTCGAGCACCGCCACCTCGAGATCGTCCACTCGGAGCGTTCGCGTGGGACCCGACAAGCTGGCCACGCAGGCGCGGATTCCCTCCCCGAGCGACCAGCCTTGGCGGAACCTCGCCGCCATGCGATGCGCGATCGCCTCGGCTTCGCCGCCGAGCACTGTGAAGCGCTGCTCGTCGGCAACGGTGCCGTCATAGGCGATATGGAACAGCTGATGGGCATCACCGACGGGATCGAGCTCCGCGACGAGGATCTCGACCTCGAGGGGCTTCATCTCGTGGGTGAAGACCTGACCCAGGTACTGGGCATAGACGTTCGCGAGCGATCGCGCGTCGACGTCCTCACGCGAGTAGGCGTAGCCCTTCGTGTCGGCATGACGCACGCCGGCCACCCGTAACTGGTCGAATTCGTTGTAACGGCCCACACCCGCGAAAGCCACGCGGTCGTAGATCTCGCTGATCTTGTGCAGCGTGCTCGACGGGTTCTCGGCGACGATGAGCACGCCGAGCTCATAGGTCGTCCCGACTAGCGCCCGGCCCCTGGCGATCCCCTTCTGGGCGTATTCGGCACGGTCCTTCATGACCTGCTCGGGCGCGACGTAGTAGGGCATCGTCATGACGGCTCACCTCCTGCCTCGTTGCGCTCGCGCCGCTCTTGCAGCACATTGGCGAAGCGCTCCGCGACCTCGGCGTCGTCGAGCCGGCGATAGCCCTCGGCGTTCACCGTGGCGACGACGGGGTAGATCCCTCGCAGCGGGTCGGGCCCGCCGGTAGCGGTGTCCTCGTCGGCGGCTTCGTACAAGGCCGCGACCGCGAGCTCGACCGCATCGTCGCGTCCGAGGCGCTCGCGGTAGCCGAGCTTGACGGTGTTCTTCGCGTCTCGTCCACCCGACCCGGTGGCGTGGAAGTCCGTCTCCTCGAAGCGCCCGCCGGTGACGTCGTAGGTGAAGATCCGCCCCTTTCTCAAACGCAGGTCGTAACCCGCGAACAACGGGATCACGACGAGGCCCTGCATCGCCATCGAAAGATTGGCGGCGACCATCTGTCCGAGCTGGTTCGCCTTTCCCTCGAGGCTCAAGCGCGTCCCCTCGACCTTCTCGTAGTGCTCGAGCTGGGTCTGGAACAACCGCACCATCTCGACAGCGGTGCCCGCGGCGCCGGCGATCGCGACCGCCGAGTGCTGATCCGCCGGGAAGACCTTCTCGATGCTGCGATGCGCGATGGCGTTGCCCTCGGTCGCGCGCCGGTCGCCCGCGACGACGACGCCCTCGTCATAGCGCAGGGCGACGATGGTCGTCCCGTGGGCGACACCAGGCATCGGCGCCTGCCCGAACCCGGCCGGCGGGCGGGCGCCGGCTCCGAAGGAATCGGGCAGCGCAGCCGGATGGTCCGCTCCGGCAGGGCGCGACCGGCGGATCAGCTCGGTGAAGCTCGGCCCCGGATCGCCACCCGGGGGGAAAAAGGGCAGGCTCATGTCGGCGAACCCTAGTGGGACTCGCGTTGCCTCATTCGCCGCCCTTTTGGACGTAGTTGCGGACGAACTCCTCCGCGTTGTCCTCGAGTACCTCGTCGATCTCGTCGAGCAGGTCGTCGATCTCGGCCTTCAACCGGTCGCCTCGCTCGGTGGTCGCGGGCGCCTCCTCCTCGACCGCGGTGCCTTCACGCCCGGTCGTCGATCGCTTCTTCAGCTCGCGCTCTGCCATCACCGTTCCTTATGAGCCCAATCGCCTGAGCAGCTCGGTCGGACTGTCGCATCCTTCAAAGAGCGTATCCACATGGCGAGCCGTCCCTTTCATCGGCTCCATCATCGGCACCCGGCGCAGCGAGTCTTCCCCGACATCGAACACGACCGAGTCCCAGTTGGCTGCCACGATCGCCGACGAGAAGCGCTCGAGGCAGCGGCCGCGGAAATAGGCCCGCGTCGTCGCAGGCGGCTCGCTCGTCGCCCGGGCCACCTCGTCGTCGTCGGTGAGCCGCTCCATTCCCAGCCGTGCGAAGAGTGACTTGGCGGGGCGCAGGTCGTGGTACTGCAGGTCGAGCGCGGCAAGTCTCGAGTCGCCCCAATCGAGATGATGGCGCTCCCGGTACGCCTCGACGAGGCGGAGCTTGGCGACCCAGTCGAGCTGGCGTGCCAACGACTGCGGGTCACTCTCCAGCCCCTGCAGGACCGCTTCCCAGCGATCGAGCACGCGTCGGCCGACCTCCTCGTCTCCGAGCGCCTCGAGGCCCCGTTCCGCGGCGTACTTGTGAGCGAGGTCGAACAGCTCCCACTGCAGCTCGATCCCGGTCAGGACGTCCCCGGAGCTGAGCTCGACGGTCGTTCGGATCGTCGGGTCACGCGAGATGGCGCGGATGGCCGCGACCGGTCGTGCAAGGGTCAGGTCGCGCCCGGGGTGGAAGTCGTCCTCGATCATGGCCAGCACGAGCGCGGTGACTCCGACCTTGAGGAACGTCGCCACCTCCGCCAGGTTGGCGTCGCCGACGATGACGTGCAGGCGGCGATATTTCTGCGGGTCGGCGTGCGGCTCGTCGCGGGTGTTGATGATCGGTCGCTTGAGCGTCGTCTCGAGGCCCACCTCCTCCTCGAAGAAGTCGGCCCGCTGGCTGAGCTGGAAGGCCGGCGTCTCGCCGCTGTGGGCGACTTCCTCACCGATCTTCCCGGCGCCTGCGTAGACCTGGCGGGACACGAGGTGGGGGGTCAGGTCGTGGACGATCCGCGAGAACGGGACGGCCCGGTCGACGAGGTAGTTCTCGTGACAGCCGTAGGAATTGCCCTTTCCGTCGGAGTTGTTCTTGTAGATCACGATCTCCTCGCCCGCAGGAAGCAGGCGGCCCGCGGCCTCCATCGAACGGGTGAGGATCAACTCCCCGGCCCGATCGTGGACGACCACCTCGTGCGCGTTCGAGCACTCCGGCGTCGAGTATTCGGGATGGGCGTGATCGACGTAGTAGCGGGCGCCGTTGGTGAGCACGGCGTTCACGAGGTGCGTCTCGACCTCCGGAGGCATGGAGCCTTCCCGGGCAAAACCGCGGGCGTCACGACCGGGCGACTCGTCTTCGAAGTCCCATCCGACCTTGCGCTCGAGTTGACCGACGTACGCGTTGATCAGGAGCGAGGACGCGGTCGTCGGGCTCATGTCGCCCGTGGTCACCACGTGCACGCCATACTCGGTCTCGATCCCGCAGACCTTCGTGATCGCCACGTCCGGACGCTACCCCACCGGCTGAGGTGTTCCGCCCCACCGCTGCCAACCCGCAGGTCCGCAGTCCCGGCGGCGCCGGTTCTAGAGGTATTGCCCGGTCCCCACCCGCTCGATCGCCCGACCGCCGCGCTCCTCGCCGCCTTGGCCCATGAGGGTGCGGATGTAGATGATCCGCTCGCCCTTCTTGCCGGAGATCTTCGCCCAGTCGTCGGGGTTGGTCGTGTTCGGCAGGTCCTCGTTCTCCTTGTATTCCTGCTTGATCGACTCGATCATGTCGGCGAGGCGGATCCCTCTGCTTTCCCCGCTGATCGCTCGCTTGATGGCGATCTTCTTGCCCCGCCGCACGATGTTCTCGATCATCGCCCCCGACGAGAAGTCCTTGAAGTAGAGGGTCTCCTTATCACCGTTCTGGTAGGTGACCTCGAGGAAACGGTTCTCGTCGTCGGCCCGGTACATCTCCGCCACCGTGTGCTCGATTATGACGGCGACCGCCTTGTCCGGATCGCCACCGCCCAGCGCGGAGACATCGGTGCCGTCGAGCGGCAGGTCGCCCGTCAGGTAACGGGCGAAGATCTGCTGGGCGGCGCCCTCGTCGGGCCGTTCGATCTTGATCTTCACGTCGAGCCGCCCCGGCCGCAGGATGGCCGGGTCGATCAGGTCCTCGCGGTTGGAGGCACCGATCACGATGACGTTGCGCAGCGCCTCGACGCCGTCGATCTCGGCCAGGAGCTGGGGAACCACCGTCGACTCCATGTCTGAGGAGATGCCGCTGCCCCGGGTGCGGAACAGCGAATCCATCTCGTCGAAAAAGACGATGACGGGAACGCCCTCCTCCGCCTTCTCCCGTGCCCGCTGGAAGACGAGGCGGATCTGGCGCTCGGTCTCCCCGACGTACTTGTTCAAGAGCTCCGGGCCTTTGATGTTGAGGAAGTAGCTCGTCACCCGGACGTTGCCCGTGCGCTCGCCGACCTTCTTGGCGAGCGAGTTCGCCACCGCCTTTGCGATCAGGGTCTTGCCGCATCCGGGCGGGCCGTAGAGGAGAATCCCCTTCGGCGCCGGCAGGCGGTACTCAGCGAAGAGCTCCCTGTGCAGGTAGGGCAGCTCCACGGCGTCGGTGATCGCCTCGATCTGGGAGTCCAACCCACCGATGTCGGCGTAGGTGACGTCGGGCACCTCCTCGAGAACGACCTCCTCGAGCTCGGGTCGGGGCAGCTTCTCGTAGAGCAGCAGCGTGCGGGAGTCCATGAGCACCGAGTCACCGGCGCGCAGCTTGACGCCGGTGAGGTATTGGGAGATCTCGGCCACCTGCTCCTGGTCAGCGCGGCCGACGACGAGCGCACGGCGACCGTCTTCCAGCACCTCGAGAATCGACACGACCTCGCCGCCGAGCTCCGGATCGCGGGCGAGCACGACGTTCAGCGATTCGTTCAGGACCACTTCCTGGCCCTTGCGGAGCTCCTCGGCATCGAGGCCGGGGTGGATCGCAACCCGCATCTTGCGCCCGCTCGCGAACACGTCCACCGTGCCGTCGTCGTTGCCGCTCAGGTAGGTCCCATAGGCGGACGGCGGCTGGGTGAGCTTGTCCACCTCCTCGCGCAACGTGGCGATGTGCTCCTTGGCCTGCTGGAGCGTGAAGGTCAGTTTCTCGTTCTGGGACACCGCGTGGGCAAGTTGGCCCTTGGTCTCGAGCAGCCGCTCCTCCAAGGTGCGTACCCGTCCTGGCGCTTCCTGCAGCCTGCGCCGGAGCTCAGTGATCTCGTCCTCGGCCTGCTCGGCCCGGCGGTACAGCTCCTCTCGGTCCTCGTCATCGGCCGGGAACCCTGTGCGTCCATCGCTTTCCATCTGCGTGACCACCTCCTCGCATTGCGAATCTCTGGTCCCGCGGGACCCTACACCGGCCTCGCCCGCGTTTGACACCACTGGGGGACATCGTTACGTTGCGCCTCCTCAGGCCGCCGCGGACCCTAAGCTCTACTCCCGTGGCGTAGGGCGCCGCGGCCTATCCGGGTCGACAGGGGCGAGCGCCGAGGAGATGGATCGTTGATGAAGGTCTGGATCGACCAGGATCTGTGCACGGGAGACGGCCTTTGCGAAGAGATCTGTCCGGCCGTGTTCACCCTCCTCGACGACGGCCTGGCCTACGTGAAGCATGGCGATTCGGTCCTCAACGAGCCAGGCGGCTCCTCTCAGATGGCTGCGGTCGCGTCCGACCTCGAGGATGCGGTCACCGAAGCTGCCGAGGAGTGCCCCGGGGAGTGCATCTTCATCGTCACCGAGTAGCCCGCGCCGCCAGCAGGCGGGCCGAGGTGAGGAACCCGGTATGGGCCACCATCCGATGGTCGGGGCGGACCGATCGCCCCTCGATGTGCCAGGTGCGCCGCAGGACCTCGAACGTCTCGGCCATGGCGAACTCGCTGCGCTCGAGGCTGGCGCGCAGTTCCGCCGTCTGGTTGATCGTGGGCAGGTACGAGAGCAGGATCCCACCGGCTTTGAGGGCACGTTCGGCATAGGGCACCACCTGCCATGGCTCGGGAAGGTCGAGGACGACCCGGTCGAGTCCCTCCTCGGAGATGCCGGCATAGACGTCGCGCTCGTGCACGCAGTAGGCCTGCCCCGGGCCGAGAAAGGCCTCCACGTTGGCCTTTGCCCGCTCGGCGAAGTCGGGGCGGATCTCATAGCCGGTGATCACCGCGCCGGCGCGCAGCATCGCCATCGAGAGCGCGCCCGAACCGACGCCGGCCTCGAGCACGATCGCGCCCGGGAAGATGTCCGCCGCGATCAGGATCGCCCCGAGGTCCTTCGGGTAGATCACCTGTGCGCCGCGGGGCATCCCGACGACGACATCGGCGAGCGTCGGGCGCAACACGAGGTAGCGGGCGGCACTGGTCACGCGGCCGTCGCGCTGGCGGGCCTCGACCTCCTCGCCCTCGGACCGGCCGATCACGTCGTCGTGGTTGATCACGCCCGCGTGTGACTGGAACGACCGGCCGGCGTGAAGCGTGATCAGGTAGCGACGGTCCTTACGATCGATGAGGAGGACGCGCTCGCCCGCGACGAGCGTCCGGCCTCTCGCCGGCGCAGCCCCAGGGCTCACGCCGGCTCCTCGCCGTCCTTCCCTGAGTGATCGCGCGCGGCCGCTTCTTCCCTGCGGCGCGCTCGGGGCGACGCAGCCGCGCGGGCGGCCTTGCGCTCCTGCTTTGCCGCATCGACTGCCAGCGCGTCGGCGGCCTTGACCAGCGAGCGGACATACCGCCGGCTCGCCTCGCGCTTGGCACGGTCCTTGGCCTGGCGCTCCTCAAGCCTGGCGGCGTTGCGGGCGGCTTTGCGCCGCTGGCGACGGCTGCGCGGCGGGGCGGCAACATGGGTGACGAGAATCGACTCGCCGAGACGGAGCCGCTCGACGTTCACCTGCGGCGGCGGCCGCCGCGACAAGAAACGCACGAGCCACGCGATCGCACCGATCGAGAGCCAGGTATTGCTCCCCTCGATCAGCCCCGCCCGGAGCCCGCGCCGGACCAGCCGGCGCGTCCAGCGATCGAGGTAGTTACGCACCGTTGCCCCGGTCCCGCCCCGACACCCTCAAACGCGGCGGATCTCGAGCACCGACGCCTGGCGACGACCACGTCGGCGGCCGAGGATGTACACCGCGGCGACGGCGATCGTGCCCGCGGCGACGAGAGCGCCGATTGCCGGCCGGGCGGCGTCGCTCGCCAAGGCCTGGGTGCTACCCCCGAGGTCACGTAGCTTCTGCTCCACGTCGGACAGCGACACACGTCCGGATGACTTATCGGGCGCGAGTAGCAACTGCCGGACCAGCCGGATCGACATCACCCCACCTCCGATCGCTTCATCGCCGTCGGGTCCTTCTTGCCTGCGGACTCGGCGCCGCGCTTGCGCCGTCCCTTGCCCGCACGCTGGGCGCCGGACGAGCGCAGCAGCACCAGCGCACCGACGCCCACCACGGCCAGGCCGACAAAGGCCGTGATCCCATACGGCAGCCACGACAACGAACCTCGAAAAACCGTCCCGGTCTCGGTTTGCAGCACGCGGAGCGCTCCGATCAGCAGCAAGACGGTGCCGATGCCGAGCAGGATGGCCGCCGCTGAGCCGAAGAGCAGCGTCCGGCCCGCCTCCTTCAGTGGATCGACCGTCTCCTGGAGAAGGTAGCGACGCAGGAGCCCGATCAGCTCGGACCCCTCCCCGCGCACTTCCGCGCGCTTGCCGTCACCGTCTCCTGGCATGAAGCCGCAGGCTATCGGCCCGGCGGACTCGCCGCTAGCACCACCGCGGATCCGCCGGCGGGGTCCCTTCAGTCCCGGGGCGTGAGGAGGTAGGTCGAACTCGCCTTCGCGACGAGCCGCCCGTCGCCGTCGGCGATCTCCGCCTCGCAGAACACGACGCGATCGCCGCCCGAGATCACGCTCGCCCGACAGGTGAGGACCGAGCCGATCCGCGCCGGACGAAGGAAGCTCGCCTTCATCTCCAGGTTGGCGGAGAACACTTTGCGCCCCGGGTCCTTAACGGCGTGGGTGACCGCGGCGGCGCCCATGGCCGAGTCGGCAAGCGCCGCGAGGATCCCGCCCTGGACGATCCCGGCCGGATTCGCGAATCGCTCGTCCGCCATCGCCTGCCAGGTCGTCCGGCCCGGTTCGGTCTTGTCGAGGCAGACGAGGCCAAGGGTGAGATCGCAGTTCGGGGGCACCTGCAGCCCCGGCGCTCGGCCGGTCACGGCTCCAACGCAGCCCGGAAGAAGTCGCGCAGGTGCCCGAGGCGACGGTCGAGCTCGGCGCCGCCAAGCGGGTCGGTCTCGAGCAACGCCTCGAGAAACGGCACGTCGCTGAAATACGTCAGGAGTGCTCCGTAGCCGGTCAGCACCAGCTGTTCGGCGTCGTGGCGGCGAAACCGGCCAGCGGCCATCTCACGCTCGAAGAACGTCACCGCTCGCTCCAACATGGGCCGCAACGCCACTCCGAGCTCGCCGGCCATCCGCCCACCACCCTCGAGCGCCTCCCGCCGGACCAGCCGGACGAACTCCGGGCTCTCCGCGAAGAACCGGAATCCGGTCGTGAGGACCCGGTCCACCTGCTCCCAGCCGTCCCGTGGCCGGTCCGTCGCCTCGGCCACCCGGGCCAGCCAGTCCGCGAACCAGGCCTCGAGTACCTCCCGGTGCAGCGCCTCCTTGGAGGCGAAGTGGTGCAGCAGGCTCGGACGCCGGATGCCGACGAGCTCGGCGATGTCGTTCAGCGAGGTCCCGTCGAAGCCGTGCTCGGCAAAGCACCACAGTGCGGCATCCAAGATCGCCTGCCGCGTCGAGGCCCCGGGCCGCCGGGCGAGATGGGCCGGCATGCCGGCGCGTCCCCCGCTGGGGCCGTCCGGCAGCGCGCGGGACACAGATGAGCTCGGCATTTGACTACAGCCTACCTACCGGACGGTAGGCACCAACTGCTACCCTCCTCAATGTGGGCGGACTCCTCGTCGCGGTGCTCGTCGGGTTGGCGACCAGCCAGGTGGCGTTGTTCTGCACCACCATCTACTTGCACCGGGCACTGTCACACCGGGCGATCCGGCTGCGACCCGGGCCGAGTTGGGTGTTCCGCGTGCTGATCTGGCTCATGACGGGCATCCGGCCCCGCCAGTGGGTTGCCGTCCATCGCAGGCACCATGCGTTCACCGACCTCGAGGGCGACCCGCACTCTCCCGTCCTGCTCGGGTTCTGGCGCGTGCAGCTCGCCAACGCCGTCCTCTACCGCCGGGTGGCCCGCGACGGCACGACGACGGAGCGCTACGCGAAGGACCTGCAGCCGGACCGATTCGACACGGTGCTCTTCGACCACGCTTTCCTCGGGCTCGGCATCGGCATCAGTGGCCTGTGTCTCCTGCTCGGCTGGCGGCTCGGGCTCGTCGCCGCCGTCGTGCACGCCGTGAGCTACCTGGCGCTCAATGCCGCCATCAACGCCATCGGGCACACTTTCGGGACCAAGAGCTACGCCAACACCGCCTTCAACAGTCAATGGCTGGCCTTGGTCACCGCTGGCGAGGGCCTGCACAACAACCATCACGCGGCGCCGACGTCGGCGAAATTGGCACTCGGTCGCCACGAGCTCGATCCCGCCTGGTGGGTGATCCGGCTCATGGTGCGTGCGAGGATGGCGACGGTGCGCCTGGCGGAGGTTCGTTTCGTGTCACGGTCGCCCGCGCGCACGATCCGCTGACCCGCCGAATCGATCGGCGCGCGTAGGCTGCGATTCATGACCGACGACGAGTTGGAGCAACTGTGCGTCAACGTCGTCCGCGGCCTCGCCATGGACGCGCCGCAGCGGGCCGGCAACGGCCATCCCGGCACGGCCATGGCGCTCGCGCCGCTCGCGCATGTGCTCTTCTCGCGTGTGCTGCGCCACGACCCGAGCCGGCCCGACTGGCCCGACCGCGACCGGTTCATCCTCTCGAACGGGCACGCGTCGATCCTGTTGTACTCGATGCTGTTCCTCAACGGCTACGGGCTCGAGCTCGAGGAGATCGAGCATTTCCGCCAGTGGGGATCGCGCACTCCCGGCCACCCCGAGGTCCACGCACTGCCCGGAGTCGAGGTCACGACCGGACCCCTCGGCCAGGGATTCGCCAACGGCGTCGGGATGGGAGTCGCCGAGCGTTTCCTGCGCAAGCACTTCGGGCCCGATGCGATCGACCACCACATCTTCACCTTCTGCGGCGACGGCGACCTCATGGAGGGTGTGAGCCACGAGGCCGCCTCGCTCGCCGGAAACCTCAAGCTCGGCCGTCTCGTCTACGTGTTCGACGACAACCACATCACCATCGACGGATCGACCGATCTCGCCTGCAGCGACGACGTCCTGCGGCGCTTCGAGAGCTACGGGTGGCACGTGGAGCGCCTCGGCGAGGTGGCGAACGATCTCGACGCCCTCGAGGCGGGGCTTCGCCGGGCGATGGCCGAGGCCGACCGCCCGTCACTGCTCGTGCTCCGCAGCCACATCGGCTGGCCCTCGCCGCATCGCACGGACACCAAGGAGGCACATGGCGACCCCCTCGGCGCCGACGAGGTGCGCCTCACCAAGGCCCTCCTCGGGCTGCCGGTGGACGAAGAGTTCTACGTCCCTGACGAGGTGCCCGCGTTCTACCGCGAGTGCGCCCGCCGGGGCGCGGCCGAGCGCGAGGCGTGGGAGGCGCGCCAGGCCGTCTCGGGCGCGGACCGGGCCAGCTTCGAGGCGTGCCTGCAGGGACGGGGCCTGCCGGGATGGGCCGGCGGCCTGCCCAGCTTCGAAGCCGGCACGCAGCTGGCGACGCGCAAGGCGATCAACAAGTGCCTGACCGCAACCGCCGGGCAGATCCCCGGGCTGATCGTCGGCGCCGGCGACCTCACCGGCAACACCGGCGTCGATCTCGGGGCCACCGGCGAGGTCCAGTCCCACGCCGACCCGGGGGGCGACCAGCTGCATTACGGCATCCGCGAGCATGCCATGGCCTCCTCGATGAACGGGATGGCCCTGCACGGCGGCGTCCTGCCGGTGGGCGGCACGTTCTTCATCTTCAGCGACTACGCCCGGCCCGCGATCCGCCTCGCGGCCCTGTCCGAGGCCCACGTCATCTACTTCTTCACCCACGATTCGGTCGGCCTCGGCGGGGACGGCCCGACCCACCAGCCCATCGAGCAGCTTGCCTCCCTGCGGGCGATGCCGGGACTGCGCCTCATCCGGCCGGCGGACGCGAACGAGACCGCGGCGGCCTGGCAGATCTCCGTCGACTCCGACGGCCCGACCGCGCTCGTGCTCAGCCGACAGGATCTCCCGGTGCTGTCCGAGACGAGCGCCGTCGCGGCGGACGGCGTCGGGCGGGGCGCCTATGTCCTTGTGTCCGGCGGAGACGGCGCGGCCCCCGACGTCGTGCTCATCGGGACCGGCAGCGAGGTTCAGCTCTGCCTCGGAGCGGCACGGCTCCTCGAATCGGAGGCGATCGCAGCCCGGGTCGTGTCGTTCCCGAGCTGGGACCTGTTCGCAGCCCAGGCGCCGGCGTACCGCGACGACGTCCTCCCTCCGGGAGTGCCCCGGCTCGGCGTCGAGGCCGGAGCCTCCTTCGGCTGGGAGAGGTACGCGGACGCGACTGTCTCGATCGACCACTTCGGCGCTTCGGCGCCCGGGGCCGTCAACATGGAGAAATTCGGCTTCACCGCCGAGCATGTCGCCGAGCAGGCAAGAGGGCTGCTCTCGACTCGGGCACAGGACGGGAGAAGGAAATGACGCGACTGCAGGAGCTTTTCGACATCGGAGGCCAGAGTCCCTGGCTCGACAACCTCAAGCGCTCGTACCTCACCTCGGGGCGCCTCGCTGAGCTCGTCGCCCTCGGCGTGCGGGGCCTCACTTCGAACCCCACGATCATGGCGAAGGCGATCGCCGGCAGCGACGACTATGACGAGCTGTTCTCGGCCGCCCTCGCCAGGGGCCAAAGCGTCGACGAGGCGTATTGGGACCTCGTGATCGCCGATGTCGAGGGAGCGCTCGCGGTGCTGCGGCCGGTGCACGACGCGAGCGGCGGCGGTGACGGCTTCGTGTCGATTGAGGTCTCGCCGCGTCTCGCCCACGATACCGACGGCACGATCGAGTCGGCTCGTGAGCTGCACGGCCGGATCGGCCAACCGAACCTCTTCGTGAAGATCCCGGCGACGCGCGAGGGGATACCGGCGATCGAGACGATGATCGCCGAGGGACGCAGCATCAATGTGACCCTGATCTTCTCCCTCGAGCGCTACCGGGAGATCATCGAGGCCTACCTTTCGGGCCTGGAACAGCTCGTCGCCGGCGGAGGCGACGCCTCCAAGGTTGCCTCGGTGGCCTCGTTCTTCGTCAGCCGCGTGGACACCGAGACGGACCGCCGCCTCGAGCAGATCGCCAAGGACGACCCGGATTCTCCGCGCGCCGCCCAGGCGCTCTCGCTGCGCGGCGCGGCCGCAGTCGCCCAGGCGCGGCTTGCGTACGGCCTGTTCCTCGAGCTCTTCGCCGGGCCGCGCTGGCAGGCGCTCGTCGCGGCCGGCGCCCACGCGCAACGCCCGCTCTGGGCCTCCACCTCCACCAAGAACCCGGCCTATCCCGACCTTGCCTACGTCGACAGCCTCGTGGCCCCGAACACGGTCAACACGATGCCGGAGGAGACGCTCGAGACCTACCTCGACCACGGCACGGTGGCGCCGATGAGCGAGGCCGACCGGGCCGCCGCCGCCTCGAGCTTCCAGCGCCTCGCCGAATGCGGGATCGACATCGCGGATGTCGCGCGAGTGCTCGAGACCGAGGGCGTCGCCTCCTTCGCAGCCTCCTTCGACGACCTTCTCGGCAAGTTGCAGGAGAAAGCGGACCTGCTCGCGGCGCGCGGTTGACCTCGGACCTGCGCCGTCGCCTGGAGGCGCGCGATCACACCCTGTGGCCGGACGGCAACGTCGCCGCGAGCCGGCTCGGCTGGCTCGACACGCCGCGCCGAATGCTCGACCAGGCGCGCACGCTTAAGAGCTTCGCCGCCAGCATCGACCAGGACACGCTCGTGCTGTTGGGCATGGGAGGCTCGTCCCTCGGCCCGGCCGTGCTCGCCTCGGTCCGAGATGAGCTCGCCGGCAGCTCCTCACCCGGCCGCCGGGTCGTGGTCTGCGACACCACGGACCCTTCCACGGTCGCGGCGCTGCCGCTCGAGGACGCGTTCATCGTCGTCGCCTCGAAGTCGGGCACGACGCTCGAGACGAGCATGCTGTTCTCCTACGCCCGCAGCCGTGTCGCCGACCCTGCACGTTATGCCGTCGTGACCGACCCCGGCTCGCCGCTCGAGGTCCACGCAGGCGAGCTCGGCATCCGGCACGTCTTCGAGAACCCGCCCGAGGTCGGCGGCCGCTATTCCGTTCTCTCCTACTTCGGCCTCGTGCCGGCCGCGCTGATGGGCTACGACGTCGCCGAGCTGTGCGAGCGTGCCCTCGACACCGACCGGGAAGAAGCGGTGTCCATGGGCGAGGACATGGGCCGGGCGGCTCTGGCCGGGCGAGACAAGACCACCGTCGTCCTCGACGCCCCCGTCCGCGCCTTCGGCCTGTGGGTCGAGCAGCTCATCGCCGAGTCGACCGGCAAGCAGGGTCGCGGGTGCGTGCCGGTTCCGACGGCCGACGACGAACGTGGCGACGACCGGCACTTCGTCGGCGTCAAGCTCGAAGAGCCAGGAGCGCTTGGGGCGGAATTCTTCCGTTTCGAGCTGGCGGTGGCGATCGCCGGGCACGCGCTGGAGATCGACCCCTTCGACGAGCCCGACGTGGCCGAGTCGAAGGCGAACACCGCAGAGATCCTCGATGCCCTCCCCCTGCCGGCGCTTCACGCATCGGCGCCCGAGGACGCGATGTCCCTCATCGCCGCCGAGGCGCACGAGGGCGACTACGTGTCCCTGCAGGCGTACCTGCCGTTCGGACAGGATGCCGAGCTCGAGGCGCTGCGCCGCAGGGTGCGCGACGCCAACGAGGGCATGGCCGTCACGGCCGGCTACGGGCCGAGATTCCTCCACTCCACCGGCCAGCTCCACAAAGGCGGCCCGAACAGCCTCGTGGCGGTGCAGCTGGTCCGCTCGAGGTCGTCGGGTGACCTTGCGATCCCGGGCGAGCCCTACGACTTCTCGACGTTGATCCGCGCCCAGGCGATCGGCGACCACCGGAGCCTGATCGCCCGCGGCCGGCGGGTCATCCGCGTCGAGCTCGACGAGCTGAGCGAGATCCGATGAGCTCCGAACGCGCTCCGTCATCCCGGACTCCGCCGCTTGCCCTCGTCATGTTCGGGGCCACCGGTGACCTGGCCGCAAGAAAGCTGCTGCCGGCCCTCGCATCGCTTGCCGGGGAGGGCTCGCTCTCGGAGCGCTTCGGGCTCATCGGTGTCGCCCGCAGGCCGTGGTCCGACGACGAGTTCCGCGACCACTGCCGTGCGGCGGCGCCGGACGCGAAGCCGGCCTGGGACCAGCTGGTGAACCGATTCCGCTACGTGAGCGGCGACTACGGCGACGACGCGACCTTCGACAAGATCTCGGAGGTGCTCGGAGAGCTCGACGGCGAGAGCGGCGGCCGGCAGAGCACCGCCGGCAATCGGATCTTCTACTTGGCCACGATCCCGGCCCTCTTCGGGGAAGTCGCGAAGGGGCTCGCCCTCCACGGGCTGAACCGCCCCGGGCCGGCAGGCAAGTTCGCCCGGATCGTGATCGAGAAGCCCTTCGGCAGAGACCTCGAGTCGGCGAGGGCGCTCGACCGGTCCCTGCACGAGTGCTTCGAGGAGTCGCAGATCTATCGGATCGACCACTACATGGGCAAAGAGACCGTGCAGAACGTGCTGGCGCTGCGTTTTGCCAACTCGATCTTCGAGCCGGTCTGGAACCGGCGCTACGTCGGCCACGTGCAGGTGACGGTTGCCGAAGCGCTCGGCGTCGAGCACCGTGGGTCGTTCTACGAGGGGGCCGGAGCGCTCCGCGACATCGTTCAGAACCACCTCATGCAGGTCGTGGCGCTCACCTTGATGGAGCCCTCGGCGACGATGGACCCGGCCGCCATCCGGGACGAGAAGGTCAAGCTGCTGCGCTCAATCGTGATCCCGACGGTGGAGGAGGTGGAGGGCACCGTCGTACGCGGCCAGTACTTCGCCGGCCTCATCGACGGCAAGCCCGTCCCCGGCTACCGGGAGGAGGAGGGCGTCGAGCCGCAGTCCAGCACCGAGACGTACGTCGCCATGCGCCTCGCGGTCGACAACTGGCGCTGGGCCGGCGTGCCCGTGTTCATCCGCACCGGGAAACGACTCGCGAAGCGCTCGACCGAGGTTGCAATGGTCTTCCAACGGCCGCCTCACCTGCCCTTCGCGGGCCAGCTCGTCCGCGGTCTCCAGCCCGACGCGCTCATCCTGCGGATCCAGCCCGACGAGGGCATCACGCTCCGGTTCGGGGCCAAGGTGCCCGGCCAGGACTTCCGCGTGCGCAGCGTGACCATGGAGTTCTCCTACAAGGAAGCCTTCGGAGCCGATCCGCCCGAGGCCTATGAACGCCTCCTGCTCGACGCGATGATCGGCGACCCGACGTTGTTCATCCGCACCGACGAGGTGGAGCAGGCCTGGCGCCTGCTGGCGCCGATCCAGGAGGCCTTCGCCTGGGGCTACCCGCATCTGTCCCACTACGAATCCGGGTCGTGGGGGCCGATCGAGGCGGTCAGGCTCCTCGAGCCCGAGGGGTACGAGTGGGTCAATCCCTGAACCGCCCAGCCGCGATCGGCGCCGAGCGCCTTGGGTAGGGTGAGCAGATGATCGACCATGCGGGAGCCCCGACCGGTACCGCCGCCGAGAGTCGCGGCGCCGAGCGATCCGCTTCGGTCGCGCGCAGCGACGCCGAGCTGCTGGCGCTGCCGTTCCAGGAGCTGCTGGAGGAGGCGAGGCAGGTTCGTGACCGGCGCTTCGGGACGCGCGTCACGTTTTCCCCGAAGGTCTTCATCCCGCTCACGATGCTCTGCCAGGACCGGTGCGGCTACTGCACGTTCGCGAAGCCGCCCGCCCGTCTCGGGGCCGCCTACCTGAGCCCCGAACAGGTCCTCGCCATCGCCCGCGCCGGTGCCGCGGCGGGCTGCCACGAGGCTCTCTTCACCCTCGGTGAACGCCCGGAGCTCCGTTACCCGGCGGCGGCGGCCTGGCTCGACGAGCACGGCTTCGCTTCGACGATCGACTACCTCGCCGAATGCTGCCGCCTCGTCGGAGCCGAGACCGGTCTCCTCGCCCATGCGAACGCCGGCGCCCTCCACGCCGGCGAGCTCGCCCAGCTGCGCAGCGTGGCCGTCAGCCAGGGGATGATGCTCGAGTCTCTGGCCGAGTCGCTGGCCTGCCACCGCAACTCGCCGGACAAGACGCCCGCCCGCCGCCTCGCCACCTTGGAAGCGGCCGGCCGCCTGCAGATCGCGTTCACCACCGGCATCCTCGTCGGAATCGGCGAGACGCGGGCCGACCGCCTCGTGGCGCTGCGTGCGATCGCCGCCAGCCACGCCCACCACGGTCACGTCCAGGAGGTGATCGTCCAGAACTTCCTCCCGAAGGCCGGGACGTCGATGCACGCCGCTCCAGCGTGCCCGCCCGAGGAGCATCTCTGGTCGATCGCCGCCGCCCGGCTCGTGCTCCCGCCCGAGATCCACCTGCAGGCGCCCCCGAACCTGACCGAAGACTTCGCGACCCTGCTCGACGCCGGCATCGACGACTGGGGCGGCGTCTCGCCCGTCACGGCCGACCACGTGAATCCCGAGCGCGCCTGGCCGGCGCTCGACCGCCTGCGCGAGGTGACCGAACGCCACGGGCAGGTCCTCGCACCCCGGCTCGCGGTCCATCCCGAGTGGGCGAACCCGCGGTTTGTGGCAGACGAGCTGCGGTTCGCGGTCCTCGACCACTCCGACGCCGAGAGCCTCGCACGCGACTCGGCCTGGTGCTCGGGTGGAGAGCTGGCGCCGCCGCTCCTGCTCGCGGTCGACCGGGTCCTCGGCGGCGCCGTTCCCCCGGTCGGCCCGGGACGCCGTCGAAGCGCCGGAGCGGTGCGGGAAGTGCTGTCCGGCGCGCTCTCGGGCCAGGAGCTCGGCGAGGACGAGATCGTGACGCTGTTCGCCGCCCGCGGGCCGGAAGTGGTCGCAGTCGCAGAGGCCGCGGACGAGCTGCGGCGGGCAGCGGTCGGCGACGTCGTCACCTTCGTCGCCAACCGGAACATCAACTACACCAACGTCTGCACGTTCAAGTGCAGGTTCTGCGCCTTCTCCAAGGGCCCGCTGTCGCTCAACCTGCGGGGCAGCCCGTATCTGCTCGAGATCGAGGAGATCACCCGGCGCGTCGTCGAGGCCGAGCAGCAGGGCGCCACCGAGGTCTGCCTGCAAGGCGGTATCCACCCGAGCTTCGATGGGGACTACTACCTCGAGGTGCTGAAGGCCGTCCGCGCCGGCTCCGAGCGCATCCACATCCACGCCTTCACCGCGCTCGAAGTCCACGAGGGGGCCCGCCGGCTCGGCGTCGGGCTGGAGCCGTACCTCGTGCGGCTGAGGGAAGCCGGCCTGCGCACACTGCCCGGCACGGCGGCCGAGATCCTCGACGACGAGGCCCGGGCGATCCTGTGCCCCGACAAGGTCAATACCGAGCAGTGGTTGGAGGTTCACCGCGTCGCGCACCGCGTCGGCCTGCGCTCGAACGTGACGATCATGTTCGGGGCGATCGAGCAGCCCCGTCACTGGGCCCGGCACATCATCCGCACCCGTGACCTGCAGAAGGAGACCGGGGGGTTCACCGAGTTCGTGCCCCTCCCGTTCGTGCACATGGCTTCGCCGATCTACCTGCAGCGAAAGTCGCGCCGCGGTCCGACGTTCCGCGAGGCGCTGCTCATGCACGCCGTGGGGCGCATCGCCTATCACGGCTCGATCGACAACATCCAGGCAAGTTGGGTGAAGATGGGCGTCGAGGGCGCCAAGCAGCTGCTCGCCTCGGGCTGCAACGACCTCGGCGGGACCCTCATGGACGAGAACATCTCCCGGGCGGCGGGGGCGAGCCACGGCCAGCGGATGGAAGAGGGCGACTTCCGCAGCCTCGCCGGGTCGGTCGGGCGCCCCCTCGAGCAGCGGACCACCCTGTACGGGCGGGTCGCGCCCGCGGTCTCCCGAGCGTGACCACCTCACCGGAGGAGCCCGACGAGCCCGACGAGCAGATTGCGAGCCTGGTCACCGAGCTGCTGGACCTCTCCGGTGCTCGGGCCAACCGCGACCTGCTGCGGGACATCCTCGTGACCGGGCTCGCCCTCGCCAGCACCGACGCCAGCCGCCTCGACCTCAAGATCGCCGCCTCGGCGCTCGCCGAGATGGGAAGGGCCTTCGAGCTCTTCGCCCCGTTTCGGGGGATTCCGAAGCTGACCATGTTCGGCTCGGCGCGCACGGCCGTGTCCGACCCGCTGTATGCCCAAGCGGTTGATCTCGCCGCACGCATGGCGCACGAGAAGTGGATGGTCGTCACCGGCGCGGGGCCGGGCATCATGGCGGCGGGCACCCAGGGCGCCGGGTTCGACATGGCACTCGGCGTCGAGATCCGCCTCCCGTTCGAGACCACCTCCCATCCGCAGCTGGCCGCCGAGGGCCGCCTCGTCGAGATGAAGTACTTCTTCACCCGCAAGCTCATGTTGATGAAGGAGTCGGCCGCTTTTGCGGTCCTTCCGGGTGGCTTCGGGACGCTGGACGAGTGCTTCGAGCTGCTCACTCTGCTGCAGACCGGAAAGGCCGAACCGGCGCCGATCGTCCTGCTCGATCTCCCGGGCGACCCGTATTGGGAGGGGCTCGAGCGGTTCGTCACCGGCGAGGTGGTGCGCCGGCGCCTCGTGGACCGGGAGGACGCCGCGCTCTACCGCATCACCGACGATGTCGCCATCGCCGTCGAGGAGATACTGGGCTTCTACCGCAACTACCACTCACGCCGTTTCGTCGGCTCGACGATGGTCATGCGCTGCCGGTTCGCGCCGAGCGATGCGGAGCTGGCGACGGTGAACGAGGAGTTCGCCGACATCTGCTCGCCGAAGGGGATCTGGCGGACCGGCCCGCTCCCGCCCGAGCGCTCCGACCGGGACCACCTCGATCTCAAGCGACTCGCCCTCGAGTTCGACCGGCGTTCGCACGGCCGGCTCCGCATGCTCATCGACGCCATCAACCAATGGCCGGAGCCGGCCTGAACGCTCAGTAGTCGTCCTCGTCGGCCTTGCCGGAGGCATCGCCGACCCCGGCGCCGGCGCGTTCGGCCTGAGCCACGAGCGTCGAGGCGCGCTCGACCGCGTTGCGGGCCCGCGAGAGCAGCTTCTCGCGGACGACGTCCGGGTCGGTCTTGGCGGGCTTGGCACCCCGGTGCAGCTGGGCCCGGAGCGCGTCGTAGGCGGCATCGCCGAGCCGCTCGCCGAGCGCGTCGAGCTCGGATCGGATCGCCTCCAAGGTCTCGTCGTCCATCGTCGGCTCCCTCGGCTCGCCGGTCCTTTCAGGGCGCCAGGCGCTCGATGGTGACGATCTCGAGCTCCCCCTTGGAATGTTCGGCGCGCAGTACCTTCTTGTCGAACTTGCCCACGCTCGTCTTCGGGATCTCGCTGACAAACGACCAGCGCTCGGGAACCCACCAGCGCGGCACCTTGTCGGCGATCCAGGCGGCGAGCTGCTCTGCACTCGCCGGTTCGCCCCCGGCCAGCACGACGCACGCGAGCGGTCGCTCGTCCCAGCGGGCATCGGGCACCGCGACGACCGCCGCCTCGAACACCGCCGGGTGGGCCATGAGGGCGTTCTCGAGCTCGACCGACGAGATCCACTCGCCACCGGTCTTGATCACGTCCTTGGTCCGGTCGGTGATCTGCATGAAGCCCCGGCCGTCGACAGTGCCCACGTCGCCGGTCCGCAACCAGCCGTCGCGGAAGCGGTCCGGCGTCGGGTCGTTGTAGTACTCGGCGGTGACCCAGGGGCCCCGCACTTCGAACTCGCCCACCGACGCGCCGTCGCGAGGAGCGACCTTGCCCTCGCCGTCGACGACGCGCAGCTCGACGCCGAACGCGATGCGTCCGTTGCGCGTCCGGTATTCCACGTCCCGGTCGGGCGGTGCCCCCCGCGGCGGCATGGCGATCGCGGCGAGCGGGCTCGTCTCGGTCATGCCCCAACCCTGGATGATCGGCACGCCGTAGCGGTCCTGGAACCGCTCGATGAGCGAGCGTGGCACGGCTGAGCCGCCGCAGAGGATGGAACGAAACGAGGACAGGTCCGAGCCGTGCTCCTCGGCATAGCGGAGCACTTCGTTCCAGATCGTCGGCACGGCACAGGCGAGGGTGGGGTGCTCGGACTCGATGATCCGAACGAGAGGTTCGGCCTGCAGATACTGCTTGGGCATGATGAGGTCGGCCCCGCTCAGCCATGCCGCGTACGGCACGCCCCAGGCGTTGGCATGGAACTGCGGGACGACGACGAGGATCCGGTCGTAGCCCGAGATGCCGACCGTCGCCGCCGAGGTGCTGGCGAGCGAGTGAAGGTAGGTGGAGCGGTGGCTGTAGACGACGCCCTTGGGGTTCCCGGTCGTGCCGCTCGTGTAGCACATGGCGGCGGCCTCGCTCTCGTCGAGGTCAGGCCACTCGAAGCCGGGCTCCTCTGCATCGAGCAGAGCGTTGTAGCCAAGCGTCTCCCCGAGCGCCGAGGCGTCCTCGTCGCCGACGACGATGACGTGCTCGACCGACCCGCGCTCGCCGAGCACCCGCGCGAGCACCGGAGCCAACATCGCGTCCGCGATGATGACCTTGTCCTGGGCGTGGTCGATCACATACCGCAGCTGCTCGGGGAAGAGGCGGACGTTCAAGGTGTGCAGCACGGCGCCCATGCTCGGCACGGCCAGGTAGGCCTCGACATGCTCCTGGTGGTTGAAGCAGAAGGTGGCGACGCGATCCCCCCGGCCGACACCGAGCCGATCGAGCGCGGCCGCAAGCTTGTCGGCCCGGTCGGCGACCTCGGCGAAGGTCGTGCGCCGGAAGCTGTCGCCCTCGAAGGTGACGACCTCGCTCAGCCCGTGGACCTGCCTCCCGTGGCGGAAGATGTCCCGCACGAGAAGCGGGCTCTCCTGCATGGTGCTTCGCATCGGCATGCTCCCCTTTCCCCTCGCCATGTTACGGTCGCCCCCCCGCCGGCGAAGAATCGCCCACTACCTCACCGCCGGGTAACCTTGCCACGAGTCAGGGCAATGCTCTAGGAGGTTGCGGGTGGGGCACCGGGAAGGGTGGTCCTCGCCTCCCTCTGAAGGTGAGCGAGGCGAGGACCCAATGATCCGCGTTCTCGACTCCCTCTCCGCCGCGCTCCAGGGCGGTGGTAGGGAGGCGACCAGCACCAATCCAATCGAGGAGCTCAGCGGCTTCGCGACTCGAACCGTCGCCACGGCGCTGGGCGGAACAGCAATCCTGTGGCTCCTCGACGAGGCCGGCGACCTGCTCGACGCGGTCGCTAGCGCGGATCGCGATCCCGCCGTTGCCGGCGTGCTCGCCCGAGCGCTCGGAAAGGCCCGCCCGTCGGCGGTGCTCGGCCTGCTCGGACGCGTGCTCTCGACGGGCGCCCCGGTGGAGGCACCCGAGGCGGCATGGAGACAGCTCGGCGAGTGGGGCGATGTCGATGCTTTGGGGCTCCTCGAAGCCTCTGGTCCGATGTCCTTCTACCTCGTGCCGGTGCGTGCACGCTCGAATGCCCTCGGGGCCCTGCTCCTCGCCCGGCCCGCCTCCGCGGGTGTGCCGATTCCGGCGGAGCGGACGCTGCTGCAGGACGTCGCCGGACAGATCGGCCTTTTTGCGGCGAACGACCGGCTCACGAGTTCGGCGACCGTGCACCTCTCCGCACGGCGTGCCGCCGAGGAAGCGCTGCGGGCCGCCGAGGCGAGAGTCCGGGGTATCGCGCGCGCCGGGCCGGTGCTGCTGTTCGCCTGCGACCGGGACGGGATCTTCACCTTGCTCGACGGTGGCCTTCTAGCCGAGCTCGGCCAGCTGCCCGGGGTCTTCGTCGGGCGGAGCTTCTTCAGCGTCTACGAGGACTATCCGGAGCTCCTCGAGCTCGGTCGGCGCATACTGGACGGCGAACAGCTCAAGCGCGTGCCCATCCCCCTCCAAGGCCACGACCTCGAGGCCTGGGGCGTGCCGTTGCGCACCGCCCGGGGCGAGCCGGACGGGGCTGCGGGGATCATCGTGGACGTCTCGGCTCGGGTCGCCGCCGAGCGGTTGGTGCTCGACGCCGCCCGCCGCCAGACGGCGCTCGTGGAGCATGCATCGGACGTCATCATCGTGATGGCTCGAGACGGTGCGCTCCTCTATGCCAACCCGGCTGCCCGCCTGCTCCTTGGTGAGACCTCCCATGAGGGTGAGCTGCTCGATGTTCCCTCTTTCATCCACCCTGACGACCGCGATCGCGTGCAACGCCACTTCGAGGCGGCGGCGACCCGGTCCGGGAGCTCTCCGTCGATCGAGTACCGCATCGCGCACGCGGACGGGAGCTGGCGGACCGTCGAGTCGATCGGCAACAACATGATCGACGATCCGGCGGTGAACGGCTTCGTCGTGACGCTCCGCGACGTGACGGCCCGGCGCGAGAGCGAGGAGCGTCTCCGCTCGAACGCGGGGCGGCAGGCTGCGCTGGCGGACCTTGGACGATGGGCCCTCGTCGGCCTCGCCTTCCACAACCTCGTCGAGGACGCGGTGACCCTGCTCGCGGAGCAGCTCGAGGTCGACTTCGTGCACGTGTTCGAGGCCATGCCCGACACCGCCTTCGTGACGCTCACCGCCAGTCATGGTCACGGTCCGTCGGGTCCGGAGCTGCTCTCGACCGATCCCACCTCCTCGCCCGTGAGCTTCGCACTCGTCACTCAAGAGACCGTGATCTGCGACGACCTGGCCCGCGAGGCCCGTTTCGAGATTCCGGACCTCTGGACCCGTTCCCAAGCCATGAGCGTGATCGAGGTCCCGATCCCGGGCCAGGACTCCCCCGCCGGCGTGCTCGGCGTCGGCTGCCGGAGCGCGCACGAGTTCGCCGAGGAGGACGTGAACTTCGTCGTCGCGGTCGCGAACGTGCTTGCCGCCGCGGCCGCCCGCAGCCGTGCCGAAGGCGCGATCCGCGATCAGGCGCTCCACGATCCGCTCACCGGCCTGCCGAACCGTCTCGTGCTCGCCGACCACGGCCACACGATCGCCGCGCCCAAGCCCTCGGAGATGAGCGGCGTGGAACGTACCGTGCTCGTCCTCGACATCGACCGGTTCAAGGAGATCAACGACACCTTGGGGCACGCCCTCGGCGACCTCGTTCTCCTCGAGGTCGCCCGCCGGCTACGCGAGCTCGGCGACCCGGTCGAGCTCGTTGCACGCCTCGGCGGGGACGAGTTCGCCGTCGTCGCTTCGAGCGCCCGAGAGCCTGTCGACGCGGACGCCATGGCCGCTCGCCTGCTTGCCGCCCTCGCCGAGGCCATCTACGTCGGGGGCGTGAAGCTGCGACTGCGCGGAAGCGTCGGGGTGGCGGTGGCCGACGTCGACGACCGGGGCGCCAGCCTCGGGGTCTCGGCTCTGCTGCGACGGGCGGAGGTGGCGATGTACCAGGCGAAGGCCGAACGCCGCGGCGTCCGTCGCTACAGCGACGATCTGGAACGTTCGAGCGTGACCCGCCTTGCGCTCGCGAGCGAGCTGGCCGACGCCGTCGACAAGGGGGAGCTCCGCCTCGACTACCAGCCGAAGATCGACGCCCACACCTCCGCGGTCACCGGCGTCGAGGCGCTCGTTCGCTGGCGCCACCCCACCCGTGGGCTGCTGCTCCCCGACGTCTTCGTTCCACTCGCCGAACAGACCGGCATGATCCGTGAGCTCACGAACTGGGTGCTGGCCAAAGCGCTGTCCGAGTGCGCCGGCTGGCACCGCTCGGGGCACCGCATCCCGGTGGCCGTGAACCTGTCCGCTGCCACGGTGCACGACCCGGAGCTCATGGATGCCGTGGCGACGGCCGTCAGCCGGTCGGGCCTCCCGCCCGAGTCGGTCGAGCTCGAGATCACCGAGAGCGCTATCATGTTCGACCCCGAAGGCGCCCTCCGCAGCCTCGAGGCGCTCGTCGCTTACGGCGTGCGGCTCTCCCTCGACGACTTCGGCACCGGCTACTCCTCGCTGTCGTACCTGCAGCGCCTCCCCGTCACGGCAGTCAAGATCGACAAGTCCTTCGTGGAGCCGCTGCTACGCGACGACACCGCCCGGGCGATCGTCCATGCGGTTGTCAACCTGGCCCACAGCCTGCGCCTCTCGGTCATCGCCGAGGGGGTCGACTCCGGCGCCGTCATGGAGCAGCTGACTGCGCTCGGCTGCGACGCCCTCCAGGGCTTCTACGTCGCCATCCCGATGAGCCCCGACCGGCTCGAGCACTGGATCTCGAACCACTCGGGCAGTTCTTCCGCCCGCGGGCGGCCCTAACCGGCGGGCCCGAGCCGGCCGGCGGGCCCGAGCCGGCGTGGCCGGCGTGCGCCGTCATCTCGCGCACCTGGGCGGGGTTGCAGGCGCTATTTCCCCACAGGCCCGCCCAAGTGACCGGCAATTCCGCCGGCGGGGCCGGCGGGGCGCTTGACGGTGGTTTTCTACGCCAGAGCCGCGCAACGACCGACAGGTGCCTTTCAAACGCCGGCGGAGCGTGGCGCCAGCCTTTTCGGGCCGCGCCAGCCTTTTCGGGCCGCGCCAGCCTTTTCGGGCCGCGCAGCCCTTTTCGGGCCGGCTCGGCCGGGTCAGCGCAGCGCCAGCTGGCCCGGCACGATCGGTGCGTGCAGGTCGCTGCGGCCGGTGAGGTAGCGATCGACTCCCGCGGCCGCCGAGCGCCCCTCGGCAATCGCCCAGACGATCAGGCTCTGCCCACGCACCATGTCGCCGCAGGCGAACACCCCGCCGACGCCCGTCGAGAACGATGCATCGACCGCGACGTTGCCGCGGGCGTCGAGGCTGAGGCCGAGCTCGGCCACACAGCCGTTCACCTCGGGGCCGACGAAGCCCATGGCGATCAGGACGAGGTCTGCCTCGAGCTCGAAATCGCTTCCGGCCACAGGCACGAAGGCGGGCCGGCCGTCGACGGTGGCGGCTTCGACGCCCTGGAGGCGGAGCGCGCGAACAGCGCCCGATCCGTCGTCGACGAGCTCGGTCGTCGCCACCGAGAAAAGGCGCTCGCCTCCCTCCTCGTGTGCCGAAGAGGTGCGCAGGATCACCGGCCAGGTCGGCCAGGGGTTGTCCGGCGCACGAACGGCCCCCGGCATGGGGAGGATCTCGAGCTGCGTGACCGAGGCGGCGCCCTGGCGATGCACCGTCCCGAGACAGTCGGCACCGGTGTCCCCGCCCCCGACGATGACGACGCGCTTGCCGGACGCGCTGATCGGCGAGGCGTCGAGCACTCCCTCGCAGACGCGGTTCGCCGGCTTCAGGTACTCCATGGCGAAGTGCACGCCACGCAATCCTCGGCCGGTTACGGCGAGATCGCGTGGGCGAGTGGCCCCGCCGGCGAGCACGAGGGCGTCGAATTCAGCCCGCAGCTGCGTCGCAGCCACCACGGACGCATCGCCCCCAGCCGCGCCGGGGACCTCCGGGGCGCCAAGCGAAGCCGGAGGTCCGACCGCGACCTGGACGCGGAACTCGGTCCCCTCCGCCGCCATCTGGGCGAGCCGGCGGTCGAGCACGGACTTCTCGAGCTTGAACTCGGGGATGCCGTAGCGGAGCAGGCCGCCGATGCGTTCGGCACGCTCGAAGACCACGACCGCGTGCCCGGCCCGGGTGAGCTGCTGGGCGGCGGCGAGCCCCGCCGGCCCCGATCCGACGACCGCCACGCGCCTGGCGGTCCTCGCCGCCACCCGGCGGGGCGCGAGCACCCCGGAGCTCGCCGCCCAGTTGGCGATCTCGAGCTCGACCTGCTTGATCAGCACCGGCTCGGAGATGATCCCGAGCACGCACGACCCCTCGCACGGCGCCGGGCAGAGCCGTCCGGTGAGCTCGGGGAAGTTGTTCGTCGCGTGCAGGCGGTCACTCGCCTCGGCGAACCGCCCGCGGTGCACCAGGTCGTTCCATTCCGGGATCAGGTTGCCGAGCGGGCAGCCCTCGTGGCAGAACGCGATACCGCAGTCCATGCACCGTGCCGCCTGCTCGGTCAGCTCGTGGGGTCCGAAGGGCAGGTAGACCTCGCGCCAGTCTCGGACCCGGATCTCGATCGGACGCCGGAGCGGGCCGATGCGCCCGAACTGGAGGAACCCGCGCGGATCAGCCATGCGCCGCCGCCATGATCTCGTCGTCCACCGATCCCCCGGCGTCGACGGCGCGCTGGGTGGCCTCGAGCACGCGCCGGTAGTCGCGGGGCATGACCTTTACGAGGGCGGCGAGGGTCTCCTCCCACCGAGCGAGCAGCCGGGCCGCGAGCTGCGAGCCGGTCGATGCCACGTGACGGGTGCAGAGCTCGTGGACCGTGCGCCCGTCCTCCTCGTCGAGGGCCTCGAGCTCGACCATCTCGCGATTCAGGCGCCTCGCCAGCATCGCCTCGGGGTCGTGCACGAAGGCGACGCCACCGGACATCCCGGCCGCGAAGTTGCGACCCGTCGGGCCGAGCACGAGCACCGTGCCACCGGTCATGTACTCACACCCGTGATCGCCGACGCCTTCGACGACGGCGACAGCGCCGGAATTGCGCACGCAGAACCGCTCGCCTACCTGGCCCCGGATGAAGGCGGCGCCCGACGTCGCCCCGTACAGCACGACGTTGCCGGCGATGATCTGCTCCTCAGCACGAAACGGCGACTCCTCCGGTGGACGGACCACGAGCACCCCGCCCGACAGTCCCTTGCCGAGATAGTCGTTCGCGTCGCCCTCGAGCGTCATGGTGATGCCGCGGGGAACAAAAGCGCCGAAGCTCTGCCCCGCAGAGCCCCGGAACCTGAGCGAGATCGTGCCCTCCGGCAGGCCGGCGCCCCCATGACGCCTCGTCACCTCCGAGCCGAGCATCGTCCCGACCGCTCGGTGGATGTTGCGGATGGGGCGCTCGAGCTCGGTCGGCCGGCCCTCTTCGAGCGCCGCGCCGCAGGCCCTGATGAGCTCGAGGTCGAGGGCGGCCCCAAGGCCGTGATCCTGCCCCTTCGTGCAGTGGAGCGAAGTCGTTCCCGGCGCGCCGACCGGCGCCAGGATGGGGCGGAGGTCGAGCTTGCCGGCCTTCCAGTAATGGTCGATCGCCGCCGCGCAGTCGAGGCTCTCGACATGTCCGACGGCGTCGGCGATCGAGCGGAAACCCAGTTCGGCGAGCAGGTGCCGGCACTCCTCTGCGATGTACTGGAAGAAGGTCTCGACGAACTCCGGACGGCCGCTGAACTGCTTGCGCAGCTCGGGATTCTGCGTCGCGATGCCGACGGGACAGGTGTCGAGATGACACACGCGCATCATCACGCACCCCGACACCACGAGCGGAGCAGTCGCAAAACCGAACTCCTCCGCCCCGAGCAACGCCCCCACGATCACGTCCCTCCCGGTCTTGATCTGGCCGTCGACCTGGACCGTGATCCGATCCCTGAGCCCGTTGCGGAGCAGGGTCTGCTGGGTCTCGGCCAGGCCGAGCTCCCACGGGACCCCGGCGTGCTTCAACGACGTGAGCGGTGCCGCGCCGGTTCCGCCGTCGCCCCCGGAGATGAGCACGACGTCCGCGTGGGCCTTCGCGACCCCGGCTGCGACTGTGCCGACGCCCACCTCGGCCACGAGCTTCACGTGGATGCGGGCTCGCGGGTTGGCGTTCTTGAGGTCATAGATGAGCTGGGCCAGGTCCTCGATCGAGTAGATGTCGTGATGGGGCGGCGGCGAGATCAGACCGACGCCCGGAGTGGAGTACCGGGTCCTGGCGATCCAGGGATAGACCTTGTGCCCGGGGAGCTGGCCGCCCTCGCCCGGCTTCGCGCCCTGGGCGATCTTGATCTGGAGATCGTCGGCGTTCACGAGGTACTCGCTCGTGACCCCGAAACGGCCGGACGCCACCTGTTTGACGGCGCTGCGCCGCAGGTCGCCGTTCTCGTCGGGCACGTAGCGTTCTGGGTCCTCGCCTCCCTCACCGGTGTTCGAGCGGGCACCAAGGCGGTTCATCGCGATCGCCAGTGTCTCGTGTGCCTCGGCCGAGATCGACCCGTAGGACATCGCCCCGGTCGCGAACCGGCGCACGATCTCCTCGACCGGCTCGACTTCCTCGAGGGGCACTGGTGGCCGCACGGCCGCGTCGCCGGTGCGGAGCCGGAGCAGGCCCCGCAAGGTGGCCAGACGCTCGGACTGCTCGTCGACGAGCGTGCTGTACTCCTTGAAGACGTCGAAGCGCTTGGCCCGGGTGGCGTGCTGCAGCTTGAAGACGGTCCTCGGGTTGAAGAGGTGGTATTCGCCGTCCCTGCGCCACTTGTACTCCCCGCCGGCCTCGATCTCGAGCTCGCCGGGGCCCGCCTCGGGCCCCTCGTAGGCGTAATGGTGGCGGCGGGCCACCTCTTCGGCCAGCTCCTCCAGCCCGATGCCGCCCAGCCGGCTCGGCGTCGCACCGAAGTAGCGGTCCACGAGCTCGCGATCGAGCCCGATCGCTTCGAAGACCTGGGCGCCGGTGTAGGAGGCGACCGTCGAGATTCCCATCTTCGACATCACCTTGAGGACGCCTTTGCTGGCCGCCTTCAGGTACTGCCGCACGGCCTTGCGCTCCGACAGCTCGCCGAGCACGCCGTCGCGCACCATCTCGCCGACCGAGTCGAGGGCGAGGTACGGGTTCACCGCCGCGGCGCCGTAGCCGATCAGCAGCGCGAAGTGGTGCACCTCGCGGGCGTCGCCGCTCTCGACGACGAGGCCGACCCGCGTCCGCTCCTTCTCGCGCACGAGGTGGCTGTGCACCGCGGCGGTGAGCAGCAGCGACGGGATCGGGGCGCTGGCGGCATTGGCGTTGCGGTCCGACAGCACGATGATGTTGGCGCCGAGCGCGATCGCCTCCGACACCTGCCGGCAGACCTGTTCGATGGCGGCCCGGAGGCCTGGACCCCCCTCGCCGACGGGGAAGAGTCCGTCGACGGCGAAGCCGCTGAAGCCGGGCGTCTCACCGTGCTCGTTGACATAGAGGAGCTTCGCCAGGTCGTCGTTGTCGATGACCGGGTACGGCAGGGAGATCTGCCGGCACGAGTCCGGTTCGGGGTCGAGCAGGTTCCGCTCGGGCCCGACCGTGGCCTGCAACGAGGTCACGAGCTCCTCACGGATGGCGTCGAGCGGCGGGTTGGTCACCTGCGCGAACAGCTCGGTGAAGTAGTCGTAGAGCAGGCGGGGCCGCTCGGAGAGCACGGCGAGTGGCGTGTCCGACCCCATCGACCCGATCGGCTCGCCCCCGGTGCGGGCCATGGGCTCGATGATGAGACGGAGCTCCTCACTCGTGGTCCCGAAGAGCCGCTGATGGCGGACGACCGAGGCGTGCTGAGGCGTCAGCATGATCCTCGATGGGAGGTCGTCCAGGTGGACGAGCCCCTTCGCCAGCCAGTCCGCGTACGGGTGCTCGGCGGCCAGGGCGGACTTGATCTCCTCGTCGGTGACGATGCGGCCGGCCCCGGTGTCGACGAGGAACATCCGCCCCGGTTGCAGGCGACCCTTCGCGACCACCGACGCCGGGTCGAGATCGAGCACCCCCGCCTCCGAGGCGAGCACGACGAGGCCGTCGTCGGTCAACCAGTAGCGGGCCGGGCGCAGGCCGTTGCGGTCGAGGACCGCCCCGACCACGTTGCCGTCCGTGAAGGCGATCGCCGCCGGCCCGTCCCAGGGCTCCATGAGCGAGGCGTGAAAGCCATAGAACGCCCGCCGGGCGGCGTCCATCTCGGCGTGATTCTCCCACGCCTCGGGGATCATCATCAGCACGGCGTGCGCAAGCGGCCGGCCGGCGAGATGGAGGAGCTCGAGGACTTCGTCGAAGGTGGCCGAGTCGCTCGCAGCCGGGGTCACGATCGGGAAGATCCGTTCGAGGTCGCCCGGGATCCGGTCGCTGGCGAGGAGCGCCTCGCGGGCGCGCATCCAGTTCCGGTTGCCTGCGAGGGTGTTGATCTCTCCGTTGTGCGCCACCAACCGGTACGGGTGGGCGAGCGGCCAGGAAGGAAACGTATTCGTCGAGAACCTCGAGTGCACGAGCGCGATACGGCTCTCGAGACGCTCGTCGGTGAGATCCGGGAAGAAGCCCCGCAGCTGGTGGGGCGCCAGCATCCCCTTGTAGACGAACGTCCGCGTGGACAGCGACGGGAAGTAGAGCGCCGCGTCGGCGTGCTCCACCCGCTTGCGCACGACGAAGCAGCGCCGCTCGAGGGCATCGCCGGCGAGCTCGGCGTCATCGGTCGCCTTCCCCGCCAGGAAGACCTGGGAGAACCCCGGCGCGGCAGCCCGCGCTCCCTCGCCCGCGGCGGCGAGGTCGACCGGCATCTCGCGCCAGCCCAGCACCGACAGTCCCTCTTCGCACGCGATCTCGGCGACGAGATCCATCGCCCGCTGCGCGGCCCGTGGTTCGCGGGGTAAAAAGGCCATCCCCGTGCCATAGCTGCCCGGGCCGGGGAGCTCGAAGCCGGCCACCTCGGCAAAGAGACGATGCGGCAGCTGGACGAGCGCTCCGGCACCGTCGCCGGTGCTGGGATCGGCGCCGAACGCGCCTCGGTGGGCGAGGTTCTCGAGCGCCGTCAGCCCGAGCGAGACGACGCGGTGACTGGCGGGCCGCCGCAGGTCGGCGACGAAGGCCACTCCGCACGCGTCGTGTTCGTACGCAGGGTCGTAGCATCCCGCAGCGGCTTGTTCGGTCTTCATTGGCGTCCTCGTGCGCTTGACGGCTGGGACGCCTTTGGCCCAGCGGGTGATCGTGCAGGATACACCGATGTCGGATCCTCTCCCGTGTGCCGCCACCGGGCCGGGCGCCGGGCCGCCGCGGCATCGGGGGATCAGAGTGGGTCGACGCTGATCTTCCCGCCGTCGGCCACGTGCTCGGTGAACTTCGCTCCGTCCCAGTAGCGCAGCTCGTGATGCCCGCCGGGATCGGGGAGCCAGGACCGGGGCGGAGGAGGCGGCGGGGGCGGACCCGACGCTGGCGGCGCGGGGTCGGTCGCCGCACCCGGCCCGCCCGGTGCAGCGAATCCCGGGAACGCGGTCCCCGGTGGGGGCGGCGCGTCCCAGCCCCCGGGCGGAGGCGGGGGCGGCTCGCCGGGCATCGGGGTCCCCCACCCGCTCGGGGCCGGAGCGTCCCAGCCCTGCGGGGGAGCCTGCCCCCAGCCGCCCGGGGGCGGCGCGTTCCACCCGTCGGGGGCTGAGCTCCCGTAGCCGAACTGATCTCCACCGGGCGCAGGTCCCCCGCCCGCCCAATCCGTCGGCCCCGCCTTGGGCCGGGTCGTGGAGCGGGCAATCAGGTACAACACCAGCCCGAGGAGCAAGGAGACGAAGAACAGCACCGCCCACACGGCCGAGGGCCACCTCCAGGGGGTCACGCCGTTGGCCCGGCGGTAGCGCTCGGAGGCCCGAAAGCCGAGGAACGCGAACACGACACCGAGCACGAACTCGATCGCGACGAGACCGTCGCTGTAGCCGGCGATCAGTCCGACGAGCAGCTCGGCATGCACACATCGAGCGTAACCGCCTGTCGGACCGCAGTCGCGAATCTGGGCCGGCGAGGTGGGGGCCAGCCTCGCCGTAGGATCGCCGCCGTGGTGCATGTCGACGTGGTCATCGCGGGCGGAGGGGTGATCGGGCTCTCCGCGGCCTGGCTCGCCGCCCGCGACGGGCTCGAGGTCGCGGTCGTCGATCCGAGTCCCGGCACGGGCGCCTCCTGGGCAGCGGCGGGGATGCTCGCACCGGTGACCGAGGTGCACTACAACGAGGAGGCCCTGCTCGAGCTGAACCTGCGAGCGGCTGAGGCGTGGCCGGGCTTCGCCGCCGAAATCGAGCGTGCCACCGGGCTCGAGGTCGGCTACCGGCCGTGTGGCACCCTCGCCGTCGCGGCAGATGCCGGCGATCGTGCGGTGCTGGAGGACCTACACCGCTTCCAGCTCGAGCTCGGCCTCGCCTCCACCTGGTGCACCGCCGCCGATTGCCGCCGGCTCGAGGCGCTGCTCAGCCCGAGAATTCGAGGCGGCATTCTCGTCCCGGGCGATCATCAGGCCGACCCCCGGCGGCTGGTCGCGGCCCTCGTGGCGGCGTGCGAAGGCGCAGGGGTCACCCTCGTCGGCGAGCGGGTGGAGCGAGTGCTGACCGAAGGCGACCGCGTGGCGGGCGTGTCGTGCCCGGACGGGTCCGAGATCCTCGCCGACAGCGTCGTGCTGGCGACCGGCGCCTGGACGAGCGCCATCGGCGGCCTCCCGCCCGGCGCGATCCCGCCGATCCGTCCCGTCAAGGGACAGATCCTCCGGCTGCGGTTTCCTCCCGACCTGCCGCTCCCCGACCGCAACATCCGAGGCATCGTGAAGGGGAGCTCGCTCTACCTCGTTCCCCGACTGGACGGGGAGCTGGTCTGCGGCGCGACCGTCGAGGAGCGGGGCGAAGACACCTCCGTCACCGCGGGTGCGGTGTACACGCTGCTTCGCGATGCCCAGACGATCCTGCCGGCCTTGGCCGAGGCTGAGCTCGTCGAGACGGGAGCGGGCCTGAGGCCCGGCACCCCCGACAACGCTCCCTATCTCGGCCGGGGCGTTCTCGACGGACTCGTCATCGCGTCGGGCCACTACCGCAATGGCATTCTTCTCGCGCCGCTGAGCGCGAGCGTCGTCGCCTCTCTGCTCGCCGGCAAGCCCGCGCCTGCCTGGGCGGAGCCGTTCGCTCCCACCCGGGACCCGGGACCGTGATCATCGAGGTGAACGGCGAGCAGGTCGCGCTCGAACCCGGCGCTACGGTCGAGACCGTGCTCGAGCAACTGGCGCTGCCACCGGCCGGCATCGCCGTCGCCCTCAACGGCGAGGTCGTCCCCCGCAGCGCGTGGGCCGAGACGCCTCTCGCCCCGGACGACTGCGTCGAGGTGCTGACCGCGGCCCAGGGAGGTTGACCACGGACACGTCCTCCAAGGGACTCGTCATCGGGGGTGAGACGCTCGGGTCGCGTCTCATTCTCGGGAGCGGTGGGATCGCGAGCCTGGAGCTGCTCGAGCGGGCGATCGCCGCCTCGGGCACCGGTCTCGTCACCGTCGCCCTGCGCCGCGTCGACGCGTCGGCTCGGGGATCCATCCTCGACGTCCTCGCCCGCCGGCAGGTTCGCGTGCTGCCGAACACCGCCGGGTGCTTCACGGCCCGAGACGCCGTCCTCACCGCCCGCCTCGCCCGCGAGGCGCTCGGCACCAACTGGGTCAAGCTTGAGGTCATCGGGGACGAGATCACGCTCCTGCCGGACGCGGTGGAGCTTCTCGGCGCGGCCGAAGAGCTGGTGGGTGACGGCTTTCGCGTGCTCGCCTACACCAACGACGATCCGATCGTGGCCCGCCGGCTGGAAGACGTCGGCTGCGCGGCGGTGATGCCGCTCGGGGCGCCGATCGGCTCGGGGCTCGGCATCCACAACCCGCACAACCTCGCGATGATCGCCGAGTCCGCCTCGGTGCCGATCGTGCTCGACGCCGGAGTGGGGACGGCCTCCGACGCCGCCATTGCGATGGAGCTCGGTTGCGACGGCGTCATGGTCGCTTCGGCCATCACCCGCGCCCGCGATCCCGAGCGGATGGCCAGCGCCTTTGCGCTCGCTGTGCAAGCCGGCTATGAGGCGCGCCGAGCCGGGCGCATCCCACGGCGCTACCACGCCGAGGCCTCGAGCGCGTTCGACGCCATGGCGGATTTCTCCGCCTCGGCGGACACGACCGAGCTCCGACCCGCGGTGCGTTCGCAGCCGGCCGCCGGGGCACCTGGCAACGGGCGGTGACGCCCACCCCGAAGGTCGCACTCACGATCGCCGGGACGGACTCGGGAGGTGGCGCCGGCGTCGCCGCCGATCTGCGCACCTTTGGCGCCCACGGCGTCTTCGGGGCGCTCGTGGTGACTGCGGTCACCGCCCAGAACACCGTCGGCGTCCGTGACATCCTCGCCCTCTCGCCGGCGATGGTGGCCGCACAGCTCGACGCCGTCCTCGACGACCTGGCGGTGCGCGCCGCGAAGACGGGGATGCTGGCCACCGCCGGCATCGTGCAGCTCCTCGCGACCCGGGGCGCCGAGGGACGCCTCCCGCCCCTCGTGGTCGACCCCGTGCTCGTGGCGTCATCCGGCGACCCGCTCTTCTCCGGCGACGACGTCGCCGGCGCCTACCGGGGCCTTCTCGCACAGGCCACCGTCGCGACCCCGAACCTGCCCGAGGCGGCGCTGCTCACGGGGCGCCCGGTTGCCGACCTCGACGCGATGCAGGCCGCGGCCCGCGAGCTCCACTCGCTCGGACCGCGGCTCGTGATCGTGAAAGGGGGCCACCGGCGGGGGGAGGAGTCCGTCGACCTCGCCTTCGACGGCCGCTCGGTGACGCTCCTGCGGGCACCTTGGATCGACACCCCGAACGTGCACGGCACCGGATGCACGTTCTCCGCCGCGATCGCGGCGAACCTGGCACTCGGCCTCGAGCCGCTCGAGGCCGCCTTCGCCGCCAAGACGTTCGTCACCGAGGCGATCCGCAGAAGCGCGCAATGGCGCCTCGGCGCCGGCCACGGCCCGCTCGATCAGCTCGGGGGACTCGCCGGCGCCGAGACCGCCTGAACCCGGGCGACCGCCGCTCAGAGCCGCTCGGGGGCGCCGTAGGCGCGCAGTACCTCGGGCACCCACACCTGCCCGTGCTCGTCCTGATTGGCCTCGAGCAGGGCGATGAGGAACCTCGCCGTCATGGCGGTCCCGTTCAAGGTGTGCGGAAAGCGGAGCGAACCGTCCCCGTCGCGAAAGCGCACGTTCAGTCGGCGGGCCTGGTAGTCGGTCGTGTTCGAACAGGACGTGATCTCCCGGTACCGCCGCTGGCTCGGGATCCAGGCCTCGAGGTCAAACTTCTTCGCCGCGGACGGCCCGAGGTCGCCGGCTGCGGTCAGCACGACGCGGTACGCGATGCCCAGCCCGGCGACGAGGTCCTCCTCGATCGCGAGAATCTCCTCGTGGTGCTCCGCTGACCGCTCGGGATGGGCAAAGAAGAACATCTCGACCTTGTCGAACTGGTGCACGCGGAACACGCCCCTCGTGTCGCGCCCGGCTGCGCCCGCCTCGCGGCGAAAGCACGTCGAGTAGCCCGCGTAGCGCAACGGCAGCTCGTCAGCGGGCAGGATCTCACCCTGGTGGATCGCGGCGAGGGCCACCTCGGAGGTTCCGGTGAGATAGAGCGCGTCGCTTTCCACCTGGTAGAGGTTGACCTCTTCGGTGGGCAGGAAGCCGGTGCCGTACATGGCGGACTCCCGCACGAGCACGGGCGGGAGGACCGGCTCGAAACCGAGCGCCACCAGCCGGTCGAGGGCATAACGGTAGAGCGCCAGCTCCAACAGCGCGACGGCTCCTCTCCGGTAGGCGAAGCGGGCGCCGGAGAGCCTGGCCCCACGCTCGAGGTCGAACCCGGGCCGCGCCAATCCGTCGCCCCCCGAGGAGGCCGGCCTCTGGCTGAGCTCGACGTGGTCGAGCGGTGGGAACGAGAAGGCGGGAGGTGTCCCGACGGTGCGCAGCTCGAGTGCGTCCTCATCGCTGAAGCCGTCCGGGACCGAGTCGTCGGGGGGGTTCGGAAGGGCGCCGAGCAGCTCCGAGCGGCGGCGGTCGAGGGCGGCGAGGTCGACCTCGCACGCCCGGAGCTCGGCGCCGAGAGCCGTGAGCGCCGCCCGCTGCTCGTCGGTCGGCTTGCCCTTCGGCCGCATCCTCCCACGCAGTTCGTCGACCTTCCCGGTCAGATCCCGCCAGAGCGCGTCAACCGCCAGCAGATCGTCGAAGGCTGCAGCTGCGCCCTTGCGAGCGAGCGCTCGCCGGAATTCCTCCGGGTGCTCACGGGCCAGCCGAACATCGATCATGGCTGAGCAGCCTACGGGTTGGGCCGCGTCCGGCCCGGAATCTGGGCGCGGAAGGTCGCTCGCCGCCTCCTAGCGCCGCTTGCCCTTCTTGCGCGGTCTCGTCGGCGGGCGTCGTGGCGGCGTGCCGCCGCGCGGAGCCTGGCCGCCCGGCCGCCCCGATCCACCGGCGCGGGGCGTGCCGGCCGGGCGCGGCGCCGCGAGCTTCCCGCCGGCGCCTTGGCCGGGTGCACCGGTGCCCGCCGAGGCGTCCTCGTCGTCGAGCATGTCGTCCCCCGCCGGGACGGCGCCCGACCGGGCCGCGGCCGGGCGCAACGTCGCGGACCGACCCGCCGCGGCCTTGGACGCGCCGCGGCGCTTGCCCCCGGTTGCCGGATCCGCGGTGCTCAACGCGCCTGCCGCCACCGCCGCAGGAGACAGCAGCTGCATGGCCGTGCCACGCGACTCGAGCCGGTCGCGGATCTGGCGGTAGCGCGGCTCACGCTCTTTCAACATCGCAAGGAGCGGGGAGGCGATGAAGATCGACGAGTAGGCCCCGCTCGTGAGGCCGATCAAAAGGGCGAGGCCGAAGTACTCGAGCGTGACGGCGCCGAGGATCTCGGCGCCGAGGACGAGCACGGCGAGGATGGGGAGGATGGCCACGAGCGAGGTGTTGATGGAGCGGGCGAGCGTCTGGTTCATCGAGAGGTTGACGACATCGGTGTACGAGAGCTTCCCCGTCGCGCCGAGGCCGCGTGAGTTGTCCCGCACGCGGTCGAACACGACGATGGTGTCGTAGAGCGAGTAGCCGAGGACGGTCAGGAAGGCGACGACGGTGTCCGGTGTGACCAGGAACGACGCCAGCGAGTAGATGCCGACGGTCACGATGATGTCGTGGGCGACGGCGACGATCGCCGCGATCGCCATCTTCCATTCGAAGAAGATCGAGATGTAGGCGGAGATCACGATGAGGAACACGATCAGGGCCTCGATGGCCTTGTGGGTGATGCTGTTGCCCCAGGTCGGCCCGACATATTCGATCGACACCGACGACGCCGGCCGGTGCGCCAGCGCCGCGAGGGCGCTGGCGATCTTGTTGGTTTCCCCGTTGGTCAGCCCGCTCGAGTTCTTGGCGAGCTTCGCCTCGACGTTGAGCGTCTGGGTGCTCCCGCTCCCGAGCACGGTGATGGTCGCCCCGCCCAAGCCGAGCGGTGTCAGCGCGCTCTGCGCCTGCGCCACGGTGACGCCCGGCGCCAGCACCTGCCACGAGGTGCCGCCGACGAACTCGATGCTGTAGTTGAGGCCCCTCACCCCGAGCGATACCAGGCCGGCGATGATGACGATCGCCGAGGCGGCGAACCACTTGCGGCGGTTGCGGACGAAGTCGAAACGGGTCTGGCCGTAGTACAGCCGAAGGAAGGCGCGGGACTTGCGCGTCTCGGCGCCGTCGAGATCGATCGTGGCCGTGCTCACGACGGAGTCTCCGCAGTCACAGCGAGGCCCCTCGCGACACCGAAGATCGCTGCCTCAGTGAACATCCGGTTACGGCCGAGGAGGATCACGAGCGGACGCGTGAAGGTGTAGGCGGTGATCACGTCGACAAGGGTGGACAGCCCGAGCATGAACGCGAAGCCGCGCACGGCGCCGATGGACAGCACCCAGAGCACGAGCGCCCCGAGGAACGAGACCGCGTCCGCGTACAGGATCGTGCGGTAGGCGCTCTTGAAGCCCCGGTCCACCGAGGAGCGGATCGAGCGACCCGCCCGCACTTCGTCCTTTAATCGCTCGAAATAGACGATATAGGAGTCGACCGTGATGCCGACGGACACGATCAGTCCCGTCATGCCCGAGAGATCCAGCGTCAGGCCGGCCGAGGTCGCGCCGAGGAGCGAGATGATGGCGTAGATGAGCGCCCCTGTGCTCACCAGGCCGAGGACGACGACGATCCCGAGCGCCCGGTAGTAGAAGATCGTGTAGCCCATCACGAGCAGCAGCCCGAGCAGGCCGGCGAGCAGGCCCGCCTGCAGCGACTTCTTGCCGAGCGTCGGCGAGACCGTCGTCGAGGTCGCCTGCTTGAGCGCGATCGGGATCTGCCCGTACTTGAGGATCAGCGCGAGCGACTGCGCCTGCGGTTGGGTGAAGCCGCCGGAGATCTGGCCCGAGCCGCCGAACGACTGCGTCTCGATGAGTGGTGAGGTCTCGACGTAGCCGCCGAGGTCGATGGCGAGCGGGAGGTGGTACGTCGCCTTCGCGATCGTGTCGAAGAACGCCGAGTACTGCGACTTGATCGTGAAGTTCACGACCCATCCCTGGCCCGTCACCAGCTCGGCGCTCGCCGAGGAGAGGATCTCGCCCGTCGCCGGCTGTTTGCCGTCGAAAGCGGTCGGCCCGAGCTCGTAACGCGGCACGCCGGTCGCCGCCTGGTTGGTCGGAAGCAGGACGATCCGCGACGCCTTGTCCTGGATCGTCGTCGTGTTGGGCACCGGGGTCAAGGCCGGGTCGGGCCCCGGGCCCGGGTTGGTCGCCGCAAGTGTTCCTGTGGCCGCGACGTAGGTGGCCGTCGTGAAGAGGTACTGCGCTCCGCACGCCGGCGGCTTGACGTACCCCGCCGGCGCGGTCTTGAGGGCTGAGGTGAGGCGAGCCTGCTTGACGGACCCTGGCCCGCCAAGGGCGGCGGAGCTCGTCGTGGAGCTCGAGCTCCCGGTCGTGGTCGTCGTCGACTTCGGACCGGTGGTCGTCGTCGTCTTCGGCACCGTCGTCGTGGTCGTCGGCGTGGTCGTGGTCGTGGTCGTCGAGCTCTTCGCTGCGTAGGCGTCGACCGCGCAGAGCACCGGGCGGAAGAACAGCTGTTCGGTATTGCCGATGTTGTTGAGGACCGTGCGCGGATTCTTCACGCCGGGGAGCTGGACGACGATGCTGTTGCCCTGGATCCCGATGTTGGGCTGGGCGAGACCGATCCCGGCCGCGCGGGCCTGCATGATCGAGACGACCGTCTGGAGCTGCGCCTGAGTCGCCTTCCCGACCGGTTGGAAGACCACCGAGAGCCCACCCTCGAGGTCGAGGCCGAGCTTCGGCGACCAACCGGCGGCGATGACGCCGCCGAGCGCACCGAAACAGACGAGGCAGACGAGGACGACGCTCGCCAGCAAGCCCCTCCTCAACTGCTACCGCCTCCGCTCCCGTTGCCGCTCGGATGGCCCCCGTCGTCGTCCTCACCGGCTTCGGCGGTGTGACTCGCCTCGAGTGGTGGCACCGAGTACGGGTCGTGGTCGGAGTCGTCGACCAGGTCGTCGTGGCTGCCCTCGTTATAGGGGGCATCGTGGTCGACCCCGGCGTCGACGTCGACGTCGGGGTCGATCCGCTGGGCCACCGCCTGGCGCACGACCTCGATGACCAATCCGGGGGCGATCTCGATCCTCGCCCGGTCGCCCACGAATCCCTCCACCTGCCCGATGATGCCCGAGGTGAGCATCACCTTGTCCCCTACCGAGACCTGCTTGCCGACCTGGGCCGCGCGCTGGCGTCGCTGGCGCTGCGGCCGGATCAGGAACATGTAGCCCACCCCGAAGAGCAGCACGAAGAAGATCAGCGTGTAGGGGCTGCTGGTCGACTTCTTCGCCGCCGCGGCGACCATGAACGAACCTAGGGCAGGCAGCACCTGGTGAATGGACGAGCTGGAAAGGACGTGGACATGGGACATGCGAGACCTATCGCTCAAGGGACGATGCGATTCGTCACCTTAGTCGCCCGATTCCGGCTCCTCCGTGCAAGCACCCTCGTCAGCCACCGCGGCGAAGAGCCGGTCCTGGCCCCCGTCGCGGCCGCCGCCCCTCCGTGGCGATGCTGCCGCGGACGGGTCGATCCCGCCACCCGACAGCACGATGGACAGCTGGGCGGGGATCTCGAGGCCGAGGTGATCGTAAGCGCCCGGTGCGGCCAGTCGCCCTCGCGGCGTGCGCATGACGAGTCCGGCTTGCAGCAGGAAGGGCTCGTACACGTCCTCCACCGTCTCGGGCTCCTCGCCAACGCTGACCGCCAGCGTCGACAAGCCCACGGGTCGGCCCGCGAAGCGGATGCAGAGCGTCTCGAGGATCCTCCGGTCGAGGGCGTCCAAGCCGAGCTCGTCCACCCCGAAGATCGTCAGGCCCTCACGAGCTGCCGCCTCGGTGACCACACCCTCGCCGCGGACCTCCACGAAGTCCCGCACACGGCGCAGCAGGCGGATGGCGAGCCGCGGCGTTCCCCGCGAGCGACGGGCGATCTCGGTCGCCCCCTCCGGCGTCAGCTCGACCCCGAGCAGGGCACTGGTGCGGTGCACGATCGCCTCGAGCTCGGCGTCGCTGTAGAGCTCGAGGCGTGCGACGATCCCGAACCGGTCCCGCAACGGCCCGGTCACGAGTCCGGTCCGGGTCGTCGCGCCCACGAGGGTGAATCTCGGCAGGTCGAGGCGGATCGAACGGGCCGTCGGGCCCCGGCCGAGGACGATGTCGAGCTGGAAGTCCTCCATCGCCGGGTAGAGCAGCTCCTCGACCGCCCGCCCCATCCGGTGGATCTCGTCGATGAAGAGCACGTCGCCGGGCTGAAGGTCGGTCAAGATGGCGGCGACGTCGCCACTGCGCACGAGCGCGGGGCCGGAGGTGACCCGGAAGCCGGCACCCATCTCGCCGGCCATGATGCCGGCCAGCGTGGTCTTTCCGAGACCCGGCGGACCCGCGAACAGCACGTGGTCGACCGGCTGGCCCCGCCGCCGGGCGGCTTCGAGGACGATCTCGAGCTTTTCGCGCAGCAGATGCTGCCCGACGAACTCGGCGAGCCGCTTCGGGCGAATCCCGACCTCGAGGGCGGCATCCCCTTCGAACGAGACCGGGGCGACCGGTCGCGCGGTTGCCCCATCGGCGGCCGGGGAAAGAGGGTCGAGGTCGGCGAGGATCTCCCGACGCGGGCTCATGAGCCGGTCATCTCCGCGGCGCCAGGCTGCGCAGCGCCAGCCGGAGCAGCTCCTCGACGCTGCCCTCCTCCGGCAAGGTGCGCACTGCCGCTCTCGCCTCGTCGGGCGCGTAGCCGAGCTGGGCGAGTGCTTCGCCGACCTCGGCCGCCACCGAAGGCGGGCGGCTCGGCCGGTGTGGGCTGGCGGCGAGCACACCGTCGATCGAGAGGTAGTCGAATCGCGCCTGCAGCTCGAGCAGCAGTCGGGCCGCCGTCTTCTGGCCCACGCCCGGAACCAGCTTCAATGCGTCGACGTTCCCGGTCGCGACGACCTCCGCCAGTTCCCGCGGGTCGTGAATGCTGAGGATCGCGAGCGCCAAACCAGGCCCGACGCCATGTGCCCCCAACAGCAACTCGAACGCCGTGCGCTCCTCGCTCGAGGCGAAACCGTAGAGGGTGATGGCGCCCTCGCGGACATGGGTGTGGACCGCGAACGCGGCCTCGTGCCCGAGCAACAGCCCGGCGGCGGTCCTCGGGGCGACGACCAGCCGGTAGCCGACGCCGCCGACGTCCACGACGAGGTCGACGGCGGAGTCGCCGAGCGGGCGGCGCTCGGTCACAAGGCCCCGCAAGGACCCGATCATGGTCGCGCCACCGGCGCGATCCGGGCGTGCGACCCCGTTCGTGACCCGCGCGCCCAAGGCGCGGTGCCGAGATGGCAGAGGGCGAGGGCGAGGGCGTCCGCCGCGTCGGGCGGCTTCGGCACCGCGTCGAGATCGAGCAGGCGCGCCACCATGCGCTGCACCTGATCCTTCGTCGCCGCACCGAAACCGGTCACCGCGAGCTTCACCTCGTTCGAGGTGTACTCCGCCACTTCACAGCCGAGCTCCACCGCCGTCAGCAACGCCACCCCGCTCGCCTGACCGACCGACATCGCCGTGCGCACGTTCGTCTGGAAGAAGACCCGCTCGACGACGACCACGTCGGGGCGCAGCTCGCTGAACAGCCCGTGCAGCTCCGCCCTGAGCGTCGCCAGCCGGCGGGGCACCGACTCGTCGAGCGCGGTCGTGATCACGCCGGCGGCGACCGCCTGCTTACGGCCGGCTTCGGACCTTACGCAGCCATAGCCGCATCGGGACAAGCCGGGATCGATGCCGAGAACAAACACTCGTTCGATCGTAACCTCCTCGACCGCCGACCCGGGGGACCGTGCGCGGGGACCTCAGAGCTCGATACGCTCCAGGATCTCGTCGGGGATGTCGAAGTTCGACCAGACATTTTGCACGTCGTCGTGCTCCTCCATGAGCTCGATGAGCTTCAGCACCCGCTTCGCGGTCGATTCGTCGCTGACTTCGACCCGTGTCGTCGGGACCATCTCGAGGTCCGCCGAATCGACGGCGATCGAGGCGGCGTCGAGGGCGGTGCGCAGCGCACCGAGATCCGAGGGCCCGCTCGTGACCATCCACTCGTTGCCCTCGTCACGCAGGTCCTCCCCGCCGGCGTCGAGCGCGGCGGCCATGAGCTGATCCTCGCCGACGGACTTCGGCACCATCACGACGCCCTTGCGCTCGAACTGCCAGGAGACCGCGCCCGGCTCGGACATCGAGCCGCCGTTGCGCGAGAAGAGCGACCGCACCTCCGAGCCGGTCCGATTGCGGTTGTCGGTCAGGCACTCGACGATGAGCGCCACCCCCGAGGGCGCATAGCCCTCGTAGGCGACGGCCTCATAGCGGACGCCCTCGAGCTCGCCGGTGCCGCGCTTGATCGCCCGCTCGATCGTGTCGAGCGGGACGGAGGCGTCCCTCGCCTTGGCGAACATCGTGCGCAGCGTCGCGTTCGCGGTCATGTCCCCGCCACCCTCCCGGGCGGCGACCTCGACCTGGCGGATCAGCTTGGCGAACAGCTTGCCCCGGGCCTTGTCGACGGCGCCCTTGCGGTGCTTGGTGGTTGCCCACTTTGAATGGCCCGACATTGCCTCAGTCTCCCTCGATGTCGCGTAGCAACTGCTCATGCAGCCGCAGGTCCCCGGCCAGCTCCGGGTGGAAAGCCGCCACCGTGACGCGGCCCTCGCGACAAACGACCGGCCGCGTTCTGGCCGGCCCCGTCCGGGCGGGCGCCGCCAAGGCGCCACCTGATTCGACCACGGCCGCGGCTGCGAGGGCAATCCGTTCGTCCCCTTCGTCGAGGCCCACGCTCGCGAGCACCTCGACCTTCGGGCCCACCTCTTCCACGAACGGCGCCCGGATGAACACCGCGTGCATTGGGCCTCCTGGGATCCCGCTGACCACGAGCTCGGCCTCGAACGACTCGAGCTGTCGCCCGAAGGCGTTGCGACGCACCGACAGGTCGATCGCCCCGAAGCACAGCTGATCGGTCCTGCCGTCGAGCACTCGCCTCGCCAACAGGATCATCCCGGCGCAGGTTCCGAGCACGGGGAGGCCGTCGGCGAGCCTCGCGGCGAGCTCGCCGGCGAGCCCCGAGGACCGAAGCAGCAGCGACATCGTCGTGGATTCCCCCCCGGGGAGCACCAAGGCGCGGATGCCGTCCAGGTCGGTCGGCTGGCGGACGGCGACGGCGACGGCACCACACGACCGGAGTGCGGCGACATGCTCGCGCACATCACCTTGGAGGGCGAGCACCCCGACCTTGGGTCCGCCCGCCGGAGAGGCCGCTCGAGCCGCGGGGCGCACGCCCGCGACCCGGGTCACCAACCGCGGTCGGCGAGCTTGACCTCGAGCGTCGCGATCTCGTCGCCCGGCATGGCCTCGCCAAGACCCCTCGATACCTTGGCCACAATCGCTGGCTCCTCGAAGTGTGCGGTCGCTTCGACGATGGCCCGGGCTCGTGCGGCGGCGTCCTCGCTCTTGAAGATCCCCGAACCGACGAAGACGGCTTCGGCGCCGAGTTGCATGACGAGTGCGGCATCGGCCGGCGTGGCCAGACCGCCGGCGCAGAACAGCGGCACCGGAAGGGCGCCGGTCGAGGCGACCTCCTCGACGAGATCGATCGGGGCCTGCAGGCGCTTCGCCCAGCCGTAGCGCTCGGCGGAATCTGCCGTCGCCAGCTTGCGGATGTCGCCAAGGATCGATCGCAGATGCCGAACGGCTTCGACCACGTTGCCGGTACCGGCCTCGCCCTTGGAACGGATCAGCGCCGCGCCCTCGCTGATGCGACGAAGCGCCTCGCCGAGGTTCGTGGCCCCGCAGACGAATGGGACCTGGAAGGCCCATTTGTCGATGTGATGCTCCTCGTCGGCCGGCGTGAGCACTTCGCTCTCGTCGACGTAGTCGACGCCGAGCGCCTGCAGCACCTGGGCCTCGGCGAAGTGGCCGATGCGGGCCTTGGCCATCACCGGGATCGTGACGGCGCTCTGAATCCCCTCGATGAGAATGGGATCGCTCATGCGGGCCACTCCCCCGTCCCGGCGGATGTCAGCTGGTACCCGCTCGAGCGCCATGACGGCCACGGCGCCGGCATCCTCGGCGATCTTCGCCTGCTCGGCATTGACGACGTCCATGATCACGCCGCCGCGCAGCATCTCCGCAAGACCGCGCTTGACCAGCATCGAGGCCCTCTCGCGCCCTGCCACCTGGTCGATTCGTCCGACGTCCGGGCTCGTCTCCATGTCCGCCAGTCTAGTGCGCACCCCGCGGGGCACCGCTCCCCGGCAGCGCCCGGCGGGCTTGCGGCTCAGAGCTCCCGGAGAACGTCGACGCGCTCGGAGAGGTCAAGGCCCCCACGCCGTTCCGTCTCGCCCGCCTGGTCGAACGGTGCGAGCCACAGTCGCGAGGTCAGCTCCGCCACGCCCCGGGGAAGGCAGGCCGGCCGTCGGGTCGGGGCATCCGCGATCTTCTCGAGGGCAGAGATCAGCCCTGGCGGGTAGCGAGTGACGGCCACTCCGGCGATATCGGCGAGCGCCTCGCGGTCGGTGCCGGCCACTCTGTCGGCCACTCGGGCGAAGAACGGGACGTAGCGCCCGAGGGGATCGAACCCGAGCACGGCGATGGCACCCGAGACCGTGTCGCCGCGCTTCAGGTGCGCGAGCTCGTGGGCGAGCACCGCCTCGAGCTCGATGCGGTCCAGGAGGAGCACGAGGCCGCTCGTGATGAGCACGACCCCGCGGTCGGGAGAGCGACCGACAGAGATGGCGTTCGCGGCCGGGTCGTCGAGCACCCGGATCTCGGCGGCCGCGAGGCCGAAGACGGCGAACAGCCCGTCGGCGACGTCGACCAGACGGGCGGCCTCGACCGCCGCCAGCGCAGCCGGCCGCCGTTCTGCCGTGACGACCGTTCCGCCGAGCCGGCGCGCCAGCACCCCGGCCGATCGGGCCCAGATCGTGGCGGCTGCGAGTGCGATGACCCCGGCCAGCACGAGCCCGGCGATCAGCAACACGGTGGAGACGAACCCGAGGGCGATCAGCACGATCGCCACCGCGAGCGGCGCCACGAGAGCGACGGCCGCCCGCCGCCGGCTCGTGCGAGCCGCGTGCCGCCAGCTCGCGTCCCGCCGCCTGGCGGCCGCCGCGAGCACGACCCGCGAGGCTTCGTACGCCGCCTGCTGGGCCTCTGCGGCTCGGCGTGCCCTGCTGTCGTTCTCCGGGCCACGGCGCTGGCGGCGCGCCCGGTCCCTGGTGGCTGGGGTCATTGCCCTCCGAGGCTACTCCGAGCCGGCCCCGCGGCCGAGCCGTGCGTAGGCCGCACGGTATGAGTCCGCCACCGTGACCATGTCGCACGCCGATGCCCGCATCCGCCCTTCGACTTCGAGCGCTGCGCGCGCGGCATCGTCGAGGAGGACCGAACGGACGGCTTCGCCGAGCGCGACCGGATCGCCGGGTGGCACGAGGCGGGCAGCTCCCCCGGCCGCGAGGCGGTAACCAGGCAGATCCGACGCGACGACGGCAGTCCCGGCTGCCATCGCCTCGAGCAGCACCACCCCGAAGGACTCACCCCCAAGCGACGGGGCGACGAACACCTCCGCGCCCGCCACGCGTGCCGCCCGCTCCTCATCGCCGAGCGGACCCAGCCACTCGATCCGCGGATCGGAGCCATACCGGCTCCGCAGCAGACCGCTCTCGGGTCCGTCGCCGACCACCCAGAGGCGAGTCGAGGCCGGCAAGGACGCGAACGCGCTCAGCAGCACCTCGAGGCCCTTGCGGGGCTCGATCCGGCCGACGAAGACGACCGTCGGGCCGGTGGACGGCCACGGGGCGACCGAGGCGAGTCGCCTCACCTCGACCCCGTTCTCAATGATCTCGACCCGCCCGGACAGTCGCCCGATGGCAGCCCGCGCGGTGGCACGGGCTTCCTCGGAGACGGCGAACGTGGCGTCGAGTCGACGGGACCAGGCGCCGGCCAGGTGCCCGTAGACGCGGTAGGCGGCGTCGGCTCCGGACCGGTGGAAGGTGGCGACGATGGGACGCGGCCCGAGCACAACTGCGCCGAGCGAGGGTCCGGGGACGAACGGCTCGTGAACATGGACGACCTCGGGTGCGAAGCGGCGCAGGGCCGCGCGGGTGCGGGCCATCGTCGCCGGCCACGGCGAGACCGGGGCGCGGGAGCCGTTCACCGATACCGCGATGCCGGCGCCCACCTTGAGGAAGACGGCGCCATCGAGGGCGCCGGCGTCGAGACCCTCCGGCGTGCCGGCCCCCTCGGCGGGGGCGAGGACGGCCACGGCGTCCCCGCGGGCCCGAAGAGCTCTCGCCAGCCCGAGCACCTGTGTCTGCACACCGCCGGGCACGGTGCAGCTGTAAGGGCAGACGAGAGCGACTCGCATTTCGCCACGACGCTACCGGCGGCGGTCGCGCCGCTCCGGCACCTCATGATCCGGTGCTCGAGACCCCGCGGTCGGACTGCGGCCGGACTCCGGCCCCGGCCCGCCCGACGCACCGTGTCGTGCGCCGGGCGGAGGGCAGTCCTAGCTCCTCATGGCCTCCTCGACCGCCAAAGCGAGGACGGCCTGGCCGGCCACGCTCGGGTGCACGCCACAACCGCCGGTGGAGAGCTGTGTCAGCAATCCGGCCGTGCAGCTGTTGCCCCCGGAATGAAGCGCAGCCGTCTGGAAGGCCGCGAAACCGTCGGCGATCTGGACATGGAACGGCTGGGCCGCGCTGTCCATCGCCAGATTCAGTGCCTCACTCCCCTCATTGTCGGCGGTGTTCGAGTAGTCGAGCGAGTAGTAGTTGACGATCACAACTTGCCCGTGGTAGTGGGCGTCGTGGCGGATCACCGACAAGATGTCCGTGACGTTCTCCGAGATCTGCTTGAGCACGGCCGGCAGCTCACTGGCACAGTCGTCCGTCGTGGTCTCCTCGCAGAGGAAGGCGTCGTTGGCGCCGATCATCAGCGTGACGAGCCGCGTACGCGGGTGGATCGTGAGGTAGTGGACCGCGTACTGCAGTTGCGTCCCGCTGTAGCTCACGTGCAACGGATACGCCGTCCGGTAGCCCGGGCCACCTCCGGGCGAGTTCTCACACCCGTTGCTCTGTACGTTGGCCTTGATCAGGCTGAGCGAGGTCTCTCCCGGGCAGGCAGCGTTGGCGACCTTCAGGCCCAACGCGGCGCCGACGTCTTCGGGGTACCCGACGAAGGTGGTCGCGTCCAGGTAGTTCGGTGCCGGCACCGTGGTCGGCTCCCGGTACCCGAACGAGACCGAGTCGCCGAGCGCCAGATAGTCGCGATTGGCCGTCCGCCACACCGGAGCATGCCGCTGCGGGGCGTGCCGCCCCGTCGAGGCGAACGACGCCGTGACCGGACCGGCCAAGCCGCCGACGAGCACCCCGACACAGACGAAGCCGACCGCGGCCGCGCCGATCCGGTGCGAACGAATAAATCTCATTGGACTGATGGATTTCATAGGATTGCCCCTCTTCACCCTAGGGTCGGGCCCCAAGGCGCCGACATCTCAAGCTCTCACACCCTTGCTGGGATGCGCAATCAGTGGCGTCGGCTGCAAGTCCACAGTCGGCCAGCTGATCAGAGGTCCCGTTCTCGATCCGAAGGCCAGTTCGGCTGGAAAAGGTGCCACTGCTCGGGCGCAAGGCGGATGAGCGCCTCGAGGCCCTGGGCCATCTCCTCGGTGAGGCGTTGGACGTCCTGGCGGAGGCGCCCGGTCCGGCTCGAATCGAGGGCGGGCTGGATCACGGTGTGGAACAGGCCCCCCGGACGCTGGAAGATGGCGCACGTCACGAGCGGGGCGCCGGACCGCAACGAAAGGAGTGCCGGGCCGGCGGGAAGCGTCGTCTTCTCGCCGAAGAACTCCACCTCGACGCCGTTGCCGCCGAGGTCCCGGTCGGCCAGCAATCCCACGACCCGGCCGGAGCGCAACGTGCCCAGCAGACGGACGGTCGTCTCCGGCCCGGGGGGCAGCACCGTGAGCCCGAGCGCGGCCCGCTGCGAGGTGAACCAGTCGAACAGCTCAGGGGGCTCCAGCAGCTCGCCAACGGTGGTCATCGGGTAGCCCTGTTGGGCGAGCCAGCGCCCCCCGTACTCCCAAGAGCCGACGTGAGGAAGCGCGATGATGACGCCGCGGCCTCTCGCCATCTCCTCGCGGAAGGGCTCGAAGCCTTCGATGCTGAACGCCGACTCGATCTGATCCCATCGCAGCGTCCCCACCCGCGCGGCTTCCACCCAGTAGTGGGCGTAAGAGTCGAACGCCTTGGTGACGACCCGCTCGATCGTCGCCTCGTCCGCCTCGGGCCCGAGCACCCGCCGCAGATTGCTGCGAACAACCGGCCGCTTGGCACGCCATACCGAGGACATGGTGAACCCGGCTGCGGTGGCGAGCGCACCCGCGAGCGGTCGCGGGACGACCTGCAAGGTGGCGGCAAGACCTCGATAGGTGAGGTACGAGGCCCGCTGGCGTGGAGTCGTCTTCACCCGCTGCCCAACCTCGTCCGGCCGGCTGACTGCTGCAGTCAGCTATCGGTCCCGCGATGCCGCCGCTGTGCGGAACGGGTACCGAGCCGGCGTCGCTCGGTCCGGGGCCCGACACGGCGCGGGCCCGAACGCTCGGTGGCGAGCACCCGGCGCAGGCGCACGCCGAGCGGTTCGATCCGACGCCGGGCACGGATCCGGCTCGCCGTGGCAGCCCGGCGGCGAGTGGTTGTCGTGCGCGGCTGACGCCAGGACTGCCACCGGGACTCCACGCGCCCACGGCGCCAGGGGCCGCGCACCGGCTCGGGCGCCGTTGAGGTCGCCCGGCTCGCCTGGGTCCAGACCTTCGCAAAACGTTGCACGGCGGTGAACACCGACAGTGCGAGCAAGAGCGCGAGCAGGGGTACGAGGATCACGTGAAGCGCCAGGGCGATGCCGAGCAGGATGAGCCGTTCGGCCCGTTCCATGAGGCCGCCCTTGGCGTCGTAGCCGAGGGACTCGGCCTTGGCCCGCTCGTAGGAGATGACGGCGCTGACACCGAGAATCGCGAACGGCAGCAGCGCCAGACGCGGATCGCGGCCAGAGGCCAGGTACCAGGCCATACCGCCGAAGATGAGGGCGTCGGCGACCCGGTCGGCAACCGAGTCGAAGAAGGCGCCCCGCTTGGAGGCGGTTCCCGCTGCCTTGGCGACGAGGCCGTCGAGGGTGTCCATGAGGCCGCCGACGGTGAGCAGCACCACGCCGACCCAGAAGCGCCCGCTGCCGATCATCACGCCGGTGACGCCCGCGAGCAGGATGCCGACGACGGTGACCTGGTTCGCCGTGACGCCCATGCGGACGAGGCGATTGGCGACCCCAAAACCCTGGCGGAGGCCGCGCGCCGGTGCCCCGGCCGTCTCACCGTGCAACGGCACGACCGGCTCGGCGGTCAGTTCTGCCTGGTCGTCAACGGGGGCAACCTCGTCGCCACTCGCCGCTGACTGGCCTCGGCGGCCGTCGATCATCTCGCTCCTGTCTGGCAGCACTGCAACAAAGATGATCCTCACGCAGGGTTGCGAGACGATCACCCTCGGTTCTGAGAATACCAGAGCTGTTCGGTCATCCCCCCAGCCCCTGCTCGCGAGGCAGCGGAACAGTAGGCTCGCAACCTGTCCAACGAGCGTGCCGACCGGTGACACCGCGGTGAAGCCGGTCGCGGGAAATGAGGAGGCGACGTGAACGCTGTTCCGTCCGCGAAGATCCGCAACGTCGCGCTCATCGGCCATGGGGGCGCCGGCAAGACCACCCTCGCGGAAGCGCTGCTCGTCGCCGGCGGGGTCCTGACCCGAGCAGGGCGGACCGAGGACGGGACCACGGTCTGCGATTTCGAGCCGGAGGAGGTGAAGAGGCAGATCTCGGTGTCGTTGGCACTGGCGCCGTTTCTCTTCGAGGACTGCAAGATCAACGTCATCGACACCCCGGGATATGCGGACTTCGTCGCCGAGGTCGAGGCGGGCCTGTCGGTCGCGGACCTTGCGGTGTTGGTCGTGAGCGCCGTCGAGGGCGTCGAGGTCCAGACGGAGGCGACGTGGCGGCTCGCGACCGAGCTCGGCATCCCGCGGCTTGTGTTCGTGAACAAGCTCGACCGCGAGCGGGCCGACTTCGAACGGACCTTGGCCCAGCTCCAGGAGCGTTTCGGCTCGGGCATCGCTCCCCTCGAGCTCCCCATCGGCAGTGAGGCGGCCTTCAACGGGATCGCCGACCTCCTCACCGACAGCGCGATCACCTACAGCGGCGGCAAGTCCAACACCGGACCGATCCCCGACGAGATGTCCGAGATCGAGCACCGGGTCCGCGAGGCGCTGATCGAAGGGATCGTCGTCGCCGACGACGACATGATGGAGCGGTATCTCGAAGGTGAGATTCCCTCCACGAAGGAGCTCGAGGCCACGCTCGCCCATGGCGTGGCCTCTGCGAGCGTTTTCCCCGTCGTGTGCGGCTCGGCGATCACCGGCGTGGGTATCGACCGGCTGGCGTCGCTGATCTGCGAGATCGGCCCGAGCCCGCTCGACCGCCCGATGGTCACGGTACGGGCAGGCAACGACACGATCGAGATCAAGCGCGATCCGGAGGGGCAACCACTCGCCCGCGTCTTCAAGACCATCGCCGACCCCTTCGTCGGACGGATCTCGCTCATGGAGGTGCTCTCGGGAACGCTCCGGCCCGACACGACCCTCTACGACAGCCGCAACCACGCCGAGGAGAAGCTGCACGCCCTGCAGCTCATGCGGGGCAAAGAGACCCAACCCATCACCACCGCCCCCGCCGGCGACATCGTCGCCGTCGCGAAACTGAGCGGCGTGCTCACCGGCGACACCCTGGCTCCGAAGAACCAGCCGGTGGTGGCCGAGGGCCCGAGGATCCCCCAGCCCGTGCTGTCGATCGCCGTCCACCCGAAGGCCAAGGGCGACGAGGACAAGCTCATGACGGCGATCCACCGCCTCCAGGAGGAGGACCTGGCGCTCACCGTCCGCCGCGACGACGAGACGCACCAGACGGTGCTGTCGGGGATGGGCGACACCCATCTGCAGATCGTGTGCGAGAAGCTCAACCGCAAGTTCGGCGTGGCGGTGGTGACCGAACCGGTGCTCGTTCCCTATCGCGAGACGATCACCAAGCTGGCCGAGGCGGAGGGCAAGTACAAGAAGCAGACGGGCGGCCACGGTCAGTTCGGGGTGGCGAACCTGCGAGTCGAACCGCTCGAGCGGGGCGAGGGTTTCGTCTTCGTGGACGCGATCGTCGGCGGCGCCATCCCCCGCCAATTCATCCCGGCCGTGGAAAAGGGCGTGCAGGAGGCGATGACCAACGGGGGCCACTTCGGTTATCCCGTCGTCGACGTGCGCGTGACCTGCTACGACGGCAAGTTCCATTCCGTCGACTCGTCCGAGATGAGCTTCAAGATGGCGGCGTCGATCGGCTTCAAGGAGGCGCTCGCCGCCGCGGCGCCGGTCGTGCTCGAGCCGGTATCCCGGCTCGAGGTGACGGTGCCGGCGGCCTATCAGGGCGACATCCTCGGGGATCTCAACTCTCGACGGGGCCGAGTCGTCGGCACCGAGGCCGGCGAGCGTGGCGAGCAAGTCGTGATCGCGCTCGTGCCGACGTCGGAGATCCAGCGTTATGCCACCGACCTTCGCTCGTTGACCGGTGGCCGGGGTCGGTTCGCCGCCCGCCACGACCATCACGAGGTCGTGCCCGCGCCGATCGCCGAGCGCCTCGTGAAGCAGGCGGCCGCGACGTAGCGCTCAGGTCGTCAGCGAGCCCCAGGCGGCCGCGACCTCATGCCTTCCGGTCAGGTCGAGCGCGTCGAGGCTGCGCCGATTCCAGCTGTACAGGTACAGGTCCGATGCGGAACCGACGAGGACTGCGTCCGCCGGTCCCCTGCCCTCCCGCCAGCGCAGCCGGCCCCCGGTCACTTCGACCGTCCAAGCCGCCGAGTCGTCCGCGCACGCAAGGCACAGCACCCCGCCCAACGACGCGTCGGGTGTCTCGGGCACGTCGGTCGCAAGATGGACAGCGAGCCACTCGTCGATGCCGTCGACGGCGAGATCCCGACCGACCGGTGTCGGCGCACCGACGGAGAGCTCGGCGTCGTAACGGTGGACGGCCGACTCGAGGGCCATGCGCCGGCACACCCAGCGAGCGGTGAGATCCGCGCCTGACCAGTTCCAGCATGGCTCGTCTGGATCGCGATGGTCGAGCGCGGCGTCGAGCAGCGCCACGGCATCCTCGAACCAGGCCATGAGGTCGGATCCGGGGCGCATCACGTCCGACTCCGGCTCGGTCCGAGCCTTCGGCGCGGCGGCTTCAAGCTGGGTACGCCAGAAGGTGAAGACCTGGCCCAGGTGCTCGAACAGGTCAGCGAGCCGCCACTCGGGGCAGGTTGGGACCGGGTCAGCGAGCGCTTCGCGACTGTTGTCGAAGATGAATTCGCAATTGCGCGAGAGCAGCTCGCTGTGCATCGCGTAGTCGAGCCGATGGTGCGTCACGGCCTCAGTCTTGCCCAGTCGCGGGCGCGTTCGGATCGCGCCGGCGCCCACGGCGGGAACGCGCCGGCCGCGTCGATGGCGGCGTCGTTGCGAGGCCTCCCGGTATGCGCTGGATGACGCGCCCCGCCGCTGTGCGGATCTCGCGCACGGTCCCGGCGGCGTCAGCCACTTCGATCACCACATAGCGAAAGCGCTCCCCGGAGCACTCGATCAGGACGGCGTTGCGCCCGAGGCCGATCGACCAGAAGGACCAGCCGTCGAGCCCGTGGTAGACCCCGACTCGCCAGACTCCCGAGCCGTGCTTGCGCCACTGGTGAAAGCCGGTCTTCACATGCGCCCGTGCGAGCGGGTCGTGATCGATGCGAACGATCGACGCGAGTGGAAACCTCAGCGTGCTCTTCGTGGCGAGCGCTCGTCGCCATCCGCTGACGCGGACGACGACCTGGTCACCGTCCACCGTGCACGCTCCCCAGACCATCGGGGGCCGGTGCGAAGAGGGCGCGCCACCGCTCCCGGTCGGCTCGAACCCGCTCATGCCCAGGCGGTCCGCAGCCTTGCCCAACTGTCGCTCAAGGTCTCGGGCAGGACCCGGACGTTGGCGATCGAGGTCATGAAGTTCGTGTCACCGATCCATCGCGGAACGATGTGCACGTGCAGATGGGCCGGGATCCCGGCTCCCGCCGCCCGCCCAAGGTTGACGCCCAGGTTCAGCCCTTCGGGCGCATAGGCGGCCTTGACCGCCGCCACGGCGTCGTGCACGCCTCGCCAGAGCTCCGTCGCCTCTTCGGGCTCCAGCTCCTCGAGGCCGCTGACGTGGCGGATCGGGAGCACCATCACGTGGCCCGGCGCGTACGGGTAGGCGTTCAGCAAGGCGGCGGCGAAGTTGCCCGTCCAGAGCACGTGTCGCTCGTCGTCACTCTCGTCGGACCGCAGGATCGTGCAGAAGATGCAGGCGATCGCCCCCTCCCGGTCCCCGGTCGCCGGAGCCGGCGACCCGGCCGCGTCGAACGAGCCCACGTAGCTCGAGCGCCAGCCCGCCCAGAGGTGATCGAGGGTCACGGCGCTCCTGGACCGGCCTCGGTAGCGGCACCAGCGTGGGCTCCACCGGTCGGCGGGGCGGCCTCCACCTGCAGCTTCTCGACGAACGCGTCGACGGGGACGCCGCGCTCGGGTGCGTCCGAGCCCCGCGCGTTCACCCCTACCGTGCCGGCTGCGACATCCGCGTCACCGACGACGAGCACATAGGGCAACTTCTCCAGCTTGGCGCGACGGATCCGGGCACCGAGCGGCTCGCCCGCGTCTTCGGACTCGGCACGCACTCCGGCCGCGGCGAGGCGGTCACGCACGTGCTCCGCGTACGAACCGTGGTCGTCGCGCACGGGAAGGATGCGAACCTGGACCGGCGAGAGCCACGTCGGGAACGCTCCCGCGTAGTGCTCGACGAGGAGGCCGAAGAAGCGCTCGACCGAGCCGAGCAACGCTCGGTGGATCATGATGGGCCGGTGCCGGGTGTTGTCGGCCCCGACGTAGTCGATCTCGAATCGTTGCGGAAGCTGGAAATCGACCTGGACCGTCGACACCTGCCAGGTCCGGCCGATCGCGTCGCGCGCCTGGACGGAGATCTTGGGGCCATAGAAGGCGCCGCCGCCGTGGTCGAGCACGAGCTCGAGGTCCATGGCGAGCGCGGCGGAGCGCAGCGCCTCGGTCGCCTCCTCCCACTCCTCATCGGATCCGACCGCCTTCTCTTCGGGCTTGGTCGACAACTCGAGGTAGAAGTCGTCGAGGCCGTAATCACGCAGCAGATCGAGCACGAAGACGAGGAGCGACCGGAGCTCGCCCACCATCTGCTCACGGGAGCAGAAGATGTGGGCGTCGTCCTGCGTCATGCCGCGGACCCGGGTGAGCCCGTGCACGACGCCCGACTTCTCGTAGCGGTAAACAGCTCCGAACTCGAACAGCCGGAGCGGCAGCTCACGGTAGGACCGCTGACGGCTCTTGAAGATGAGGATGTGAAAGGGGCAGTTCATCGGCTTCAAGTAGTAGCGATGACCCTCGTCGAGCTCCATCGGCGGGAACATGCTCTCGGCGAACCACTGCAGGTGCCCGGACGTCTCGAACAGCTCGGACTTGCTGATGTGGGGCGAGTTCACGAAGGCGTAGCCAGCCTCCTCGTGGCGAGCCCGCGAGTAGTCCTCCATCACCTTGCGGATAAGGCCGCCTTTCGGATGAAAGACCGCCAGCCCCGAACCGAGCTCGGGTGGGAACGAGAACAAGTCGAGCTCGGCACCAAGGCGGCGGTGGTCACGACGCTCGGCTTCGGCGAGACGGTGCAGGTGGGCTCCGAGCGCCTTGTCGGACTCCCACGCCGTCCCGTAGACCCGCTGCAGCTGGGGCCTGTGCTCGTCGCCGCGCCAATAGGCGCCGGCGACCCGCATCAGCTTGAAGTGGCCGAGGCGATCGGTCGACGGCACGTGAGGTCCCCGGCAGAGGTCGACGAAGGCCGGCCCGTTCCGGTAGGCGCTGATTGCTCCGGGGTCGACGCCGGTCTCGGCGGCAAGCTCTTCGTCGATGCCGGCAACGGCTGCTGCGACGCCTTCGATGATCTCGCGCTTGTAGGGCTGGTCAGCGAAGATCTCGAGTCCTTCGGCGATCGTGTGGACCTCGCGCACGAACGGCTGGCCTTCGGCGACGACCGCTCTCATCTCGGCCTCGATCCGCCCAAGGTCGTCCTCGGAGAATCGGGCGCCGCCCGGCAGGTCGAAGTCGTAGTAGAAGCCGTCCGTGATCGCCGGCCCGATGGCGTAGCCGGCGCCGGGCCAGAGCCGCAGCACTGCCTGCGCCATGACGTGAGCGGTCGAATGCCGCAGCACGCTCCGCCCCTCGTCAGTATCGGAGGTGATGATGCGCACCTGCGCACTGTCGGCCAGGGTCTCGGAGAGGTCGACGAGGACGGCGTCGAGCTGCGCCGCGACGGCCGCCGCCGCCAAGCGGCGCCCGATCTGGGCGGCGAGATCGGCGACCGTCGTTCCGGCGGGGACGCTTCGCGACGACCCGTCGGGCAGGAAGACCGTGATCTCGGTGGCCATCTGAGCAGCTCCTTGTGCAAGCAGGCGCGCAGCGCTGCGAGGAAGCGTTCAGCCTACCGGCCCGTCCGGGCCGGCTCGTGGGCTCGGTGAAGCCTCAGAGGGCGATCCCGAGCAGGGACGCAGCGGTGCCGACGCCGCGCCCGGCGAGGACCTCGTCGTCGATCGCCTCGATCGCGGCCGGCGTGTCCAGGTCGTCGTCGAGCCTGGCGCGCACGGCCTCGAGGCCTGCATCTCCGCCGCCCGCCGCCCGCCATCGATCGAGGCGGTCCTCGGCCTCGTCGAGCATCGAGGCCGTCCACCCCCACGAGGTCCGGTACCGGTGGGTCAGCAACGCCAGGCGGATGGCCGCCGGATCGTGCCCTTCCTCTCGCAGGCGGTGAACGAAAACGAGGTTGCCGAGCGACTTCGACATCTTCTCGCCGTCGAGGCACACCATCCCGACGTGCATCCAGTGGCGGACGAAACGCGAGCCGGTCGCCGCCTCCGATTGCGCCGACTCGCACTCGTGGTGCGGGAAGATGAGGTCGGTCCCCCCACCGTGCAGATCGATCGTGGTGCCGAGCTCGCGCATCGCCAGCGCCGAGCACTCGATGTGCCAGCCCGGCCGGCCCGGGCCCCAGAGCGACTCCCAGGCCGGCTCGTCCGGCGCCGAAGGCTGCCAGAGCACGAAGTCCAACGGGTCGTTCTTGAACGGGTCGTCGGGCCGCCCGCCGTGCGCCCCGGCGAGCTGGATCATCTCGTCGCGCTCCAGGTGGCTCACTTGGCCGAACCGGGGGAAGCTCGAGACGTCGAAGTAGACCGCACCGCCGGCCCGGTAGGCGTGGCCGGTGTCGAGGACCATCCCGATAAAGCCGAGGATGTCGGGGATGGCGGAGGTTGCCCGCGGCTCGGAGTGGGCGGGCAGCAGGCCCAGCGCCGTCATATCCGCGTCGAAGCGGGCGATCTCTCCTGCCGCCAGGTCCAAGTAATGCACGCCGAGCTCGCGTGCCTTGCGCAAGATGTCGTCGTCGACGTCGGTGATGTTGCGCACGCACAACGTCTTGTGGCCGCGGTCGCGCAGGCGCCTTTGCAACACGTCGTAGGTGACGTAGACGGCGGCATGGCCGAGGTGCGCCGAGTCGTAGGGCGTAATCCCGCAGGTGTACATCGTCACCACCTCGCCGGGAGTGAACGGGACGACCTCGCGGCGCGCGGTGTCGTAGAGGCGCATCACGGCCGGCTCGTCACGGGCGAGGAGACGAGCCGGCGCCGTCATCGGTCCGCAAGCCCGTGAGGCGGATACTCGCGTGCGAGCGACGCCGGATGTTCACGCCGACGAGAACCGCCGTGAAGGCTTCGATCGCCGCTGCCGCGGAAAGCGTGCCCGCGTGAATGCCACGACAGCCGGGCAAGCGGTTCACGAGCGCGACGGTCGCGTCGACGGCGGCGGCATGATCCGAGCACACCAGGACATCTGCCTCGAGCGGCCGTTCGAGGTCCGCGAGGCCGCGGGCGGGCAGATGATGGAAGGCGCCGGCGACGAGAGCTGCCGGGGCCGCCTGCTGCACCGCCACGCAGACCGAGCCGCGCGCCGGCACGATCGCCTCGAGGTCGTCGCCCACCTTGGCGAGCGCGTTCGCCATCGAGACGACGACCTTGCCGCCGAGGCGGTCGGCCAGGCCGCCGACCGTCGACGCCGCCCCGTCCCAGGGCGTCGCGACGACAACCAGATCGGCCTCGCAGGCGAGCTCGTTCGAGGCCCCGCGCAGCGGCAGATCGAGCGCCGCCCACTTCTGGCGGAGCTCGGTCGCGATCTCCTCGCCCCGCTCGGCCGAGCGCGAGCCGACGGCGACCGAGATGCCAACCGACGCCAGTCGGGCCGCGAGCGCTTTGCCGGCCGGACCGGTCCCTCCGAGGATGCCTACGTTCACCAGCCCTACCCTTGCACACCAGCGATCGGCGGCTCGTGGCCTCGGGCTTCGTCGGTGTCGTAGCGTGCGAATCTCGGCATGAGCCAAGCCACGAGACTCACCCCCACGAGACAGCCGAGGCCCCCGGAGACGACCGATATCTGTGGCGTGGAGACGGCCGCAACGGCGCCTGCCTCGAAATCCCCGAGGCGCGGCCCGCCCGTCACTACGGCGGTATGGATCGACGAGAGCCGGCCCCGGAGCGCTTCGGGCGCCTCGAGCTGGACGATGGTGCCCCGGAAGACCGCTGAGACGACATCGGCCGCACCGGCGACCGCCAGCAACCCGAGCCCGACGCCGAGCCAGGGAACGAGCCCGAACGCGGCGATCGCAGCCCCCCAGATCGTGACCGCGACGAGCACCGCTCGCCCTTGCTTGCGGACGGCGACGACCCAACCCGTCAGCACGGCGCCGATGAGTGCGCCGGCTCCCGGCGCTGCGTAGAGGAGCCCGACCGTGGCCGCGCCACCGTGAAACCGAGTCAGGCCGAGAGCGGGGAAAAGCGCCCGCGGCATGCCGAGAATCATCGCGTTCAAGTCGATAGCGAACGTGCCCTGCAAGATCGGTCGACCCTTCAGGTACCGGAGCCCCTCGGCGATCGACCGCAGGCCGAAGCGGGTCCCGCCCCCGTCGGGACGAAGGGGCGGAAGGCTCGCCACGGCCAGCAGCGAGACGGCGAAGGTGGCCGCGTCGATCCAATAGACCGAGGCGATGCCGAACTCGCCGAGCAGCAACCCGGCGACCGCCGGCCCCGCTACCTGGCCCACCTGGAACAGGAGCTGCAGGAGAGCGCTCGCGCTCGCGAACATCGGCCGGCCGACGAGGTTCGCGAACACCGCGGACCGCGTCGGGGTGTCGACGCTGGCGACGCACGCCGAGATCGCGCTCAGCGTGTATAGGGGCCAGAGGGCCGCATGCCCCGACACCGAGTTGAGCGCCAGCCCGACGCTGCAGGCCGCGAGCGTGACCTGCGTCGCCAGCAGCACTCGCCGGCGGTCGAGCGCGTCGGCGATCGACCCGCCGAACAGGGAGCCCGCGAGCACGGGCACGATCTGTGCCAGCCCGATGAGGCCGACGTCCAAGGAGGAGTGGGTCAACCTGAACACCTGATACGGAATCGCGACCACCGTGAGCTGGGAACCCAGCGTCGTCACGAGGTAACCGCCCCAGAGCCGCCGGAAGGGTTGCGACTCCCGCAAGGGCCCGATGTCGACGAAGAGCCGCCTTCGAGCCATGGCGAGAACCTACCCAGCGCCTCGGCGCCCTCCCGCTGCCAGGACCAGGGGTCGGCGGGATGATCCGGGCGGGCGCGGTTGTTGAACCTCGGGCGTCGGCAAAGCTGCGAAGACCGCGCGAATGGAGAACGCAAGCTGTGTTGGTGGAGATCTGGTCCGATGTGGTGTGCCCCTGGTGCTACATCGGAAAGCGTCGCTTCGAAGGCGCCCTCGAGCGGTTCTCCCACGCGGCGGAGGTCGAGGTGCGCTGGCGCAGCTTCGAGCTCGATCCGAACGCTCCTCGGCGCGAGAACGGTGACAACGCCGCACGCCTCGCCCGCAAGTACGGCATCACGCTCGACGAGGCGACGCAGCGCCAGGCGCGGGTGACGGCGACGGCGGCGTCGGAAGGCCTCGAGTTCCACCTCGAGCACAGCGGCCGGGCGAACACCTTCGACGCCCATCGGCTGCTTCACCTCGCTGTGGGGCATGGACGCCAGGACCAGCTCAAAGAACGGCTCCTGCGCGCCCATCTCTGCGAAGGGGACCACGTCGGCGAGCCCGAGGTGCTGCTACGCCTCGCGGTCGAAGTCGGACTCGATCCTGACGAGGTGGACCAGGTCCTGCGGACCGAGGACTATCGCGACGAGGTGCGAGCCGACGAGCGCCGCGCCGACGAGCTCGGCGTGAGCGGCGTCCCGTTCTTCGTCGTCGACGGCCGCTATGCCGTGTCCGGGGCGCAGGACGGGCGCCGCTTGGCGCAGCTCCTCGACCGGGTGTGGCTCGACAGCCGGGCGGTGCAGGCTTGATGGGCAGGTCGTTGCGAATCGGCAGCATCCGCGGCGTGCCGATCCGCCTTCACTGGAGCTTCCCGTTGCTCGTGGTCCTCGTCGTCCTGCCGGGCGACGGCAGGCTGACGGCGCGCTCGCTCGCCGAGGGGCTCGGGTGGATCGCCGCCCTCTTCGTCTGCATCGTCATCCACGAGCTGTCCCACAGCGTGGTCGCCCAACGCCGGGGCTTCACCGTGCGCGACATCGTGCTGCTGCCGATCGGGGGAGCCTCGGAGATATCGGGGTTGCCCGGCACGCCCGCTGACGAGCTCGCCATCGCCCTCGCCGGTCCTCTCGCGAGCGTCGCTCTCGCTGGGTTCTTCGCTCTGGTCGGCTACGCCAGCGGAGCGGCGCTGTGGCCGCCCGGACTCTTCGCCGGCCCCATCGTGGGCCGCTTGATGTGGGCCAACCTGGTCCTCGCCGGTTTCAATCTGCTGCCGGCGATCCCGATGGACGGTGGGCGGGTGCTGCGCGCCCTGCTCGCTCGTCACCGGAGCGACCTCGACGCCACCGCGCTCGCAGTGCGCATCGGGCGGCTCATCGGGCTCGTCATGGTCCTGGCGGGACTGCGCTACGACCCGTGGCTCTCCATCATCGGCGTCTTCGTGGTCGTGGGAGCGGGCGGCGAGCAGCGGGCCGCCGCGGTCCGAACGGCGATCGGAGGGCTCCGAGTCGCCGACCTCATGGTGCACGATCCGACGACGCTCGAGGTGAGCTTCCCGCTGTCGGCCGTGGCGCCGTTCCTGCAGGCGTCTCCGGGCCGGGTTCTCCCCGTCGTGGACCGGGGACGGTACGTGGGCGTCATCGCCGCCGACCGCCTTCCCGGCCCTCTCGGAGCGCTGCTCGTCGCCGACGCCACCGATCGCGGTGCTCCGACGCTTCTTGCCGCCGATCCCGCTTATCCGGCAGCCGTGGAATGCCTGCCGGTCGGCGGTCGGCGTGCTGCTGCGGTGATCGACGACAACCGCGTCGTCGGCGTGCTCTACGCGGCGCACCTCGAGGCGGCCTTGCGGCGGGCGACGGCCGGCGGGGGCGTCTCGATCGCCGGCCGCTGACTCGCCGGACCTGACCGGGCGCCGCTGACCAAGCCGGCGCTCACCCCGCCGGCGCCTGCGAGATCGCGAAGGGGAAAATCTCTGAGCTGGTCCACAGGCTCCTCCCTTCCGCGGTGTTGCGCTTAAGAAGCCACCGAAAAGAGCCGATGAGTCGTCTGGTGTCCAATATTCCAATAGGTCATACACGGCGCGAGCGAGGGCGCGCCGAGCTCCAGGTTTCACCATGACGCGGACGCTCGCGACCCACGACGAGTTCGAGGCGATGTTCACCGCGTCGGTCGACATGATCACGCTGCACGACCTCGACGGGACGGTTCGCCTCGCGTCGGAGGCCTGTCGTGCAATTCTCGGCTTCGAACCGGACGAGATGATCGGCCGGATGCCGGCGGAGACCTTCGTCTACGCGGAAGACGTGCCCCTGCTCGCTGCCGCGATCGACCGGCTTCGCAAAGGGCTCGACACGATCGACTTCACCTTCCGCGCCCGGACCGAGACGGGCCGGCCCCAATGGCTCGAGACGAGGATCAGTGTCGTGAGGGACGCCAACGGCTCGGCGACGAGCTTCGTCGCGGTCTCGCGTGTCGTGACCGATCGCCTCGAAGCCGAACGGCGCCTGCAGGCACAGCTGGAGCGCTATCGCCAGATCGCCGACGCCGTGCCGGGGATGACCGTGTGGATCGTCGATCGGCAGTTCCGGTGCCGCTTTGCGGCGGGGGCCGGGTTCTCCTCGATCGGGGTCGATCCCACCAGCTTCACCGACCGACCCCTAGCGGAGGTGCTGAGTGCCGGACGCTTCTCCGCCGTGCGCCCCCATCTCGAGCAGGCCTTCGCTGGTCGGACCTCCACCGAAGAGGATCCGAGTCTTGCCGGCCGGCACTTCTGGCTGCGGTACCTGCCCATCGCCGGCGCGTCGGGAGCGGTCGAGGAGGTCCTCGTCGTGGGCTTGGAGGTCACCGACCGCGAACAGGCGCACGCCGCCCTCCGCCGGAGCGAGGCGAGCTTCTCGAGCGCATTCGAGAATTCACCGATCGGCATGGCGATCACCGCACCGGACGGGTCCGTGCTGCGAGTGAACGATGCCTTCTGCGCATTGACCAAGCGTTCGCGCGAGGAGCTGCAACGGGGAGCGTGGGTCGAGCTGACCCACCCCGACGACCTCGAGTCTCATCTCGAGCTGACCCGGCGCATGCTCGCCGGCGAGAAGCGAACCGCGATGGTCGAGAAGCGCTTCGTGCGGCCTGATCACTCCGTTGTGCACGCCTTGATGAGCATCACCCTCGTCAGGGACGACCGGGGCCGGCCGCTGCATCTCGTCACCCAGGTGCTCGACGTGACGGACCGCCGCCGGCTCGAGTCCTACCTCGAAGAGCTCGCGCTGCGCGATCCGCTGACCGGAGCCCACAACCGCCGGGCGCTCGACGTCGAGCTCTCACGCCGTCTCGCCGTGGGTGCGTCGGGGTCCCCGAACGGCGCCCTCGTGCTCTTCGACATCGATCATTTCAAGGAAGTGAACGACACCTTCGGGCATCACATCGGCGACGACGTCCTCCGGCATCTCGTCGCCGCGTGGCGCCACCGCCTGCGCCACAGCGACGTCCTCGTGCGAACGGGGGGAGACGAGTTCGTCGTGCTGCTCGGCGACGCCGATCCCCTCGACGCCCATTCGGTCGCGAGTGACCTCGTGGCGCTCGCCGACGAGGCAATCCTGACCGTGACCGGCGTCGCCTCCTCGGTGAGCGCCGGCATGGCGCTGTTCCGGCCCGACGAGGACCCTGATCGGCTGTTGCGCCGGGCCGACGAGGCCCTCTACCTCGCAAAGCGCGCCGGACGTGGCCGCCTCGTCGTCGATCAGGCAGACTCGGGGACCTGACCGAACGGGTCGTCCGTCGCGCAGGCGCTCGGGACAATCCAGGTGTGCCCGGGACGAAGGAGGCCGAGGTCGTGCCCGAGCTGTTCTCGATCGATGGCAAGACCGCACTCGTCACGGGAGGCTCCCGCGGCATCGGGCTCATGATCGCCCGCGGCTTCACCCGAGCCGGCGCGAAGGTGTACATCTCGTCTCGCAAGGCCGAGGTGTGCGACGCGGTCGCGGCCGAACTGTCCGGCGAGGGCGAGTGCATCTCTTTACCCGCGGACCTGGCCACAGAAGCCGGGTGCGGGCAGCTCGCCCGACAGGTGCAGGCCCGTGAGGACCGGCTTCACATCCTCGTCAACAACGCCGGCGCCACCTGGGGCGCCCCACTGGAGAGCTTTGACGACGCCGCTTGGGACCGGGTTCTGTCGCTGAACGTGAAGGCGGTCTTCCACCTGACCAAATCCCTTGTTCCGCTCCTCGAGGCGGGTGCCTCCGAGGAGGACCCGTCACGGGTGATCAATATCGGCTCGATCGACGGCCTCCGCGTCCCTCCGCTCGAGACGTACTCGTACTCTGCCTCGAAGGCGGCCGTGCATCAGCTGACCCGGCACCTCGCGAGACGGCTGGCGCCGGTGATCACCGTGAATGCGATCGCACCCGGACCGTTCCCGTCGAAGATGATGGCTGCGACCCTCGCGGCGCACGGGGACGAGATTGCCGCGAACGCTCCGCTCCGACGGATCGGTCGTCCCGACGACGTGGCCGGCACGGCGATCTTCCTCTCGTCGCGGGCGGGCAGCTACCTGACCGGCGCCGTCATCCCCGTCGACGGTGGCATCGCCACGCTCGCCTGATCCGGTTCGCCGCCGGCGCCGCGGCCGCTGCGGCTCAGCCGGCGCGGCGGTTGACGGGCGCTTCGCGGGCCTCGCTCTGAAGCCGGGCGCGCTTGGACTGGGCGGTGAGCCTTCCCCGGTCGGCCTGGTTGAGCAGCGACTTGCGGAGGCGGACGTTGGCGGGCGTGACCTCGACGCACTCGTCCTCGCGGATGAACTCGAGCGCCTGCTCGAGCGAGAGCAGCCGCGGCGGGATGAGGCGGACCAGCTCCTCCGCCGTCGACGAGCGGACGTTGGTGACCTTGCGCTCCTTGGTCGGGTTGATGTCCATGTCCTCGGACCGGGCGTTTTCGCCGATGATCATCCCCTCATAGACCTCGACCCCGGGCCCGACGAAGAGCGCGCCGCGATCCTGGAGGTTCAAAAGGGCGTAGTTGGTGGTCAGACCCCGCCGGTCGGCGACGAGCGAGCCGGAGGGGCGCGTGCGCAGGTCGCCGTGCCACGGCTCGAAACGGTCGAAGATGTGATGCAGGACCCCCGTGCCCCGCGTCTCGGTCAGGAACTCGGTCCGGAAGCCGATCAGGCCGCGGGCGGGCACCGAGTAGTCGAGCCTCGCCCATCCGGTGCCGTGGTTCACCATCTGCACCAAGCGCCCCTTGCGCAGCGGGAGAAGCTGGGTGACGACGCCGAGAAACTCCTCGGGCACGTCGATCGATACCGCTTCCACCGGCTCGTGCAGCTTGCCACCGATCATCCGCGTCACGACCTGCGGCTTGCCCACGGTGAGCTCGAACCCCTCGCGGCGGAGCATCTCGACGAGAACGGCGAGCTGCAGCTCGCCGCGGCCTTGGACCTCCCAGGTGTCGGGGCGCTCCGTCGCCAGCACCCGGATCGAGACGTTGCCGACGAGCTCAGCGTCGAGGCGGTTCTTCAGCAGTCTCGCCGTGACCTTGGTCCCGTCGGTACCCGACAGGGGCGAGGTGTTGATCCCGATCGTCATGCCCAGACTCGGCTCGTCGACGATCAGAACCGGCAGCGGGCGCGGGTCGTCGGGATCCGAGAGCGTCTCGCCGATGGTGACCTCGGACAGCCCCGCCACGGCGATGATCTCTCCCGGCCCGGCCTCGGCGGCATCGACGCGGTCCAGCCCCTCGGACACGTAGAGCTCGGCAACCTTGAAACGCTCCACCGTTCCGTCGGCCCGGCACCAGGCGACCTGCTGGCCCTGACGGATGGTCCCGTGCAGCACCCGGCAGATCGCGAGACGGCCGACATAGGGGGATGCGTCCAGGTTCGTGACGAGCGCCTGGAGCGGATGATCGGGATCGAAGGTCGGAGCGGGAATGCGCTCGGAGATGACCTGGAACAAGGGCTCGAGATCGGTTCCCTCCACCGTCGGATCGAGCGAGGCATGCCCGGCCCTGGCATTGCAGTAGACGATCGGGAACTCGATCTGCTCCTCGTCGGCGTCGAGGTCCAAGAAGAGCTCGTAGACCTCGTCAACGACCTCTCTCGGGCGGGCATCCGGGCGATCGATCTTGTTGACCACGAGCACCACCGGTAGGCGCCGTTCGAGCGTCTTGCGCAACACGAAGCGCGTCTGAGGCAGCGGGCCCTCGCTCGCGTCCACGAGAAGGAGGACGCCGTCGACCATCGCCAGCGCCCGCTCGACCTCTCCGCCGAAGTCGGCGTGCCCCGGGGTGTCGACGATGTTGAGCTTCACCCCTCCGTGTCGGACCGAGGTGTTCTTCGCGAGAATGGTGATGCCCTTCTCACGCTCGAGCTCCATCGAGTCCATGACCCGCTCGTTGACCTCCTGATTCGCCCGGAAGACGCCGGATTGCCACAGCATCCCGTCGACGAGCGTGGTCTTGCCGTGGTCGACGTGGGCGACGATCGCGAGGTTGCGGAAGTTGGCGCGCGAGAGCATGCGGATTGGAACTCCAGAGAGGGGACGCGGCGCAGGCCGGGGAACCCAGTCTACCTGTTCAGCGATAGAAGACCTCGGCTACTTCGACGAGGTCGTGGGGAACCCGCTTGGTCTTCCCGCTGCCCACGGCCTCGCCGAGCGGCACGAGCACGATCCGGCCGGCCTGCAGGGCCACCATCTGGCCGAAGGCACCTGCGTGGACGGCGTCGATGGCGGCCATCCCGAATCGCGTCGCCAGCACGCGGTCGAACGCGGTCGGAGTGCCGCCGCGTTGCACATGGCCGAGGATGGTGACCCTCGACTCGAAACCGGTGCGGTGCTCGATCTCGCTCGCGAGGAGGTTGGCGATGCCGCCGAGACGCGCGTGACCGTAGATGTCGACCTCGCGCTCGGGGGCGGGGATCGTCCCGGCCTGTGGAAGCGCCCCTTCGGCAACTACGACGATCGAGGCATATCGGCCCATCTGATGGCGGCGCACGAGGTCGGCGCAGATCGCGTCGATGTCGAACGGCTCCTCCGGGATGATGATCTCCGCCGCCCCTCCGGCAATGCCGGCGTACATCGCGATCCACCCGACGTTTCGGCCCATGACTTCGCAGACCATCACTCGGTCGTGGGCCTCGGCCGTCGTGTGGAGCCGGTCGATGGCGTCGGTGGCGATCTGGACGGCGGTGTGGAACCCGAACGTGACCTCGGTCGCGCCGATGTCATTGTCGATCGTCTTCGGCACGGCGACGAGGGGGACCTCGTGGTCGACCGCGAGGCGCAACGCCGCGCCGAGGGTCCCCTCCCCGCCGATGACGACGAGAGCGTCAACGTCCGCGAGCGTCCGAAGTGCGGCCTCGACTCCCCCGCTCACCTGCTGGGGACTGACCCGCGACGTGCCGAGGATCGTCCCTCCGCGGGGAAGGATCCCGCGGCACCGGTGTCCGTCGAGTGGAAGGGTGAGCCCTTCGACGACGCCGCGCCAACCGTCTGCGTAGCCCACGAACTCGTCGCCGTGGATCGCCTCGCCCTTGCGGACGACGGCGCGGATGACGGCGTTGAGGCCCGGGCAGTCGCCACCGCCGGTCAGTACTCCGACTTTCATGGGCACACGACGGAGCTCAGCGCTCGCGCCGCCAAGTTCCGAGCAGCACCGCGGCGTAGCGGAACCCGTAGAGCAGGTTGGTGCCCTTCTTCGACTCGCCGGAAGCCCGCTCGTGCCATACAGCGGGACGCTCGGCCACGCGCCAGCCCCGCTTGAGCGAGGTGACGAGCAGTTCCGCCGTCTGGTACTGATCCTGCTCGAGCCGGCCCTTCACGTCCGCCAGCATCGCCACCCGCAGCGCCCGGAACCCGTTCGAGGTATCGGTGAGGTGAGCACCGGTGAGCAGGTTCATGAGGGAGGCGAAGAAGACCACGCCGAGGCGCCGGTAGCGGTCCACGGTCTCGTCCACGCCGAGGCGCCGCGAGGCCACGACGAAGTCCGCCTCGTCGTCGACGAGCGGCTGCAGCAGCTGCGGCATCTCGACAGGGTCGTTCTGGCCGTCGGCGTCGAAGGTGACCACGTACTGCGCGCCCAGGGCCACGCACAGGTCGTAGCCGACGCGCAGCGCCACCCCGTGACCCAGGTTCACCGGGAACACGAAGGTGACCGCGCCCGCGTCGATGGCGACGCGGGCGGTGTCGTCCTCCCCGCCGTCGACGACGACGAGCGGTGTGACCTCCAGCCCGCAGGCCTCCTTCGGCACGCGCCGCAGCACGTCGCCGATGTTGGCCTCCTCCTCGTAGGCGCAGATCAGGCCCACGACCGGCGCCAGCGCCAAATCGGGGTAGCGCTGATCGAAGTCCTTGCGTGCGAGGTCGACGACAAGTCGCTGCAGCGCCCGCAAGCGCGTCTGTTGACGGTCAGAAACGTTCCCCAAGGTGCAGGGAAAACTAGCATCCACGGCTATGAGCCGCCTCGCAGTCATCGGTGCCGGATATGTGGGTCTGACGACGGCGGTGTGCATGGCGCATCTCGGTCACGATGTCCACTGCACCGACGTGTCGGAAGACCGGATCGCCCTCTTGCAGGCAGGGCGGATGCCGAATCACGAGAAAGGATTGGTCGAGCTTCTCGGCCAAGGTCTCGAGTCCGGAAGACTCACCTTCTCGACCGACAACGCCGAAGCCGCCCGCACTGCGGAATTCACGTTCCTGTGCGTGCAGACTCCTCAGGGCGACGACGGGCGCGCGGACATGACCTACATCGAGCGGGCAGCCGAGGAGATCGGGCCGCATCTCCCGGAAGGGTCGATCGTCGTCAGCAAATCGACGGTTCCGGTCGGTTCCACCCACGTGGTGGAGCGGGCACTGAAGCGCTCGGACGTCACGGTCGCCTCGAACCCGGAGTTCCTGCGCGAGGGGTCAGCCGTGCACGACTTCCTCCACCCGGACCGGATCGTCATCGGAGCAGCAGACGAGTCGACGGCGATCAAGATCTCGGCACTGTTTCTCCGCATCAGCGCCCCGCTCGTGGTCACCGATCCACCGACGGCCGAGACGATCAAGTACGTGTGCAATGCCTTTCTCGCGACGAAGGTGTCGTTCGTCAACGCCATCGCGGCCTTGTGCGAGGCTGTCGGTGCCGACGTGCGCCAGGTCATCCTCGGGATGGGCTACGACCCCCGTATCGGCTCGGAGTTCCTTCGGCCGGGCCCGGGCTGGGGCGGCTCCTGCTTCCCCAAGGACACTGCCGCGCTCATCCGCATCGCGGAGAACGCCGGCTACGACTTCGGGATACTCAAAGGAGTGGTGGCTGCAAACGAGGATCAGCGGGCAAGGGTCGTCGAAAAGACGCTTCGGCTGGCGGGCGGATCCCTCGCCGGGAAGAGGGTCGCGCTGTGGGGCCTCACCTTCAAGGCACTGACCGACGATCTGCGCGACTCGCCGGCGCTCGACATCGCGAGGCTGCTGAGCGAGGAAGGCGGGCGCATCCAGGCCTACGACCCGACGGTCAGCAAACCACTCGATGGCCTCGAAATCTGCGACGACCCGTACGCGGCCTGTGCGGGCGCCTCTGTGCTCGTGCTCGCGACCGAGTGGGACGAGTTCCGCTGGCTCGACTTCACCAAGGTGCGTGAGCAGATGGCCGCTCCCGTGATCGTCGACGCCCGCAACCTGCTGGAGCCGGCCGTGCTCCGACGCCTCGGCTTCGCCTACGAGGGAATCGGGGTCATTTGAGCCGGTTCGTGGTGACCGGGGGCGCCGGCTTCGTCGGGTCCCATCTCTGCGAAGCGCTGCTCGAGCGCGGCAACGAGGTCGTCTGCGTCGACGACCTCTCGAGCGGGCGCGAGGAGAACCTGCGCGACGCCGAGCGGCGGGACGGCTTCGAGTTCGTCCTCGCCGACGTCTCGGAGGGACTCGAGGTGACCGGTCGAGTCGACGCGGTGGCACACCTCGCCAGCCCCGCGTCTCCGCCCGAGTACCTGCTGCGACCGCTCGAGACCCTCGCGGTCGGAAGCAGAGGGACTGAGGCGGCCCTCAAGCTCGCTTCTGGGCACGGGGCGCGTCTTCTCCTCGCGTCGACGAGCGAGGTGTACGGCGACCCGCTCGTCCACCCGCAACCGGAGACCTACTGGGGCAACGTGAACCCGATCGGTCCCCGGAGCGTCTACGACGAGGCCAAGCGGTTCGCCGAGGCGCTGACGATGGCCTACCGGCGGGCGCGCGAGGTGAACACGGGAATCGTGCGCATCTTCAACACCTACGGGCCAAGACTTCGCGCGAGCGACGGCCGCGTCGTGTCCAACTTCGTCACCCAGGCCCTCGCAGGCGAGCCCCTCACCGTCTACGGCGACGGCAGCCAGACGCGCAGCTTCTGCTATGTCGACGACCTCGTGCGCGGTCTCGTGGCGATGCTCGACTCAGCCTCGGCCGGCCCGGTGAATCTCGGCAATCCGGTCGAGCACAATATGGTCGCGCTCGCCGAGCTGATCCTCGAGCTGACCGAGTCGAAGTCCGAGGTCGTCACCCGGCCGCTTCCCGTCGATGATCCGACCCGGCGCCGCCCCGACATCTCGCTGGCACGCGAGGTGCTCGGCTGGGCGCCGACGACCCAGCTTCGGGACGGCCTGTGCCGGACGATCGAGTGGTTTCGCGCATCACCGGGGCCCGCAGTCAGGACTGGCTAAGGTAACGGCCGTGTCCGGGACCGTGGAGTGTGAGCCGGTTCTCGTCGTCTATCCCGACCTGGGCAATTTCTTCTACGAGACGCTCGCCCGGCGCCTTGCCTGCGCCGCGATCTCCAGCCTCTCCGACCACGAGCAGATCCGTCTCGAGCCTGCGTCGGCGCTCGGCGACCTGGACGACGACTGGCTTGCGACGGCGACGGCGCTCGTCGTGAACCCGGCGGAGTGCGCGCTCTCGGGCCCGAGCGGACTCAAGCGCCTCAATCGGGCGCACCGCAGGATCGCCGTGCTGGCCGACCACGTCCAGACGAACTGGTTCGCGATCCAGTTCGACGCCGGGCTCCAGATCGATGCGATCATCGATGTCGGCTTCGTTCCTCAAGAGCACGACAACCCGTCTGGAGTTCCGTACATATTTCTCTACAACGCTCCTCTGCACGACGAGGCGGACAAGATAAAAAAGCAGGTCCCCGGCTCGCGACCCTTGACCTGGGCGCTTATCGGGCACGCCACCTCGGAGCGCGCCGCGTTGGCGGATGCTCTGGTGCAGGATCTCGGCCCGAGCGGCGTCGTGTTCCTGCCGTCGTTGCGGCCGGTTCGAGCCCACGGCGGGCTCTTGAGTCCTGCCGCGCTCGACCGGCTCCTGTCGGCGGCCTCCTGCTACGTGTGGTGCTCGCATCACCGCTGGGCCTACTACGAGTCGTTCCGGTTTCTCGACGCGATGCTCGCCGGCGCCGTTCCGTGCAAGATCGAGCCCCGGCATTTCGAGTCCCTCGCCGGCGTGCCGAACATCTACCGGTCGGTGGGTGAGCTCGGCGAGCGTCTTGCCGAAGTCGGTCCCGAGTCGATGTTCGACGCCGCGCGCCAGCACTATCTCGCGCGGGGCACCCTCGAAGAGCACCTAGCGCGGGCCCTTGCGCGTGTCTGACCTCCTGACGGACCGGTCGCTTGGCCAGGTGCCTGCCGCAGAGAAGCTGGACGGGGTCAGCATCTTCATCCCGAACTGGAACCACAAGTCATTCCTGGCCCGCTCCGTGGCCTCGGCGCTCGCGAGCGCAGATGCTCTCGAACAGGCCGGCCACCCGGCCGAGGTCATCGTCGTCGACGACGCATCCCGGGACGGGTCGCAGCGGTTGCTGCGTTCGATTGCCTCGCACGTGAGCAGCTGGAAATTCGGCACGACATTCCTGCCGGTGAATCTCGGCCTCACCGGCGTTCGCAATCTGGGGTTGCGCCTGGCGCGCTATCGGAGCGTGCTGTTCCTCGATGCCGACAACGAGCTCATCCCTGCCTCGGTCCCGGTGCTCTACAGAACGTTCCGGATGACCGAGGCTGCGCTCGTGTACGGCAATCTCATCGACGTCGACCGCGGCAAGGCGGTTTCGGTCCGCTCGAACGAGGCTGCTCTGCTCACCCTCACCATCGACAACTACATCGACGCACTGGCGCTCGTCGATGCCGCGCAGGCTCTCGAGATCGGGGGCTATGTCTCCGACCGCTCGCTCGACTACTGGGCGGACTGGGAGTTCATCCTCCATCTGATCGCGGAGGAGCGCGACCTCGTCTTCGTCCCGATCATCGTCGGTCGCTACCACAAGCTCCCGCTCTCGATGATCGAGGAGTCGGCCGGACGCCAGGGCGCCGACCTGCGCCGCATGCGGCGCATCTTCAGCCAGACGGGCACGCTCGAATGGGACCGCCGTCGCGTGGGGCGGATCTACCATCCCGAGGTCGGCTACCTTGATGAGGACTGGTGATTCTCGGCGTGACGTCCCTCGCATCGCATTCGACCATCGACGTGAGCCAACCGCTCGGTGTGTACCGTGCGCTCAGCAACTACCTCTCGGTCGTCCACGAGATCTGCTCCGGCGTGCCGCGGGAGATCCTCGAGATCTGGACGCTCACACCGGTCGACGCACTGGCGATCTCGGAGCTGCTGACGAGCGTCGGACGACCGGTCACCGTCTTCGACGTGGGAACCTTCGTGGGCGGCTCGGCCTTCCTGTTCGGCTCCCACCCGGCCGTCGTCCGCGTCGTGAGCATCGACCCGAACCCGCTCATCGCCGACGAGATCAACGACAAGCGCGACACCCTCGGGACCTGGCTCGACGCGATCGAGAACACCGAGCTGCGGGTGCAGGACATTGCCGCCCTTGCACTCGCGAGATTTCCCGCCGTGGCGGCGCGTGTTCAGCTCCTCCGGGGCCACCTCGGCGCGCCGAGCGATCTCGCATCGGCCGAGGCGACCGAGACGATCTCGTTGCCGGCTTCCGACGGCGGAGCCAGCCAGCTCGTGGTGTTCGTCGACGGCGGTCACTCCGCCGAGGCGGTCTACGAGGACCTCTGCGAGATCTTTCGCCAGCGTCCCGACGCCATCGCGGTCCTCGACGACTGTCGTTACGCCTGGGGGCCGTTCGTCCAAGCCGGCGTCGCCCGATTCCTCGACGAGCGGGCGGCGATGGCCGACGAGCACCGTTTCCGCCTCCTCGCCGACCTCGTGCCCTCGCTCGGCCGAGCCAATCTCGGGACGGTCCACAAGGCGGGCGTCCCGCAGCTCGACCAGATCGTCGAGGCTTTCGCCCGCCGATTCTCCAAACGGATGGACTTGCTCACGCTGCTCGCCCGCGAGGACGAGCTGCTCCAGCTCCAGGGCGCCAGTTTGCGAGAGCTCGAGCCGCTGCGCGAACGGGCTCGCCAGCTGGAGGCGGAGCTCGAGCGGATCCACAGGGAGCTCGGGGCGGCAAAAGCGCGGGTCGTCGACCTCGAACAGAGCACATCGTGGCGCATCACCGCGCCCCTCCGGAGATTACGGAAGGCGCACTAGTCGCCCGAGGCCAGTCGGGCCCGGATCCGCTTTTCGACCGCGGCCTCGTACGACTCGACCGCCTGCACCACGAGGGCCGTCATCGTCGCCGCTACGAGGAACCAGTTCCAGCGGAAAGTGTCCGCCATCGCCGCCAGCGCGAACGTCATCGTGTACACGAACGCCCCGAGCTCCATGAAGCCGACGAGGCGCACGGGGAACGAGCGGCGCCTCCGGATCAGGCTGAAGCCGAGAAACGGTGCGACGAGCAGGTAGATCCATGCCCTCGTGACGACGCCGCCCCGCAGGTGGGCCGTGGCGAACGAGCTCAGGTACCTAAGCACGAAGCGGTCGAGCACCGGGAAAGCCTCGTGCAGATGGAGCGGGTTCTTGTCGATCCCAGGGTGATAGGGCGCCCACGAGTTCGTGTTCCAGTCGATCTCCGCCATCCAGAGATTCCATCGGGCGTGGAAATACCCGACCGGATGGTGCACGACGGCGTGCTCCCATGCCGTTTCCAGCTGGTGGTAGCCACTCGCGTTCGTGTAGGTGATGAGGGGGTGATGGGCACCCTCGACGAGGGGGATGACCGTGCCCGGTGAGTAGAACTTGCGCAGCACCGCGAGATTCTGAGCCGGGAAGATCGCCGCCGGCAGCAGGACCACCCCTTCTCGCAGGGAGATGCCGGCGAGATCCTGCTCGAACAACTCCTGCTGCGGATACACGTGGGTTGCGCCGATCACGTGGTAGGTGAGCACCGACTGGGACTCGTAGAAGACCCCGAACAGAGCCACGGTGAGGATGCCGATCACCGCCGGCCGGCCCCACCGACGGCGGCGCTTGGCGCGCCCCAGCCGGAGGTCGGGAGCGGAGGAGGCGACGGCCGAGCCCGCGACTGGCGGTGCGCCGGTCCCCGACACTGAGTGGGCGCCGGCCGAGGCCGGCTCGAAGGCTTGCGGCCTCGAGATCATGAGAAAGGCGATCACGACGCCAGGAATCAGTGCGGGTATCGCGTTCTGGCGAGCCGCCATGGAGAACCAGACCGAGACGAGCGAGAGCACGGCCCAGACGCGTCGCGATCTCAGCGGCGAGCGCGCGGCCCGCACGAGCAGTGCATAGGTCATGAGCGCCGTTGCGCCGAACCACACGTCGCGCTGAAGGGAGGTCAAGTAGCCGAGAACCGCGG
>Ga0182015_10000191_pt1 | contig 87164 bp, 84 predicted proteins | sample 712P3MmetaG_FD_120478 | JGI IMG/M metagenome (GOLD analysis project Ga0182015, IMG submission 120478) | Permafrost microbial communities from Stordalen Mire, Sweden - 712P3M metaG | ecosystem: Environmental > Terrestrial > Soil > Wetlands > Permafrost | place: Sweden: Stordalen | collected...
GAGTTGTCTCTCGTATCTGAACCAAGCTCCGATGAATCGGAGAAAAAAGGACGTGTTTGATGTTTGAAAAAGTAAGTTTAGAAGTAGGCGGGCGCACTTTGTCGTTTGAAACGGGCAAGATTGCCCGGCAGGCGCACGGCGCAATCGTGGCGCGTTACGGCGATACGGTAGTGCTGGCTACGGCCTGCATGGATAACAAAGCTACCGATAAAGATTTTCTACCCTTGACTGTGGATTACCGCGAGTTCACCTATTCGGCAGGAAAAATTCCCGGAGGATTTTTTAAGCGCGAAGGAAGACCGTCGGAGCGCGAGATTTTGACTTCGCGTTTGACGGACCGGCCGCTGCGGCCGCTGTTTCCGGAAGGCTGGTCGAATGAAACGCAGATCGTTGCCATGGTGCTTTCGGCGGACAGCGAGAATGATCCGGACGTGATTGCGGTTACGGCGGCATCTGCCGCGCTTTACATCTCGAAGATTCCGTTTGAGAAGCCAATTGCGGCGGTTCGCGTGGGATTGATCGATGGGAAGCTTGTCGTGAATCCGACCGTTGCGGAACAGAAGACCAGTTTGATGAATTTGATTGTGGCCGGGTCGGACGAAGCAATAGTGATGGTGGAATCCGGCGCGCTGGAAGTTTCTGAGGATGTCGTCGCCGATGCGTTGGAATTCGCGCATGCGGAGATTCGCAAGATTGTGGCTGCGATTCGCGAACTGCAAAGCAAGGTAAAGCCACAGAAGGTTCAGGTTACGCCGCCTGCGTTTGACGATGCAACGTTCAAGCAGGTGCAGAAAGAATACGGCGAGAAGCTGCGCGATGCGGTGGATACGCAAAAGCATCCGAAGACCAAAAGTTATGCGCTAGTGGACGCCATCAAAGCGGAAATCATGAAGGCCATTCCGGAAGAGGACTCCGAAAAGCGCAAGTTGGCAGCCCGCGCTTTCGAAAGGCTTCGTGAACGAATCTTCCGGGACGATATGCTGGACCGCAAACGGCGTCCGGACGCGCGTCCGTTTGACCAGATCCGCCAAATTACGTGCGAGGTCGGCGTTCTGCCACGCGCGCACGGATCGGCGCTCTTTACACGTGGCGAGACGCAAGCCCTCGCGACTGCAACTCTGGGCACAAAAGAAGACAGGCAGCGTCTGGACTTGCTGTTCGAAGAGGAAACGTTCAAGCGCTTCATGCTGCACTACAATTTCCCGCCATTCTCAGTGGGAGAGGTGAAATTCCTTCGCGGGCCGGGACGGCGTGAAATTGGTCACGGTGCATTGGCCGAGCGGGCTTTGGCTAATCTGCTTCCGCCGGAAGAGGATTTCCCGTACGCGGTGCGCGTAGTCTCCGACATTCTGGAGTCGAACGGTTCATCGTCGATGGCTACCGTTTGCGGCGCTTCTCTGGCGTTGATGGATGCGGGCGTTCCACTCAAGTCCGCGTGCGCGGGAATTGCGATGGGCTTGGTGGTGGAAGGCGAGAAGTACGCGATCCTGACGGACATTGCCGGAGCGGAAGACCACTACGGCGACATGGACTTCAAAGTGGCCGGAACGCGGCAAGGAATTACCGCGTTGCAGATGGACATCAAAGTCAGCGGCGTGAGCATCGCGATGATGCGTGAAGCGCTGGCGCAGGCGAAGAGGGCGCGGTTGGAAATCCTGGACAAGATGGACGCCACGATTTCAACCGGCCGCGCGGAAATTTCAACCTACGCTCCCCATCTTTTCATGTTGAGCATTCCAACGGATAAGATTCGCGACCTGATCGGGCCGGGCGGAAAGAAAATCCGCGGAATTATTGAAGCCACGGGCGTGAAGATTGACGTGATGGATGACGGCAAGGTTCACGTGTTTGCGTCGAGTGGAAAAGGCGCGGAAGAAGCTCTGAAAATGATTCGTGACGTTACGGCGACGGCTGAGATCGGCAAGACCTATCTCGGCACGGTCGTGCGTATCGCGGAGTTCGGCGCATTTGTGGAAATTTTCCCCGGGACGGATGGTTTGTTGCACATCAGCGAAATTGCGGAAGCGCGGATTCGCGCGGTTCGCGATGAGTTGAAAGAAGGCGACCAGATCCTGGTGAAGGTGCTGGCGATCGAGGGGAACAAGATCCGGCTGAGCCGCAAGGCGGTGCTGCGCGATCAGCGCGACAAGCTGCCCAAGACGGAAACTGCAACCGCAGAAGGCCACTCTTAGACGACATCGAACGGCAGGTCACAAATTGCAGTAGATAATTGGGGAGGCGAGAAATCGCTTCCCCTTTTTTTTGCGCGGTTATTTTTCCGGCGAGGAAATGCGTTCGATGCGGGCGCCGATAGCGCGGAGTTTGTCTTCGATGCGCTCGTAGCCGCGATCGATGTGGTAGACGCGGTCGATCCAGGTGGTGTTGTCTGCGACCAGGCCTGCGAGAACGAGCGAAGCGCTGGCGCGAAGATCGGACGCAGTGACCGGGGCGCCGCTAAGTGGAGTGGGCCCGGTAACGATGGCCAGATTTCCGTCGACGACGATATTGGCGCCCATGCGCATGATTTCGCTGGCGTGCAAATAACGGTTTTCGAAGATAGTTTCGCGAACATGCGAGACGCCGCTGGCCTGCGTGGCCAGGGCCATGAACTGAGCTTGCATGTCGGTAGCGAAGCCGGGGTATTCCTCCGTCGTGATGTCAGCAGCGACAAGTTTTTTCGAGGCACGCACTCGAAGCTTGCCGTTTCCTTCGCACTTAATTTCCACGCCGCATTCTTTCAGTTTGTTTATTACGGCGACTAAATGATGAGGCTCGCAGTTTGTGAGCAGCAAATCTCCGCCGGTGATGGCTCCAGCGACTAGGAAGGTGCCGCACTCGATGCGGTCGGGAATGATGGCGTGCGACGCGCCGTGCAGGCTCGGGACGCCTTGCACGCGAAGAGTGGAGGTTCCCACACCTTCGATTTTGGCCCCCATTTTAATCAAGAGCTCGGCGAGATCGGTAACTTCGGGTTCGAGCGCTGAATTCTCCAGGATGGTTTCACCTTCCGCCAGGACCGCCGCGGTCAAAATATTTTCCGTGCCGGTAACGGTGATTTTCGGGAAGCGGAAAGTTGCTCCGCGCAGACGCTTGACGCGCGCCTCCACGTATCCATGTTCCATTTTAATTTGCGCGCCGAGTTTTTCGAGAGCTTGGATGTGCATGTCGATTGGACGCGCGCCGATGGCGCATCCGCCGGGAAGCGAAACGCGCGCGTAGCCGAAGCGGGCGACCAGCGGACCGAGCGTTAGCACCGAAGCGCGCATCGTTTTTACGAGTTCGTACGGGGCCTCCTGCAATGAAACGGTTTCGGCCTGGATGGTGAATTCGCTGGGCGGCAGGTCAGGACTTTCGACGCGACAACGCATATGCGCTAGGAGCTTGGCCATGGTAATGATGTCGCGCACATGCGGAATATTTTGCAGGGTCACGGGTTCGTTGGTGAGCAGTGCGGCAGCCATGCACGGCAATGCCGCGTTTTTCGCTCCGCTGATTCGGACCGTGCCTTCTAACTTGCGTCCGCCCTGAATTTTGAATCGGTCCATGCTAGTTCCTCTTTCTTGGCGTGCTTGGATTTTTTGCGGCGCGTGATTCCAGTGCTTCCCGCACGTGGCCGCCGGAATGTTGCAAATGGCGCCGTGCTTCGCGCGCGCTGACGCCCGTTTTCAGCATCACGAGCGCTACCGGCAGCTCGTGTTGCGACTGACGCAACGCTTGTTCCGCTGCTGACACGTTCGCTCGAGAGGCTTCCTGAAGGATTCTTGCTCCGCGCTGCCTTAACTTCTGATTTGTGAGCGCCACGTACACCATCCAGTTTTCGTAAACTCTGCCGAGCCGCACCATCGAGGCTGTAGAAAGCAAGTTGAGAACCATTTTTTGCGCAGTGCCAGCTTTCAAGCGGGTTGAGCCGCTGATCGCTTCCGGACCGGTATCCGGCGCGATGGCAATATTCACTGCGCTTGCGAGCGGCGATCTTGGATTAGATGTTACGCCGACGGTTACCGCACCGCGTTTTCTTGAGAACCGTATAGCGCCGATCACATAAGGTGTAGTTCCGCTCGCGGCCAGCCCAACGACCACGTCACCACGTTTAACACCTGCTTTGCGCAAATCTCTCGCACCATTTGTTGCAGAATCTTCAGCACCTTCTACTGCTCCTGTCACAGCGCGTGATCCGCCCGCAATCATGGCTTGCACCATTTTTGGCGAGGTGCCGAAGGTCGGCGGGCACTCGGCTGCGTCGAGAACCGCAAGGCGTCCGCTGGTTCCCGCGCCGACGTAAAAAAGACGTCCGCCGCTGCGGAAGCTTTTCACGATGGCATCCACAGCACGCGCAATTTTTGGCAGCTCGCGACGTACCGCAAGAGCTACGCGCGCATCTTCGCCATTGAGAACGCGCAGAATTTCGAGCGTGGACTTCCGGTCTAGTCCGCGAGTCCGCGAATTTCGCTGCTCGGTTATTAACACCTTCAAAGCGACGCGCCTCTCAGGAGCCTGAAATGATTATACCGGGGGCTGGGAGCGAGTTCGCAGGTGGCTACAGATTCCGCGAGGGGTTGTGACGTTGAAGTTATTGAACAGAAGCAGGCTGAATTGCTAGGCCGAGAGCCTGCATGATGGCGTCATGTACGGCGGGGCGCAATTGGCGGATTTGTTCGTTGGCGCGGGTGGGGTTCACGCGATTCGTTATCAGGATGACGAAAAGATCTCGGTCGGGGTCGATCCAGAGAGACGTGCCGGTGAAACCGGTGTGGCCGAAGCTGTTCGGCGAGAAATAATGGCCTGACGAAGATGGCTGGGTGACCGCGTCCCATCCAAGGGTGCGGGCGGTATCTCCGATGGCCTGGCGCGCGGTAAATTCCTGGATTAGGGCGCGCGTTAGGATGCGGCGATGCGCGTAGATGCCACCGTTCAAAATCATTTGGGCGAAAATCGCCGTGTCACCGGCGGTGGAGAAAAGCCCGGCATGGCCGGAGACGCCGCCCAGGGCCCAGGCGTTTTCGTCATGGACTTCGCCTTGCAGCAGGCGCTTGCGGAAATCGACGTCGTTTTCTGTTGGGGCGATCGTTGGCCACAACTTGCGCGGCGGATTGAATTGCGATGCATTCATGCCGAGCGGAGCGAAAATATGCTGCTTGGCGTATTCGTCGAGTGAAATTCCGGTGAGGCGTTGAACGATCTCACCCAGCAGGATGAAACCCAGGTCGGAATATTCCACTTTTGTGCCGGGCTGGTGCACGAGCGGTTCAGCAAGTACGAGCGCGAGAACTGCGTCGTGACCTTTTGCTTGCTTGTAAAAATCGCGATGCGCCGGCAGCCCGGAATCGTGGAGAAGGAGATTGCGAATGGTCACGCGCGGGCGCCAGGCGGGATCGGGATCAGACTTCGCGGCGGCGGACCATTCGGGCAAGTAGCGAGCGACGGGAGTATCGAGATCGAGGCGTTTCTGCTGCACCAGGGTCATCGCGGACGTTGTGGTCACGATGACTTTGGTGAGAGAGGCCATGTCGTACAGCGTGTTCGCGGTCACGGCGGGAGATTTTGGGTCGCGAGTGAGTTTGCCAAACGGGCGAACGATCAATTGGTTATGCAGGCCGACGGCTAGAACGCCGCCGGGAATTGCGCCGTCGGCGATGGCGCGATTCATTACGTCGAAAGCAGGCTTCAGGCGCGCGGCCATGTCGGCAGGCGCGGGCTGAAGCGTCATGGGATTTGCGGCGACGTGAATACCGTCTCCGCGCTTCTGGGTGCCTGGAACGGTGACGGGAATTTGTCCTTGTGTTGCCACCTGGCCGAAAAGCGCGCGGACAGCGGCACGTTGAGAAACATCGTTGGTGGAAAATTCTGCGAGCCAAGTCTTCGCGTCTGGAAAATTCTCGATTAGATAAGGGCTGCCGAAGGACATAACCACGACAGGCTTTTCGGAGGCGAGCATTTGATTCACTACGGCGCGCTGATTGTCGGGCAGGCCTACGTTCCCTTTTCTGTCGGTGACGCGCACGAACAATGCGGCGATTGCTACATCGTAACTTTCGGGTGGAGGAAGCTTGAGCCAATTCGCGCTGGCGAACTGGGTGTCGGCGCGCAAAGCGGTCAGCGAATCTACGCGCCAGCGAATTTCCGGCTCGATGTTTTCGCCGGGATAAGGATCAGCGTCGGCGGAGAGCGAGACGAGCAGAACGCGAAGAGGACGCGTGGCGTCGAGCGGCAGAAGATGGGCGTTGTCGCGTAGAAGCGTTACACCGCGGTCGGCGATTGCTTGCGCCTGAGCTTCATACTCGGGCTTGGCAAATTTTTCGTTGAGATTGCCGATATCGACGAGACGATCTTTGTCGAGACCGAGGCGCGATTTAGCTTGTAAGATTCTTCGAACGGATTCATCGATTCGCGCTGCGGGGATGCGGCCGGACTTTACGGCTTGTTCGAGCGATGCCATGGCGGCATCAGGGAGTGGGATCTGGAGCAGCACGTCTGCACCGGCTTCGACTGCGCGTACCGCGGCATCGCCTGGCGCGAATTGCGAGGTTACCCCGCCCATGTCCATGGCGTCGGTGACGATGAGGCCTTTGAATTTCAATTCGTCACGAAGGAGGCCGGTCATGATATTTCGCGAAATAGTTGCGGGGACAGAAGGATCGGGTTCGAACGCGGGGACGTTGAGATGTCCGGGCATCACCGAACTGACGCCAGCGGCAATCGCAGCACGGAAAGGAACGAGCTCGGTGGCTTCGAGTTCTTTGCGGCTGCCCGGAACTGTGGCGAGCGAGAGATGCGAATCCACGCTGACGTTGCCGTGGCCGGGGAAATGTTTAGCGCTGGACAGGCCGCCATTTTCTTCGACGCCGCGGACAAATTGCGCGACGTATTCGGAGACTTGCTGCGGGTCTTCGCCGAACGAACGAATATTGATGATGGGATTGTCGGGATTGTTGTTCACGTCGGCATCGGGTGCGAAAATCCAGCGGACTCCGGTGGCGCGAGCTTCGAGCGTGGTTATTTTACCGATAGTGTAAGCGGCATGCGGATCGTTTGCCGCGGCGACAGCCATGGGAGAGGGAAAAGAAGTCCCTTCGTCGATACGCATTGCTGTACCGGTTTCGAAATCCGCACCGATCAGCAGCGGTAGCTTCGCGTGCTTTTGCAATTCGTTGCTTAGCGCGGCGGTCGGATAAACCTGGCTGCGCTCGATGCCCAGCGGGCCGCGTTGCGTGCCGAGGATGAATCCGCCGACGTGATTTTCTTCCACTTGATGCAGAAGCTCTCTGTAGTCGGCGCTCTCGGTGGAAGTGAAAACACCAAAATAATAGGGCATCAACATCTGGCCAATTTTTTCACGCAGCGTCATTTTCTTGAGCGTGGCTTCTACCCATGAGGAACTGGTGGCAGGCCGCCGAGGATTTTTGGGGGAAGTCTTTTGTGCGCGAAGGGAAATTGTCATGAGAAGAAGCACGAAAAGCGCGGAAAGGCCGAGTTTACGCATATCATTCGTTGGAGGCCTTCCATGTTGACGCCTGCATCCCGCGGCTGTATATAGCACACGCCTGTATGACGCACAACGAAACGTCCCCGCGCGTGTTTCGTATCCGTTCTCTCTACATTTTGATGCGATGCGCGATTTTATTTTGGTTCTGTGGATGTATGACGATGATCGCGCAGGAAAAAACTGAGCCAATTGCTGATGCGCGTCTTGAAACTGGAATTGATGTACTGGAAGCGCAGCAGTTTGCGGGGTTACGCGGAAAGCGTGTGGGAGTGATTACAAATCAGACGGGCGTGGATGGGCTCGGACGTCGGACGATTGATGTGCTGGCAAAGGCGGACGGCGTCAAATTGGTCGCGATTTTCAGTCCGGAGCATGGGATCGCGGCGATTGCCGACGCTGTGGTGGCCAACGCGACTGACTCTGCGACTGGATTGGCTATTTATAGTCTCTATGGAGAGACGCGGCGTCCGACGGATGCGATGCTGCAGGGAATTGACGCGCTGGTATTCGACGTTCAAGACGTGGGCGTGCGTTTTTACACTTACGTTACGACGATGGCTTACTGTATGGAGGAAGCGGCAAAACACCATATCACTTTCAGCGTGTTCGACCGTCCCAATCCGTTGGGCGGGGAAATCATCGAGGGGCCTATGCTGGATGCCGACAAGCTGTCCTTCGTGGGATATTTCCCAATGCCGGTGCGATATGCGATGACGATGGGTGAGCTGGCGAAAATGTTCAACGCAGAAAACAAAATTGGTGCGGACCTGCGCATTGTTGAAATGCGGAATTGGCGACGGAACGAAATGTATCGGAGGACGGGGCTGCCGTGGATTGCGCCATCGCCGAATTTGCCGACGCTGGCTAACCTGGCTCCGTATCCGGGGATTGAGATTTTGCAGGCTGGCGGCGTGTCGGTTGGGCGCGGAACCGATTCCGCGTTTCTGGAATTCGGGGCGCCGTGGATTAAACCGCAGGAGCTGCTTGCGGAATTGAAACAGCGGTCGATTGCCGGAATTACTTTTGAAGCGAAGATCTTTGATCCGAAAACCGGGCCTTATGCTGGGGAAAAATGTGGCGGTGTTGGGCTGACTGTTACGGCGCCGGATGGGTTTCGTTCGATGTTGATGGGGCTGCAAATTGCGGAGGCGCTGCATAAACTTTATCCGCAACAATTTCAGATTTCGAAAATGATTACGCTGTTGGGGTCGCAGTCCACGGTGGAACGTCTGGAGCGCGGCGATGATCCAAAAGCGATTGAGGCCGGATGGGACGACGAGCTTGGGAAATTTCGAGTGACGCGCGCGAAATATCTGATTTATCACTAGTGATGGCCAACCGGCGACCTTCGTTCAAAAGGAATTTGACTGCGAGTGGCGAGGCGGTTGTGAGATTGTGATTTAAAATGCGGAACACTGATGAAGGCTAAAGCGTGGCTGGCTTGGAGCAGCGGGAAAGACAGCGCGTGGGTGCTGCATAGCGTCCGCCAGGGCGCGGAATTTGATGTGGCGGCGCTGCTCACCACCGTGAATCAGACATACTCGCGCGTGGCGATGCACGCAGTGCGCGAAAATCTCTTGGAAATGCAGGCGGATGCGGCGGGCCTGTCTTTGATCAAGGTGCCGATTCCGTCGTCGTGCTCGAACGAGATTTACGAACAGGCCATGGGTGAAGCGATGGCGCGCGCGAAAAACGAAGGCGTGCGGCATGTTGTGTTTGGCGATCTTTTTCTAGAGGAGGTTCGCGCGTATCGCGAGAAGCAGCTAGCTCGATGTGACATGACGCCGGTTTTTCCGCTGTGGGGGCGTGATACTCGTCAACTGGCCGAGGAAATGATCGCGCAGGGGCTGTCGGCATATCTAACTTGTGTAGATCCTCGGAAGCTTGACCGCTCGTTTGCCGGCCGAAAATTCGATGCACAGCTTTTGAGCGCGCTCCCGGCGGGTGTGGACCCTTGCGGCGAAAACGGGGAGTTTCACAGTTTTGTGAACGGCGGGCCGATGTTCGATCGAACCATTCCGGTTACGGCCGGGGAGATCGTTGAACGCGAAGGATTCGTGTTTGCCGACTTTCTTCCGCAAGCTTCGGCCGCAAGCAAAGCGTAGAATCGATTTTCGCTTCGTGCGCGATTTCGTTCACAATCTCCCGCGAGTTATTTCGCAAAAGGAAGTATTGCGGATGCGGATTTGTTCTTTGCTGCCTTCGGCTACGGAAATTCTCTACGCCCTGGGACTGGGCGATTCCGTGGTTGGAGTAACTCACGAATGCGATTTTCCGCCTGAAGCCTCGAAGAAGCCTGCGTTGATTCGGCCACGCGTGGACCCGCATGCCGCTGCGGGCGAAATCGATCGCCAAGTAAGCGAACTTGTTGCGCGCGGCGAAAGTATTTATGCTGTAGACTCGGAATTATTACAGTCGCTGGAGCCGGATTTAATTGTGACGCAGGACCTTTGCCACGTTTGTGCGGCCTCGCCGGACGATTTGGCTACGGCTCTGACGCGGTTGCCGAAAAAGCCGCACGTTCTGACGCTGACACCTCATTCTTTGCGCGATGTTTGGGACGATATTCGCAAAGCTGGTGACGTAACGCAGCGCCGGCGGGAAGCGCAAGCATTAGCCATTACGCTGGTACAGAAAGTCGCCGCAATAGAAGCCAAGGCCGCTCACGCCAAGACGCGGCCGCGAGTTTTATGCCTTGAATGGCTGGCTCCTTTTTATGTGGGCGGGCATTGGGTTCCGGAAATGGTGGCGAAGGCCGGCGGGGAAGATGTTTTGGGGTGCGCGGGCGAGCCTTCGTTTCGAGTGAGCGGGGACCAGATCACGGCAAGTGCCGCGGAAATTATTGTGGTGATGCCGTGCGGGTATAACGTTGAACGTACGGTCTCGGAATATGGCAGTGCGAATTTTCCTGATGGATATAAGAATCTGCCGGCGGTCCGGGAGGGGCGAGTATTCGCGGTGGATGCGGGCAGCCATTTTTCTCGTCCGGGGCCGCGGCTTGCTGAGGGAGTCGCGCTCTTGGCGCATTTATTCCACCCCGATTTGTTTCCGACTGCGCCTCCGCGTGCCTCCGCTGAAAAACTATAAGTTCCGCAAAGAAGCTACTCCACAGTGTTTTCCGGTTTACCACTCCACAGGCGATAGAAAAACAAACCGGACAGAATCATCGCCAACCCGATCGAAGAACGGACCGGGCGCTGAATCCATATGTTGATGGTCAACGCCAGCGCTCCTGCGATGAACAAGCCGGGCACAACCGGATATCCCCAGGTGCGGTAGGGGCGTTTCATGTCCGGCGCGATTTTTCTGAGCCGGAACATTGCGACTACCGAGAGCGCATAAAAAATCCACGCCGCGAAAACGAAGAGGGAAGTTAGTTCTTCGAAAGTTCCGGTGAGCGCCATCAGCGCTGCCAAGGCTCCTTGAAAAATCAGCGCGCCTCCGGGAGTGCGAAAACGCGGGTGCACGGTGCCGGTAACGCGGAAGAACAAACCGTCGCGAGCCATGGCGTAGGGAACTCGCGCGCCGCTCATGATGGATGAGTTGAGCGTGCCGAGCGCGGCGACAATCATGGCGAGTGTGATCCAGAATGCCGCGCCATGCCCGGCGAAGCTTTCCACCACGTCGGAAGCGACATGCGAGGAACTCGCCACCGCGCCGAAAGGAAGCGCGTAAAAACAGACCGCGTTGAACAAGAGATAAATTCCCGCCACTAAAATCGTGCCGCCCGCGAGTGCGCGCGGAAAATTCCGCTCCGGATTTTGTATTTCGGAACCGACGCGATTGAGATCTTCCCATCCGTCATAGGCCCACAGCGCTGCGGCGATGGCGGCAAGAAAGGCCGTCACTATACCGCTGCTCTTTTGCACCGGCCAGAATGGATGGAAGTGCGAGACGCTGCCGTGTCCGAGCAGGAAACCAGCGGCGACGATGGCGAGGACTGCGCCAACTTTCAGGAGTGTAAGCGCGATTTGCACGCGCCCACCGAGACGCACGCCGAGATAATTGATGAAAGTGAAGAGAAGGATCGCGCCGGCGGCCATGGGCTGCGACCAGGTGAACACGAAATCGTAAGGCGCGTTTCCGAATGGCGATTTGAGATGCCAGGTGAAAAGAGGAACCGCAAGCGCGGGAATCAGAAAACTTGAAAAGCGCGCTAGTCCGGCAGCGATGGACGCGGCAGAGCTCGATTCGCCAACGGTGGAATGCATCCAGCCGAAAAGAAAACCCCAGATGGGCCCGAGACCTCTGCGCAAGTAGGCGTACTGTCCGCCGGCTTCGGGCATCGCCGCACCAAGCTCGGCGAATGACAGCGCACCAAAAAGCGAAAGTAACCCGCCCGCGATCCAGGCGGCGTAAACCAAACTGACGGAGCCGCCCGCCGCGGCCATTTCGCTGGGCTTTAGAAATATTCCGGTGCCGACCATGGTGCCGACAACGATGGCAGAGGCGGCCCAGGGACCCAGGCCGCGTATCAATTCGAATCTTTCTGTAGCGCGTGGCCGGGTGGCGATAATTTCTCCGATATTTCAGAAAATAAATATCTACCAGGAGTGCGGCGTGACAACTTCTGCGCTCTTGCCGCCCGCAAATATACTGGCCAACGAGCCGACGGCAAACGTGATTACTGTGCCGACGAGAACGTACCAAGTCCAAGCTAGCGGCGTTAGGAACTTAATCGCGACCACCGCCGCGAGACCGGCTATAAATCCGACCAGAGCGCCAATTTCGTTGGCGCGGCGATTCCAGGTGCCGAGCAAAAAAACTCCCAATGTTGCGCCGTAGGTGATGGACGTAATCGTCAGACCGGCCACTAGCACGGGCCCCCAGTGAACCAGGCCAAGCACGCCCAGCACGACGCCCCAAACCAACGTGAGCTTGCGCGAGCGAACGAGAGATTGCGTTCCACTTTCAGCGTACCGCGCCCCGAGGTCTATGATGCTGGATGATGCCAACGAGTTCAACGAGCCGCTGGCATTCGACATCGCAACAGCAAAGATGGAAGCTAGGACGATGCCCGCAAGTCCCACGGGCATGCTGTGAACGATGAATTGCGGATAAATTTTGTCCGGATCGCCGCCCGGTATCGTAAGCGCGAAATGCTGCGCGTACACGAAGAGCATTACGCCCAACACGAGAAACATCGCGAACTGCGCGAAGATAATTGCGCCGCTTGCGAGTAACGCGGTCTTGCTGTCGCGTTCGTTGCGCGAGGCGAGAAGCCTTTGCACCATGGTCTGATCGGTGCCGTGACTCGCCATGGTTAGAAATGTTCCGCCGAGAAGGCCGGACCAGAAGGTATAACTTTCCGTCAGGCTGAAGGCGAAATCAAAAACGGTTAGCTTTCCGCCTGCTGCCGCAGCTGCCTGAGTCACCGTGGGCCAGCCTCCGGGGATTTTGTGGAGCAGGAGAAGAAACGCGGCGACGGAACCAGTTATGTAGAGTGCGAACTGCAGCACGTCGGTCCATATCACGGCGCGCATGCCGCCTTCGAACGTGTAAAAAATCGTGAGAGTGGCAATGATTACTATGGATATCGTTTCGCCGGTCCCGAATGCTACGCTCACAACTTTCCCGATGGCGGAAATGCGTACACCTTCAGCCAACGCCCGCGTGCCCAGAAAAATCACGGCTGCCGCGGACTTCATGCGCGCGCCAAAGCGCTTTTCCAAAAGCTGGTAAGCGGTGTAGAATTCGCCCTGAAAATATTGGGGGACCAGTACCAGACACAGAATTACACGGGCTACCAGATAACCAATCACAAGTTGGAGAAATCCCAGGTTTCCGGCATATGCGATTCCAGGCGTGCCGATAATTGTTAGCGTCGAAGTTTCTGTTGCGACAATCGAGCAAGCGATGGCCCACCAAGGAGCGGTGCGGCCGCCCAGAAAATAATCGCGCAGATTTTGTTGGCCTCGGCGAAAGTGGGCGCCGAAGAGCGTGACGCCAACGAGGTACATAATTACGATGGCGAGATCGATTAAGCTGATGTGCATCGTGCCGCGCAAGCTGTGACGCGCGATGCTAACTGCGGGCTTCGAACAGTGTCAAGCTAGGTGAAAGAAATGTCAGAAACTATTCCACCACGAGCTGCGGCCTATTATCTGGGTCTTGATGGCGGAGGCACGAAGACAGATTGTTTTCTTGTCGATGCCGACAACAAAATAATGGCGCACGCGACCGCAGGGCCTTCGAACCCGCTTCGCGCAGGCTATGCGAAAGCGTGGTTTGCGCTAAGCGATGCTGCGGACTTGGTGCTCGAGCGCTGCCGCTTGAAATCGAGCGACATTCGCGGAATTTGCGCCGGCATCGGTGGAGCGGGGCGCGACTCAGTGGCCAAACGCATCGCGAATTTTCTGGAGCACAGCTTCCCGCAAGCGTCTGTAGTAGTCACGACCGATCTTGAGATTACGTTGCAAGCGGCGGTGGGCGATGGCGAAGGGGTGGTCCTAGTTGTGGGCACTGGTTCGGCAGCCTACGGACGCGATGCGGAGGGACGCGTTGCGCGCGCGGGAGGACGCGGGCCGTGGTTCAGCGATGAAGGAAGCGGGTTCGACATTGGCCGACGCGCGATGGCTGCGGTGGTTCGAGCGGAAGAGCAGCGCGGGCCGGCCACAGCGTTATCGCAGAGAATTCTGGATTGGTTGGGGTGCAAGGATTGGAGCCGCGTTCTCGACTGGGTGGTGAAAAATCCTGATGATGTTTTTCCGCGAGTGTTTCCGCTGGTGGCGGACTTAGGGGATCACGGAGATGCGGTTTCGTGCGAAATACTTTCGGGAGCGGCGGAGTCGGTGTCCGAATTAGTCGCCAGCGTGCTGCAGGAGCTTGAGCTGCAAGATCGTGATGTGCCGGTGGCGGTAACGGGCGGCACCGTGGGACGCAGCAGATTTTTCGACGCGGCAATAGAATCCTGTTTAGCAACATTTGCGCCCCGCGCTTCGTTAGTGTCGCTTCATGTAAAACCAGCAGAGGCCGCGGCTCGCATGGCACTTCGCTTGGGGCAACGAAAGGCACATGCGGGGTGATGAAAACTCCGCTCGCATTCAGCGTGCGCGATCTGCCTCTGCCGATGAGTTAGACGCCTTGATTCACGAAGGCGACGCGGAAGTTTTGCTCCCGCTGCTTGAAAATCCCAACATGCAGGAGCCGCAGGTGAGCCGCCTGCTCGAACGGCTCGATCTTTCCGCTGAGGTGCTGGAGCGCATAGCGAAGGAAGGAAAGTGGAGTTCGAGCGAAAGCGTCCGCATTCGGCTTGCACGGCATCCGCACACGCCGCGCCGCGTGGCGCTCTCTATGCTTAGGCAACTTTTTTTGTTCGACCTGGTGCGAGTGAGTCTGCTGCCTTCTGCTCCGGCGGATATTCGGCGCGCGGCCGAAGAATTGATCGTCACGCGCGTTCCGCACCTTCCCATTGGCGAGAAACTGACGCTTGCTAGGCGCGGCCCTGCGCGAGTTGTGGGAGTTGTGTTGGCGGAAGGGCATCCGCAGGCTGTGAAACTAGCGCTAGCCAATTCTTTTTTAACCGAGAGCCAAGTGCTGAAGATCCTTGCCAAAGCGGAACTTCCGGTTCGCGTCGTTGTTGCGATCGCGCAACATCCGAAGTGGTCGGTCCAGTACAATGTTCGTGTGGCGTTGGTCCGGCATCCTCACACGCCGGTTCCGGCGCTGCTTGAATTTTTGTCGGATTTGACGCTCCGCGATTTGAAGGACATTGCGCGGCTAGAGCAACTGACGGCACACTCGAGAAAATACGTGCAGCAGGAATTGGCGCGGCGCGCTGGTGATGTGAAATAAGTTGTTAACTTCGCACGGACATATACGAGCGAGGAAAATGGCAGAGCCTAAAAATCGAACGCGTCTGGTGATGATTATTGCGGGGATTGCTTTTATTATCCTGCTGGTTTATTTGTCGCGGCAGCAAAATCAGAATCAGTACGAAGTGTGCGTCACTTTTAAAGGCGCATCGCACTGTTCTACAGCTGCGGCAGCGAATCCCACGGAAGCCATACGCAGCGCGCAGGGAATCGATTGCGCGATGCTCACAAACGGCCGCGATGAAAATATGGTTTGCCTTGACACGCCGCCGACCAGTACCCGCCAGATAAAATAAAAAGCTACGGTTGCGTCTTTCCGGTGTCTAACACTTGGGGTGGGTGTGCGCTGAATTGACATGCAGCTTTGCGCTGCTTAGCATCGGAAAGGAGCAAAAACCACTCATTGATGACTCGTTGTCTGAATTGTGGGGCCGAACGCGACGTGGACCAATGCGAGGCATGCGGGCTGACTTCGACGGCCGCGGAAATGTCGCTGCGGCAAAAGTTATTGAACCGCACGGCAATTTTTCTTGTTGGCGCAATTGCGTTCGTCGCGGCCAGCGAGCGTTATCCTGCGCTCGAACTCGACGGAATTCTCATTTTCATCGGCATTCTTTTTTTTCTGACGCTCGGCTTGGCGATGTGGGTGGAGCGTCGCGCGTTGCGCCACGGTGAAGTGGAAGCGATGAAACGCATCTATTATGGCTTGATTCCACTGCCGTGGCTGCTTGCCATTCTGCTATTGGCAAACGGGTCCCTCGATCGTTATCCGACTCACATAGAGCAGGCGCGAGTGATTGGAAAATTTTCCATGTCGGGACCGATGGCTAATCGCAGGCTCATCGTCACGTCGTGGCGCGAGGGACGGCGGTTTGAACGCATTCCGGTGGACCGCGGCGACTTCGATCGCGTGAGCCGTGGAGATGTTGTGGACGTGCAAGTGCGCGAAGGATTGGTCGGCATTCCCTGGGTTGCGGGAGTATCGTTGAAATAGTTCTCGACTAGCCGCGGGATTACTGCGAAGTAATAGCCTCCAAGAAATCTCCTCGACAGCGCCGCGTTTCGTTGGGAAACTCGCGTCGTGAACGTGCCTGAGTCGGTAGTCGACCATTTTCCTTTCCTTGAAGCGCTTGAAGAAGTTTGGGAGCCAATTCCGCGAGCCGCTTTGGTTACGTGGGTGGCATTTTATTTATTGTTTATGTATCAGGCCGCCCGGGGACAAGGGTTTTTGCTGCTGATCGATGGCGTGTTTATTCCCATTCACGAGGGCGGGCACTTGCTTTTCCGGATGTTTGGCGAATTTATCATGGTCGTGGGCGGGACCGCGTTGCAACTGCTGGCCCCGTTCTGGCTGGCGCTCTATTTTTTCTTTCGACGTCAACCGCAAGGCGTGGCCTTTTGTTTGTTTTTCATGTTCGAGCAATTTCTTCCAATCGCCACGTACATGGCGGATGCGCGCGCGCAAGAGTTGCCGTTGCTCACGGTGGGAGACGCGGAGTACGTGATTCACGACTGGGCTTATCTTTTTGGCAAGCTTGGCTTACTGGAACACGACACGCAGATCGCGAGCGCGGTGAGGGCGATGGGATGGCTGGGAATGATCGGCGTGTTGATCTGGCTGGTGTGGCGGGGAGTAAATGACGTCCCGCAAACCAAAACCCATTCGGCAGGAATGTAAACTTTGAGCCCGCTAAACGAATCCCGCTAATAAAATGCGCGCAGATCCGGCGGATGCGGGAGTTCTACTTCAAGCAAGCGGCCGTAATCGCCCAAAGTGAGCTTAATTAATTCCGCCGGGCCGACGTCGCGCACACTCCAATCTGAAGTGGCGATTAAGCGTCGGGGCACTGCGAAATTATCGCTTTCGATCTCGCTGCCTTTTTTCTGAATATCGGCGGCGGGCACGCTGTAGGCTAGCTTGGATTTGATGTCGAGCTCTATGTAGCGGCGCCCCAGCAGCAAGAGCACGAAGTGCGAGTCCTTCTTTTTTTCCGGCTGATAAACGTTAAAAGCCAGCGGAGTTTTGTCGTCGAGCTTCACTTGAGCCAAGTTGACTGCCTTCCAGTGGAAGCGCTCGGTCTGAGGAGTGGCGGTGCCGGCGCCGGCGAGTAGTACGAACACGAGCACTAACTTGAATGTGATGGTCGAAGAATACCGGGAAAACGTCATGTCGGCGATTTTTAAAAGCTAATAGATGCTGGATTCGCGCTTGCGGCCGGTATAGTCCACGTAGACGATTTTAGTGTCGGTGTAGAAATCGATTGCGGCGTGTCCCACTTCGCGGGGACCAACGCTGGAATCTTTCGCACCACCAAAGGGAACGTGCGCTTCGCCGCCAACCGTGGGCGAGTTCACATGGGTCATACCGGTTTCAATTTTGTCCACAAATTCGAAAATCTTATTCGAATCGGTGGAGTAGATCGAGCTGGAAAGGCCGTATCGCACGGAATTTGCAGCCTCCAAGGCTTCGTCGAAGTTCTTCACGCGGATCACGCTTAGCACCGGGCCGAAGATTTCTTCCTGCGCGATGGAACTGTCGGAGCGCACGTGGTCGAAGACGGTGGGCGAAACGAACCAGCCCTGGTCATATTTCGGGCCGGTCAGGCGTTCGCCGCCGCAGAGCAGTTTTCCTTCTTTCTTGCCGATTTCGATGTATTTCAGGACCGTATTCATCTGATTTTCGTCCACCGAGGGGCCCATATCGACGCCGGCTTCGAGGCCGTCGCCGACAACATATTTCTTCGCGCGCTCGACGAGAGACGAGACGAACTGGTCCGCAACTTTTTCTTCGATCACCACGCGGCTGGTTGCCGTGCAGCGCTGGCCGGTGGACGCGAATGCGCCCGCTAGTGTGGATTCCATGGCGAGCTGCAAATCGGCGTCAGCAAGAACAACCACGGGATTCTTACCGCCCATCTCACATTGAATTTTTTTCAGGCGTTGCGCGCCGGAAGCGTAAAGCGCGCAGCCCACTTCATTCGAGCCGGTGAACGAAAGGCCATGGACGAGAGGGTTTTGCACCAATTCATCGCCGGCATCGCGGCCTGAGCCCATCACGAGGTTCAAGACGCCCGGAGGCAGACCAGCTTGTTCGAAAATTTCCGCAATCCTCATCGCTGTGAGCGGCGTCAGCGTCGCAGGCTTGAAAACAACAGTGTTGCCGCACACAAGCGCAGGAGCAATTTTCCACACGGGAATGGCCACAGGGAAATTCCATGGCGTAATTGCGCCCACTACTCCCAGGGGCTGGCGGATGGTGTAAGAGAAATTCTTGGGAAGCTCGCTGGTGAGAGTTTCACCGTTCAGACGCCGTGCTTCTCCGGCCATAAATTCCGTAATGTTAATGGCGCGCTGCACTTCGCCCAGAGAATCCTTCAGCGCTTTGCCTTCTTCGCGAGTTAGGAGCCGCGCCAGCTCTTCTTTTTGTTCCTGCATCAGGCGCGTGGCATTGAACAGAATTTTTCCGCGGTTTGGGGCGGGCATTTCGCGCCAGGCAGGAAAGGCAGCTTTGGCGGCGGCGATCGCTTCTTTCATTTCTTCGCGTGTGGAGAGAGGGATGCGCGCGACGACTTCGTCCGTGTTCGCCGGGTTGCGACGTTCGACAATCTTCGTCGAACGCGATTCCACCCACTTGCCATTGACGTAGTTCCTACAAAGCGTTGCTGCGCTAGTCGCCGTCGCCATTAAACGCTCCAAGAGTTTAGCAGTGCCATCGTCGCCATTAAGATTTTTTCAAGCGAATGGTGAACGTCTTAGCTCGGGAAAGTGTGGAGTTGTGTTTGCCCTTTATTAAGAGGTCCTTTCGACACTCTCCATTTTTCTTGTAACGAATGATGCCCACGCCTGGCACCTGCTTTCGTATCGACTCAAGGAAGTCTATGCGTTTTAACGCTTCCTCGCGAAGTGCCACGAAGTACTCGACATGGATTTTCTTGCCTCCCGAAGTCGCTTCCATCCAGGTGTTGAAGCTCATTTTCCCGAGCTTCTTGCTTGCACGATTCACGAAATCGTAGCCGCTTCTTGACAGAGTGCCCGTATACGAAATTAGCTGGCCGAATGTTTTACCTATGCTCGTCTCGCGCTCCGTTAACTTGCATTCTACCACTTTGAAGACGCGCCGTTTTTTGTCATAGGTGACGACATCGAACCGATTTCCGCCTAGAGAAATCTCTTGCGCCGCAAGTCCTTTCTCGCTTTTTAGCCATCGAGCAACAGCCTTAGCCATCTTTTTTTCGGTGAGCATTAGATTGCCCGCTAGATGCGGACCTCGCTGAAAGATTTGTCGAGGAGGCGGATGCCCTCGTCCACATCGGCTTTAGAAATATTCATGGGCGGAGCCATGCGGATGGTGTTGCTGTAGAGCCCGCCTTTGCCAACGAGAAGGCCGTTGGCGCGAGTGCGCTCCATGATTTGATTCGCTTCCTGCGCTGCAGGTTCTTTGGTTTGACGATCTTTTACGAGTTCGAGGGCTTGCATCATGCCCATGCCGCGCACGTCGCCGATCAGCGGATACTTCTGTTGTAACTCTTCGAGTTTTTTCCGGAGGTAGCCGCCGACCACGTGAGTGTTCTCTAAAAGGTTTTCTTCTTCGATCACTTCGATCACGGCGCGCGCGGCGACGGATGTGACGGGGTTCCCGCCGAACGTTGCGATGTTCAGGCCTTGAAATTTCCCGGCCAGCTCGGAAGTGGTAATCGTGACTCCAGCAGGGACGCCGTTGGCCATGCTTTTCGCGGACGTGATGATGTCGGGTGTGACTTCCCACTGCTCGATGCCCCACCATTTTTTGCCGGTGCGGCCCCATCCGGTCTGTACTTCGTCGGAGATAAAAAGGCCACCATAGTTTTTTACGATGCGATGCACGATTTTGAAATATTCCGGCGGAGGAGTGATGAATCCGCCCACGCCCTGAATAGGCTCGGCGATAAATGCAGCAATCGAGCCGCTGGTAGTAGTTTGAATTACGCCTTCCACATCGTTCGCGCACGCGACGCCGCATTCGGGATATTTCAAATGCAGCGGGCAGCGATAGCAATAGGGATTCACTGCGTGCGAAACGCCCACGCTGATGACTCCCGCTTTGCGCCAAGCAGCCTGCGCAGTGACGGATTTCGCCAGCGCGGAGCCGCCCGAATAGGCGTGGCGCAACGCCACAATGTCGTAGCTCGGACTGGCGCTGCGTGCGAGGAGAATGGCAGCTTCGTTCGCTTCCGTGCCAGAGCTGGTGAAAAAGCTTTTCTGTAACTTGCCCGGTGTGATCTCCGCCAGTTTCTCCGCGAGCGCGACGATCGCTTCATTTGGAAACAGCGTCGACGTGTGCTGAAGCTTGTTCACCTGTGCATTAATTTTGGAGGTGACTTTAGGATTGCAATGGCCCACACCGATAGTAACGATGCCGCCGAAGAAATCGAGGTACTTGTTGCCTTCCACGTCCCACAGATATTGCATTGAACCGTGATCGGCGACGAGGGGGTGCTCGTAATAATTTGCCACCGAAGGCCATATGAATTCTTTGTGTTTGCGGATGGCTTCTTCACTGCGCGTAGTGGTGAGTTTCGGCGTGGTAGTCATTACAATCCTTTCTGCTGGGCCCGAACTAATTTTTGATTGGCAAGCAGTTTACTCCGCGACAAGCACTGCGGCAAGCAAGCGCGATGCGCGTCTCGCGGAGTTGGATGAGCGGAAACTGCACCGGGCTGGAACGCTGCATCCCCCAAGAGTGCAGCATGCGAGTTCCCGGAGGATGAAATTTCACAAGTTGAAATATGCGCTCCTTTTTGACGGTACTGACCGTATAATCCCGCCGACACGATGGATCGCATATTGAACAGCTTGTATCGCGGGTTTACGCGCATATTCCCCGATTGCATGACGCTGAGCCAGGCGATTGCGTTCAATATGTTCCTGGCATTTTTCCCCATGCTGCTTTTGGTGCTGGGAATCTTGAGCAGCAAAGATTCCTTTCATGGCGCGGTGAGAGAGCTGCCTGATCGTCTGCGCATGATTCTGCCGCCGGGGAGTGAAGACGTAGTAGTGCAATATTTCACGCGCAAAGGACAACATCCCTGGAAATGGTTTTTGCTGGGGCTCGGCGGAACATTGCTGGCCGGGTCGCAGGTGATGGCGGGGCTGATCGAGGGGTTCCGCGTAATTGAAGCTGATGAATTCCGGCAAGGCTATTGGCGGATTCAAGGGCGCGCACTACTTCTGTTACTTTTGACGATAGTTCCAGCGCTCGTTGTGATCATTTTGACGGTCTTCGGCAAGCAGGCTCGGGCCTGGTTGATTCACCAATTTGGATTAGCAGTGCTGATTCGCGCGCTCGCATTCATTTTTCAGGTAGGCCTGGTATTCGGACTCTCGATGATCGTGCTGGTGCTGCTCTATAGGATAGGGCGCCCGGGCCATGAAGGATTTAGGGATGTGATGCCGGGAGCCGCGATTGCGACGGTGTTGTGGTGGGTTGTTGACATTGTATTTGGCCTGTACGTCCGGAAGATGCCTTACAACGTGGTTTACGGCGGACTCGCGGCCGCGATCGGTCTGCTGTTATGGATGTACATGACGGCGATTGTTGTGCTGTGGGGCGCGGGATATAATGCAGAGTGGCGGGAGTCGGCGAGCGCCGAGCACTTCCCGGGAGGGTCATTCTTAACCAGACCTATTCCGTGAGGGTGATGCGATGACCGAAATTCGCGTTGAATGCTATGCAGGTCACCGGGCTGACGAGCGGCCCACGCGTTTTGTGCTGGGCGGACAGCCCTTCGAGGTGAGCGAATTGGACGGGCGCTGGTATTCGCCGGAAGCGAGTTATTTCCGGGTTCGCGCCGAAGACGGAAATTATTACGTTTTGCGCCACGACGAAGTGCAAGACCTTTGGACGTTGGATGGGTTTCGCGCAGCGCGCGCTCGCCGCTGAACTGGATTCGAGCCTCGGCTCTGCTGTCATACTTTCAAGTACTGCCTTTTGATTCCTCGCAGAAGTTTGTTTTCCTTTGTTCCTCGCGATGTTGACTATTAAGTTGACGCAAAATGGGGGTCGCAACTTTTGCTCCCGATGAGGGTTAAAATAAGTGGAACAAGCGGTTCCTTCGTCGTGCGCGATCTGAGGGTCTCGAAGCGTGCGGACCTGTACATGAAAAGAAAGACATTTCAAATGAGGAAGCGGCTCGGTACAGGCGGCGCGGGATTCCTGGCGTGTCCGCTCAGCCTCGCGCTCGCAGTAGGCTCGATTCTTTCTTTTGGCGTTCTTTATGCGAATGCCGGCAATGAAATGACTGACGCTGCGAGCAATTCCAGCGAGCAGCCCGTTACGTCAGCAGGGGATTCCAAATCAATCATTCTGGATAAAAAGTTCAAGGGCAAACTTCCGATTACTGAACTGACCGCGGACGAGGCCATCATGCACGCCATGAATCGCCTCGGGTACGGGCCGCGGCCTGGAGATGTGAAACGCATTCGCAAAATGGGTCTGGAGAAATGGGTGGATCAACAGCTATATCCGGAGTCGATTGACGATTCAGCACTGGACCAGCGGCTGCAGAAATATCCCACATTAAATTTGCCGCCGAAAAAACTGATTCAGGATTACCCACAGGCAGGTCAGGTAATCAAGCAGGAAGGCATCAGCAAAGAACAGTACGAAGAGCGGATGAAAGAAAAGCGGCGCGAGGCTGAGTCGCAGGTGATCGCTACCGGAAATGAAAATCTGGACAAGGCGCAGCAGCAGCTCGCCAAGCTGCAAGGGCCCGGCCGAATTGTCGCCGAACTTTCAATGGCGAAGGTAGACCGCGCCATTTACAGCAACCGCCAGCTGCAAGCGGTGATGGAAGATTTTTGGTTCAACCACTTCAACGTGTTCGCGCAGAAAGCGGAAGACAAATGGCTGCTGCCCTCTTACGTGCACGACACTATCGGCCCGCACACCCTGGGAAAATTTGAGGACTTGCTGTTGGCGACGGCAAAAAGTCCGGCGATGCTGATTTATTTAGATAATTTTGATAGCGCCGATCCGGCCGCAGTCCGCCGGATGGAAGCAGAAAAAGGGATGCGGCACGCTCGTTATGGTGGAGCGTTTGCAGGCGGTGAAGCGCCTACGCCTGGAACATTTCCCGGGCCCGTGGCGTCCACGTCCGCGCCTGGCGTCGGCGGAGCGGGCGTCGCGAAAAAGCAGGAGCGTGGGCTGAACGAAAATTATGGCCGCGAAGTCATGGAGTTGCACACCGTGGGCGTGGATGGCGGCTACACGCAGCAAGATGTGATTCAAATGGCCGAGTGCCTGACGGGCTGGACCGTTCGCACGCCGCGCAAGGATCCGGAGTTTTTCTTCGACGACCGCATTCACGCGCAAGGCAAGAAAGTGGTGATGGGGCGCGCGTTCAGCTATGGCGGAGAAAAGGATGGCGAAGAAGCGCTGAAGATGCTGGCGAATCATCCGAATACCGCGAAATTTATTTCCATGGAGTTGGCGAGACATTTTGTTTCTGATAATCCATCGCCGGCCTTGGTTCAGCGCATGGCCGAGGAATTTTCCGCCACGCAGGGAAATATTCGCGGCGTGCTGCGGACCATGATCTACTCGCCGGAGTTCTGGTCAAAGGAAACCTATCGCGCGAAAGTAAAGACGCCGTACGAACTGGTAGCCAGCACAGCAAGGGCGTTGGACGCGGAAGTCACTGTCACTCTGCCGACTGCGCAGTGGGTGGCTAGGATGGGAGAGCCGCTGTTCCTTTGCCAGACGCCCAATGGATATTCGGATAAGGCGGAAACCTGGGTGAATACCGGGGCGCTTTTGAACCGTCTGAATTTTGCCTTATCGTTCGCGACTGACAAAGTGGCGGGCGCAACAGTGGATCTAAAATCGGTGCTTGGGGCAGACGCTGCTAAAGATCCTAACGCCACGCTGGCGCAGGCGATTGACGATTTCCTGGGCAATCAAATCGGCGAGCAAACGCGCACGACGCTGACGGCGCGGTTGAATGATCCTCAGATTTTGCAGGCGAGTTTGGATGATCCAGTAAAGCAGGTGAATGAAGGGCTGATTGCCGGACTGGTGCTCGGCGCGCCTGAATTTCAGCGGCGGTAGCGAAAAGGAAGACCGCTCAGTAGGGGCGCGGCATGCTGCGCCCGCCATCGATGCTCGGCAACGCTAGGTACCACCAGAGGGGAGTCTTCGCGATTGTTTTGTGAGCAGGGAGAATTGCAATGAATATTTCCAGACGATATTTTCTGAAGAGCGGCGGAGTAGCGGTGATCGGGCTGGCCTCGTTGCCGTCATTTTTGCAGCGCGCAGTGGCAGCCACGGCTGGGCCGAACAAAAAGAAAATGGTGGTGCTGTTTCAGCGCGGCGCGATGGACGGGCTGAACGTTGTGGTGCCGTTCGGCGAACCGAATTATTACCACATGCGTCCCACGATTGCGATTCCGCAGCCGCGGCAGGGCGGATTAGATGCGGCGTTGGATCTCGACGGATTTTTTGGTTTGCATCCCAGCCTGCAGTCGCTGATGCCGCTGTTCAGGAGCAATCAACTGGCAATTGTGCAAGCGGTAGGGTCGCCGGACCCCTCGCGTTCGCATTTTGACGCGCAGGATTTTATGGAATCCGGCACGCCGGGTCTCAAGGCGACACCGGACGGTTGGCTCAATCGCACGATGCAAACGTTGCCGGAAGAGCATTCCACACCGTTTCGCGCGATCGCTTTCGGGCCGTATCTGCCGCGGACGCTACAAGGCACTGCGCCGGCGGTAGCCATTCCGGACTTGAAGCAATTTAAGATGTACGGGCCGCAGCAAACGGTGGAAGGCGGTTTTGAAGCGATGTACGCGCAAACGGTGGACCACGCGATGCGCGGAGTGGGCAACGAGACCTTCGAAGCTGTCGACCAGTTGAAAAAAATTAATCCCGACACGTATCAGCCCGAAAATGGAGCGCAATATCCCAAGGGTCGTTTTGGTCAGAGTCTTCAGGAAATTGCTGAGCTATTTAAGGCCGAGGTAGGATTGGAGGTCGCATTTCTCGATAGCGGCGGCTGGGACCACCATGTGAACGAAGGCGGCGTGCAAGGCCAACTTTCAAATCTGCTGAAGGATTTGGGACAGGGAGTTGCGGCATTTCATCAGGACATGGGCGATCGCATGGGCGACGTGGTGTTCGTGAGCATGTCGGAATTTGGCCGCACGGCGCACGAAAACGGCAATCGCGGCACCGACCACGGCCACGCGAACTGCATGTTCGTAATGGGTGGAGGAATCAAAGGCGGAAAAGTTTACACGAGGTGGCCGGGACTGAGCGAAGGTCAACTGAATCAAGGCCGCGATCTGGCGGTGACCACCGATTATCGCAGCGTGCTCGGAGAAATTATTTCGAAGCACATGGGCGACCGCGACCTGAAGGCAGTTTTTCCAGGCTTTGCCAATGAACCGAAGCAATTTCTTGGTTTAGTGAAGACTTAAGCTCTAAGCGAACTACTTTTGTGATGGTTTGTCGGAAGTGTCTTCGCTGTTAAAAATCTTCTTAATTCGCTCGTAGTTTTTGTCAACGAACGCAACATTTTCCGGTAACACTGAGTCCGGGTATTCCTTAATGGTTCCCGCCTTTTTCATCTGCACGGCTGCCGCCGAATTGATCAACGTGTAAGTCATTACCACGAAATCGCGAGGAGAAAGGCCGGCGTCTTTTATGGCCTTTGCTATCGGCGGATATTTTTCGATGGTTACCACGCTGCCCGCAATGGTGTTGCTGGGATTGCGGGAGTCGTCGTCATCCATCTGCTTTTTGACGGTGGGATTATCTTTTTGTACTTTGTGCACCGCTTTTACGGCGGCGTCATACTTGTCCAACTCGTCTGTGGTCAGGGCGAAATTCTTGACTTCTTTTTTCTCGGCTTCCGCCGAGCCTCTATCGTCCTGAGTCTGCGCGGCGGCCACGCCAACGCCCAGGAGGACGCATAGCGCCAGGCGTAGTGCAATTTTCGCGTGGGCCATCGTCGATCTCCTGAGCTGGGCCTTACTCCCCCGACTTAATGCGCATTCCGTAGAACGAACGGTAAACGAAAAAGAAAGAAACTAGAAAGAACGCGGCTGCCAGAACGTGAGTCAACATGCCGCCGGTTTCCAGTGTCAACTTTACCGCCAATTCCACCGCAAGCAAACCGAAGAGCGTGGTGAATTTGATTACTGGATTCAAGGCCACGGAAGAGGTGTCCTTGAACGGGTCGCCGACCGTATCGCCCACAACCGTTGCGTCATGCAGCGGCGTGCCTTTTTGCTTCAACTCGACTTCGACAATCTTTTTGGCGTTGTCCCACGCGGCTCCAGCGTCGGCCATGAAGATAGCCTGGTAAAGACCGAAGATGGCGATGGAAATCAGGTAGCCGATGAAAAAGAAAGGTTCGACGAACGCGAAGGCCAGCGTGGCGAAGAACACGGCGATGAAAATATTCAGCATGCCTTTCTGCGCATACTTCGTGCAAATTTCTACGACTTTTTTGCTGTCGGCAACCGAAGCTTTTTCCGCGCTGGCGAGATTGATGTTGGCTTTGATGAACTCGACCGCGCGATACGCGCCGGTAGTTACCGCCTGGGTGGACGCGCCGGTAAACCAATAAATCATTGCGCCGCCTGTAACGAGCCCCAGGAAGAAGGGCGCGTGCAGGAGCGAAAGCTTGTCCACGTTTTCAGTGATGCCGTTCGTTAACGCCATGATGATCGAGAAAATCATGGTGGTCGCGCCGACCACGGCCGTACCGATCAGCACGGGCTTAGCAGTCGCTTTGAAAGTGTTGCCGGCGCCGTCGTTCGCTTCGAGCAGGTCCTTGGCGCGCTCGAAGTTCACGTCCATGTTGTAGTCTTTTTTCAACTCTTGCTTGATGTTCGGAATGATTTCAATCTGCGAGAGTTCGTAAACCGATTGCGCGTTGTCGGTAACTGGGCCGTAGGAATCAACCGCGATTGTCACCGGACCCATTCCAAGGAAGCCAAAAGCCACCAAGCCGAAAGCGAAGACCGGGGCCGCGATCATTTGCGCGCCCAGCCCTTGCAAGCTGACCAGGTAGCCCACGGACATCAAACCGACCATGGCAAGTCCCAGGTAGTAGCCTGAAAAATTCCCCGCCACGAAGCCGGACAAAATACCCAAAGACGCGCCGCCTTCTTGCGCAGACGCCACCACTTCGCGAACGTGCCGCGATTCCGTAGAGGTGAAAACCTTTACCAACTCCGGAATTACGGCTCCTGCGAGCGTTCCGCAAGAGATGATGGTGGCCAGCTTCCACCATTGCGTGGGATCGCCGCCAAGTTCGGGAATAATTACCGACGATACTGCGTAGGTGATAACGATCGAAATAATGGAAGTGATCCACACGAGCGACGTGAGCGGTGATTCGAAATTCATCTCGGCCGCGTTCGCGAAGCGAGCTTTGGCGATCAAGTCGTTCACGAAATAAGCCAGCGCGCTGGCCACCAGCATGGCGATACGCATTACGAAGATCCACACCAGCAGTTGCACCTGAACGGTCGGGCTCTTTACGCCCAGCAAAATAAAGGTGATGAGCGCCACACCGGTGACGCCGTAAGTTTCAAAGCCATCCGCGGTCGGTCCCACGGAGTCGCCTGCGTTGTCGCCCGTGCAGTCCGCGATTACACCGGGATTGCGCGCGTCGTCTTCTTTAATTTTGAAGACAATTTTCATCAGGTCGGAGCCGATGTCGGCAATCTTCGTGAAAATCCCGCCCGCGATTCGCAAGGCGGCCGCGCCGAGCGATTCACCGATAGCGAAACCGATGAAGCAAGGACCGGCATAGTCGCCGGGAACGAAAAGAAGAATCAAAAGCATCATGAGCAGCTCGACGCTGATCAACATCATCCCGATGCTCATGCCCGCTTTCAGCGGAATCTGGTACAGCGGGAATGGCTTGCCGCGCAATCCGGCGAACGCAGTGCGGGAATTCGCGAACGTATTCACGCGAATCCCGAACCAAGCCACCCCGTAGCTTCCGGCAATTCCCAGCACGCTAAACAAGAAAATGATGATGACGCGCAAGGCCTCGTAATGCAGCAGCACGCCGAAATAGAGCACGATAACCACGGCTATGAAAAGTTCCAGCAGCATTAGAAACTTGCCCTGGGTAATCAGGTAGGTTTTGCAGGTCTCGTAAATCAGCTCGGAGATTTCGCGCATCGCGCGATGAACGGGCAGATTCTTCAACCGCGTGTAAATCACCAGCCCGAACACCAGTCCAAAAATGCAGAACAAAATACCGAAGAGCAGAAGCTTGTGGCCGTCGATGCCGAGAAAATTCACCGACGACAAATCCGGCAGCTTCAAATTGGCTTCGCCGCCCGGCGCTTCCCCCTCCGCTGGCGCTTGCGCAAAAGCCGCCGCAGCACCCACGAGCATTACAAAAAATCCTGTAACTGATTTCAACGCAGTGCGGCAGAAATTAGAGCGGTTAAACGAGGGCACAATCCGCATTAAAAAGCCCCCAGTACGCAGGTGTTCACACGTTTGGCAAGACAGAAGCACATTCGATCTTCCTCCGGATTAAAGACTCCTTGGCGGGAGCCTACAAATTGCGAGAAATTGCGACACAGAATCGACTTTTGTATCAGGAATCACCCCGTTTCGTCAAGAAAATACGTGGTTTGGTCGCAGTCCAGCTTTTGGGTAGTGAACGCGGGGCTAACCACGAGAGGTTAAACTTTCATGGCTCATCTTTGTATTCTGAGGGGTGATAGACACTGCACAGGTCTCGACGCAATTTTATGACTCGCGGTCGTCCGCGCCTAGAATTTAACCGGAGGACTAGCCCGATGAGACAAAAGCTTCTGCTCGCCTCTCTAGCGCTTTTGCTGCTTCCCAAGCCAAATTCCGGACAAAGCACGCTGCAATCGCATACTTATCGCTTCGAAGATCTCACTTCGCAGAAAGAGGCCAACGCGACTTTTCGCCCGATCCTTGACGGTATGACGCGCAATGGCGTTCATCTGCACGTTCACGAAGTTTTTCTGCTGTCGGGAAGTTCGCCGCAGCACGCCCATCATCACCAGCAGGAAGAGATGTTCCTGGTCAGCGAAGGCGAAGTGCAAGTGACGATTGCCGGCAACGTCACAAAGCTGGGACCCGGCTCGGCCGCTTTTATCGCCGCCGGCGACCAACATCAGATCGCAAACGTAGGCGCGCGTCCGGCACAATATTTTGAGATTATTCTCGATCCGCCGTCTCAACATTAGAACGGTGCGGTCGACCACATCGTTAACGATCCAGGAAAGCTCGAAGCCGGGCGTAGCCCGCGCGGCTGACGGGAAGCTGAGTACCGTTTGCGAGAACCGCGACGTGCGTATCTTTTGCATAAGGCTCAACCTTAACGACGCGCTCCAGGTTCACGACGTAAGAGCGATGAATGCGCAGAAAACGCGACGGATCAAGCGCGGATTCCAAGTTTGAAATGGTTTGCTGCTTCAGATGTTTTTTACCCTCGGTTGCTAGCGCCACATAGTCATCCTGCGCTTCCACGTAATCCAATTTTGCGATCGGTATGATGAAAACGCGCGTGCCATCGCGCACGGCGATGCGATCGAGATATTGCGACGGCGGCCGCGCTGCCGCGGCTAAATCCGCGGGCGGCATCTCCGGACGCGACGACTTTTTGCCGGCAAGGCCTTCTTTCGCGCGATTCAGCGCGGCTTCGAAACGGTCAGCTCCAAATGGTTTAAGAAGGTAATCCACAGCATGGACTTCGAATGCTTTTATGGCGTAACTGTCGAATGCAGTAACGAAGATTACGCGCAAATCGCTGCCAATTAGCTCGAGCACTTCGAAGCCATCCAGCTTGGGCATCTGTATGTCCAGAAAAAGTAGATCGGGCTTCAGCTCCGTAACGGATTTCACCGCCTCAAATCCGTTGGCGCATTCGGCGACCAACTCGATTTCCGGATGCGCGCTCAGAAATTCGCGCAGAACCTGACGGGCGAGTTCTTCGTCGTCCACGATAACGGCGCGGATTTTGTTTCCTGCTTCTCGGTTCATGTGCTTTGCAACTTCCTTTCCGCCGGGAAGGTAAGCGCCACGCGGTAAGACTCAGCCTCCGCTTTTACGGAAAAGCTGGCGCGATTTCCGTAACGCGTTTGCAAGCGCTGCCGGACATTCGCGAGTCCGACTCCGGTTCTGCGCCGCGCGGGAGCTTCGGGATCGAAGCGATTTTCAACCACGATGGACACGTCGCCATCCTGCGATTGAATGCTCAGGCGAATCCATCCGCCTTCTACCAGATTCGCAATCCCGTGGACCACTGCGTTTTCCACCAGCGGTTGCAGCAGAAGCGGAGGCACTGGAACGTCCAACGCGCTCTCATCTATATTTTCTTCCATCTGAATGCGCGCGCCGAAGCGGACTTTTTCCACGGCGAGGAATGCGTGAATCAAAGAAAGTTCTTCCTCCAGCGGGATTGCTGTTTTCTCGCCGAGCCCGAGCGTACGACGAAGAAAATCTCCCAGAAGAATGCACATCTCGCGCGCTTTGGCGGAATCGGAGGTTGTGAGTGCGCTGATGGAATTCAGGCTGTTAAAGAGAAAATGCGGATTTACCTGCGCTTTCAGCGCTTTCAATTCGGCATCGCGAGCCAGCACGCTGGCTTGCATCACGCGAGCTTCCGCATCGCGCGAGAGTTCCACCGCGATAATGGTGTAGTAGAAAGTGACGGAAAGCAGATAGAGTAAAAGTCCCGAGCCAAGGATCACTGGAATTTCAGGGCGAAAGCGAACGTTCAGACCGGTAAACGCCGGCATCTTCGAAAGGCTGCTAGCTATACCCACGGCCACAAAAGCCCAGACGATGCTTGCGATCAATGCGGCGGTCACTTGGGTTGTAATCAGACGTCCTAGGCCAAATTTCTCAAGTGGATTTCCGCGGCAGGAGTACCAGGAAGAAAGACAGATAAATGCGTAGACCAACGACAAAGGAACGGAGAGGACCACGGCTTCGCGTGGAGTAATCTGCCCTGGAATAGTGAGCAGGTAAGCCAGCATTCCCGCAATCGGTATCCACGCGAGAAGATACAGAGCGAGCCGGCGAATTTGGGAGAAGATCGGGTGCATACGGTTTCTTTAATTCTTTACGACCACGCCGCCCATGAACGCGATACCTTTTACAATTAAATGCTGGCGTGGTGAAGAGTCCGTCGGCGGAATCTGATTTGTCTCATCAACATACGCGCCCATTACGCCCATGCCTTCGATGGAAACGACCCAGGAAGTAGGAACCTTAATTTCGCCACCACCCATTACGGACGTCGCGTCAATCACGGCGGCATCGCCTTCGATACTGGCTTGCCGCAAATCGATGTCGTAACCTCCGCAGATAGCAAGGATTTTTCCCCCGCGAAAATTCCTGCCCGTGAAACGACGCTTGAATCCGCCCAGAATTGCGACTTGGTTAAAGTCTGAATCCGTGGAACTGCCTCCGCCCCATTGGCTGATTTGTTCGCGCCAGGTTGCTGCTTTTCCGGTAAGAGGGTTGGTATGCGGAGCGATCGCTTGCCACATCATTACACCGCCGATGGCAATAATAATTAACGGCCATATAGGAACGTGCGCGGCGCCCGAATAATCCAGGGCGAGCAGGACGCCGACAACGAGCAGAACGCCGCCCCACGTCCGACGGCCGGCGCCTTGGAACAGGTATATCGCTCCGAACGTAATACAGACTGTAGGCCAGAAGTATTGAAAGACCTTTCCGGCATCCAGAACTCCTTGCTGGTCGAGCAGCAGGATCACACCCGCAGCGGCAATGAATAGCCCAAAAGCCAGGCTCCATCCAGCGGACCTGGGTTTACAGACCACGCGAACTTCCCTTGCGGTTGCTGGACAAACTACGGGAATTGTTCTGGCGGGTAGCCAACATAATCGCCAATCCGAGGCTTATCAGCAGCAACGGCCAGAATCGCAGGAAATCCTGCATGGCGGAGACATTCATGCGCAGCGAAAGGATATTCCAAATATTCGACGCGAGCACGGAAAACAGCCAGGAGTTGTCCGGCTGAGCATGTGCGGACCCCAGTTCAGCCATCTGGAATACAAAGCCCACCAGAATCAGCACGATTGCCGCCGCTGAAATGGCTACCGACCCGGTTACCGAAGACCTTATCTGCTGACTCGCGTTTGTCATGCTCTCATCCCCCGCCGAGACTTTGTTGCCGTTCATGAGGCGAGATTAGAGGCAAATGCGGAGCAGGTCTTTAGCTTTTCGGCGAATGGCGGTTAGTTACCGGTGAATGGCGGGATAAGAAGGGGAGTAGTCGTCCTGCGGTCGGAGCTTCAAAGAAGGCAGCGGAGGATCCTGTCAGCTAGGACGAAAAGACCATACCGAGCCAGAATGCCACAATCAGCAGCGCCGATAGGACCAGGAGCACGCGCATTCGCTTTTTGCGCACGGCAAAAAGAACGACAGCCAAGGCGCAGAGCAGGAAACCCAACTCGGGCCAGAACAGCCCGGATCCAAAGCTGCTCCATTCTCCGGCGGCGTCCTGCATTAAGAACGAAGCAGATGAAGTTACAGCGGTGAGCAGAGCGCCCAGGGCGCCGGCGAGCGCTAAACCTTTGGCCCAATCGGGCAGCACCCAATCTTTGCGTGCATCGCGCCAGTCGAGCCATGTTTGAACGACTACGACCCCAACGATTAGCATAACGAACAGCGCCACGTTCCCCTCCTTAGCGCGAACCGTTTTGGCTATCGAACTTACCGCGCCGCGTCCCTTGCTGGGCGAAGCGCGAAAGTTCTTACGACTGCCAAATCGGTCGAGGGCCGCTGCCGTCGAATCCCCTCAGCGCATTGCCGCGCATTGTGTGTGCGGCAATGTTGCTTCGACAGACCCTGTTGCCTTTGCTTCTAAACTACTTTGCTGCGGCTTTCCTTTCTAGCTTCTTACTTGCGCCAAAGAACGGGCGCATTTTCGCGTCTACTCTACGACGGATTGAACTCTTCTGTAACAATCATTCTTTCGCTGCCTGCGTCGACGTCTCGATTTGCCCCTTCAAGACATCCCGATCGAAAGTTCGCGAATTGATACGGGCAATCGGCTTACCAAAGGATGATATTGACGCGGAATCCGGGTCACAGCTATGTTATTGCAGGAACGGAGGATAGCGATTCGAGCTGCTCCGCGTGAAAGCGAAAATCGCAAATCTATGTCGAGCCATTGACGGGAATTCCGCGCTGAGCAAAAGCATTGTCCTATCTGGGAAACGATTTGCACGTGTACGAAGTGAATGAGGGTGGGCCAAGAAGCGTCATTCTTGCAAGCTCTCCCGACCCTAAAGGACAGTTGCAACTTCCACAACCCCGGCCGCCGGGACAAATTGGCATGGTGACGTTATCTGCTACGATAGCCTCACGTCATGCGAAAACCATGGGTCATAGCGCATCGGGGAGCTTCCGGCCATACGCCTGAAAATACGTTGGCAGCGTTTGAACGCGCTGTCCAATTGGGCGCCGGTTTCATCGAGACCGATCTACACCTCACGCGCGACGCGCGCTTCGTTGTAATTCACGATTCTACGCTCGAGCGCACCACCAACGGCCGCGGAGAAGTTCGCGATTTCACCCTGGCGGAACTGCGAAAACTGGACGCGGGAATGTGGTACGACCGCGAGCACATGGGCCTGCGCATTCCCACGCTGGACGAAGTCCTGGAATTCGCGCGCAAGCACGACGTGATTTTTTATTTGGAGGTGAAGTACGACGCGTCCTGGGGCATGCATCATTCGCTGATTGCCGCGCTGCAAGCTTCGGAGTATGCGGGGCGCACGATTGTGATTTCTTTCGACCAAGCTACGCTAGCCGCGCTTCGGCGTGTGGACGCGTCGGCAATGATGGGCTTTTTGGTACAAGAAGTTGGAACGGATTGTGTGAAAGAAGCGATCGAGCTTGGCGCGCGGCAGCTTTGTCCCAAGGCTTGTCTTGTGACGCGGGAACTGGTGGAACAAGCACACGGCGCGGATTTACAAGTGGCCACATGGACCGTGGACGATCCCGAAGAAATGCGTCGAGTGATTGCGGCAGGCGTGGACGGAGTGATGACGAATTTTCCGGACCGCCTGGGCGCCGTGATCGAAGACTTGCAAGAGGCTGAAAACCTGAAGCTAGGCAAGACTCGCGAATAAAGAAGCGAATTGCGCCAGCGTCAATTGTTCGGCGCGAGAATCGGAACGCAATCCGCACTCTTCTAACGCTTGGTGAATTTTCCGGTCTGGTGCGAGCTGCTTCAGATTATTTCGCAAAGTTTTGCGCTTCTGTTCAAAGCATCCCTGAATGAATTGAAAAAAACCTTTTTCGTCGCTGACACTTAACCGGGCTTGCTGACCAGGCAACGTCATACGCACGAGCGCGGATTGGACTTTGGGCGGAGGGCGAAATGCGCCCGGCGGGATGCGCAGGACTATCGTCGGATTCGCGTAATACTGGCAGAGCGCCGATAGATAGCCGTACTCGCGCCGGCCCGGCTTGGCCACAATGCGTTCCGCAACTTCCAGCTGGATGACGATGTGAATGGAAAGAATCCGGCCGGCATATTCGAACAGGTGATGCAGGATGGGCGAAGTGATGTAATACGGCAAGTTGCCATAGACGTGAAAATTGCCGCCGGCCAGTTCGCGAAAATCAACTGTGAGGACATCGCGGGAAACAATTTCGACCTTGGGCCATTCGCGCGGATGCGAGCTAACTTTTTCTTGCAAATCTTCAGCCAGTGGCGCGTCAGCTTCGATGGCCACCACTTGACGTCCGTCGGCCGCCAGCATCTGGGTCATTTCTCCATGGCCGGCGCCGATTTCGATCCATGTATCGTTTGCGCTGGGAAAAAGAATCTTGAAAATACGCTGTCGCCAAGCGGCGTCACCAAGAAAGTGCTGTCCCATGCGTTGTCGAGCCATGCCGATGCAGAGTGTAGCAATGCTGCGCGGAGCGAGGCGAAGAAATCGCCGGCGAAATTCATTGCGCTGTCTTTGAAAAACAGTTGGCAACTCGCTTGACGAAGCCGGAACGTTCCGCTACCGTTTTTATTTCGTTCGAGGACTGATGAAAATCTTATTCGTGGCTTCAGAAGGCTTGCCCTACTCGAAAACCGGCGGCCTCGCGGACGTGGTGCAAGCCCTGCCCAAAGCGCTGGTGGAAATGGGACACCAGGTGGCTGTTCTGCTTCCGCGCTACCGCGGCAATAAGGTTACCTCCACGCTGGTATCCAGCGTGACCGTTTCGCTGGGCGACCAAATTCGCTTTCCTTCCATTGCGGAGGGAGTTTCGGTTGCTGGCGTGCGCTATTTCTTCGTTGACGATCCCGGCTATTTCGAGCGCGAACATCCTTACAGCGACAAGTCCGGCGATTATCCGGATAACGCCGAGCGCTTTGCGGAATTTTCACGAGTAGCGATCGAATTTGCGAAGCGCGTTTTGCTGCCGGACGTGATCCACTGCCATGACTGGCAAACTGCGCTGGTGCCGGTTCTGCTGCGCACCCAGCATGCCAACGATCCGGCGGTGCGCTCGCTTCCGGTGGTTCTCACCATTCACAATCTGGCGTATCAGGGAATTTTCCCGCAGGCTGCTCTTCGCAAGGCAGGTCTGCCGGCCAACCTTTTCTCTTTCGACGCGTTGGAATTTTACGGCCGAATAAATTTCCTGAAAGGCGGATTGCTCTTCGCCGATTATCTTTCAACGGTTAGCCGCCGCTACGCGAAAGAGGTTCAAACACCGGAATATGGCGCGGGACTGGAAGGCGTGGTTTTGCAGCGCGCGGACCGCCTGGTGGGAATTTTGAATGGTGCGGATTATTCGATCTGGAGTCCCGAGACGGATAAGCTCATAGCGCAAAATTATTCCGCGCAAAACCTGGAAGGTAAGAAAGCCTGCAAAAAAGATTTGTTGAAGATTTTCCGGCTGCCGTCGGATACGCCTGAAGATTTGGAGCGCCCGCTGATTGGAATTGTTTCGCGATTCGCCGATCAGAAAGGTTTCGATCTGATAGCGCAAGTCGCCGGCGAAATGATGGACGAAAACCTGTCGATCGTGGTGCTTGGCAACGGTCAGCCGGAGTACGAGAGCCTCTTTAGACTGCTGGCGCAAACCTATCCATCATCGGCCGGAGCTAAAATCGGCTATGACGACGCCCTCGCGCACAAAATTCAGGCTGGCGCGGACATGTTCCTGATGCCTTCGCGTTACGAACCCTGTGGCTTGAATCAAATATACAGTTTGCGATACGGTACGGTGCCTGTTGTGCGCGCGACTGGAGGATTGGACGATACCGTCCAGACTTACGATCCCCAAACGGAGCAGGGAACTGGCTTCAAATTCGATGCGTACGATGGCAGCGCGCTGCTTGACTGCTTGCGTACGGCGTTGAAAATGTACCAATCCGAAAAGACGTGGCAGATAATTCAAAGAAATGGCATGGCTAAGGATTTTTCGTGGAAGACTTCGGCGGCGTCCTATGTCACGCTGTATGAAGCAGCTAAGAGGTCTAGAATCCCGCGGGTTGCTGGAACATCTAAAAACTAAGCACAGACGCGGTTCGGCTCCTGGGCTGACCGGAACTGCGCAACAAGGAAAAAACGAAAATGTCGGAAAACATTCAATCAGTCAGTGATGCAAGTTTTGACCAAGATGTGATTGAAGCGAGCAAGACGCAGCCCGTGCTCGTGGATTTCTGGGCCGATTGGTGCCGTCCATGCCACATGCTTTCACCCACGGTGGAAGAGATCGCTAAGGACCACGCGGGCAAGCTGAAGGTCGTAAAGTTGAACGTGGATGAAAACGTTAACGCGGCCGGGAAATTCAACATTCGCGGCATCCCAACCTTGCTGATTTTCAAGGGTGGACAAGTAGCGGACCAGCTCGTAGGAGCAGTCCCCAAGGACGCGATCGAAAAAGTAGTTCAGCGCCATATTTCCTAGCGCAAACTCCGCAACATAAGAGACGGTGGGGCATGAGTGCTCCTTCCAGTGGCCCACAAACTGTTGGAAACTCGCCGACGCGGAAAATCTGCGAAGCCTGTGGAGAGAAGTTTTCTTGCGGTTCCTCCACGGGAAGCTGTTGGTGCGAAGGCGCGAAGCTCGAGCCGAAAACTCTGAGTGGGCTTCGCGCGCGCTACGGCGATTGTCTTTGTCCCCGCTGTCTTTCTGCTGCGCAAACCGGCGCTTCAGGTTCGTTTGACAAATCATCGTGAACTCTGCTGATTCTTCCCCTGAAAAATCACTGTGATGAGAAAAACAAAAAAGGAAACTCAGCGCTGCCATTGGGCTACCAAGCCGCTCATGATTGAGTATCACGATAAAGAGTGGGGCAGACCGGTGCATGACGACCGCGTTCTTTTTGAGTTTCTGATTCTGGAAGGCGCGCAAGCGGGCTTGAGTTGGGAAACAATTCTCAACAAGCGCGAGAATTATCGCCGGGCATTCGACCGGTTCGATGCTGCGAAGATTGCTCGCTAGGACAAACGCAAAGTCCGCGCGTTACTGGCGGACCCAGGCATCGTGCGCAACCGCTTGAAAATTGCCTCCACTATTTCGAACGCGCAAGCATTCCTGGCTGTACAGAAAGAGTTCGGCACATTCGATCGTTACATTTGGCAGTTTGTCGGCGGCAAGCCCAAGAAAAACGATTGGCGGATTTCTCGAGGCTTGCCTGCTCGCACCGAATCAGACGCCATGAGCGAGGACCTGAAGCGCCGTGGCTTCCGCTTCGTGGGCACAACTATTTGTTACGCCTTCATGCAAGCCACCGGCATGGTGAACGACCATGCGCTCGATTGCTTCCGACACGCGGCCCGCCGGTAATCCAGGAGTAGATGTTGGAGGCGTGAACGCAGTGCGCGCTGAGTGACGGGCTTGCGTTTCGAGTTGAGCGCGGCGTAGGATTATAGGTCGTTGTTCGTCATCACGGCCCGCCTGTAAGGCTTAAGCTTTTGAAATGGCTCGGCAAGGTGCGGCCTGCGGACGAAAATGGGAGCGCGAGTGGCGGAGAAGGCCCGAACAAAGGCAGTCGTCGTAGTCGGAGCGCAGTGGGGCGACGAAGGTAAGGGCAAAGTCGTTGACTATCTGGCTTCATCGTTCGATTACACCGCGCGCTACGCCGGCGGACACAACGCAGGACACACCGTTATTTTCGATGGACATAAATATATTCTTCAGTTGATCCCTAGCGGCATTCTTCGGCCGGATAGGAAAGCAGTGATTGGCGCTGGAACCGTGGTGGATCCCGCCGCGCTGGTCGCCGAACTCGAAAATCTGAAAAAATCCGGCGTCGAGGTTCGCGGGCGTCTTTTCCTTAGCAATCGCGCGCACGTGATTTTTCCCTATCATCGCGAGATGGATAAGGCCGCGGAATCAGCGCGCGGCGAAGCGAAGATCGGTACTACTTCGCGCGGTATCGGTCCCGCGTATGAAGATAAGATGGCACGGCGTGGCATTCGCGTTTGTGACATGCTCGATACCGAGCGATTTCCGGAAAAACTGGAACGCGTGATCGTCGAAAAAAATGCGATCAGTCAAGCCACCTACGGGCATCCTCTGGAAACTGCCGGATTGCTGGAGCAATATCTGGAATTGGCCGCGCATATTCGCGGCTTGGTTGCTGATACTGGAGTGCTCCTGAATCGCGCGCTGGATAACGGCGAGAGCGTTTTGTTTGAAGGGGCGCAAGGCACAATGCTGGACATCGATCACGGCACATATCCGTTCGTTACTTCATCAAACGCTACGTCGGGTGGTGTGGCCACCGGACTTGGCGTCGCGCCCACACGGTTGACGGGTGTGGCCGGCGTCACAAAAGCCTATACCACGCGGGTCGGCAGCGGCCCATTTCCCACCGAGATGCCCGATCTCGACGCGCAAGCAGTCCGCGAACGTGGCCAGGAATTTGGAGCTGTCACCGGGCGTCCGCGACGTTGTGGATGGCTGGACCTGGAAGTCTTGCGCTTTGCGAAAATGCTGAACGGCATCGATTCTCTGGTAGTCACGAAACTCGATGTCTTCGACGCACAGAAAGAAATAAAAATTTGTACCGGATATCGTTATAAAGGAAAGCGCCTGACGGAAATGCCGCCCGACGCCGAAACGCTGGCGGAAATCGAGCCTGAATACCACTCTATGCCCGGTTGGCAAACGCCCACGCCTGGAATTCGCGACGTGAGAGAATTGCCCCTTGCGGCGCGCGATTATTTGAATTTTATTTCCGACCAGCTGCAAGTCGAGATCGGGATGATATCCACAGGCCCGGAGCGCGATGCTACGATTGTCCCGCGAGGAACCAAGCTGTCATCCTGGCTGTAGCGTTACAAACATACCCTCATGCTTTCCCACGAAGCGGCCCGCGCAAAAGTGATTGAGGTTGTGAGCGCGCGCGTAACCGCGCGTCCTGCAGCCGAAACAATCGAATTCGCGGACGATCCGTCGCGAGCGCTCGGGCGAATCCTCGCCGAAAATGTAATTGCGGATCGCAACTATCCTCCCTTCGATCGTTCCACGCGCGACGGGTTTGCCGTCCGCGCCGCCGATGCCGCGAATCCCGGCACACGCTTGCGATTGATCGGCGAGAGCCGCGCCGGCCGTGCTTTCGAAGGCCAAATGGAAGCTGGCTCCTCTGTGCAAATCATGACGGGAGCTCCGTTACCGCGCGGAACGAATGCAGTGGTCATGCTCGAAGATGCCCGCGTTGAGGGCGATTCTGTAATCATCCAACACGCCGTTCGCCCCGGACAGCATTACGTCGTGGAAGGGCAGGAAACGCGGGTGGGCGAGAGCGTAATCAAGCGCGGAAAACGCCTCGGGTATGCCGAGCTTGCCATGGCCGCGCAAGTGGGACGCTGCAAATTGGAAGTAGCGAAAAAGCCGCGCGTTGCGATCCTTTCCACCGGCGATGAAATAATTTTTGCAGGGGATTCTCCGCAGCGATTTCAAATCCGCAATAGCAACAGTATTTCGCTAGCCGCGCAAGTTTCGTTAGCGGGCGGCGACCCGGTGGTGGTGGGCATTTCGCCCGACAATGTGACGGAGCTTCACGCCCGAATCGAACAGGCGTTGAAAGCCGATATCGTAATTTTGACCGGCGGCGTGTCAGTAGGAAAATACGATCTCGTCGAGCAGGTTCTAAAAGAGATGCGCGTTGAATTTTTCTTTGATGCGATTGCCATTCGCCCCGGCCGTCCCGCCGTTTTTGGCGCGTGCAATAACACTCCCGTATTCGGGCTGCCCGGAAATCCGGTTTCGACCATGGTGACTTTCGAATTACTCGTGGTACCGGCCATAGAAGCTATGAGCGGACACACGCCGGGGTCGCTGCATCTTTTCAAAGCTAAGCTCGCGCATCCGCTGGACGAGAAACCGCCTCTCGCCCATTTTCTTCCAGCCCGGGTGCAATGGCCTTCCGGCGAAGCCACCGTAGAAGCCTTGCATTGGGAAGGCTCAGGCGACATCGGAGCAGTGGTTCGCGGCAATTGCTTTTTAGTGGTACACGAATCGAAGCTGAAGCTCGAAGCCGGCGAAATAGTTGATATCCTGCCGCGCCGCGGCCTGTTTTAATATGGCCGCGAAAATTGTTGCCATGAAAAAAATTTCGCACTACGACCGCGCAGGCCGCGTGCAAATGGTGGACGTGTCCGCGAAGCCGGCGACATCACGCACTGCGGCGGCCCACGCCTTCGTTCGCATGCAGCGCGCCACAGTCGCGAGTGTGCGGCGGTTGAAGTCGCCAAAGGGCAATCCGCTGGAAATTGCGCGAATCGCCGGGATCACCGCCGCCAAGCGAACTTCCGAGCTGATTCCACTTTGTCATCCCCTAGCATTAACGCACGTAGATGTGACCGCAAAGCTATGCCAGAATGGAATTGAGATCACCTCGGAAGCCACCACCACCGGCCCGACCGGGGTCGAGATGGAAGCGCTGGTAGCTGCGGCTGTCGCGTCACTGACGATTTACGACATGTGCAAGGCTCTGGAACGCAGCATGGAAATCACGGAACTGTATCTGGTGAAGAAGTCGGGCGGAGGCAGCGGTGATTACACCCGCGCGGGAAAACGTGTGAAGCGATGACGCTCGGGAAGGATGTCAAAGTCCTGGTGGTCGATGATAACGCTCTGATCCTCGACCTCTTGATGAAAGGGCTGATGCCGCATTGCGACGCGCGAGCTGCCGCGGACGGCGCCGACGCGCTTCTGAAAATAGTGGACGATCCGCCGGACCTGGTGGTTTGCGATTATCGCATGCCGGGTCTCGATGGCCGCCAGCTTTACGAAAAACTCTGCACGCGCCAGCAGACCAAGCAAATTCCGTTTATTTTTCTAGCCAGCCGCGGTGATATCGAAGAAAAACTCCGCCCCATCGTCGAAGGTGTGGAGGAATTCATCTCCAAGCCATTTTTTATTAACGATCTCGTCCGGCGTACGAAGAAAGTTGTGGATCGTCTGCAGCTTGAAAAATTGCAGAAACGTCAGGTACGGCCCGGCGTGATTCAAGGCCGCCTGGAAGAAATGAGTATCATGGACTTGATGCAGTCGCTCGAGATGGGCCAAAAAACATGCCAGCTATGCATCCATCGAGGCGGAGAGACGTGTGAGTTGTTCTTTTCCTCCGGGCAATGCAAAGACGCGCGATTCGGTTCCACCGAAGGCGAAGCGGCCGTATTTCAGGCCGTGCGTTGGACGGACGGCGAATTTGAAATTGATTTCAACGTTGGGCCTACCCGCTCCACGATTTCCCGCACCACAACTGGCCTGCTGATGGAAGCCTTGCGCTTGATCGATGAAGAGCAGAATCAATCCACCACGGAAGATCAGAAAGTAACGGAAGGATAGTTCGCCGCAAACCTCGCCATGCGCGTTTCCGTGATTACAATCAGCGATTCTGTAAGCACTGGAAAATCTGAAGATCGCTCGGGTCCCGCCGTTGCGGCGCGTTGTAAAGAGCTAGGCTGGGAGGTCGTATCCTCCAGAGTCTTACCAGACGACCATTCTGTAATTCAAACTCTCCTGGAAGATATTTCTGATGCGAGCGACTCGGACGTGATCCTTACAATCGGCGGAACAGGTGTGGGTCCGCGCGACGTCACGCCGGAAGCCACCATTGCCGTTTCCGAAAGGCTAATCCCCGGTTTCGGCGAGCATATGCGCACGGAGGGAACAAAGAAAACTCCCCGCGCAATTTTATCGCGTGGTGTCGCTGGGATTCGCGGCACAACCATCATCATTAATCTTCCGGGCAGCCCTCGCGGCGCTGCCGAATCGCTCGACGCCATCGCTGAATTTCTCCCGCATTCAATTTCAATTCTCCATGGCGCGCGCCACGATTAAGAACTAGACAAGACATATCGAGAACGTTGGCCCTTACAGGCCTCCTCACGTATAATCCCGCGCGTAATGCCGCTAGCTGCCGGAACTCGCTTAGGCCCCTACGAAATCATTGCGCCTATTGGCGCAGGTGGCATGGGTGAAGTTTACAGCGCGAAAGATACCCGCCTCGATCGCACCGTAGCCCTGAAAATTCTTCCGCCGCATTTGGCGGATGCGCCTGAAGTGCGCCAGCGTTTCGAACGCGAAGCCCGCGCCGTCTCCAGCCTGAACCATCCAAACATTTGCGCGCTCTACGATATCGGCCGCCAGGACGGCACCGACTATCTGGTCATGGAGTACATTGAAGGCGAAACGCTCGCGAAGCGTCTGGAACGCGGCCCGCTCGCCCCGCTCGAACTTTCGCGCATAGCAATCCAAATCTGCGAAGCGTTGGAAAAAGCCCATCGCCAGGGCGTGATTCATCGAGACCTGAAGCCCGGCAACGTGATGCTGACGAAGTCGGGCGCGAAGCTCCTCGATTTCGGTTTGGCCAAAGCGACTGCGCCCGTCGTGACCGATCCCGCGTTATCGCCCACCATGAGTCAGCCGTTGCTGGGCAGCGGCAAAAACGCTGCGCTCACAACGCAAGGCACCATCGTCGGCACGTTGCAATATATGTCGCCCGAACAACTCGATGGCGGGGAAGCGGACGCGCGCAGCGATATTTTTTCGTTTGGCGCAACACTCTACGAAATGGCCACCGGGAAAAAAGCCTTCGAAGCTAAAACGCAGGCAAGCCTGATCGCCGCAATTCTAAGAGAAGAGCCGCGGCCAATCAGCGATCTGCAGCCGTTGTCGCAGCCCGCGCTTCAACGTATCGCGGCGACCTGCCTTTCCAAAGATCCCGACGACCGCTGGCAAAGCGCCGGCGATCTAAAGCGCGAGCTGCAATGGATTGCCGACGGAGGCTCGGCTGTAGGAATCCCCGCGCCGGTAGTGGCCCAGCGAAAGAGCCGGGCGCTATGGTCTCAAATCTCGCTAATCGTATTGGGAATTCTCGCAGCGTGCGCAATCGCCGCCGCAATCTTTTACGCCCGCAAAGCTTCCGAGCCGCAACCAGTGATCGATGCGGAATTAACTCCGCCCGATGGATTCGCGTATGGAACGGTCGGCAAAGACAATCAGTTTGCGATTTCTCCGGACGGTTCGGCCATCGCATTCGTCGCCGACGGCCAAGGTAAACAGATTATTTTCGTGCGCATGCTGAATTCCGCCACAGCCCAGCCGTTGGAGGGTACCGATGGCGCCTCCTATCCTTTCTGGTCGGGCGACGGTCGGAATCTCGGCTTTTTTGCCGACGCTAAGCTGAAGCGCGTTCCAGCAGCGGGCGGGGTAGTGCAGATTCTTTGCGACGCCACAGCTGGTCGTGGCGGCACTTGGAATCAGGATGGGGTAATCGTGTTTACGCCCGGACTCAAAGAGCCGTTGTATAAAGTTTCTGAAAGCGGCGGGACTCCCGTGGCGGTAACGACGACCAAGCAGTCAGCCGCGCTGCAAAGCCATCGCTGGCCTTCTTTTCTACCAAACGGAAAGCGCTTCTTGTTTGTCACGGACGATGGTATCGCCGTTGGATCTTTGGATTCGATGGAAAGCCACGTGATCCTGCAGACGAAGTCCAACGCCGCATATTCCAGCGGACAAATTCTTTATATGACGGATGGCAACCTGGTGGCGCAACCGTTTGATCTGGGTCATCTCTCCGTCCATGGCGTGCCCGTGCCCGTGGTGGCGCACGTGGAATTCGCGACGGGAAAGTCGCTGGGCAATTTTGCAGTGTCGCAGGGTGGCACGCTTATCTATCAACGCGATTTTACGCCTAAGCGGCAAATCGTTTGGCTCGATCGAAATGGCGCCGAAATGGCGAAGGTCGGAGAGCCGGACTATTACTTCGCCGGAGCGCTTTCGCCGGATGGCCGTCAAATCCTAATCGCTCGAGGCCAGTCTGCGAAGCGCGATTTGTGGATCATGGATTCGCAGCGCGGAACGCTTTCTCGTGCCACCTTCGATCCCGCCGGGATGATCCTCGGCATATGGTCTCCCGATGGCAAAGATTTTGCGGTTTCGGTCGCCAACGGTTATGAGATCCGCAGAACCGGACTACAAGGAAGCGCCACAGAACAGTTGTTCCCGCCAGATCAGGTTTCCAAATATCCGACCGATTGGACCGCCGATGGCCGAACGCTCATCCTGACGGTCCAAAATCCGAAAACCAATCAGGACGTGGAAACCATGTCCCTCACCGATCGAAAGCTTGTCCCATTGGTTCAGACGACCTACACCGAATACGCCGGCAATCTTTCTCCGGATGGACGCTTCTTAACCTACGGGTCGAACGAGTCGGGGCGTCTGGAACTTTACGTCACGCAGTTTCCCGAAGGCCGGCTGAAATGGCAGGTCTCTAGCCAGGGCTTAGCCGGTGGGGAACCCCTTCGATTCTCGGCCTGGAACCATGACGGCAAAACTTTGTATTACATTGACGGAGCCGGTGCCGTGATGGCCGTGCCAATTGAAAGCGAGAACCCGTTTAAGGTTGGTCCGCCAAGGAAAATCTATTCTGCGAACGCCGGAGTCAGTGAGATAGCGGCAGCGCCGGACGGAAAGCTCATGGTGATTACACCTGTGGGCACGCAGATCGTGGTGCCTGCGTCGCTGGTTGTCAACTGGCCCTCCGCACTAAATAAATAAACCTATTGACGTTGTAAATTACTCCTCATGGCACTGGCTGGCTCTCGAATGGTGTGCTAGGATGCCCTCTTAATTCGGAGATGCCGAGCCAATACATCCCGATTTTGATTTATGCACTTCTCGCCGCGGCTTTTCCCGCAGTTACACTGGTTATTTTCAAATACATTCGTCCGGAAATGCGGGCCACGGGCGCGAAGCTGGAGCCCTACGAGTGCGGCGTGCCGCCGGAGGGTAGCTCGCGCGGCCGTTATTCGGTGCGATTCTATATCGTGGCCATTTTGTTCGTCATATTTGACGTAGAAACGATATTTTTATTTCCTTGGGCGATAAAGTACAGCCAGTTAGGCGCATACGGCTTGGTATCCATGCTTGTCTTTTTGGGCATCCTGCTGGTCGGCTACGTTTGGCTGTATCGCAAAGGCGCGCTGGATTGGGTGTAACGGGCGAATTTCGCCTGTGCCCGACAACGCGCTGCAATGCATTTAAACTTCAACTTGTTTGACGCGGTTTTTTGGGGTGTGTTAAAAAGGCGGCCTGCTCGCGGCTCTTGGGGCCCGGCAGCTTGTTGAAATCGAATCGATGGCCAACGACCCTTCGGAAAAAGATCCAGTTTCGAAACCGCCGGCATCCGGGGCGGAAGAAAAACCCATTGCGCAGAAGCCGGCGGAGCATTCCCAAACCGCGTCTCCTGCTGACGCGCCTAAATCGCCCGATGCACCCGCGCCGAAATCGCCGGCGTCAGCGGCAACAACTCCCGCAGCGCCCCCTGCTCCGGGAGCGCCTGCAGCAAAACCTGCCGCCCCTGCTGCGGCCGCGCCCAAGGCAGCCGCTCCTCCGGCCAAGGAAGCACCACCGAAGCCTTTGCCGCTCGACAACGAACTCGTGCAAAAGCTCAAGGCGCGTTTTGGCGACGCCATCCGCGAAGCCACGCTCGATCGCAAGCAAGCGATCGTCACAATTGCCGCCGATCAGCTCCGCGAAATCTCTCGATATTTCCGCGACGAAGAAAAGTTCGACATGCTCGTGGATTTAACCGCGGTTGATTGGCCCAAGCGCGAAAAAAGATTCGACGTAATCCTGATTTTGTACTCGTTCGCGAAAAATGAGCGCGTCCGCCTGAAAGCGCATGCCGGCGAAACCGAGCCAGTTCCCAGTGTCTGCGAAATCTGGCCCGCCGCGAATTGGCTCGAACGCGAATGCTACGACATGTTTGGAATCGTGTTCGAGGGCCATCCGGACCTGAAACGCATTTTGATGCCCGACGAATGGCAAGGCTATCCGCTGCGCAAGGATTACGACATTTTGAAACAGGACACCGATTGGGTTCGCGAGAACCTGGGCATCGAGAGCGGCCAATAGAGATGAGCGACCCGCGCGGCACCGAGCTTTCCAACGTCAGCGCCACCGTGCTGGGCGCCGACGAAATCATTTTGAATATGGGGCCGCAGCATCCCTCCACGCATGGAGTGCTGCGCGTGAAGCTGAAGCTCGATGGCGAACGCGTGGTGGATTCCGAATGCATCATTGGCTACTTGCACCGCGGCGTAGAAAAAATCGCGGAGCATCGCAGCTATCAGCAATTCGCTCCCTACGTGGACCGCATGGATTACGTTGCTGCAGTGTCAAACGGCTTGGGCTATTGCGAGGCGGTCGAAAAATTGCTGGGCACGGAAGCGCCCATCCGCGCGCGCGTTGTTCGCACTATTCTCACCGAGCTGCAAAGAATCGCCAGCCACTTGCTCTGGCTCGGAACGCACGCTTTGGATATTGGCGCGCTCACTCCGGTCTTCTATTGCTTCCGAGAGCGCGAGGAAATCCTTAAAATTTTCGAGAAGTATTGCGGCGCGCGCCTAACCACGCACGCATTTCGCATCGGCGGATTGCAATATGAAACCTATGATGGCTTCGAACAAGACGTAAAGCGCTTCTGCGACGATTTCGCGCACAGAATTGACGAGTACGAAACGCTCCTCACCGAAAATCGCATTTGGGTAGGACGTACCAAGGGCGTCGGAATTCTTTCTGCGGCGGATGCTATTGCGCTGGGCGTTACCGGACCGGTGTTGCGTGCGAGCGGTGTGAAGTGGGACCTTCGCAAAGCCATGCCCTACGCCGCCTACGACCAATATAAATTCGAGATTCCCACCCGTGAAACGGGCGATACCTATGACCGTTACGTTGTACGAATGGAAGAAATGCGGCAATCGCGCCTGATCTGCCTGCAAGCCATCGAAAATATTCCAACTGGCCCGATCATGGCGCGCATCGGAAAAGTTTTGAAACCACCGCCGGGCGAGGTGTACCACTCAATCGAAGCGCCCAAGGGCGAGCTTGGTTATTACATTGTGAGCGATGGAACTACGCAGCCGTATCGCGTGCGCGTGCGCCCGCCGTCATTTATTAATTTGCAGGCTTTCGACAAAATGGCGCGCGGCTCGCTTGTAGCTGACGTCGTAGCAATCATCGGAACCATCGACATCGTGCTCGGGGAAGTGGACCGCTAATGAGCCATTTGCTTTCACCGTCGATCATGCGGCTTGTTTTGCCGGTGATTTACGCCGTAGTGATCGTCGCGGTGCTGCCCTTGCTCGCCGGTTACATCGTTCTAGTGGAACGAAAAGTAATGGCGGACATGCAGGCTCGCCTCGGGCCCATGCGCGTCGGTCCGCATGGCTTGTTGCAGCCAATCGCCGACGCCGTGAAACTTCTTCTTAAAGAAGACATCATTCCCGACAAAGCTGACCGGCTTTTATTTTGGTTGGCGCCGCTCGTAAGCGTCACCATGGCCTTGCTCGCGTATGCCGCGCTTCCCATTGGTCCCGCTTTCCAGATCGCAGACTTAAACATCGGCCTTCTTTTCATTCTGGCCGTTAGCTCGCTGGGAATTTACGGCATCGTCCTCGGCGGTTGGGCCTCCAACAGTCATTACTCGCTGCTGGGTGCTCTGCGCAGCGCCGCGCAACTTGTCAGTTATGAAACCGCTGCCGGCCTTGGGTTGATCTCCGCTCTGCTCCTGGCCGGCTCACTTTCGATGAAAGACATCGTAATCGCGCAGTACGACCAGGGCATCTGGTTCATTTTTTACGTTCCCATTGGATTTTTTATCTATATGGTCGGCTCCATTGCGGAAACGAATCGCGCTCCCTTCGATTTGCCGGAGGCTGAATCGGAATTGGTCGCCGGTTATATGACGGAATACAGCGGCTTTCGCTGGTCACTTTATTTCCTGGCCGAATACGCGAACATGATCATCGTGGCTGGAATCGCAACCACGCTCTTTCTCGGCGGCTGGTTGCGGCCGTTTGCGAGCTCCCACACTGCTCTGCCCGGAACTTCCATTGAACTGCTGGACGCCTTGCCATCACTGCTGGTCCTCGGTGTCGCGCTGTACTGTTTCTATCTGGCGCCGAGGCAGCCGGTGAAAATCCAAAAGCTGGTAATGGCGATGGCCGGCGGCCTGTGTCTGATAATCGCCGGAGTTTTGGTCGGCGCGCTTTTTGCATCTCCGGCGGTTTTGCAAGGCATTCACGGCGCCTTCTGGTTCCTGGCCAAAGTTTTCGCTTACATTTATTTTTTTCTGTGGTTCCGATTTACTTTTCCTCGCTATCGTTTCGATCAATTGATGCGGCTCGGGTGGAGATTCCTGATTCCGCTGGCGCTTGTGAATTTAATTGCTACCGCAACAGCCCTGCTGGCGACTCGCGAATGGGGCGGGAGTTTATTCTTCTATACGGTTCTGGCGGATGTCGTCACTCTCGCGGTGGCCATGTTCCTGGCGAAGAATGACGAAGTGGATAGCGTAGTCCCGGTGGCGGACGGTGAATAAATGGGGTTGAACTCGATTCTCTTTTATTTTTTCGCGGCGCTCGCGGTCGGTTCGGCGATCTTGATGGTGACGCGCCGCAACGTGGTCCATGGCGCGGTTTATTTAATTACAACGCTACTCGCAACGGCCGGCGTCTTCCTTCTACTGCAGGCTGAATTTCTTTTCATAACGCAAGTGATTCTCTATGTCGGCGGCATCATGGTTCTCTTTGTGTTCGTGATCATGCTCGTTAATCTAGATGTCTCGCTCTTGCAATATCAATTCAACCGTCAGCGATTCGTAGGCGGTGTGCTGGCGTTGGCGCTGGCTGCACAATTATTTATCGTCATAAAAATGGGAAAAACATCGCTGTTTCCGCAGGCGCGCGTTCCGGAAGTCTTGCCCAAGAACACGGAAGCGGTTGCCGACGCGCTTTTCGGGCGCTTCATGCTGCCTTTCGAAATTGCATCAATTTTACTTCTCGTCGCCATGATCGGAGCGGTAGTGATGGCGAAGCGGAGGGTGTAATGGTTCCCGTGGATCATTATCTTTGGCTCAGTCTTGCGCTATTCACCATAGGCGTGATCGGTGTACTCACGCGCCGCAACGTGATCATCATCCTGATGTCCATCGAATTGATTTTGAACGCTGTGAACATCAACCTGGTCGCGTTCTCGCACATGTTCGGCGGCGTGGACGGCCAAGTCTTCGCAATTTTTATTATCACCGACGCAGCCGCCGAAGCCGCCGTCGGGCTGGGCATCATCCTGGCGTTTTTCCGCAATCGCGAGACGCTGCTCGCCGACGAAATGGACATGCTGAAATGGTGAAAATCCGGGCATGAACGCGCAGCCATATTTCCTCGACCACATTTGGCTGATCCCGCTTTTCCCGCTGGCCACAGCGGCTGTGATGCTTTTCTTTGGACGGCGGCTGAGCAATCAAATCGTAAGTTGGCTTTGTTCCGGCAGCGTTTTCGTTTCCTTCATTTTTTCCGCTGGCGCATTCTTCCAGCTCATCGCTAAGCCTTCCGGTGAACGCGTTGCCACGAAGATCTTATTCGAGTGGATTCCCGCCGGCACGTATCACATGCTCGACGGAAGAATCGCAACATTCATCGCCGACTGGGGTTTTCAGATCGATCCGCTTTCGTGCGTGATGATCTTGATCGTCACCGGCGTCGGATTCCTGATTCACATTTATTCCACCGGCTACATGGCCCACGAAGGCGGCTATTACCGCTTCTTCGGCTACCTGAATCTCTTCATGTTTTCGATGCTGATGTTGGTGTTGGCCAACAACCTTTTGCTCCTCTTCGTCGGTTGGGAAGGTGTGGGCACCTGCAGTTACCTTTTGATTGGATTCTATTTCCACAAAAAATCCGCTTCGGACGCAGGTAAGAAAGCTTTCATCGTCAACCGCGTCGGCGATGCCGGTTTCCTCCTGGGAATTTTTCTCACTTCCGCGCTTCTTGGCACCGTTCGCTTCGTTGAGATCGGACCAGCTCTCGCCGCAGGCGGTTTCGCCATCGGCGATCCACGCATCACCGCCATCGCTCTGCTATTTTTCGTGGGAGCCACGGGAAAGTCAGCGCAGATTCCGCTATATGTCTGGCTACCTGACGCGATGGAAGGCCCCACGCCAGTCAGCGCGTTGATTCACGCCGCGACAATGGTCACCGCCGGCGTTTACATGGTTACGCGCACCAACGCCATTTATCAGCTTTCGCCCAAAGCCATGGGAGTGGTCGCGTTAGTCGGCGCAATCACCGCGCTTTTTGCGGCATCGATGGGCGTGGTACAGAACGACATCAAAAAAGTCCTCGCCTATTCCACAGTGTCGCAACTCGGTTACATGTTCCTGGCCTGCGGCGTCGGCGCGTTCACCGCCGGTATTTTCCATTTGATGACCCACGCATTCTTTAAGGGCTTGCTCTTCCTCGCAGCCGGCAGCGTGATTCACGCCGTCTCCGGCGAGCAGGACATGCGCAAAATGGGCGCGCTGTCGAAAAAAATTCCTGTCACGTATTGGACCATGCTAGTCGCCGCGCTCGCCATCGCCGGAATTTTCCCCTTCGCCGGGTTCATCAGCAAAGATTTAATCCTCGGTAAAGCCTACGAAAAAGACGCGCTGCTTTGGGCCATCGGCTACTTCACCGCGGGTATGACCGCATTTTACATGTTCCGCCTGATCTTCATGACGTTCCACGGCGCCTCGCGCGTGGACCATGAAGTCGAGCATCACATTCACGAGTCCCCGAAATCGATGTTGGTACCGCTCGTGATTCTCGCGGTGCTGTCTATCGTCGGGGGCTGGCTGAGCTGGCCGGAAATTTTTGGCGGCAACAGCCATTTCATCCATTTCCTCTCCACCGTTGTTGCCGTTCCGCATGAGGCCCGCATGGAGCCGGTAAAAGGGCCCAGCTCCGCGCACGGGGAACTCTTCCTGATGGTGCTTTCTGAAGGCCTGGTGATTTTGGGAATTTTGTTTGCCTGGTTTTTATACGTGAAGCGCACAGATCTGCCGGATAAAATTGCGCGTAGTTTCGGCGGATTCTATCGCCTGGTTTACAACAAATATTACGTGGACCAGCTTTACGACGCGCTCTTTGTGAATCGCGCAAAGGGTTTGGGTCTGGCGCTCGGCGCGTTCGACCGCAACGTGATCGACGGCGTGGGCGTAAATGGCGCAGGCTGGCTCACCCGTGCTATATCAATACTTTCCATATGGTGGGACACCTGGATCGTGGACGGCTCCGTGCGTCTCGGCGCGCGTATCGTTTGGATTTTCAGTTATCCCGTGCGCCTGATTCAGGACGGATTGGTGCAAAGCTACATGCTTCTCATCGTAATCGGTTTGATCGGATTTTTCGGCTACTACTTTTATATGGCGCATCGCGCCATACATTAGATAAAGGCGAGGGAATGGATGCTTTTCTCCGATAGCCACATTTTAAGCACGATTTTATTTACGCCGCTGGTGGGCGCGATTCTGATGCTCTTCATCCCGGGCAATCGTCCCGACCTGCATCGCTGGATGGGAAACATCTTCGGATTTCTTGGACTGGCCGTCTCGCTGCCGCTTCTGTGGCGTTTCGATTCCGGCTCTAACTCCCCGCGCTTCCAGTTCGTCACAAACCATTCCTGGATTCCTTCGATTGGCGCGCACTTTACGTTGGGTATTGACGGCCTGAGCTACCTCTTAGTGATGTTAACTACCGTCCTCGGCCCGCTCGCGATTCTCTCGTCCTGGTCGGCGATCAAAAAACGAGAGAAAGAATATTACATTCTGCTTCTTCTCTTGCAGACCGGCATGCTCGGCGTTTTCATGTCCCTCGACTTCGTCCTCTTCTACGTTTTCTGGGAAGTAATGCTGGTGCCCATGTATTTTCTGATCGGCGTCTGGGGCAGCGAGCGCCGGCTGTACGCGGCAATAAAGTTTTTCCTTTATACGCTGGCTGGTTCGGTACTGATGCTGCTGGCGATTTTGGCGATTTACTACTACCGCGGTACTTTCGACATACGAGAAATCCTGATCCATCCGTTCACTCCGCAATACGGATGGCTGGAGAAATGGCTGTTCTGGGGATTCTTTTTTGCCTTCGCCATCAAAGTCCCCATGTTTCCGTTTCACACTTGGCTGCCCGACGCGCACACCGAAGCGCCCACGGCCGGTTCGGTCATCCTCGCCGGTGTCCTGTTGAAAATGGGGACCTACGGATTTTTGCGCTTCTCGGTTCCAATGTTTCCCGACGCGACGGTGAAATATCGCTGGATCATCATCATCCTCTCGTTGATCGGAATTGTTTACGGCGCTCTAGTCTGCATGATGCAGAAGGACATGAAGAAACTCATCGCCTACTCTTCGGTGAGCCACATGGGCTTCTGCACCCTCGGCATTTTTGCGCTCACTCCGCTCGGCCTTTCCGGCAGCATCATTCAGCAGCTCAACCACGGAATTTCCACCGGCGGCCTGTTCCTAATTGTCGGCATGCTTTACGAGCGCAGGCATACGCGTTTGATCTCCGAATTTGGCGGACTCGCGACGCCCATGCCGAATTTCGCCGTCATATATTTGATTATTACTCTCAGTTCTTTGGGTATGCCTCTGTTGAACGGCTTCATCGGTGAATTCACAATTCTGCGCGGTGTGTTCGAAGTGAGCTGGAAATGGGCCGCTTGGGGCGTGCTCGGTGTGATTCTCGGTGCCGCGTATCTCCTCTGGCTCTATCAGCGCGTGATGTTCGGCAATGTAACAAATCCCGCCAACGAGCATTTGCCGGATCTGAACGCGCGCGAGTACGCAACCATACTTCCGCTGGTCGCGCTGGCCTTCTGGATTGGGATTTATCCCAAGCCGCTATTCGATATTCTCGACAAGCCCGTGCACGAATTAGTCGAGCGCGTGCATCCTGGCTATTATTCCGCGCCTGAATTGATTCCGCCCGCAGCGCCTGCAACGGAGCAGCCCACTTCGATGGCGCTGCCCGCCAGGTCTCCCTTGGCACAAATAGCGATACTGCCGCCCTCATCCTCTTCTCGCGTTGAGGTCAGGTAGAAATGCAAGTCCCGTGGCAAGACGTTTTCGATCAAACGCGCCGGGATGCTTTTTTCATTTTTCCGGAGGCGATGCTTGCTATCTTCGGCCTGGCGACTCTCCTTCTGGATTTCTTCCTCACGAAGAAGGAAAAGTGGTGGAACTCTCTGACGGCTATGTTGGGTGTGGCGTTCAGCGGCGCTGCGCTGCTATTGATGTACAAGGGGATGCAGGGCCAAGCTTACGCTTTCGGAAACTCCATCATCATCGATCCGTTTTTTATCTTCTTCGGATTTATTTTCCTGTCTTCCACCGCGCTTGTAATTTTAATTTCCGTCAAGTACATGGAAATTGAAAAAGAGCAGCACGGCGAATATTACGCCCTGATGCTTTTCGCCACCGTCGGCATGATGTTTCTCGCCTGTGGCAACGACCTGATCGTCCTGTTCGTCGCGCTGGAAACCATGGCGCTAAGTTTCTACGTGCTCACTGGATTTCTGCGCCGCGACCGCAAGTCCAACGAAGCCGCACTAAAATACGTGTTGATGGGCGCCTTCAGCTCCGGCATCCTGGCCTACGGCTTCTCGATTCTGTACGGAATCTCGGGATCCACGAACCTAATCGTGATTGCGAACGCCATCACCGAACGCAGCACGCGTTACGGCCACGGCGACGTGCTCACGATTCTTGCTCTCGGCACGGTATCCGCCGGCGTGTTTTTCAAAATCGCCGGGGTCCCGTTCCACCAATGGGCGCCTGACGTCTACGAAGGAGCGCCCACTCCCATCAGCGCTTACGTTAGCGTCGCTTCCAAAGCTGCCAGCTTCGCGTTGTTGCTGCGCCTTTTCCTTACGGTTTTCTGGCCGGTCAACCTCGACTGGGTCGTTGTCATGGAAGCCGTCGCGGTTCTTTCGCTAACCGTGGGCACACTGGCGGCCATCACCCAATCAAATATAAAACGCTTGCTCGCGTATTCCTCCATCACACAGGTGGGCTACATTTTGCTCGGCCTTGTAGCATCGGTGAATTCCGACGGCACACTCAACGAGCGCGGCCTGCAAGCCATGGCTTTCTATCTTTTCGTCTACGCGTTTTTCAACACCGGCGCTTTCGCCATCGTGATTCTGTTGCGCCATAAAGGCGTAATCGGCGACGACATCGATGATTTGAATGGACTCATCCAGCGCAACCCCGGCGCCGCTGTCCTGATGCTGATTTTCCTGCTGTCGCTCGCAGGCATTCCGCCCACCGCAGGCTTCTTTGCCAAGCTTCTGGTTTTCTGGTCGTTGATCGAGACTGGGCACACCTATCTGGCCGTTTTGTCGGTGCTGTATATTTTGCCCGCGGTTTACTATTACTTCCGCCTGGTAGCCGCGATGTGGGTGCGTGAATCCACCGATCCCGTGCGACCTGTGATTTCGCTAGCCCAGAAGTTCGCGCTTGCAGCCATGGTAATCGTCACGCTGGCCGCCGGAATTTTCCCGGAACAGTTCCTGCGCTTCGCCACCTATTCCTTGCTGATCCCGTTCGGGCGCTGAGCGCGAAGAGAAAATGTCCTCGCCGTCTCCTTCACCGCGCAAAAATCCGAACCGATCGATGAATCAAGTAGCCATGGCGCTGGAGCTGCCGTTCATCATGATTGCCTGCATCGTAATCGCGGGCGGCGCCGGTTATTTGATAGATCGCTGGCTGCACACGTCACCGGCGTTCACGCTGATTTTGGGCTTCCTCGGCTTTGGCGCTGGAATATGGGACATTATTAGACGCCTCTCTCACTCGAATCCGGATTGAGCCGCGGTTTCGATGAAAAACAATGTTGAACGATGAAGCTTTCTACGCTGCTGCGGAACGGCGCATCGAATACCTCACCATCGCGATCGGTGTCATTGCCTCCCTCGCCGTTGCGGTTCATTGGGGCATGAAATCCGGTGCGGGCTTGGGCGCCGGTGCCGTCCTTTCCTGGATCAACTATCGCTGGATGAAGCAGGGCGTGAACGCCCTGGCAAAGCTCTCCACCGCGCAAGCCGGTGCGGAAAAAGCGCGTGTCCCACCGAGCGTGTACTTCAAATTCATCGGTCGCTACGCGTTGCTCATCGTCGTCGCCTATGTTATTCTTCGGGGCTTTAGTTTGCCCGCTGCCAGTGTCCTAGCGGGTCTTTTCGTGGTGGTAGCCGCGGTAATTGTGGAGTTGATTGGGCAGCTTTTTCGAGGCGGCCCGCTCCCGCGCGTGCAATCTTGAAAGGGAAAAATGGAAGAACGGATTCTGTGGATCACAGTTCTGTTGAATCGAGTCTTCGGCAAGGCAGCTTTGGCGTTGCTCGCCGCTTTGCATATCAAACCTTCGAATCCTGAATATCCCATCCCCAATCAAGTAGCGCTCGAGATTGTAGTTTTTTTCCTGGCCGCGCTTTTCTTTCTTTGGCTGAAGAGCAGAATTTCCGTTGACCGTCCCGGCGCCACTCAGCAGTGCATGGAAGCCCTTCTCACCAACTCGATGGGCGTGGGCATCCGCGATCTTCTTGATGATAACGTGGGGCATGACGGTCAAAAGTACGTGGCCATGCTCGGCAGCATCGGGATTTTTGTCCTCTGCTGCAACTTATTAGGATTGTTTCCCACGCTCGGCTCGCCCACCGCCGTAGTCTCCGTTCCGCTGGGATGCGCCATCGTCGTCTTCCTCTATTACAACTGGGTCGGAATTCTGAAACACGGTCCCTTCGGCCACGCCAAACATTTCCTGGGCCCGGTGCTGGCGATGTCTCCCATCATGTTACCGATTGAAATTGTCAGCAACCTGGCGCGCCTGCTTTCGTTGACCGTCCGGCTTTGGGTCAATATGCTGGTCAGCGAAACTCTCTACGTTCTTTTCCTGGGCCTGATGATGTCGCTTTATATGTATGGCACGACTGTAAACAAAGCGCTCTACATTTTGGTTGTAGTTCCCTTGCTCGGACCCATCGCGTTCATTTTGCTGCACGTATTCGTCGCCGTTTTACAGGCTTTTGTATTCACAATTCTGCCCGTGATTTACGTCGCGGGAGCTGTCGCCGAAGAACACTAATTCGTACTGGCATCATCGCTGTCCAATGTGATCCCGGCTGCTTGAGGATGACGGGAGCCACCGCTTGGCGGCAAATTCATAACTAGGAGAAACAAATGAAAAGGTACGCGTGGTTTCTAATGTCCGCGATCGCGATCTGTTTATTCGCGCCCGTGGCGTTTGCACAGGAAGCGCCAAGTGGCGCGATGGCCGGAACCAATTGGGTCGCAATCACTTCGGGCTTCGCCATGGCCATTGCTTCGGCGGCTGGCGGCTACGCTCAGGCGAAAGCTACCGCAGCGGCCTGCGAAGGTCTCGCGCGCAATCCGGGCGCAGCAGCCGCAATTCGTTTTGCGCTGATTTTGGCGCTCGTGCTGATTGAGTCGATGGCGTTGTACACCTTTGCTATCGTCTTCCTCAAAGTTAAGTAAAAATCCGAAAATTTCAAGGCCCGGGAGCTTGCACGCGCGAGCATCCCGGGCCTTTTGTTTTTGTAGCGCCGGTATCCCGCCGGCTCTTTGCGCAATCGCGTTTCGATATCGCGCGGAGCTCACTTGCAAAATGTCAGCGTCACGTAACAGAGAACTGAGGAGTAACTAACGAAGATACATAGAATCGGCAGCTACTTTTGCGAGGCTAAGAACGCGCGCGGGAAGTATCCCCAGATACAGCGTACCAATCGCCGCGACGCCGAGAGCGAACGCGAGTGTAGGCGCCACCTTTGACGGCACGTACTCATTCGAGGGCTCCCAGAAATACATTGCCACAATCACGCGCAAGTAATAATACGCGCCGATCACGCTGTTGATGGCCGCAATCACCACCAGCCATACAATCTTCGAATCCAGCGCGGCTTGAAACGCAAAAAGTTTTCCCAGGAATCCGCCGGTCGCCGGCAATCCCAGCAGCGAAAGCAGGAACAACGAGAAACACACCGCCAGCACCGGCTGCTTGCTGCCCAATCCCGCATAATCCGTAATTTCCAGCCGCTTTTCCCCTTGCTGCCCCAGATGCGCGATCACCAGGAATGCGCCAATCTTCATCAGCGCGTAGGCGGCCAGATAAAAAAGAACTGCTGCGATTCCGATATCCGTCCCCGCGGCGAACGCGACCAAAATGTACCCGGCGTGCGCGATGGAAGAATACGCCAGCATGCGCTTCACGTTCGTTTGCACCAGCGCCGCGAAATTACCGACGATCATCGTCAACACCGCGGAAATCCAAACGGCCCAGAACCAGAAATTTCCCGCCGAACCAAACGACACGTAGAAAATCCGCAGCATCACTGCAAAAGTTGCCGCCTTCGGACCCGACGCGAGCAAGGCTGTCACTGGAGTCGGCGCGCCCTCATACACGTCCGGCGCGTAAACTTGGAACGGGGCAACCACTACTTTGAATCCCAGCCCCACGAACATCAGCGCGAGCCCTAGAATTGCAAGCGGCGCAATCTGTCCGTGGTCGGCAATCATTTTCTGCAACGCGCCGGAAATCAAATCAATGCGTGTGGTTCCGGTCGCGCCATACACCATCGCAATGCCGTACAGGAAAAACGCCGTAGCGAATGATCCCAGCACAAAATATTTCAACGACGCTTCGTTCGACTTGATCGCTTTTCGCCGGAAGCCGGCCAGAACGTACGTGGAAATAGAGCTCATTTCGAGTCCGATAAACGCGGTAACCAGCTCGTTCGCTCCCGCAAGAATCCCCATTCCGGCGGTCGCAAACAAAACGAGCGCATAATATTCGCCACGCTGAATGTTCTCTTCGTCCAAATAACTGAACGAGCCCAGAATCGCGAGCGCCGCAGCGCCAATCACCACCACGTGAACAAAAATGCTGAACGCGTCCGCCCGAATCAAATCGCTGTAGGCGTTGCCGGGATCGTGCGCCATGAAATGCACCCCGGCCAAACCGCCCAGCGTGCCGATGAAAGCGAGCCACCCTAGCGCCCGCTTACGCGCAGCTTGAACGAACGGGTCCGCAACCATAATCACGATCCCGAACGCGCAAAGGATTATTTCCGGAGCGAGCCGATGGAAATTGCCGATTTGTTCGCTGGGGAACGGAATCACGGCTGAGCGCGCCTCAATGAGATTTTCTTGGCGGACGCATTCTTGCTCGGCACAAGCGCGACGCGAGCCAGTTTTCCTGCAACCTCAGGCGTCGCCGGCCGCTGTGACGCGCTTTGCACGCGATCCATCTGTTGCAGCAAACTATCCGTGGAGCTTTGCATGCGTCGCGTAAAGAGCGGGGAAGCCACGCCCATGAAGATAATCGCCACGGCCATCGTCGCAAGGATCAGCCTTTCGCGCCCCGACGCGTCCGGCAAGCTGCGATTCTTCTCCACCGTAACTTCTCCGAATCCAACGCGCTGGTACGCCCACAACAAATAGATCGCCGAAAGCACCGCGCCACTTGCAGCCCAAGCCGCCCAGGCATGATGGTTTTGAAACGTGCCGATCAAAATCAAAAACTCGCCGATAAATCCGTTCAGCGGCGGCAACGCCAGCGACGACAGTGCGATGAAAAGAAAAAACGACATCAGCACCGGCATCGGATTCACCAGCCCACCGTATTCCTTGATTTCAAACGTGTGCCGCCGGTCGTACAGCATTCCCACGCCGAGGAAAAGCGCTCCAGTCGAAATCCCGTGGCTCAACATCTGAAAAATCGCGCCTTGAATCGAAATTGTGCTGAACGCAAAAATTCCCAGCACCACAAATCCAAGATGGCTCACCGACGTGTAGGCCACCAGCCGTTTTAAATCCGTCTGCACTGTGGCCACCATCGCGCCATACACAATTCCGATAATTGCCAGCACACCAATCAACGGCGCCATGCGGTGCGCTGCGTCCGGGAATAGCGGCAAACAAAATCGCAGCATCCCGTACGTTCCCAGTTTCAACATTACGCCCGCCAGAATCACCGAGCCTGCCGTGGGAGCCTCTGTGTGCGCGTCGGGCAGCCAGGTGTGCAAAGGGAACAGCGGCACCTTGATCGCAAACGCCAGAAAGAACGCTCCAAAAAGCAAAAGTTCGGTACGTCCCGGCAGTAAAACCATTCCCGTTTGCAGCTTTGCCTGAATATCAGGCAGATCAAACGTTCCGGCCAGGTTGTAAATCCACAAAATCGCCACCAGCATCAGGATCGAACCGAACATGGTGTACAAAATAAATTTCACTGCGGCATAAATTCGCCGCCCGTGTCCCCAAATTCCGATCAAGAAGTACATCGGAATCAGCGTAAGTTCCCAGAAGAAGAAAAAAAGCAGCAGATCGAGCGAAACGAAGACGCCGATCATGGCCGTCTCAATCACAAGCAGCGCGACAAAAAATCCTTTTACGTTTTCCTGAATAGCCTGCCACGAGCAAAGAATCGCGAGGGGCGTCAAAAATGTGGTGAGCAAAACCAGAAACAAGCTGACGCCATCCACGCCCAGGTGATAATGAATGTTCGCGCGCGCGATCCAGTCGTAATATTCCTCGAATTGGTACCCGGGGTTAACCGCATCGAACCCGCGCAGCAGGAACAGTGATATCGCAAATTCCGCCAGCGAGACAGCCAGCGCAATCCGCCGAATCCAGGTGTGATCATCCGAGCGCAGCAACAATAGTGCCGGCACGCCGAGCAGCGGCAAAAACGCGATGACCGTCAGCAGATGAGAAGGCATGTCCACGCTAGCGCACCATTCCCCAAACTCCCAGCATCAACACAGTGAAGCCCACAGCGCCGATCACCACCCATGTGGCATAACTTCGCGCGTTCCCGGATTGTATTTCGCGAACCTGCCCGCCAACTTCGCGTGCCACAGTCGCCACGCCGTTTACCGTGCCGTCGATCACACGCTCGTCCACCACGTGCCAGAGAACGTTTGTCGAAATCCAAAGAAACGGACGGATGATCAGCGCGCCGTAAATTTCGTCCACATAATATTTGTCGAGCAAAAGTTTGTAGAGACCGTGTGTCCGCTCGGCAAGTTTCTTTGGCGCGTCAGGGTTACGGATGTAAAACCACCACGCCACCAGCAATCCGATAATCGCGAGCACCACCGGTGGCCCGGTCAACGCGTGGAATAATTCCATCGCCGGACTCGGAGATATTCCCCCTGCCTCACCCGCGGCACCGGCCAACGACGCGCCTTGTTCGATTCCCGCCGGCACTCCGTAAGCGGCGAACACAGGATGCAAAAACGCTTCAAAGTAATCCGTCTTGCCCAGAAGATGCGGCGCAGCAAACCATCCGCCAACAATCGAAAGCAGCGCGAGAATCATCGACGGCACAGTCATGGTGCGCGGCGATTCGTGAACGTGCACCTTATGCTCGTCATATCGCGGCTTGCCGAAAAACGTAAGAAATATCAGCCGGAACATATAGAACGACGTCAGCCCCGCGCCCGCCAGCCCAAGCAGCCACAGTGTGATGTGAGCGTTCGGCCCCGAACCGGCCGCATCCAGAATCTCGTCCTTGCTGAAAAATCCAGCGAACCCTGGAATTCCCGCAATCGCAAGCGTGGCAATGAGCATCGTCCAGTAAGTCACCGGAATTTGTTTTCGCAGCCCGCCCATGTTGCGCATGTCCTGTTCGCCGGACATCGCGTGAATCACACTGCCCGCCGCCAAAAACAGCAAGCCTTTGAAAAACGCATGCGTCATTAAATGAAAAATCCCCGCCGCGTACGCGCCCACTCCACAGCCGAGAAACATATAGCCCAGTTGCGATACGGTGGAATAAGCTAGAACTTTCTTGATGTCAGTCTGTACCAGCCCAATCGTCGCCGCATAAAACGCAGTGATCGCGCCCACCGCTGCCACCACAAACATTGCAATCGGCGCCCGCGAAAACAGGACATGCATGCGCGCCACCATGTAAACGCCCGCCGTGACCATCGTCGCCGCGTGAATCAACGCGCTCACCGGCGTAGGACCTTCCATCGCGTCCGGCAACCAGACGTACAACGGCAGTTGCGCAGACTTTCCAATCGCGCCCGCAAAAAGCAGCAGACAAATCCACGTAAGCACGCCCGCTTGCGTCGCGCTCTCAGCCGGCATATTAGCGGCCTTCGCGAAAACCGTGCCAAAATCCACAGAACTAAAAGTCCAGAAGAGTAGCAGAATTCCCACGGTAAATCCGAAGTCGCCAATCCGCGTGGTGATGAATGCTTTTTTCCCGGCGTTAATCGCAGATGGTTTGAGGAACCAGAATCCGATCAGCAGGTAACTGCACAGCCCCACGCCTTCCCAGCCCACAAACATCAGAACAATGTTCGCCGCCAGCACTAACGTAAGCATGAAAAACACAAACAAATTCAAGTAAGCGAAGAACCGGTAGTAGTCTTCCTCGTGCGCCATGTATCCGGTGGAATAAATGTGCACGAGCAAGCTGACAAACGTGACCACCAGCAGCATCACGATCGTCAAGTGGTCCATCTGCAGCGCGAAGTCCACCTTGAACGACCCTGCCGACATCCAGTTGAAATAATTTTTGAAAAACGAGAGCTGTCCCGCAGGCAACAGCGAAAATTCGCGAATCGCCTCGAGAGCGGAAAGGAATGCCAGCGAAACCGATCCTATCCCGATTGAATTTACGACCGTCTTGGACCAATTCTTGCCCAGCAAGCCATTCAGCGCAGCCCCAGCCAGAGGCAGCGCGAGAATGATCCAAAGATGTTCGAGCATTGGCATCAGAATTTCAGGAGGTTCACGCGCTCGATGTTCAGCGATTGCCGGTTCTGATAAATGCGTATCACAATCGCCAGTCCCACCGCCGCTTCCGCCGCTGCCACAACAATCACGAAGAAAACGAACACCAGCCCGTCCAATTGTCCCCAGGCGCGCGCGAATGCCACAAATGCAAGATTCACCGCGTTCAGCATCAGCTCGATGGCCATCAAAATCGTGATGATATTGCGTTTGAACACGAACGCCACGACGCCGAGTCCGAAGAGAACGGCGCTCAGCACCAGATAATAGGAAACCGGAACGACGCTCATTCGTCCCTCTTCGCCAAAACCAGCGCGCCCAAAATCGCAATCAAAATCAAAATAGAAGTGGCCTCAAACGGAAATAAATATTTCTGAAACAGTTGTACTGACAAATCCCGCGTTGAAACCATCACGTTCGCGGAACCCGCGCCGTTCGCCGGCGTTCGTCCAATCAGCGAATGCGCCATCCAGTGCGCCAGATCGAGCAGCAGCAGAATTCCCAGCGGAATCCCCGCGTATTTCGCCATCTTGCTGTAGTCCGTACGCTCTTCCACCCCCGCATTCAGCAGCATGATCACAAAAACAAAAAGCACCATGATGGCGCCCGCGTACACAATGATTTGCACCGCCGCCACAAATTCCGCGCCGAGCATCAGATACAAACCAGCCAGCGACATCATCACCAGAATCAGCGACAGCGCGCTGTGAATCGGCTCGCGGGCGAGAATCAGTAGCAGCGCTCCGCCAATCGCGGTCAGCGCAAAAACAAAAAATAAAATGAATGGCACGGTCATCCGTGTTTCACCAACAGCGGGAAAATAATCCACAGTGCGGTTCCCACCAGGTTCGCCAACGAAACCGGCAGCAGCAGTTTCCATCCCAACGACATCAATTGATCATAACGAAAGCGCGGCAGCGTCCCGCGCGTCCAAACGTAGAAGAAAAGCAGCCCGCCCACTTTCAGTAGAAACCAGAACGGCCCCTGGATTATCGGAATAACAGCGGGAAGCAAACAAAGCACGCCAAGTACCAGCGCTCCGCACGTAATCACGACGAGCTGAATCCGAGCGATCCCCCGCGCTCCCGTCACGGCGTCGTACGCCAAATACACTCCCAGCCCCAGCAGCACAACCGCAGGCATGTACTGAAGAAAAGTCCAGCTCTCCGGAAAAGGAGACAGCCATCCGCCCAAAAATAAAATGGTCGCAAGAAAAGAAACGGTGAGCATGTTCGCGTATTCCGCCATAAAAAACATCGCGAATTTGAAACTGGAATATTCGGTGTGAAAACCGGCCACCAGTTCCGTCTCCGCCTCGGGCAAATCAAACGGAACACGGTTCGTCTCTGCAATCGCCGAAGTGAAATAGCAAAGAAAGCCGATGATCTGCGGAAATATGTGCCAGCGCGGAATAAACGGCAGGTAACGATAATATCCCGTCTGGTCCGAAATCATCTCATTGAAATTCAGCGTGCCGGCCAGCAGCACCACGCCAACGACTGAAAGCGTCAGCGCTACTTCATAGCTGATCATCTGCGCCGAACTTCGCAGCCCGCCCAGCAGCGGATACTTGCTGTTCGAAGACCAACCGGCCAGCGCCACCCCATACACGCCGATTGACGTAATCGCAAAAACAAACATCAAGCCGATATTTACGTCCGCAACTATCAGCTGTGTGGGCTGCCCCAGAATCGTAATCGTGGCTGGACCAAAGGGAATCAACGCAATCGTCGTCAGCGCGAGCGACAACGCCAGAAACGGAGCGAAGATGTACAAAAACTTGTCCGCTCCCGGCGGCGTAAGGTCTTCTTTAAATAGAAATTTCAGCCCGTCGGCTAGCGGTTGAAGCAATCCATGCGCGCCCACATAGTACGGGCCCCAGCGCGATTGAATGTGCGCCACGACTTTGCGTTCAAACCAGGTAAGGTACGCCAGCGTCGTCAAAGTCAAAAACAACAAAATGACGATCTTTACTAGCGATACCACCAGGACTGCGTGCTGGGTGACGAACTCCACGGCGTGTCTTTAGCCTCTTTTGTGGATACGAGCCTGGAACAATAGCGCCCCAAGGTTCCGCTCGTAAATAAATAATCGTGTGAAGAAAAAACTGTGCCCGCTGGCACGTTGTAGTTTGGTTCCGGTGATTTGCAACTTGCTGTCGTTAGTTGCGCGCCCCCCGCCAGCAATATTGCGATGGAAACTTCATACCCCGCCACGTTCTGGCGTATTTCGTCGAACGCCGCTTCCGGCGTGCGCAAACGAATCGGCGAGCCCAAACCGAGCATTCCCAGTTGGTGCGACAAGATGCGCAGCAAATCGAAATCGCTGCGCGGTCCCTGCGGATCGATCGAGCGATGCGTCATCTGCACTTCGCCCGCGGTATTCGTCAACGTGCCGTCTTTTTCGTACGACGACGCAGCAGGCAGCACCACATCCGCGCGCAACGCCGTCTCAGTCAAAAACATGTCGTGCACTATGAGAAGTTCCAGTCCGCCAAGCCGATCGTGCTGCGCGACGGCAAAAGTTTTCACCGGATTTGCGCCCACCACGTACATCGCTTTGAGTTTTCCAGAAACCGCAGCTTCCATCATCGCGCGAGCGGTCATGCCCGGAGCGGTTGCAATCTCGCATCCCCAAACTTTTCCAAACTTCCTTCGCTCCGATTCATCAGCCAGCGACGCGTATCCCGGCAACCGATCCGGCAAAATTCCCATGTCCGCGGCGCCACGCGAATTCGAGTAATCGCCCAGCGCCATATAGCGCGTCTGCCCGCCAAGACTCGATCCTAGCATCACCAAATCGCGAATCGCCTCGCCTTGAATATCTGCTCCAAAAAGAATTACGACGTCCGATTCTTTTTCCAGCGCCGATTTCATCTCCGCCAGCGAGTCCGCAACAGATTTCTCAAACTGTTCTTCGCCCCGCGCCAGCCAACGAACTGCAGCAGCCTCGCCCCCCTTGGCCGTTTCCACGCCGTGCGCCGCTTGCCGATGAATTTTGCTCGGCTCACCATTAATCACATACAGCCGCGCCTGATGGTGACGCACGCCCGTCCGAATCTGCCAAGCGACGAAAGGATTCTGGTTCGTCACATCGTTGCCAATCAGCAAAACCGCATTGGCCTTGTAAATATCCGCCATCGTCGCCTGCGCTTCTTTGGCTTTCGGTCCCAACGCAGCCGCCAAGCCCGCGTAATCAGCAGTCCGATGATGATCGATGTTATTCGTTCCCAAAGTTCCGCGCGCAAACCGGTTCAGCAAATAATGTTCTTCGTTGGTCGTGTGATTCGAGCCGATCACGCCGATCGCATTCGCGCCATGCTTTTCGTGAACTTGCTTCAGCCGCCGCGCGATCTCTTCCAGCGCGTCTTCCCAACTCGCCGGTTCCAGTTTTCCGTTGCGCCGAACCAAAGGTTGCCGTACGCGTTCGGGATTGTGCGTGAAATCAAATCCAAAGCGCCCTTTCGCGCACAAAAACTCGCCATTGATACCCGACTGGTCCCGGTTATTCGCGCGAAGAATTTCGTTGTTGCGTACACCCAGTGTCGTCTTGCACCCGTTCGAGCAGTGCGTGCACGGATCCGGAACGTATTTCATTTCCCACGGCCGCGTTTGATAACGATACGTGCCGCTCGTCAGCGCGCCCACCGGACATATATCGATGCACATGCCGCACTCTTCGCACGCCAGTTCGCCCGGCTTGTTCGGCAGGATCACGGAATTCACGCCGCGTGCGCCCACGCCAAGCGCTTTCACGTCCATGCCTTCATCGCAAACGCGCACGCAGCGAAAACACAAAATGCATCGCGGCGCATCGTAATAAACCAGCGGTGACCACCTTTCTTCCGGATAATGCAATTTTTCTTCGTCGAAACGGCTGTGGTCCAGCCCGTAGCGAAACGTCATGTCTTGCAATTCGCATTCGCCGCCCTTGTCGCACACCGGACAATCCAGCGGATGGTTCGAGAGCAGAAACTCGATCATGTCCTTGCGGGCTTTGTGCACCTGGGGCGTGTCGGTCTTCACCACCATGCCTTCCACCGCCACCAGCGTGCACGCCGTCTGCAGCTTCGGCGTCTTCTCCACTTCCACCAGACACATTCTGCAAGCCGCTTGCAGCGAAAGCCCCGGGTAGTAGCAGAACGATGGAACCTCTATGCCTTTGCTCTTCGCGGCTTCGATCACAAGCGTGCCCGCGGGCGTAGTAAGTTTCTCGTCGTTGATCGTAAACGTAACTTGTTTCACTTCAGGCATGGAATCCTAGGAAGCTCCCACAATCATTTCTGCAGGTTTGAATGCACACTTCCCGCGCAGGTGGTCTTCAAATTCGTGCCGCCACTTTTTCACGATGCTGATCGTCGGCAACGCCGCTGCGTCGCCCAGCGGACAGAAGGTCCGTCCCAACATATTTTTCGATAGCTCGTCAATCAGAGAAATATCGTCGGCGCATCCTCCGCCCTCATGAAAACGGTCCAGCAATTTGCGCAGCCAGGCCGTGCCCTCACGGCACGGAATGCACCAGCCGCAGGATTCGTGGGCATAAAAATGCATGATCCGTCGCGCCAGGTCCACCATGCATGTATCTTCGTCGATAATAATCGTGCCGCCCGAGCCGAGCATCGACCCGATTTTTGCAACCGAATCGTAATCCATCGCCACATCAATTTCATCCGCCGAAAGCAACGGGCACGAGCTTCCGCCGGGTATCACCGCCTTCAGCTTCTTGCCATCCTTCATGCCGCCGGCCACTTCTTCAATCATGCGTTTCAAATTAAACCCCAGCGGCAACTCGTAAATCCCAGGCTTATTAATGTGCCCGGATATCGAATATAAACGCGTCCCGCCATTTTTCGGCGTCCCCAGCGCAGCGTACCAGTCGCCGCCCTGTCGAATAATCGCGGGCGCAGTGCTGAGCGTTTCCACATTATTGATTACAGTCGGGCAGCCATAGAGCCCGACGGTAGCGGGGAATGGCGGTTTGATTCGCGGATAGCCGCGCTTGCCTTCGAGTGACTCCATCAAGGCGGATTCTTCGCCGCATTCGTACGAACCCGCGCCCGTGTGCGCCGAAAGCTCAAAATTGAATCCGGTGCCCAGGATGTTTTTCCCCAGGTAGCCTCGCGCATAGGCCTCGCCGATCGCGCGCTCGACGATGTCGATGATGTAGTGATACTCGCCGCGAATGTAGATGTACCCTTGCTCCGCGCCGATGGCGCGCCCGGCGATCAGAATCCCCTCGATTAATTGGTGCGGGTCCATCTCCATCAAAGGGCGGTCCTTCGACGTGCCGGGCTCGCTCTCATCCCCGTTCGCCAGAATATATTTCGGCTTGCTGGTGTCGTTGGGAACGAAGCTCCATTTCATTCCCGTAGGGAAGCCGGCCCCTCCCCGTCCTCGCAGATTCGATTTCTTCATTTCATCGATAATCTGCTCGGGAGTCATTTGCTTCAGCGCTTTTTCAAGCGCCTGATAGCCTTCGTTCTGCAGATACACATCGATCTTCGTCGAATTCGGTATCCCAAACCGTTTGCTGATCACCGGAATTTCCGCAGGATTGCGCGGATGCAGCGAACCCGAGGTCACCGCGACGGGTTTCGGTTTCTTCCCATCCTGAAGCTGCTCGAAAATTGCGTCCACTTTGTCGGGATCGAGATTTTCGTAGTAATCGTAATTCACCTGCATCGCCGGAGCGCCTGTGCACGCGCCGATGCACTCCACTTCCTCCAGCGAAAATGTTCCCGACGGCGAGACTTCCTTGTTGCCGATGCCCAGCCGTTTCTGTACGTGCTTGTAGAGTTCGTTTGCGCCGCGCAGCATGCAGGAAATATTCGTGCAAACTTGAATGTGATAGCGGCCCCCCGGTTTGCGCCGCAGCATTGAGTAGTACGCCAGCGTCTCCGTCACCTGCAGCACATTCAAGCCAACGCGCTTGGCGATCTCTTCCAGCACTTCGTCGCTGAGAAATCCAAACTGATCCTGCGCGTACATCATCATGGGAATCAGCGCAGAACGTTTAACCGGATAACGTCCCAATAATTGCGCGAATTTTTCTTCCAGCGCGGCGGGAAGTTGCATTAGCGGTCCACTTCTCCCAGGACGATGTCAGTGGTCCCAATACACGCCACAACATCGGCGATCAAGCGCCCCACGGCCAGCGTCGGCAGCGATTGAAGGTTCACAAAAGAAGGCGCGCGCACTTTCACGCGATACGGTTTCGCCGATCCATCGCTGGCCACAAAAAATCCCAGCTCTCCGCGCGGCGATTCAATCACTTGATACACTTCGCCCGGCGGCGGCGCAAACCCTTCGGTATAAATTTTGAAGTGATAGATCAATCCTTCAATCGAAGTCTTCATTTCTTCGCGCGAAGGCGGAATAATTCCCGGCGCCTCGGTCCGAATCGGCCCGTCCGCTTTGGCCACTCGTTCCATCGCCTGCTGCACAATCTTAATGCTCTCGCGAATTTCCGCTACGCGCACTTGATAACGCGCGAAGCAATCGCCTGCGGTCTGCGTCTGCACGTCGAAATTGAATTCGTCGTAGCTCGAATAGGGGAATGCTTTCCGCACGTCGTACGCCACACCACTCCCGCGCAGCATAGGCCCCGAACATCCCATCGCGATCGCATCATCCGCGCTGATAATTCCCACGCCTTGCGTGCGCCCCAGCCATATGCGATTGTTCGTCAGCAAATCTTCGTATTCGTCCACGTGCCCCGGCAGCGCATCCATCACCCGCCGCACCTTATCTAGAAATCCCGGAGGCGGCTCCAGCGCCAGCCCGCCAATACGGAAATAGCTCGTCATCATCCGTTGTCCGGACACGTACTCAAAAATCTTCATTATTTCTTCGCGCTCGCGGAAGGTATAAAGGAAAACCGACATTGCGCCCAGATCAATCGCGTGCGTTCCTAGCCAAACCAGGTGCGAACCAATCCGCGTCAGCTCCGTCAGCAGCACGCGAACGTATTGCGCGCGCTTCGGAACTTCGATTCCCAACAGTTTTTCCACCGCCAGGCAATAGCCCAAATTATTTGAAAGCGGAGCGAGATAGTCGATGCGATCCGTCAGCGTAATCGCTTGCGAATATGTTTTCGCCTCGCAGGATTTCTCGATGCCCGTGTGCAGATAACCGATGATCGGCTCTGCCTTCACCACAATCTCGCCATTCAACTCCAGAATCACGCGCAAAACTCCGTGCGTGGATGGGTGCTGCGGCCCCATATTCAGGACCATCGTTTGCGCGGCGCCGGTCGGCGTTTCAATCGTAGTGGTCATTAATCTTCAATCTTCCAAATTCGCCAAGAGCTCAGCGAGGTCCTTCTGTCGGGTAATCTTTCCGCAGCGGATGGCCTTCCCAGTCGTCCGGCATCAAAATCCGCCTCAAATCCGGATGCCCCTCAAACCGTATGCCAAACAGATCGTAATTTTCTCGTTCGTGCCAGTTCGCCGTAGGCCACACTGAAGTGACGGAGGGCAGCACCGGATCGTTTCCGGCCAACCTCACTTTCAGCCGTAAACGGTCGCTGCGCGCAATCGAAAGCAAGTGGTAATTCACTTCAAAGCGAGGCTCCAGCGGAAACTTATCCACGGTAGTGATGTCGGAAAGAAACGCGAAGTAAAGAAAAGGCTCAGTGGCGAGGTAGCCCGCGGCGCGCTGCAAGTGTTCTCGCGGAATTACCACCGTCGTTTCTCCACGAAATTCAATCACCTCTGAGACGGCTTGGCGGTCCCACGCTCGCAGTCTTTGCACCACGGGATTCTTATCGGCTTCCTGTGATTCCATTATGAGTTCGTTCCCGGGGTACGGCGCTCAACGATTCCAGTCGAGCGCGCCCTTCTTCCAGAGGAATATGTAACCGGCCAATAAAATTATAATGTACAGCAGCATCTCCACAAAGCCGAACACCTGCAGTTGACGGTAAACCAGCGCCCAGGGATATAAAAAGATCGCTTCAATGTCGAACAAAATGAAAAGCAGCGCTACCATATAAAATTGAACGGAAATCGGCTCGCGCGCATCTCCCGTTGGGTGAATTCCGCATTCGTAAGGCTCATCTTTTTCGCGCGATCGCTTGTGCCGCCCCACCAAAGCGGACACCGCCACCAGCGCCCCGGCCAGTCCCATGGCCAGCACAAACATTAGTAACAACGAGCCATACGAATCTAGGTAATTGCTATTCATTTTCAGTGCGCTGTTATAATAACGACCCGAGTGCACCCGGTCAAATGAACTCTCGAATAATCGCGTCGTCGAAAATTTCCTGCAGCTGCATCGGCGGGGAGCGCCTCGCTCGATGAGCTCCGGTTTCAACACCGATATCAAGGTCGGCGAACAGGTCTTTCACGTCCAGACCGAAGACCGCGGCCCCGCTCATCCCATCATCGACACTGCCGTCTATCAGAACGGCCGAATTTTGCATCGCCGCGCGTTCAACTACACGGAGCTATCCAGTATAGATTCTTTTACCGACGAGGATCTTCGCTTCCGAGTGGAGGAACAGCATCGTGCCGTCATTGAAGATATTCGCTCGGGCGCTCTCGATTCCGAAATTGCTTCGGCGTCCGCCGCCACGCAGGCTACTCGCCCGGGCGGAATTCAATTGCAACTTCTAAATCCGAATTCGTGGTTGTCGGCGGGGAAGGTCTCTCTGGAAATCGAAGTCTCGCGCCGCTCCGACCGCCAGCCGCATGTCGGTGCCAGTGTCGAAGCGTTGATTGAAGGTTCGCTGGACGGCGCCCGCCACTCCGCCACCAGTGACGATCAAGGCCGAGTCCGCATTCAATTTCCGCTCCCGCCGCTTGGGAGGGGCGACCTCGCGCTCGTCATTCAAGCTATAGCTGACACCTGGAGGGATGAAATTCGTTTCATCATGCGCTCGCGCCCGAAAGAATCGTCAAGCTCATCGGCTACTCCCGCGCCATAAGTTGCCATGATCGTAAAAATAAACGGCGATCCGCGCGAAATACCTGACGGCCTCACAGTAAGCACCCTGCTGAATTTTCTGGAAATGCGAAACGACCGCGTCGCAATCGAGTACAACCTAAATATTCTTCCCCGCGCAATGTGGAACGAAACAAAAATCCAGCCAAACGACAATTTCGAAATCGTCCACTTCGTAGGCGGCGGCTAGTTCACAATCGCAATTTCCAACCCTGCTGTCATCTTGCACTAGGTTTAAGTGTAGCGCCGGGAGCTTCAGCCCGGCATTTTGCATTCAAGTATTTCGCGGGATTGCTGAGGTTAATTTCTCTGCCTTGCGCTCTATCTCTTCCAATGCTTCCATTAATATTTGGTTTGGCCACTTCGTCGTCAGCTAACTTTTTGGCTTCGCCGGATTGGCAGCCATAATTTTGCGGGCCGGATCGTTATCGCAGTAAACGCGCCATTCTGCCACAAATCCATCTTTCACCACGGCCTTCCACGCAGCTGGTATCTCCCAGAAATTTTCTCGCAGCAACTTGCCGTTCACGGCGAACGTTCCGCGCGCCGTTCCAAACATGGCGACAACGTTCCCCCGATCTAACTCGTCTCTCACTTCGATGGCATAGTCGGGGAACATGGCGAAGTAAACTTTCCATCCCTGGCGCATTTGATCCGCTCCGCGAAATGTCGTGTTCAACGCATCGACAAAGACGTGATCGGGCGTCATCAGCGCCACCAATCCGTCCACATCATGCTCGTTGATCTTGGTTACGAACGCCATTGCTACATCGGCGGGATTTTGCGAATTCATTCCCTCAACTCCTCGCCTCACTGGCAGGGACCGCGCAAGTTATATTACCGGATACTTCCGATAATATTGAGGCCATCCTCCGTCTCGCATCAATGCGCGGTCTCCAGCCCCACCAAGCCTTCTCGCACGTGATTTGTTGCGCTTAGAGCGGTACAAGCATTAGAATGCGCCAGACAAATATCCAAACGGGGGATTTCAGCTAGATCGACTGCAGCTGATACTTTCTTTTCCCACATTGTTCTTTCATGACAAAGAGGACCAGCATGGCGTCAGTCATGCAAAAAGTTGTATTGATGGCCGCAAGCCTCATCCTGTCGTTCGGGTTGATCGCCTGCAATCATTCCGCTTCCGGCAGTTCGCCGGCATCTGATACGGACCTTACTCCGCAAGATGCGGAAGCGCGCAAGGCCGTGACCGCCGAAATCCAAAGGCATTGGCTCCAGGGATCCGACGGCTGGACCGCATCCGTCACCAACAGCGGCGATCGATTTCTCCGGCAGTACCGCGACCTCACAATTGAAAGCCTCGATCCGCGCGATCTAAGCGAGTCAGACAAATTGAACGGATTCGAGTGGGTGGGAAAAGTAACCTTCAAAAAAACGGCATGCCGCGAAGCAGGCGGCCAACGCAATTTCGTTTTAGGTGGAATGGCCGATGGCCGGCAGGCTTACGTTGAAAAACAACCGGGCCGCTGGACTCAGTGGGTTACCTTCACGCCTGGCCCGCTGTCTTTTCAAAAAGAAAAGGGCCGCTGGACGTTCTCCTACGACGCGACGTATTTGCGCGGCCAGCTCCCCGGATCCGGCGATTTTGCCGCGGCCGGAGTGCACTAACCGTATGCAGAAAAAATAGCCGCTCAACATCGCTTCGTGCCGGTTTTAGATTTTTGCAAAACGCAGAATACAAAATGCCTGATCGGGAGGATCTATGAATCGTTTGTGGGTCCGCAAGGCTGTTCTCATGTTCGTTTTCGTTGCAGCAGGATTTACAATCGCTTGCGGTGGAGGCGTTGAAGGAAAGTATCAAGATCCTACCGGCACGATCAGAGCCCAGTTCAAGGGCGGAAAAACATATCTAGCCTTCGGCGCGATGGATGCCGAGGGTACCTACGAAATAAAAGGCAACAAGATTATCTGTCACGGTGAATTTGGGCCCATGATCCCCAGCCCGTTAGTTTTCACCGTCAATGACGATGGCACCATCCAAGGCCCCAAGGACAGTCTGTTTACTCGCCTTGAAAAAGTGAAGTAACGCTAACGTCCCGATTAATCTTATGACGTCATGCGCTCGTCGAGTTGAGTCGGCACGAGGGGACATGCGTCTTCGTGACGCTTCCCCAATCCTCATTAGGGAAACCCGCGTGCGAGAGTCTCAACTTTGTCCCGTCATTGCGGAGTAGTTCCACGGTTACCACGGTCTCAAACCCATTCGTTGCCGTGGTCACCCAGGTCAATTCCACAAGCCGATCTTTTTCGAGCCGCAGAAACCTTCTGTAGTGCGGCGCAAAAAAAGTTCGCCGAACTTGCACCGCCGTTCCAGAACTTGCCGTTTCCGTCGCCACCATAGCCTCCGCTTCTCTCCCAATTTTTCGCGCTACGCTTCTAGTGCCTTCTCAAGAGCGTCGAAAACCCCGTTCCAGCCCTTGTTGTGGTCCTCTCGCGCTTGGGCATTGGTAAAACCCTCGTGCGTCAGAAAAACTTCCGTAAAAGTACCGCGCGGCTGAAATTCCACCGTCACCAGCGTCTCAACCTGCTCGCTGATCTTTTGTCCCGACGGGGAAAATTTCTCCCAGGTCCATGTGAACACTAGCTTCTCGGGAGGCCGAATCTCCCGAAACGTCACTCGCTGTTTGTAAGTGGTGCCGTCCTGGCTCGTAACCTCCATCAAGTTTGTCCCGCCCGGACGCGCGTCGAAAGCGGTATAGCGCGTTTCGTTCCCAGGAAACCGGCACATCCATTTCTCTAGTTTTTCCCGTTGCGTCCATGCTTCGAAGACTTTTTCGCGCGTGGCCGCGAACATTCTCCGGATTTCGACTTTGGTTTCGGGCCCGGTGATCGAGCTTGCCATTTTGAAGCCTCCTCTTTTCTCGATTCTTCTTCCAGATAATCTGCCAGAGCGTCGAATTGGTGTTCCCAGAACTGCCGATATCGCTCGATCCATTCCGCTGCATCTTTCATCGGTTCAGCGACGAGCCTGCAGCGATGCACGCGCCCGTCCTTATGACGCGTCACCAATCCCGCGCCTTCCAACACGCGCAAATGCTTCGACACCGCCGGAAGCGACATCTTGTAAGGCGCCGCCAGCTCGCTCACCGAAGTCTCGCCCTGAACCAGTCGGGCCAAAATCCCCCGGCGCGTCACATCCGAAAGTGCCGCAAACGTCGAGTCCAACTCCGTTTCTGAATACTTAACCATGTGGTTTAGTATCGCGCCGCCGGTTTTTTTGTCAAGCTAAATTTTCTAAGGAAGAGAGTTCTGGCGAAGATGGCCGGAATGCGGAAGATTCACCACGTTCCCTTCAGCTATCCGTTCGCCCTGGAAACCGGAACCTAAGTCACTACGAGCGCGCCTTAAGGTTTAAATGTAGCGCCGGGGCCTTCAGCCCGGCAACCTTCTCGGCTACTGCCGAACATTGTCATCCCGAGCGAAGTCCCGCGCTTTTCGCTTTCCCCTGGTTTTCAGGGGCGCGGGACGCAGGACGCAGGACGCAGTTCGAGGGATCTGCTCTTGCAGTTTCGGTTCTCTGGTTGCCCTCTCGGGCTTGAGGATGTTTTTTCTTAGGGATTTTGGTCTGCCGACTACCGGAGAAAGTGCCCCAGCTTGTCTCTTTTCGTGCGCAGATAAAATTTCGAGTGATGACTGGTCCGTGGCCGGCAGGGAACTCGCTCCACCACGCGAAGCCCCGCACTCTCAAGTTGCTCCACCTTGTCCGGATTATTCGACAGCAGTCGCAGTTCTCGAACGCCCAACGCCTTCAGCGCTTCCGCCGCAAATTCGTAATCCCGCGAATCCGCCGCGAATCCAAGTTTGCTGTTCGCCTGCACTGTATCGAGCCCTGCGTCCTGCAATTCATATGCCTTCAATTTATTGATTAATCCAATCCCGCGCCCTTCTTGCGGCAAATAAAGCAGAACGCCCGCCGGCTCTTTCGCAATTTGCCTCAACGAGAATTCCAGCTGTGCCCGGCAATCGCATCGCTCCGAAGTAAACACGTCCCCGGTCAAACATTGCGAATGCACCCGCACCAGCGGCGCCTTCCCGCGCTGCGAATCCCCGCGCGAACTCCCTTGCGACGTACCGCCGAACTCACCGCGCAGAATCGCGACAGCCTCTTCGCCCGGCCGCCCCTCGATCCCCACAACTCTGAAATCTCCAAAGCTAGTAGGCAATCGCGCCCGCGCGACAAGCCGCGCCTCCACACGCACAGGATTAGCACGCACACGCGCCGTTTGCGTGTGCTCTGCGCGCCGTGCCGCTCGACGCTTCGCTCCTTTACCGGATTGCTTACGCTGTCTCACAGGAATCCGCCATTATAGCAGCCCTAACAATTTCCGCATTTCCAAGACACGCTAACGACGATCCCTCAACGATGATCGTTTTAGGTTCAAATGTAGCGCCGGGCCTTTAGCCCGGCATCTTCAGATTCTCCGCAACGAACGATCAAACTCGCGGCTTAGCAGGATTTCACCTTCGCACCACTCTTTACATCCCACCCGGCTTTGGCTAACGTAACTCGAAGTATTCTCAATCACAGCTGTCGCGAGCGAAATGGGCACACTTTTTGGCGTACAAGATTTGCTGTTCACGCTGGTGCTGAAGGTCGGCTTCGCAGCATCGCTAGCCGCATTACTCGTACGCTTCCGTTCTTTTCGCAGCATGCTTTTTACCGAAGTCCGCGACTCCGACCAAAAAGTCATGCTCCTGCTTTTCCTCACTCCTCCTCTAGCCATCGGGGTCGTTCTACGCCTCGTCGGCTACCGTTTCTTCGACCTCACCTTCGAAGGCTCCTTCCTAATGGGCCTCATCGGCGGCCGCATCGTCGGCCTTCTAGGCGGCTCGCTCATCAGTCTTCCCGCCTTCGGCAACCATGAATGGCTCGCCAGTCCCACCGCCGCGCTCGTCGGACTCGTCGCCGGCATGGTCCGCGAACTCATGCCCGAAAAAGAAGACATCTGGCATTTCGGCCCCTTCCTTTTCCTCAGTATTCCTCAATGGATCTGGCGCCTCGTTCGTTACGGAAAAGCAAATTGGGCCATGCTGCCGCTGTTCACCTGTGCAGCGCTGGCCGTAGGGAAATTGGAATTAGCTCAAGCCGTACCGCCGCGTTGGCTCTTCGATTTCCGCCCCGAAAATTGGGGCTACGATCTGCTCGTCGTACTCTCTTCCGTGATGTGCGTCGCCATGGCCATCAAAATTTGGAACAACACGCGCATCGAGATGAACCTCGAAGCCAATCAGCAGCTTTTGCTCAAAGCTCGCATGGACGCGCTCACCAGCCAAATCAATCCTCATTTCCTTTTCAACACGCTCAACACTGTTTCCTCACTCATCCGTTTCGATCCCGACATGGCCCGCGGCGTCGTCTTGAAACTTTCCAACATTCTCCGCCGCCTCCTGCGCAAGCACGAAACTTTCGTCCCGCTGCGCGAAGAGCTCGAGTTCATCGACGATTATCTCGACATCGAAGTCATACGCTTCGGCCGCGACAAACTCCAAATCTTCAAGGAAATTGACGACGAGACTCTCGAGACTTTTGTCCCCAGCATGCTGCTTCAACCCATGATCGAAAATTCCATCAAGCACGGACTAGCCCCGCGCCTCGAAGGAGGCGAAATTCATCTCCGCACTCGCCGCTTGGAAGGCCGCCTGCTCATCGAAATCGAAGATAACGGCATGGGCATCTCTACCCAACGCCTCGCCGAAGTCTACGGCGGCGGCATCGGCATCAGCAACGTCCACGAGCGCCTCCGCCTGCTCTACGGCGACCAGTTCAAAATGGACATTCACAGCCAGGAAGGCCAGGGTACCCAAATCCATATAGAAATCCCCGAGCTAGCCGCCGCCGAACCCTTTACGTTCTAACCCGCAAGCCCCCTGCCACGTAACCGTTTGACCTGGCGTGCCGGGCGAGTTCGTCGTCTGGCCGACGAAGGCCTGCTGTCCTACTATATTTTTGTACGCCACCGGACATACGAAAATTCTCCAGCATGCTATCCACGAATTAGGGTTTTGGTAAAATGCCCCTATTCGTTCGAACTTTGGCTGACGCCCTGGGAGAAGCCTATGAGCGATCTACAATACCCGTCGTGGCAAAAACCTTTGCAGGATGCCATCAACGAACCCGATCTGCAGAAGCTGCCGGAAAAACTGTCGATTGCCGAGAGGGCGATCTTTCAGCGCATGCAGGAATTAGTCACCTCGCCCGACGGCGATCGCGAATCGGCTGCCATTCGTGAAGCCTGTAAAGAGTTGCTTAAAATCCAAACCCAGCGCCTGAAGTGGCCCGCCACCGACGGCATGCTCGCGAACTGCCGGGAATAAGTTTCCTCGTAACCTTTTTTTCACTGTCTAACATTGAACATCCCGGCTCTGACACTCTGTGCTATAGGTGCATGTCAGCCGGGAGGCGCAACTAAACTTCATGATCGGAAAAAATAAGGAGCGTTGGCAGGAGCTGTGTGAGTTAGCCGAAAAAGAACAGGATCCCGACAAGCTGATCGCCCTAATAAAGGAAATCAACCGCCTCTTGGAAGAAAAACAATCCCGCCTCACCCACAAGCCAAAAGAATAAATCTCGCGCCGGACGCATCCTTGCATCTTTTTTTGCTCCCTTTTTAACGTTGTCATCCCAAGCGAGGCGTTTTTTGCCGACGAGGGACCTGCTGTCCCCCTGCTCGTTCTCGTGCTGCTCGTTCCGCACAAATCATGAGAAAATAACGTTCGAAAGCCCGAGTGTATTTGCCGCCTCCAGGGCTAATTTAGTAATCCAACGGCGACGGAGATAAACATTGAGACGCTTCCTCCCAACCCTAAGCGCCTTCGCACTCCTAACTCTCTCAACCGCGGCGCAGACGGCCGTGGCCACCCAAGTCCAGCCTCCCTCCAGCACACCCACCATCAAAGCCGTCCTCGATGGCGACCGCACTGCGGTCTTCTCCACCCCACAAGATTCCTGCTCACCCGACGACATTCCTGACGCCATGGCCCGCGCCTTCCGCGATAATACCGGCATAATCCATTTCATTTCCGCCAGCTCGATCACTTACCAAAGCCTTGGGCCAACTCTCGATACCCTCGTGCACAGTTGCGAAGCCGCCTTCGTTTCCGCGAACGACCCGGATCCCGCCGCCTACAACGATCAAGTCTGGCTCGATTCTTTTTACACTCTCGACGGCAAAAACATCGCTGCGCTTTCGCACACGGAATATCACGGCTGGTCGCACCCCGGCGAATGCACCATCACGAATCCTAACAATTACTTTTACTGCGAGTACGACTCCGACACTTTCCACCAATCCAGTGACGGCGGTTACCATTTCAATGGCTTTAAAGCGCCCGGAAATCTCGTTGCCGGAGTTCCCGAAAAGTATCAGATAGACCGTGGCCCCATGGGTTACAGCGTGGACTCCAACATCATCTCTTACGGCGGCTGGTATTACGCCATCGTCACCGACTGGCCGTGGCCCCGCAACTGTTCCGGCCAAACCGGCCCGGGTCATTGTGTTGTGCCACTCGGCGGTGCCCCGATTCGCACCACCGACGTTTTCGCTACCGGCTCGTGGCGCGGCTGGAACGGCGCCGATTTCTCCGTTTCTTTCGTGGACCCTTACGTCGGTCCGGTCTCCCACCCGCAAGAGCACATCTTGACTCCCGTGAAGTGGATGCAATTCGTAACCGGCTTGAATGTTTATCAGCCTTCAAACGTTGTCGTCGCCACTCTGTGGGATTACTGGGACGATGAACTTGGCCCTCCAGGAATGTACTTCACAACTTCCGCCGATCTCGTTAACTGGACCACACCCAAGCTCGTCGTTACCCTGGCTCAGATAACTGCCAAAGATCCCAAGGGAAGCTGGCTCTATGCCTACTTCTCCCTCATCGACCCCAACGCCCCCGATCCCAGCTTTTCGGTCATCGGCAAACATCCCTACCTTTACTACGTCCGCTTGGATAACAACGGCCAAGACCGCGTCCTCTTCCGCCAAGCCCTAACTTTAACGCCGTCTCAATAGCTTCGTAGCGTTAGCCGGATGGGCTTGGCTCAGGCGGTTGCGGCCACAGAACCGCCGCCAGCGGTGGATATCTTTGCACGAAGAAATGAATCGAATAAGCGGGAAAAAACACGATAACCGGCACCGCAATCAACGCAAACACAAAAATAAGAATCGCCAGCGCAACGCATCCGCAAACCACCACCAGCGTAATGGTGTACACGTTCCAGCTCCATCCAGCCGCTTTCCCTGCGAGCACAGCGATCACTCCAACTCCGCCAAAAGGAATCAGCAGAATGAGCAGCGCAAATATATCGACAATACCCAGCGCAATCGCTGCTCCGATAGCGAGCACGATTTTCATTCCTATGAAACCGGCATAGCCGCCCTTATCCGCTTTGATCCACTCCCACAACCTCCTCCAGCCTTCCATCGCGCCGATGTCTTCCAGCGCCATTTGTGGTACCACAAAATCTTTGGTCATTACACGGATCACCGCTATCACGGTCAGCAGCACGAAAAACAAGAAAAACAACACGAGGCCGCCCAACAGAAGTCTCACTACATGCTCGCGAGCCTGCGCGAACCAGCCGGCGGCCCAGGCATACGCCAAAGGAACTCCAATAACGATCAGCAGCCCCGCGAAACTGACGAGCATAAATAAAATCTGCCAGCAAAAAAAACGGAACCCGGGCCTCTTGCGCACCGCCCATCCTCGGCGGATGTGGCATTCCCTGGAAATAATGCTGTCGAATAGAATGAACCGCATCATGCTGGTGATGTAAGTGAAGAGCACTATCAAACCAATCGAGATCACCACCACAGCTGCGATTATTCCCGCAAATAACGCTGGGTGGTTCGTCAACAGCGCGGGCAGATTCCCGCCCAATGGCTGATGCACTGCACGGTGCTGACTATTCAAGGGATATTTGAAGTTGCATCCGTTGCTGGAGCCCAACTCGCCCGCGAGGAGTCCCACAACGGCCAGCCGCGCCCATTGCCCCATCCGGAACGGTCGCAGCAGTTGCTGCCTAGCATGTTCGAAAGCGGGACCTACGGCATCACCAGCGGAGATCGGCACGCACACTCCTCGATTTTGCGGGTTGCTCGGCGAACTGAAAGTACTGCGAAGATCCTAAGAGATCAATGAGCATTATGTTTCTTCTTAACGTGTCATCCCGAACGAGGCGCTTTCTGCCGACGAGGGACCCGCTGTTTCTTTCGCTTATCGCCACGAAAAGCTCTCACCTTGACATTCTACTGGAAGCGGTATACCTTCACCTAGCATGTCTACTAAAGAGCAGCGCGAACGCATCGAACTCCTGCAGGGGACTCTCGATCTCCTCATTCTTCGTACGCTCGTCCGCGGCCCGGTCCACGGCCACGCCATCGCCGAAGCCATCGAATTCAACTCCGATGAAGTGTTGCAAGTCGAACAAGGCTCGCTCTACCCCGCGCTGCATCGCCTGATCAAACGTGGATGGATCTCCGTCGAAGAGGGCACTTCGGAAAATAATCGCCGCGCTAAATTTTACAAGTTAACCGCCAAAGGCCGTCGCCAACTCGCAGTCGAGACCGGTAAGTGGGACAAACTGGCCGGAGCCATCGCGCGAATTCTCCGTCCGGCCGAGCAGGAGGGCGAATCATGAACCGCCGCGAACAGTTTTTAGATAATCTCGACCAGGACATCCGCAAGCATATCGCGGCCGAAACCCAAGACAACATCGCGCGCGGCATGTCCGCCGAGGATGCCTATTACGCGGCCGTGAGAAGGTTCGGCAACGTCACACGCGTCAAAGAAGAGACTCGCGAAGTCTGGATTTCCGTCTGGCTCGAGCAGTTACTCCAGGACGTCCGCTTCGCTCTGCGCACGCTCCGCAAAAATCCCGGCTTCGCGCTCACCGCGATTTTCACTCTGGCGCTCGGCATCGCCGCCAACGTCATCGTCTTCGGCGTCCTGCAAGCATTGGTTCTGCGCCCAATCGATATCCCTCATCCAGAACGCGTGATGACCCTCGAGCCTACCAACAAAGATCGTGGCATCTTTTTTGCCTATCCCGAAGTTCGCGATGTGCGCGACATGAATTCAGTTTTTTCCGCCGTTGCAGCCGACACCGTTCGTAGTTTCGGCTTGGAAGCTAACGGCTCCACGCGGCAAGTCTGGGGATACGAAGTCAGCGGCCAGTACTTTGAAGTTCTAGCCATCCGCCCTTTCCTCGGACGTCTTCTCGAACGCGCCGATGACGCTCGCCCCGGCGCATCCGAAGTCGCCGTTCTTTCCTGGCCGGCCTGGAACAGCCTGTTCAACGCCGATCCCGACATCGTTGGCAAAACGGTCCGCGTCAACAAACGTACCTACACAATCGTCGGCGTCACTCCCCGAGGCTTTTACGGAACCGAGAAGTTTCTTCAGCCGGATATATTCGTCCCCATGGTCAACGAAGCAGAACTCGAAGGCATCGAGTGGCTGGAATCCCGAAAAGATGGCTACGTCTTCTCTATCGTGCGCCTCAAGGACGGGGTCACCGTCGCGCAGGCCAATGCCGACCTGAAAACGATCGTCGCCCGCATCATTCGCCAATATCCAAAGGACGAAGAAACGCTCTCCGTCAAGTTGTCGAAGCCGGGTCTCGCCGGAGATTTTATGGGCGCGCCCGTTCGTGCTTTCCTAATCGCGGTAATGGCGCTCGCCGGCATCGTGTTGCTCGCGGCCTGCGCGAATCTCGGTAGCCTATTTGCAGCGCGCACTGCCGACCGCGCCAAGGAAATCGCCATTCGTCTCGCCCTTGGTTCAAGTCGCTGGCGTATCCTGCGTCAAATCATCACTGAAGCGTTTGTGATTTCGATTCTCGCCGGCATTTGCGCCTGCCAACTTGCCTGGATCGCTCTCACCGCTCTCGCCAACTGGCATCCGCAAACCAACGGTCCCGTTCTTTTTTCTGTAAATCCCCAGCCTTGGCTGTACTTGGTCTCGTTCGCCATTTCCATTTTTGCCGGCGCGATTTTCGGCGTCATGCCTCTGCGCCAGATCTTCAAAGCCGACCCGAATGACGCTATCAAAGGCGGTACCGGCCAATTCGCCGCCGGACGCCGGTGGGCTCTTCGCGAAATTCTGCTCGCCACTCAAATCGCGCTGTGCTGCGTCACCGTCACCGCCGCATTCGTCGCTCTGCGCGGCCTGCACAAATCGCTCACCGCCGACATGGGCTTCAAACCGCAGAACGCTGTGGTCACCAAGTTCGACTTGGGCCTGGCCGGCTACTCCAAAGATTCCGCTGAACATTTCCAGCGCCAGGTTCTTGAGCGCGCTGTGCAGATTCCTGGGGTCGACGCCGTGGGGCTCGCCAATACCACGCCCCTCGCCATGGACAACTCAACCGAAGTCTTCTTCTCCCGCGAGGTCACCGACCTCCGCCGCACCAATGAAGCCTTCGTCGCGCCGTTTTACTGCGTGGCTCCCGGGTATTTCAACGCCGCTGGCACGCCGCTGCTGGAGGGCCGCGACGTCAGCTTCACTGACACCGCCAAGGCGCCGGGTGTTGCCGTCGTCAACCAGGAATTCGCGCGCCAGATGTTCCACACCGAGCACGCCGTCGGACAATATTTCAAAAATCAATTGGGAGATTTGGTGCAGGTTGTAGGAATCGTCGCTGATGGGAAATATATGTTTGTCAGCGAGCAAGTGCAACCGGCTGCGTTCCTCCCTATCGCGCAGCGGCCGGACACCAGCACCACCTTGGTCATACGCAGCCACGCCGATGCATTTACCGTCGCTGCCGATTCCCGCCGGCTCGTTCGCGATCTCGACCCGGCCGTGCCTTTCGACGCATCCGGCGCGTGGAGCGACCAACTCGCGCTCCAAGTGCTTCCGGCGCGGGCTGCCACCGTGGCGCTTGGCATCTTCGGCGCGTTCGGGCTGCTGCTTTCTATTACCGGCACATTCGGCCTGGCGTCCTACACCGTCAGCAAACGGCTGCGCGAACTCAGCATCCGCGTCGCGCTCGGCGCCCAAGCCAAACAAATACTTTCCACCGCGCTGGGACGCATGCTCGTCCTGCTCGGCAGCGGCGCGTTAGTCGGCATCGTGCTGGGCTTGGCCGCCAGCCGCCTGCTCTCTTACGTCGTGTACGGCGCGTCCGCACACGACCCGTTCGTGTTCGCTGCGGTCATTGCCACGATGATGCTCACCGGAATCTTGTCCGTCGCCAGCCCGGTGCGGCGCGCCTTGCACATCGACCCAGCGAAACTCCTCCGCGAACAATAATTCTTAGCCCCACACCGCTAAGCTGCTCTGCGAACAATAATTTTTTATTGCCACGCTGTGTTTTGTGTTTTTCGCGAAAGTCTGTTTGTACAGAAGATAAAAGCAGTAAGAAAGAAAAGAAGGCTCGACGTTGCTCCGGCCGCTGGAGCCGCGCAGGGCTAAAAATCAGACGCGCGGGCTCCAGCGGGAGCGATTTGTGCATTCCCCGGACCAGGACTTTCACTCGGGGAATTACTGGTTAACTTACTTCTTGCCGCTCGTTGTATGGCCGCGTCCGTCGCGCTGTTCGTTTCCTTTGAAGTGCTTGGCATCGACGCGCTTTGACTCATCGGCTTTCTCGCCGCGGTTCGGCACTGGACCTTTGTAGCCGTGCGCCGGATGGTAATGATTGTTCACGCTGCCGTGGAAATTCTCAGGACCATGAAACCACGGGCCGGCGCCGATGAAGACGCCGCCAGTGAACCATTCCGGGCCGTAATAGCCAGCCGGAGCGCATCCGTAGGGAACGGCATCATAATAGCCATAGGGACAGTCAGGTTCTACTCCGACGCTGACGCTCACTTGGGCCGACGCTCGGGGAGCGGCTACTGTAAAGCAGAATCCAGCAACTGCAACTAATACCGCTAATTTAATTCCGCGCATAAAATTCACCTCGTTGTTGTTCGTTGGGAGTTTCTCGAACAATTGATCGTAGGCGGATTGAAGCTCCTACGTCTGTGCAATAGAGCACAGTTTTCAGGTTGATGGCCGGGATGGCGTGGCGCCGTTATCGCCATGGTGCCGCGCGCCGCCTCCAGATTTTTGATACCGAATTTGCTAGTTTTCCGAAAATCCTAATGTGCGTTCTGGCCTCGGGTAGAAATTTTCGCCTCCTTTGTTTTGTTGGAGTTGCGGGGATTTCTACCTGTGGGGCACTTTCGGTTAGAAGTGGGCGCCCACTGGGCGATTCCACGGTGACCTGGACCCTGTTTTCGCGCTGTAAATGGGAGATTTTTTTGACGTCGAGAGTGACGGTGCCAGCGGCGTTTGGCGTCACATTGCGAAGTTCCGGGTCGATCATCGGCATGACTTTTACTATGTGAGTTGTGGGGGCGTCGATCCATTCGCCCTGGTCATTTATGCGGGTGTAGGCGTGGATGGCTTTTACCAGGCCTTCAGCGGTGGGCTGGATGTGCTCGGCTTTCTGGATTACGAACTCGAGGGCGGAGCGAAGGCTGAGATTACGCTGCTTGAAGAGTTTTAGGGCGTGTGCGTGGCGGTAGATGGCGCAATCGTCTATTTCCCACTCATGTTCGATGACCCTGATATTGCGCCACTGTAAGAAGGCTTCTTCGATTTCCTCGCGGTCGGGATGGCGGCAGATGGAGCAGCATCGTTGGTGGCGGGAGAGGTCGATTTCATTTTGGGATTTGGGTTGGGATTGCGGTCGCGGGGCGGAGGGGCTCAGCGTGACCTGTTGGCGGTCGGGTTTGGTCTGGGTTTTCGTTTTGGGCGTTTTTGTTTGTGGTGCGAGCGTTTTGGTGCGATTGCATCTTCAGCCTCGTTGGCGCCAGGGGTATGAGCGGGTTTGGCGCGTTTTGATCGTTCGTCCAGGACGGCTTCGGCGGCTTCGACGGCTAGCTTGGCCTCGGCGAGGAGGGCTGCCCTGGCGGCCATGACTTTTTCGGCGGGGGTGGATTGGTCGGGCGTCGCGGGCGTCGTATCAGCATTTTCGGGTTTAGAACCGGGGCCGACGTAAAGTAATTTGACGGTGACCGGGCCGGTCGGCATGTCTGGTTCGGCTTCTGCTACGCCCTCGGTTGCGGGGCTCGTCTCGGCGGCCGGTGTGGCGGCGTTCGTCTTATTTCGCTCATATTCCTGGTAGGCGGTTAGCGGGGAGACATATTTGACCGGATCTTTGATTGTGTGGGGGACTGTGCTGGGGACTGGGCCGGGGTCGCGAGTGGCCATAAGAGCTTCGACGTCTACTGTCATGGGGCCGGTCTGACATCCGGCCCAGGGGGGCGCGGGGCGCCCTGTTCGAAATCTGTTCATCATCCTTCTCCAATATTCCCAATTTGGGACTGCGTGACTTTTTGGTGAAGCTCGCTCACCCATGCGTCTTTCGCGGGCACTTTTTCTTGTGCCATGACCGATGGTAAGTGAAGAAAACGGAAATGCAACAGGTTGTGTGCGTGAACTCTTGTATTTAACTTAGTAGGAAAGATTTAGGGGGCAAAATGGTTTTTCGATTTCGCGAAAAATGTGGACGCAGATTTGCAGCAAAGCCGACCGGAAACAACGCCATAATTCTAAGCGAAGTACAAACAGCAGAGCTAAAGCGAACAGCAGGTCCCTCACCGCCATCCGCAAAATGCGCGGCTGGGGATTCGGGATGACAACGTAAACAAAAAGACAAAGTCAAAAGCAAAAACTGAAACAAAGAAAAACTGCCTCGCACGTTGTCATCCCGACAGAGGCGCTTTTTGCCGACGAGGGACCTGCTGTTCGCTTGCTCCTTGGCTGATCTATTTCGTTTTATCTTTTGCGATGTCCACTGCCAGATCGTCCCACGTCGGATTGGTCTTCTCGATGAGTGCGATTTTTTTCTCGCGTCGCCAACCTTTGATTTCTTTCTCCCGCCCGATGGCTGCTTTGATGTCACCGAATGTTTCGCAATGTACTAAGCGATGTACGCGGTACTGCGACGTGAAGCCGGGCACACGTCCTTCTCTATGCTGCTGAATTCGTTTGCGGATGTTGTTCGTTACGCCGGTGTAAAGCGTTCGCGAGCGGCTAGCGAGAATGTAAACGCAGTAAGTGCGATCCATCGGAAGGGTGGCAAGAGCCTACCCGGAACAATGCCATAAGGACTAAGCGAAGTACAAACGGCGAAGTAGAAGCAACGGCAAGAACAAAGCGAACAGCAGGTCCCTCACCGCCATCCGCAAAAAGCGCGGCTGGGATTCGGGATGACAACGTAAAGAAAAAGACGAAAAACCCACCCCCATATGTTGGCGGCTACCCATGGCCCAACCTATGATGAGAAGTTCCTCGAATTTTATCTTCCCATCTAAATCAGCGTGACTGCCCCAGACGCTGCAATTCGTAGCTGGAAGAAGCTGGACAATTTCGAAGTCAAGGCTCATAGCCTTTGCCTCCTTTTCTATTCAAAGAGATCGCAAGGGACATGGTAGCGTTTGTGTGCTCGGTACACGAGTTTTTCCCGTCATACGAATGGATTCGACATTTAATTTCGTGGTGAACGTTTCAGGAGCACCGAATACACTCGCTGCGCCCTTCTTCCCATCCGCAAGGAGGCCGAATATGCCTGGCAAAGACAGTTCGCAACCTGAAAAGCACATGGTCAAGTTTTCGATTTATCTCTACAGGGAATGTGCGCGAGCAAGGCAGGAAGGAGTTGTATTAGTCAAGAGAGATCCTTTGCAGTCCCCGATGATTGAGTTAGCTCGCGCAGGCGTTCGCCGGGGGTTTTCCCCTTAAGCGCGAGATGGGGCCGATCTTCGTTGTATTCGGTTTCC
>Ga0182015_10000192_pt1 | contig 87091 bp, 88 predicted proteins | sample 712P3MmetaG_FD_120478 | JGI IMG/M metagenome (GOLD analysis project Ga0182015, IMG submission 120478) | Permafrost microbial communities from Stordalen Mire, Sweden - 712P3M metaG | ecosystem: Environmental > Terrestrial > Soil > Wetlands > Permafrost | place: Sweden: Stordalen | collected...
CAGCAGCATCGCAGCATACGGGCCGCTTACGTAGCTCGCGACTTCGACGACGCTTAACCCATCAAGCGCGCCCATCTACGTGGGCACTTCGGTGCGCAACGGCTCGCGCACGCCCAAGCGTTCGAGACGCGGCAGCACTTCATCACAGAAGAACGGCAACTCGTCGAGATAGTTGATCATGCCGATCGCGAGGCCGTTGAATCCGGCAGCGCTCACGTCGGCCAGCGTCTGGGCAACGGTGTCGGGTGAACCGACGATTGGAAAGCCGTGGATGTGGTTGAAACGGCGGCGCTTGAACGCTTCCGCATCTTCAACGCCCGGACCACGCTTCTTGAGCCGATAGTCGATCGCGCCCCAGTCGGCAGACTCTTCGACGGCGTAGTGATAGTACTCGTCGGCTTCGCGCTGCGTCGGGCGGCAGCAGACCTCACCACGCGTGTAGACGCCAACCTCACGATCGATCTCTTGCGCGAGCGCACGAATGCCGCGCACTTCCTCGGCCGCATCGTCGATCGCCGGCGTGAAGCGCCCCGCTGCGTCGACCGACGCGAGCCGCACGCCGGTGAAGTACGCGTCGCAGTTGCGAATCGCGAACGCCCGCCCGGCGGCGGACGCGCCCGCGTTCATTACGATCGGGCGGCTGCCGCCGAATGGCTTCGGCTTTCCAATCACCTTCGTCAGGTGAAAAAACTCCGTCTCGTAGTCGAACGGCTCGTCGCGTTCCCAAATCAGCTTTACCGCGTCGATCCACTCCTGCCCATACTCGTACCGTTTCTCATGGTCGCGAAGTTCGAGCCCCAACATGTCGAACTCGTCTTCGTTTGAACCGCACACGACGTTCAAGCCGAAACGGCCATGACCGACGATGTCGGCCGTCACCATCTGCTTCGCCGCAACGACGGGATGGAAGAGCGGCGCGTGCACCGTCGCAAACACCGTAATGCGGCGCGTCCTCGCGAGCAGCGCCGCGGCCCAGGTGATCGTTTCGAGCGTCTCTCCTTGGTGATCGGTCAGCCCGCCGTAGCCTTTCCACCGGCCGATCGGCAAGAGAAAGTCCAACCCGGAGGTGTCCGCCATCGCGGCCAACTTCAGGTTGTCTTCCCAGTTGCCGCTCCAACGCTCGGGAACGGTTGTCGGAAAGCGCCCATTGGAGCAGTTCGACGAGAACAGTCCGAGTTTGAAGCGGTTTCCGTTGAACATCTCAAGGCGATCGCCGAACGATACCGACGGCGCGTTAGCAGCAAGCATTGGCTTCAGCCTCCACGAGGGCAGTGTACACCCGTACGAGTCGATTCGTCCAACGGGCCGCTATGACACATCACCGATGAGGTCTTGCGCCGTCACCGCTTTCTCGATAAGCCGGTAGCGCAACGCAATGTCGAGCACCGGCTGCATCAGCTTTGGATCGAGCGCGGTCGCGTAGTCGATGCGATTCATCGTGCGGGTCAGTTCCGGCTCGACCTTCGCGTATTTGGCCAGCGTCGCAGCGGTGTCGTCGTGATGTGCGTTGGCCCACCGCGCCGAATCGTAGAACGCCCCGCGCAACTTGCGCAACGTCGCCGCGTTGTCGGCGATCCATTCCCGCCGCGCGAACCAGGCGCTGAGGTAGAACGTCGACGCGACGCTATCGTTGGGCGAACCGATGATCCGGACGTCCGCTTTCGCCGCGGTCAAGAACGGTTCGCCGAGGAAAGCCGCCGCGACGGTACCGCGCGCGAGTGCGGCGCTCATCTCGGCGTACGGTAATTCGAAGAGCCGCACGCGCGTCGCATCGACGCCGTTCTGCCGCAACCACTCGCGCATCGCCGCCTCGGTCAGCGATTTGAGCGCGACGAGGGCGATCGTGCCGCCTTCCAGTTCCTTCGGATTCTTCAGCGTGCTGTTTCTCGCAACGCAGAGCTGGATCGTCGGCCGGCGGCTCGCGTACAGTCCACTCCCGGCGAAGAACGCGAGCGGGATGCCGCGATTGTAGGCGTTGGCGATCTGAATCATGTCGGCCGGCCCCGTGTCGACAGCCGCCGCAATGACCGCTTGCGCGTTGGCCGCCCCGTTTGCGAACGGCTCGATCGATGCACTCAGGCCGGCGCGCTCGAAAAAGCCGTTGTCTTGCGCGATATATGGCTGCAGGTAGAGGTCGGTCGCGTTACAGCCGATCCGCACCAGCGGCAGCGTTTGTCCGAGGGCCGCCCGTGCCATCAAGGGACCGCCGAGGAACCCGGCCACGAACGCGCTTCGAGCGAGCGTCATCCGCGCGCGTGCACGTCGCGATAGATGATATCTTTGGCGGCGAACGCCTGGGGCAACGCGTGATATTTTGCCGCGACGTTGATGATCGGCTGAAGATCGGCCGGCACCAAGGTATCGCCGCAGGTTGCAAGCTTCGCGTTCTGCACTTCGGCGACGGGCAATCCAGAGAGTTCTGCGACCAGCGGTGCCATGTCGCGGTGGTGGCCGTTGACGTATTCCTGCGCCTGCGTGATCACGCTGACGAACCGATTTAGCGCCTCCGGATTCGCTTTGGCGAAACCGGTGGACGTGAACCAGACCGAGAACAAGAAACGCTTTCCGATCGCACTCAGGACCGGCATCACCGGCCGAATCTTGCCTTCGGCGATTCCGTCGCTGAGCACGGGCTCGGTACTGAAGGCGGCATCGATGCGGTGCGCCGCGATGGCGTTCGGCACGGTCGATATCGGCAGTTCCACGTAGTGCAGCGTCCGCGAATCGCCGCCGTGCGTATCGACCCACGCGAGGGTTGCGACGTGATCGATGCCGAGTAAGGTCGTCGTTCCGATAACCTTGCCGTCGAGGTCGGCGGCGGTCTTGATCGTCGAATCCGGCGCGACGACCAACTCGCCGTCCGGCGATGCCGCATCGTATTGCGCCGCCGGTGCGACGATCGTGAGCGGAACGTTGTGGGCGAAACCTGCCAGTACCGACATCGTCGTGGCCTTACCGATGTCGATCGTCTGCGACGCAACGGCAGCGCTGGTCGCTGCCCCGCTCGCGATCCGCGTAATTTCCACGTTGAGGCCGGCCCGCGTGAACATTCCCGAGCGTTGCGCGTAGTATAACGGCGCCGCATCGTAGTTCACGACGGACATCGCCACCCTGACCGTCATGGGCGCCGGCTCGTCGGCGCGCAGGCCCGATGTACCGGCCGTCAGGCCGGCAAAGAGTGCAAGTACGCCGATGATGGGACGTGTCATAGCCTGCGTCGCTCGTCCTATCGGGGCTTGTCGTCCAAGTGCCGTACGAAGTAATTCCAGTAGAGGTTGTAGGCGCGCGGGCTCCGCGTCTGAGCTCGTTTGCGAAGCACGTCTTCCATATCGGGCCAGGAATACTCGAAACCCGTCATGGCGATCGTGATCTGCGCCTTGACGGCCTTCTCGAGATAGATCCCGACCATCGTCGCTTCGCGAATCGTCGTCCCAACGAACACGACGCCGTGGCTCATGAGGAACACCGCGTCCGCGGAGCCTAAGGTTCGGGCGACGGATACTCCCAGCTCCGGAGTATTGATCAACGAACAGGTCTCTTTAAATTTCGGTTGATCGTCGAACCACGCGCCTTCTTTAGCGATCGGGCGCAGCGGTTCGTTGGTCGATGCGAAAATCTGCGAATGAAACGCGTGCGTGTGGCCGATGGAGTGAACGTCCGGCCGCACGCGCATGATCTCCGCGTGGATCGGCCACTCGTAGTGCTGCTGGCCGTCGCCGCCGATCTTCTTGCCGTCGAAGTCGATCAAGATCATGTCGTCGGGACTCATGACTTCGTCCATGCCGATCTGACTGCGTTTCATCCAGAAGCCGCGGCCGTCCGGATCGCGCCAAGACAGGTGTCCCGACGTAATGTCGTCCTGTCCCGTGTAGGCGAAAATGCGATGCGCCGTCGCGAGCTCGTTTAGCTCGTCGTGATATTTCTGATCTGCCATGGTCGCCTCTCTTACGGAAATCCAAAGAGTTTCGCCGGGTTGTCGGTCAGAACCGCACGGCGTGCTTCTGCGCTCGGAAGAAAGCGATCGAGTAAGTCCAGGAGCGCGAAATCATCGGGCGGCGCGAAGCCCCGCCGAACGTACGCCGCGTGCGGCCAGTCGCTCCCCCAAATACAGCGATCCGGTGCCGTCTCGTAGTACGCGCGGCCAAACGGGATCGAGTCACTCCAGGGCTGGGCCGGCCCTTCGTCGCGAACGTCGCCGTTACAGAGCAGCATCCACCAATTCTCCAGCCGCAGCAGGCTGAGGATAACCTCGAACGATTCTTGCGAGGTGCCCCGGCCAAAATCCAAGCGCCCCATGTGATCGAGGAGCACGGGCGACTTGATCTTCCGAAGTTCGCCCTGCAATTCTTGAAGGTCCTCACCGCGGACGAAGACCTTGGTGACCCAACCGAGTTCCGCGATGCGGGCGACGGAACGGTGGAACTCGTCCATGCTGAGCGTCGATCCAAAGCGGTCCTGAAAGTGAAACCGCGCGCCCCGTACGCCGCCCGCGTGGAGCGCTGCGAGTTGCTTATCGTCCACCGTGTCGTCGATCAGCACGATGCCGCGATACGCCCCCTGCGGGGCTTGCTTCAAGAAGTCCAGCAGCAACGAATAGTCGCGCCCGTAAATATGCGTGTGCCCGATGACGCCTCGCTCGATGCCTAAGGCTTTGTGCTTTGCCAAGAGCGCATCGATCGTGGCGAGCGGCGGGTCGTACAGCGGTGCTTCGTGCCGTACGGGATACCGCTCGCGGTCTTCAAAAACGTGAAAGTGCGTGTCGCATGCTCCTCTCGGGAGCGGCGCTCGTGCGTTCATGCCGGCTACTGCTTTCTCGTCGCCGTCGCCGGCGGGAACGGCGCCATGGCGGCGAGGAATGTCGTCGCATTCACCGGTTGCTTGAGATACCCGTATTTCAAAGCAACGTCAAACAACGGTTGCATCAGTTGCGGTGAAAGGACTTCGCCGAACTGGATGCGATGCATCATTTTCGCCGTTGAAACATCCAGTTTCGCGTACTGCGCGAGCACGACGGCCGATTCCGGCTGGTGACTGTTGGCCCAGCGCGCGGTCTCGAGAAGCACGTCACGAACTTGCCGCGCATCTTGCTCGTGCTCTTGCGTCCACTGCTTCGAGGCAACGAATACGCCGCCGAGGCCGATGGGTGAAATTCCGGAATACGCGTCGCCCACGATCTGTACGTCGTCGCGATGGAGGGTCAACTCAGGCTCTCCGAGCGTCGCAGCATCGATGCGACCGGCAGTCAATGCTGCAACGGTAGCGCTGCCGCTCAATTCGATAAAGTGTGCGGAACTTGAGTTGCCGCCGGCCTTGTCCATCCACGCCGCAACGTGCAACTGCAATTCGCCGCTGAGCGAACTCACCGCGATGATCTTGCCGTTCAAGTCGGCACCGGTGCGCGCGCGCGGGCCCTTGGCTTCGACCAGCCAAACGGGTGTCGCACGCGCCGTGTACATCATGGCCGGCGCCAGGATGACGACCGGAATTCCCTTTTGATACGCGAGTGCAACCGTCAGCGGGTTTGCGAAACCGACGTCGATCGACCCTCCGACGATCGCCGCCAAGACCGATGCCCCGCTCGTGAACGAGGTGATCTGCGGTGTAATTCCGGCGCGCTCGAAGAAGCCTTCGGCGTCGGCATACAACGGTTCGGACGAAGAATCCGTCGAGTTCACGATCGCAATCCGCACGACGTCGGACGCTCGAGCGGGGACCGGTACCGAGCCGATGCACAGCGCAATCGCGCAGAACAGCACCGCTGCCGAGCTGCGGATGCTGCGCGGGGTCACTGCGGCGACCCGGCAGCCGCCGCGCCGGCGCCGACTAACCGGTTATCGCGCACGCCATCTGCCAGCGCCACGTCGCGCGGCAAAAGAAAATCTCCCGGCCGGACGGCAAAGGCGTGCGCGTTGCGCGGCTCTTGCGGTTCGATGCCCTGCTGCAGCGCTTTGAGCGGGGCCAAGAGCCGCTTGCGCAACAGAATGATCGCCCGGTCCGAGCTCACGAGATACTCGCGGCTCCGATCGGCGATCCAGCCACCACCCTGATCCTGAGTCACGGCGAGATCCTGCGCCAGGATCGATTTGATTCCCGTGTAGGTCGACGTGCGCTGATCTTCACGATCGATCAAATACTCGTTCGCCATATTTTCTTTTGTTTCGAAGGTTCCGGGAATCAATTCGGGGACCAGAAAGCCGTTTTCGAACGTCGCGATCTCGTCCGCCGTGAGCGGCCGGTCGGGATGGATATAGCACCGGAAGTGCATCGATGTCTCATCGTCGATCGGCGCGCGCACCTGATGCTGAATCGGCAGGCCGATGGGCGTCGCGATCTGCGTGATATACGGCATGAGGAATTGGTTGACGCGCCACTGGTAGTGCTCCGGACCGGCGTTGCGCTGCGCTGCGAGCATCAGGCCGTAGTCGGTTTCCTCCGGAAACCAGCGCGGCATGCGATCGGCAAACGTGTTGGGGTTCGCGCGGACACCGGGAATCGGCGTGTTATCGATTCGGCTATGTAAGAACGAGACGTGACTCGAATCGACATCGCCCTCCATCAACTGCAAGTAGTTGCCCTTGGCGATGATTTTGCGGATGTAGCGATGGCCGGCCGGAACGCCGAAACATTCGTAGTTCGGGAACGGCGGGATCAGTTCGGCCGGCCCGAGATAGGCCCAGATGAGGCCGCCGCGTTCGAGGGTCGGGTACGACTGTGTCCGCACCCGGTTCTTCAGCGTTTCGCCTTCCGGACAGTTCGGAAGATCGGTACACTGACCGGAAACGTCAAACTTCCAGCCGTGGTAGACGCAGCGCAGACCATGCTGCTCGTTGCGGCCCCAGTAGAGGTTCGCGCGCCGGTGCGGACAGTACGCGTCGAGTAGTCCGATCGTTCCGGCCGTGTCGCGGAAGGCGACGAGTTTTTCGCCCAGGATGTTGACGCGCACCGGCGCGGAATCGGGACCGCCGATTTCCGAGGCCAGCATAACCGGTGTCCAAAAGCGCCGGAACAGTTCTCCCATCGCGGTCTGCGGACCGACGCGGACGAGCAGTTCGTTGTCTTCGCGGCTAAGCATCATCGTTCTCCATGGTGATCTCCTACCGGAAAAAATGTTTGGGACCTGCGGCGTTATCGATCCAGGAAGATTGCGCTGCGAGCGCGGATTCGGCGGGCGTGAGCGGCCTGCGACGTGGTTTGACCGATTATGGTGATGCGGAGTTTGCCTGGTACCTCCGGCGCTCGTTTGCGAAGGCTGCAGGCTACTCGTCGGCGGCGCTGGAGCGGCCGACGGTCGGGATCGCATCCTCGCGCAGCGACCTCAACCCGTGCCATCGGACGATGCCGGAGCTCGTCGAGGCGGTAAAGCGCGGCGTGCTTGCCGCCGGGGGCTTGCCGCTCGAGTTTCCGACGATCTCCTTGGGCGAAGTGTTCCTGCACCCGACGAGCATGATGTACCGGAACCTGATGGCGATGGACGCCGAGGAGATGTTGCGCGCCCAACCGCTCGATGCAGCGGTGCTCATCGGCGGTTGCGACAAGACCCTGCCGGCGCTGCTCATGGGCGCCGCATCGGCCGACGTTCCGGTTCTCGCCCTGCCCGTCGGGCCCATGATGACCGGGCACTTTCAAGGCGAGCGGCTCGGCGCGTGTACCGATTGCCGCCGCTTTTGGGGACGCTTCCGCGCGGGTGAAATCGATCGTGCCACGATCGATGCCGTCGAAGAGAATCTCGCGACGACCGCCGGGACGTGCGCCGTCATGGGAACCGCGAGCACAATGGCGATCCTGGCCGAGACGCTGGGCGTGACGCTGCGTGACGCCGCCGCATACCCCGCCGTCCACGCCGGCCGCTTGCGCGTCGCCGAAGCGAGCGGAGCCGCTGCCGTCGCACTCGCCAAGGAACGCCGCACCCTGCGCGACGTGCTGGTACCGGGCGCCATCGAAAATGCGCTCCGCGTTCTGCTTGCGTGTGGCGGGTCGACGAACGCGCTTATTCACCTGACCGCAATTGCCGGTCGCGTGGGGATCTCAATCGATATGTCGCGCTTCAACGAGATCGCCGCCGAAACACCGGTCATCGTCGACTGCAAACCGGTCGGCGCGCACTACATGGAAGACGTCGCCGCTGCCGGCGGCGTCAGCGCGATTCTGCGCGAGCTGCGATCGCAACTGAAGCTCGACGTCATCGGCGTGGACGGCCGCACGCTGGGTGAGCGGCTCGACGCGGCACCGAGCTACGTCGACCATACCGTCATTCGGCCCTTCGATGCGCCGTATAGCGCCAACGGCGGACTCATCGCCGTGAGCGGATCGCTTGCACCCCGGGGCGCCCTCGTGAAGGTCGCCGCCGCCGACCCGCGGTTGATGCAGCACGAAGGGCGGGCCGTCGTGTTCGACGATCTGCGCGACCTCGCGCGCCGCATCGACGATCCCGGCCTCGACGTGCTGCCCGACGATGTGCTCGTCCTCAAAAACGCGGGCCCGGTGGCGGCGGGGATGCCGGAGGCCGGATATCTCCCGATTCCGATGAAGCTGGCCCGCGCCGGCGTGCGCGACATGCTGCGTATCTCCGATGCGCGGATGAGCGGGACGGCGTACGGCGCGGTCGTGCTGCACGTGACGCCCGAGGCCGCGACCGGCGGCCCGCTGGCCGCCGTCCGGAACGGCGATCGGATTCGGCTCGACGTCGACGGGCGCCGGATCGACCTGCTGCTCGAGGAAGGTGAGATCCAACGCCGCCTCGCGGCGCATCGGCCGCCCGCTTTGCCCGAGCGCGGATATGCGCGGCTCTTCGCCGAGTCAGTCCTCGGCGCGGACCTCGGTTGCGACTTCTCGTTCCTGCGCCCGGCGCTACGTTAGCGCAAAGGACGGCCACCGGTCCGCCCACGGATTGGCGGCTTCCATGCGCGACGCGAGACGCAGCGTGCCGACATCGTCACCAAGCCGTCCGACCACCTGAACCGAAAGCGGCAGGCCGGCAGCGTTGAGCCCGATTGGAATCGACGCCGCCGGATTGTATGCATGGTTGAACGGGGCCAGAAAACTGAACTGACCCTTCCGATCGTCGCGCACCTCGGGCGCGTCGCCGATCGGCGCTGCCGGACAGCACGGGCTCAAAAGATAGTCGTAGTCTTCGAACCACGCTCGCATGCGCGCGGCATACGCGCGATCGCGACGCACGCGTTGACGCGCTTGCCAGGCTAACGCGGACTGACCGGCCGCGTAGATCGGCCTTGCGTATGACGTGAGATCGTCGGCGTGTTTCGCCCAAAAATTGGGGATGAGATCTTCCGCCGCCGCGTAGTGATCGCCCGAATACGCCCAAACGCCGGGCGCGATCTCGTCGCTGTCTTCGCGCATCGGCGGATCGGCCTCGACGATCGAGCATCCGAGGTCGCGCATGGTCGCGATCGCACGTTCGAGCATCTGCGCCTGATCGGGTTCGAGCGCGACGTCCCGGCCAAACGTGTGGCTGACCGCGACCCGCGCGCCGTTCACGCTGCCGTCGACGATGCTGAGGTAGTCGGCAGCGGGATAGCGCGCGCTGTCGGGATCGTCACGATGCGGTCCCGCCAGTGCTTGCATCATGAGCGCCGTGTCGCCGACGGTTCGCGTGATCGGTCCGTTGTGCGAACGTCCGGGTGAGGCGCGCCAGCGTTGCACGGCCGGAATGCGCTGGAAGCTGGGTTTCAGCGCAAAAATTCCCTGATACGCTGCCGGTAGGCGCACGGAACCGGCGGAGTCCGAACCGATACACAGCGGCCCGAGCCCCGCCGCCACGGCAGCCGCTCCGCCGCCCGTCGATCCGCCACACGTGCGGAGCAGATCCCACGGATTCACCGCCGGCGGACCCAACCGATTTTCCGTGCGCGGAGAGAGCGCAAATTCCGGCGTATTCGTCTTACCGAGAATGACGGCACCCGCCGTGCGAAGACGTACGACGATCTCCGCGTCGGGCTGCACGTTCTCCCGGAACGCAAGGGAGCCGTACGTGGTCGGAAAGCCCGCCATTTCGATCGTGTCTTTGACGTGCGCCGGAACGCCGCACAACAGGGGCTTATCGCCCGCCTGCATCCACGCCGCCTCCGCAATCCGCGCACTCGCCATGGCGCCTTCATGGTCGACGACGAGATAGGCACCGAGACGGCCGTTCATCCGCTCGATGCGTTCGAGTTGCTCGCGCGTTACCTCGACGGGCGAGAATGCCCGGCGACCGTATCCCGCGAGCAGCTCGGCGGCGCTCAGGCGCCAGAATGCCGTCATGCTCAGGGGCGCATCACTTATCGTTCTCGGAAAACATGTCACTCGCCGGGAATTGCACCGGGGTCAGCTTGTAGCGGTATTCCATATCGATGACGGGTTGGATGAGCGCCGCATCCGATCGGATGCCCATCTGCGTCCGCGGAATCGACTGCACGACGGCGAGATCGACTTTAAAATATTTCGCGAGAATCGCGGGGGTGAGTTGCGGGTTGCGATTTGCCCATAGGGCGGTCTTGCGCATGACGCTTTGGAACGTGTCGAGCGTGGCACGATTGTCATCGCGCCACGACTTACTCGTCACCCAGCAACTGATCATGAAACGGCTGGCGACACTGCTATAGGGATCGCCGATGACGCGCGTTTCGCTCTTTGCTTGCGAGAGCCACGGCTCCACCAGCGCCGACGCATCGATACGGCCGCTGCGGAGGGCGGGGAGATGGACCGATAGCGGCATTTCGACGAACTGCACGTCGGACGACGATCCGCCGTTCTTATCGATCCAGTTGCGGACCGAGGTGTGGAAGAGCGTATTGAGCGTGCTCACGGCGATCGTCTTGCCTTTGAGGTCGGCCGCTGAGTGGATCGAAGAATCCCGCGCTACGATCAGCGCTGCGGAAAGTTCGGTGTTCGAGTAAATCGCTTCGGGCGCGATGATGACGAGTGGAATGTTATGCGCGTGCGCCGAGATGATCGAGCCCATGTTGGTGGTTGCGACATCCAGCGAACCGGAGAGCACCGCCGCAGATAGCGCCGCACCGCTTGAAAGAACGGTCAATTCCGGCTGGATGCCGGCCTCCTGAAAAAATCCCATATCGGTGGCATAGAAGCCTTCGGCAAAGTCTTCGTCCGGTCCGCAGCCCACGCGCAGCGGTGTCGCGGCGCGCGAGATGCGTGGGATGGAGATCGTTGCGAACATCAACGCCGACGAGGCCAACAAGGATCCGCGCTTCATGGCGTCAACCAGCTTTTCTTTCGCTGCCCAGATCGTGCCGGAGCGTTCGAACCATTTCAGCCATCGGCACACCCGCCCACCGCGGTTTTGCGTCGTCGCGCGCGACGATCAAGTCGATCAACATCGGCCCGCCGCGCAAAAACAAGTGGGGAAGTTCGCGATCGAGTTCGGCGGCGTGCTCGAACCGAACGGCGTCGCGGTAGCCGGCACCCTTCGCCATCGCCACGAGGTCGAATCCGCCGGCACCCGGTAGCGCCTGATTTCCGGAGCTTTCGTAAAAGCCGTTGGAAAAGACGAAATGAAAAAACTTTTCCGGCGCGGCCGCACCGATCGTTACGAGCGAGCCGAGTTGCATCAGCAGACTGCCGTCACCGTCGAGCACGATGACGCGACGCTCGGGGGCTCCGAGCGCCAATCCGAGCCCAAGCGACGACGCGCTGCCCATGCATGCAACCGCCTCAATGTGGAAGGATGCGGTCTGTCCCGCCGCATGCCAGGGATACGCGGCTTGCATCGTCGTCACGCTGATTGCGTCGCCACGATGTCTGGCCAGCGTCTCGATCGCCTCGTTCTTTTGCATCCGTACCTACTTCGTCGGCGCGCCGACGATCGCGGCGGAAGGTCCGAGATTTTGCCAGGCGAGGTCCCACGCGCGCTTCAAGTTCGGGAGATCCGCCGGCGTCTCGAGGCGGAAATACGGAACGCCCCACGTTTCCAGTGTCGGCTCCAACCGGTGAACGGCGCGGCGCGGGTTCTCTTCGATCGGCTTCGATACGTCGCGTCCGAATTGTCCGATGAGAAAGAATGTCGGAATGCACGCGTCCAATGGCATGGCTTTCAGGGTGTTGATGCAGGCATACAATCCGTTATTCTGGATCAGCAGCATCGGCTTGTGGCCGGTGATGAAGAGACCCGCGTTGATGCCGATGGCTTCGTCTTCCGTACATGCGTAGATGAACCGCGGGACATCCGTCTCACCGAGAGCTACGATCGTTGTGCGAAGGTTGGTATCCGGTATGCAGATGATATGCGTAACGCCGAGCGCTCGGACGGCATCGGCTAGGGCGGTCCCGACAATTTCGGTTGCCGGGTTCGTCACGGTATTGCTGGTCACATCGCCCTCCGGAGTAGGTTCATGCCGCCGCAATCGCCGAGAGCTCGAGCTCCGCGCCGTCGCTGGGCTCGCACCCGATGAAAGAAAGTGCCGGAACGGCGTCCTTCATCGCGGCGCGAAGTTCGCGCACGATCGCATCTTCAGCGTAGATGTCGCGGACGTACACATCGAAGCGCAGGCATCGATCGATGGACGATCCCGCATTGCCGAGCAGCGTTGCGAGGTTCGTCACGGCAAACTGCACTTGCGCGGCGGTGTTCCCGAAAAGATCGCGCCGAACGGCATGGGTCGTAACGTCACGAACGCCGGATACGCTGCGCACAAACGTCAATCCGGCCGCCGTTGTGGAATCCGCAACCGTCGGATCGCTTGCCGACCACCGGGTGGTAACCGCTACGCCGGGCGCGGCCGCGACGCCGCCGATTTCTTGCTCGCAGCGCCCGCCGAGCGGCGTGCCGACGGCAATCGACGCAAACGGCAAGCGGCCGGCGAAGCGGTGCCGCATGCCGCGCTCGTACGCGGGCACGAATTGCGCCGCGCGCAGGGTCGCATCGACGCGCAAGAAGCGATCGATAGTGTTTTCGTCCTTGGTCAAGTGCGACTGCAACGCGTTGACGCAGTAGCCGAGCTGCACGTCGAAGGACTCCGCCGTTTCTTCCGGAGCGTGCTTTTTTGAAACGAGATCCTCGTGACCGCGCACGCCGATGACGAACGTGAGGTCACCGGCACGCGTGCAGCGGGAGGCGCGGCCGCGGCCCGGCGGCGGTACCGCGACGCGACGTTCTACCGCGGGATCCACCGCGAGCACGACCGACGTGAGCATGTTGATCCCGTGCATTCGCGTCTGAGCGCCGAAGCTGACCGCACGCATGTGATTCTCTTCACCGAAGAATTCCGGCCAAAGACCCATGCGCTCGAGCCGCCAATGCTGACCGCTCGTAAAGTTTTGAATCCAGACGGCGGCGTCGCCACCGAGACCGGCGCGTTCGAGCCGCCGCGCAACGCGCCCATACGAATTACGGCATTGGGCATCGGCGTCGTCGGTGACGGCCGGATCGATCTGCTCGTCCGCGAGACGGCGATGACCGTCCGAGCCCGCGACGAACAGATATGGCCCATAGCGCACGACGGCGGGAATTCCCCGCCCGCGCTCATCGTCCAAAAGGCATTCCGGCGTCCACGAGCCTGCCTCCATCGGTTAGACGGCGCTCGGAGCAGCTTGTGGAAGTTTGATGTTGAAGACCTTCGCTGCGTGGTCACACGTGATGTAGCGTTTTTCGTGGGCACTGAGGCCGACGAGCATCTCATCGAGCATATCCGTTGCTTCCGGCCATGTCCCTTGTTCGTGCGGATAGTCCGAACCCCAAATGGCGACGTCTTTGAGCATCGACCAGTCGTACTGAATCATCTGAGCGCCGAGCCGGTCCTCTTCGAACGTAAACGTCATGTTGCGGCGCACGTACTCGCTCGGCTTCAAACTGAGTTTGATGGTTTTATCGGGCGGACGGATCTCGACCTGACGGTCCATCCAGCTAAACAGGAACGGCAGCCAGCCGATCCGGCATTCCGCGACCGACACCTGGAGATTCGGACAACGCTCGAAGGCGCCCGTAAACACAAATTGCGGAATATACCGTGCGATGGAAAACGGTGCGATCGAAAAGTGTGCGAACGAGGAGCCGCGCTCGTTCGGAGGATACGGCACGCCGGCGCCGTCGCCGATATGCGTGCAAATCGGAACGCCGGCCTCGGACGCGATGGCAAACGTCTCATCCCATGCGCCGCTGTAGATCGGGGTTTCCAAATCGAAGACGTGGAACTCGACCGCTTTCGCACCTTGGTCGAGCAAACGTTTGAGTTCGCCGGCCGCGGCCGCCGCGTCATACGTTGGAACTTGCGGCAGCAGCAACAGCCGCTCCGGCGAATGCGCGTTGAGCTCCATAATATAGTCGTTCTGCGCTCGCGTCACCGCAAGGCGCATCTCGCGGTCGGCGATCGCCCATTTCCGCGTGTCGCTGTAGAAGACGGCAGCGTAAACGCGGCCCATGTCCATATGTTCGAGCAAGATGCTCGGCGTCGTCGGCGGGAGCGAACCCGGCTCGACATCCGCATGCGGGTAGAAGCGCTTTAACATCGCCGCATTGCCCGAACCTTCCGCCGATTCACGACGGCGCTGGTCTTCCCAGAACCAGAAACTGCCATCGGGGCCATCCACCACGCGCGGGCCTTTTTCACGAAATTTCGCAGGCAAGCGCTCCTGGAAGAGATTCTTTGGAAGCCACCATGAATCGCAGTGATTGTCGGCTGAAACGTACCGGTATTCCAAGGTGGGCTCCCACTAGCTTGACGCCGAGCGCCGTCCGTAATGTACTATTCGTATACCATTAGTGGATCGCTTGTCAAATACTCCAGCGCTCGACGTCATCGTCGGCCGTCAGCGACATAATGAATTGATATCGCCCGGGCGGATACAGCGCGACCAAGTATTCGAGGGGACTCTTTTCCCGCGAGTATGCCGTTCGCGTTACTTTCAGGAGCGGGCCGGCAAAACTCACTTGCAGCGCTGCCGCGACGTCGTCGTCGGCCAATGTCGCGGTGATGACTTGCTCGGCGGACTCAACCGGCGTTCCGGCTTTCTCGAGCAACGCCAGAAGCGAGTGCTTCGCGAAGTCTGCGCGCGTGAGTTTCTTCGAAACGCCGGACGGGACGAACGTCGTCAGGTGAGAGTACGGGATCCCGTCGTTGCCCGAACAGACGCGCACGGCCCGCTGAACGATGGTTCCCGGTTCGAGCTTCAGCGCTTTGGCAACGTCGCCGGAAGCGGGAACGTCGCCGAACTCCAAGACGTGCGGGGCCCGGCGTGCATTGGCTCGCAAGCTATCGCGCAATCCTTGCATGCCGCCGCTAACGATCGTGCCGCCGCCATTATAAAGTACGCGGGTGCCGCGACCGCGCTGCCGCACGGCGTAGCCGGCCTCGGCAATTTCATTGAGCGCGCGCTTCGTCGTGATGCGAGACACGCCGAACGCCTGGGCGAGATCTGCTTCGCCCGGCAGAAAGGAGCCGTCGGGATATTCGCCGTTGAGGATTTTGTTGCGCAGAATGAGGAACAGTTGATGATAGAGCGGCGCGCGTAATTCCGTCGACCATGACGGTGCGAAATCGGCCGACTTTGCCGGGGTGCGACGAGACAAAATACCACCTCGCGTTACGCTCTTCGTACTCGCCGGTTTCCCCCTGACGGCTAGCGGGCCTTTTTTGGCGTCGTCTTGCGGGCGGCGGTGCGTTTGCGTTTGTTGGCGGCGGTCTGCGGATGAACGCCGACGTCGGCTGCCGACGTCTCGCTGAGCTCGATGTCGTAGTGTTTGGCCGCTTTGCGAATATTCGCGAAGGCGAGATCGCGGTCGGCTTTGCTTACGTCCTCAACTTGATCCAGGCGCGCGATCGCGTTGCGGACATGACGCGCATCGGTGAGCGGCTCTTTGCGCTGCTTGGGAAAGGCGTAAACGCTGTCGGGAAGATCGCTCTGACGCGTCAGGCGGCCATGCTTCTCGTGAGGTTTCCAGGTTGCTCTCATGCACGCTTTTTACCCACTGCGGAGCGCCGCTACGCATCCCCGATGCGCACGTTGGAGGGTGCATTGCATGCACCGCCCGACGCGCGTTGGATCGGGTTAAGACGTCATGTCGAAGCTATGGGCGTAGAAGGTGCCGTCTCTCCAAAGTCCATGTGCCATTATGACGTGGCCGGTGGCGATGTTGCCGGCGAGATTGTGATCGAGCGCGGGTTGGTCGTCGATGACGAGAGTGTTTTTACCGCGTTTTAACGTGATCAAGTGTCCCTGAACGCTCATAACCCGACCGGCTATTTTTTGCGACACGGGCGCCGTCGAGTCTGTGACGGATGAAGCTTGACTGGGGTCGCCGGCATTCGCAATTTTCGGCACGGTGTTGTCGCGCACGCAGTTGCCATTGGGTGTGAACGAGCCGCCGACCCATGCTCCGCAATATGCATTATGCGGGCCGGTGGCATCCATGGAATCTGCGCCGGCCGGCGAGCCGACGAAGGTACCTACAAGAAGGGCGCTCATGCCGAGAGCTATCCCAAGTGATTTTCGCATTTTCGAAGTTCTCCTAAAAGATCGTGATTGAAAGTATCCTCTTATTCCCGCTTTCAAATTACGGCCGCGAGAAAGGGTCTGCTTGCCGGCGATATTGCAGGTAATCGAACGTACGTTCGCATACCATGCGCGTTCGTAAACGACTGGTGCGAGTTGCTACAAGGGAGAGCCGGTGGGCGCCGAGGAGACCCGTCCGATGACGGCTGTTGACGGGAACAATGAAACGCGCACCATCGACCTAGTTGGCTGCACCGTGCACTATCGGCGCAAAGGTGCCGGGCCGACGCTCCTGTATCTGCACGGCGCCGCAGGCGTCACCGGCTGGACGCCGTGGATGTCACGCCTGGCCGAGCGCTTTGACGTGATCGTTCCAGACCACCCCGGCTTCGGCTCGTCCGACACGCCGGCGTGGTTCGATAACATCCACGATCTCGCATATTACTATTTGGATTTCATCAAAGCACTCGGTTTGCACGACGTTCACCTCGTCGGTCATTCGCTCGGCGGCTGGATCGCGGCAGAGATCGCCGTGCGCAGTACGGCGTCGCTGCGCACGCTCACGCTGTCGTCGGCGGCCGGTCTGCGGATCCCGGGCGTCGAGCGCATCGACGTCTTCTTGCTCGCGCCCAAGGACGTTCCGCCGGCACTGTTCTTCGATCGGAAGTTTGCCGATGCGATGTTGGCGCAACCCAAGACCGACGAGCAGATCGATCTCGAGCTCAAGAACGGCTATAGCTTCGCGCGGGTCGCCTGGCAGCCGCGCCTCTACGATCCGCATCTCGACAAATGGCTCCATCGCATCGACGTTCCGACGTCGGTGCTCTGGGGCGACGCCGATAAGCTCGTGCCGCCGGAACACGCTGCCGAATTCAAGCGGCTGATCCCGCAAGCGACCGTTGAAATCTTTCCACGCTGCGGCCACGTGCCGCAGGTCGAAGCGCCCGAGGCGTTCGTGCGCGCGCTGACCACGTTCATCGAGAGGAACTCAAAGTGAAATTCTTCGGCATCCACCTCATGCCGTATACCCCGCTCGACCCCGCCGCCGCGGATTTATATAACAGCGCCTGGATCACGCTGCCGAATACGTATTTCGATCGCGACGAAGGTCACGCGCTCTACGAGCGTTTCATCACCGAACTCGTGGCGGCCGACGCCGCCGGGTTCGACGGCATCTGCGTGAACGAACATCATCAAAACGCTTACGGCCTGATGCCGATCCCGGGCGTCATCGCGGGTGCACTCGCGCAACGCGTCAAGGGACGCCTGGCGGTACTCGGTCGCGCGTTGCCGCTGGTGAACAACCCGTTGACCATATCGGAAGAGTACGCGATGCTCGATCAGATGTGCAACGGCCGCTTGATCGCGGGCTTCGTGCGCGGCATCGGCGCAGAGTATCACTCCACCGGAATCAACCCCACCGAATCCCATGCGCGCTTCCACGAGGCGCACGACCTCATCGTTCAATCGTGGACGCGGCCGGGCCCGTTTCATTTCGCCGGCAAGTACTACGATTTCGAATACGTGAACCCGTGGCCGCTGCCGGTCCAGCGCCCGCATCCGACCATCTGGATTCCTTCGCAAGGAAGTTCCGAGACGATCGAGTGGGCGGCGGCCCCGGAACGGAAATACACCTATCTGCAAACCCTTTCGCCGACGCCCGTTCTGCGCCGTTACATGGAACTCTACAAGCAAGAGGCACGCAAGAACGGTTACGAAGTCACACCGGATCAGCTGGGCTGGTCGACGCCGATGTACGTCGCGAAAACCGACGAACAAGCGTATGCGGAAGCGAAGCCGCATTTCGATGCGTTCATGAATCGTTTCTTCTACCTCACGCCCGAGATGTTGTTGCCGCCGGGATATAGTTCGGCCGCTTCGATCAAAATGATGCGCAGCAAACTGAGTTCCGCCAAGCGGACGATGGAGGGCTGCATCGAGTTGGGAATGTTCATTTGCGGTTCGCCCAAAACCGTGCGCGAAACGCTGCTCGCCCGCCAGCAGGAAATCGGGTTCGGTAACCTGATCTCGCAGTTTCAGTTTGGGACGCTGCCACACGACTTGACCATGCGGAACATCGAATATCTCGCCACGGAGGTCTGGCCGTTTCTCCGCGAACGCGTCGCCCCGGCTCCCGAGGCCGTTGCTAGCTGATTACACGTCACTAGGAGTATCGCCATGCAGTCGAAGCTCGTAGACATTTCGAAGATCCTCGACGATCAGAAAATCGGACCCTTTCAGATCCAGTTGCTGATCCTCTCGTTCTTGGTCATGATGATCGACGGTTACGACATCGGCGCGGCGGCCTTTGCCGGCCCGTCCCTAATCCACGAGTGGGGGTTGCGCGGACCCGAGCTCGGCGTGCTCTTCAGCGCCACGCTCATTTCGGGTTTGATCGGATCGCCGCTGCTCGGCTATCTTTCCGACCACTACGGACGCAAGCGCATCGTCGTATACGCTTCGTTGTATTTCGGCGTCATGACGACGGCGGCCGTGCTGGCGACGTCGGTCCAGAGTCTCACGATCCTGCGCTTTCTCGCCGGTATCGGCATCGCAGGGATGCTCCCGGTCGTCGTTGCGCTCAACAATGAATTCGCACCGCGCGGGTTTCGCGCCACGATGGTCGTAATCATGTTCACCGGCGTGACGTTCGGCGGCGGCTTACCGGGCCTGGTCGCGGCAAAGTTTATTCCGACGCTCGGCTGGCACGTCTTGTTCTGGGTCGGCGGTCTTACGGCGATCGTCATCTCGCTGTTGCTGGCCTTTACGCTGCCGGAATCGGTCAAGTATCTCGCGCTGCAGCCGAAGCGCCGGGACGACCTGGTGAAAACGCTCGCCGCGTTGCAGCCGGATCTCACGATTACGCCCGACACGCAGTTCGTGATCAGCGGTGAGGAAAATCAGCCGAAGTTCAAAATGTCGGCGCTCTTCGCCGGCCGGCTCGCCCTGCTCACGCCGCTCTTTTGGATTTCCAACGCGATCTGCTTGATGGTGTTTTACTTCATCAATCAGTGGATGCCGACGCTGCTCGCGACCAACGGCATTCCGGTCGCGCACGCGGCGATCGCGACGACCCTCTTCCAGTTCGGCGGCACGTTGGCCGGTCTCGTGATCATGCGTCTGCTCGACAAGCGTGGTTTCATTCCGGTTCCGGTCCTCTTTGCGCTGGCGATTCCTATCGTCGCGTTGATCGGTTTGCGCGGTTTCCCCGAAGCCGCCGTGATCACGTTGATCTTCGGATCGGGTTTCTGCCTCTTGGGCTTACAGTTCGGCAACATCGCGAGCGAAGCAAACGTGTACCCGACCTATATCCGCACCTGGGGTGTCGGCTCGTGTTTCGCCGCGGGCCGCGTCGGATCGGCGGTCGGGCCGTTGACGGGCGGCTATCTCTTTGCGAAGCACGTGCCGCTGCAGGAGACGATGTTCATCGCCGCCGGGCCACTGGTCATCGGCCTCGTCGTCGCCATCATCATCGTTCCGCTGTATCGCAAGCAGTTGGAGATGACGCAGGCTCCGACATTCGCACCGTTGGTGGGCGAGGGCGCGACCACGTAGACGTCACGGGCGCCTATTGACGCTGCGCAGCATCCCCGGTATGATCCAGACAGCTTGGTTACAAAGGTATTTAGCCAAATGGCCATACCGGGGGCGTGATGTCGGAATACGATCTCAACCGCGCGATCCACCACATCTATACGGATCGCGACCGGACCGCCGCCTTCCGCGACGGCGATTGTTCGGCGCTCGACGCGTTCGCGCTTTCGACCGAAGAACGGACGGCGCTCGAGGCCCGCGACTTCCCCAAGTTGTGGGCGCTCGACGTCCACCCCGTCGTGCTCTTCCACCTCTCCGCAGTGCTCAATCCGCGCGAGTGGTATCTCAAAAACGTCGTCCCCAACATCGCCGGCGTGCCCAACAAATACTACGATTTTTATTCCGCCCCGGCGGAGGCGACGTAACGGATCGATGGGCGTGTTCGTCAAGCGCGAACGCTCCGTGACGCAGCGCCGGCCGCGCATCGGACCGCGTCTGAGCCACGTCAACATCGGCTTCTGGCGTCTCGCGATCCTGGTCATCGGGATCGCGGGGTGGTGGTTGATCGCCATCGTCGCCGGGAAGAATTTCGTACCGACGCCGCCGCAGACGCTCGCGGCCGCCGCGCAACTTCTCGGCGACGGTACGCTCCTGCGCGCGAGCCTCGACACCGTCGCGGTCTTTCTCGCCGGCTACGTGCTCGCCGCCGTCGTCGCGATTCCATGCGGGCTTCTGATGGGCGGAATCCGGACGCTCGGTGCGGCATTCGAACCATTCGTCGATGCGCTCAGCGCGATGCCGCGCGTCTCGTTCATCCCGTTGATCATCGTGTTTCTCGGCTTGGGACCGCAGGCGAAGATCGTCGTCGTGTTCATCGGCGCGGCGATGCCCATCTTGATCAACACCTACGCCGGCGTGCTCAACTGCGACGGCGAACTCGTCGAGATGGCCCGCTCCGCCGGTGCGACCGAACTGCAAGTGTTCCGAAAGATCATGCTCCCCGGATCGCTGCCGTACATCACCGCGGGTCTGCGCGTCGGCGCGTCGCTGGCGCTGATCAACACGGTGGTCGCGGAGCTCTACACGGCCGTCAACGGCCTCGGCGGGCTGCTCTCCGTCTACGGCAACAGTTTCCGGATGGCGCCGTACTTCGTCGTCGTCTTCGTGCTCGGTGCGATCGGCGTCGCCGTCATGCAGTCGCTCAAGCTCCTCGAACGCAATATGGCCCACTGGCGTTACAACGAACACTCCTGAAAGGCATCATGGCAGAGATCGTATCCGTCGTGGCTTCGACCCACAACCCGCGCATCTTCTGGAACCGCGATCAGGCGGCTCCCGAGGACATGAACGAGTTGTATGCCACGTTCAACGACGTTGCCAACCTTTTGGCCGACTCGAAACCCGACTGCATCGTGGCGATCGGAAACGACCATTTCGACAGCTTTTTCTTTGACAACTTGCCGACTTTTTCGGTCGGCACCGGCTCCGTCGCGCACGGCCCGTATTGGTATGAGACGGACATCATGTCGTTGCCGCACTATCGGGTCGATATCAAGCAAGATCTGGCAAAATATCTGCTGCGCGACGGCGTCGAATCGGGGATTCAGTTTTCGCAGACGCGGGACGTGCACATCGATCACGCGTTTACCGTGCCGCTCTCGTTCTTGCGGCCGCAGTCGGATTTGCCGATCGTTCCGATCGTCACCAACGCCTTCGGCTACCCGCTGGCGGACACGCTGCGCTGGTACGAACTGGGCGTATTTCTCAAACGCACGATCGCTGCGTGGCCGGGCAAGGAGCGCGTGGCCGTCGTCGCTTCGTTCAACCTCACCGTCGAAGTCGGCGGACCGAAGATGGGAAACATCGATGTAGAGTTCGCGCGCTACCTCCTCGAGCTGATGCGGACGGGCGCGCGCACGGAGATGCTCGAGAAGCTGACGGTCGCGCACTTGATCGAGCACGGTAACTCGACGACCGAGTTCCTGAACTACATCGCCGCCCTAGGAATCGTGGAAGACCGCCTGCCCTCGTTCATCAAGCACAAGCCGGTCAAAGGCGTCGGAACGTGCCCGATCGCGTTTTGGATGCTCTGATGCTCGGTCGACGGCAATTTCTGAGCGGCAGCGCCGCCGTTTCCGCCACGATCGCAATGCGCGCGCAAGCCTTCGCTGCGGCGCCGTTTCGCATCATCGTGACGGAAACGGAGATTCCGCTCGTCCCAAATTCCGTCACCTGGCTCGCACAATCGATGGGATACTTCGACCGTGCGGGCGTTAACGTCGAGCTAACGGCGGTCGGGCAGACGCCGTCCGCCGTAGCCGCACTGCGCGCCGGCGAAGGCGACATGGCGAACATCAGCACCGACGTCGCCCTGCAGTTGCTGGCGCGGGATCAGATGAACGTTCGAGGCGTCGTGTCGCCCGACAAAGCGTTGCCCTTCGTCATCGTTACGAAGAAAGGCATCGCGAATGCGAAGGCTCTCGAAGGCAGGACCTTCGGCGTGGCTCGCGTCGGCAGCGTCGATTACGAATTGAGCCGCATCGTTCTTGCGAAGCTCGGCGTCGACGTTGACAAGCTGCAGTATCTCGCGGTCGGGCAGCCGGCGATTCGCGCTCAGTCGCTGCTGGCCGGCCAGATCGATGCGACCGCGATCTCGATCGGCGTCGTCGCGTCGATCGACTCGCGGAGCGGGATCGCCGTGCTGGTCGATCAAGCCGACTACTACAAGGACGCGCCGTACGTCACCAAGATCAACGTCATTACCGACGACGTCGCCAAAGCGCGCCCGAAAGACGTAACGGCGGTCGTGCGCGGGATCATCCTCGCCTCGCGCGATTTCGCCAAGACGCCGGCGTTATGGGTCAACGCGATGGCAAAGCTGCGGCCGGACATCAAGCGGTCGGACCTCGCAGCGCTCGGCACGGCATACCGCTCCAGTTGGAGCGTCAATGGCGGGCTCGACCTCAACGCGCTCAAGTTCACGACCGCGGCACTTTATCGCGGTCCCGATTTCAAGGACCTCAAGCGCGTCGAACCGGGGGACTGGATCGACGCGAGTTACATCGACGGCGTGCTCAAGACCGTCGGCGTCGTGCACGGTATGGACGCTCCGGGGCGGTGACGAGCGCAGAGGCGTCGATCCGCGTCACCAACGTCTCGAAGACGTTCCGGCGTGCCAAGGCGGCGCAAGGCGTTCTCGCGCTCGACGGCGTTTCGCTCGACATCGCACCGAATACGTTCGTATCCTTAGTCGGGCCATCCGGCTGCGGCAAGACGACGCTCTTACGCATGCTCAACGGGTTGATCGTTCCCGACGAGGGCGAGATCATCGTCGGCGGCGAGGCGCCGCGTCCCGGCCCGCAGACCGGATTCGTCTTTCAATCGTTCCGCCTGCTGCCGTGGCGCACGATTCGCGACAACGTCGCCTTCACCGTCGAACTCGGCGGCATGAATGCGCGCGAGCGCGGCGAGCGCGCCGACCATTACCTCGAGATGGTCGGTCTGCAACGCTTCGCCAACGCCTATCCGAACGAGCTCTCGGGCGGGATGAAGCAGCGCGCCGCACTCGCGCGAGCGCTGATCGCCGAACCACGCTATCTCCTGATGGACGAACCGTTTGCCGCGCTCGATGCTCAGACGCGCGAGTTCATGCAAATCGAGTTGGCGAAGCTCTGGTCGCATCACAAAAGCATCGTCGTATTCGTGACGCACAGCGTCGACGAAGCGGTGTTGCTTTCCGACCGGATCGTCCTCTTGCGCCCCCGGCCGGGACGCGTCGCAGAAATCCTCGACGTCGATCTTCCCCATCCCCGCTGGCAGTACGATGCCCGCGCCACGCCGCGCTTCGGCGAACTGCGCCACTACCTCTGGGAGCGCGTCAAGGCAATGGTCGCCTCGGATCCGGAGTCGGAGTTCTTCTCGCGCGGCGGCGCAAACGATGTGGCGACCGCCGTTGCCGATTGACATGCACGTCCAGGTCGCGCACGGAAAGCGCGGCATGGCGGCGACGGGGCACGCGCACGGAACCGAAGCAGCATTGCAGATTCTCAATGCCGGCGGCAACGCCGTCGACGCCGCGATCGCCGCCGCACTCGTGCTGGCGGTCGTTGCTCCGTACGCGACCAGTCTCGGCGGCGAACTCTACGCGCTGGTATACGACCCGCAGACGCAAACGACGTTCGGCCTCAACGCATCGGGCCGTTCACCGGCCGCCACGCGTCCCGGCGCGCCGCCGCGCACCGGTGCGCGCTCGGCCACCGTTCCGGCGCTCTTGCGCGGCCTCGACGATCTGCTGCAACGCCACGGAACGCTACCGTTTGCCCGCCTCGCCGCGCCTGCGATCGCACATGCTGCCGAGGGCTTCGTCGTCCACCCGACGCTGGCCAAGAACACGCGCGAACGCGCGGAACTGCTGGCCCGCAATGTCGCTGCCGGCGCACTCTTCCTACCCGGCGGCGAACCGCTGCGGGAAGGCACGCTCTTCGTTCAAGCCGATCTCGCGGAGGTGCTGGAACGGGTCGCTGCCGGCGGCGTCGACGCATTCTATGCGGGCGAGCTCACGGATCGTTTCGTGCGCGCGTGTTCGGCCGCGGGCGGCACGATTTCGGCCGCGGATCTGGCCGGCCACCATTCGCTGTGGCAAACACCGATGAGCGTGCCGTTCTACGGCCACGACGTGTGGACGATGCCGCCCAACTCCTACGGCCCGACGCTCCTGCTGCAACTGCTCGATCTGCAACGGATGCAGATCGGCACGATCGATCCCGGCGATCCCGCGTTCATCGACGCGGGCATCGAAGCACGCCGGCGCGCGTACGCTGCCGCAGTGCCGTGGATCGCCGATCCGCGTTTGACGGAGGCGGCGGCCACCGCCTTTATCGCCGACGCCGCCGGCCGTGGAACATACGACGCGCCCCGCATTGCCGGCGCGGAACCGCGCGACCGTTGTACGACCAACGCCATCGTCGTCGACGAGACCGGGCTCGCCGTGTCGTTGGTGGAAAGCATTTCCGCCCCGTACGGTGCCGGTGTCGTCGTTGCCGGGACGGGCATCTTACTCAACAATCGCATGGCCGGATTCGATCGCGACCCTGCGCATGCGAACGGTCTCGCGGGCGGTAAGCGGCCCGCCAACACGCTCGCGCCATGCGTGGTCACGCGCGACGGAGCGTTGACGATGAGTCTCGGCACACCGGGCACCGTCGGACAGACGTGCACTCTCGCGCAGTTTCTCGCGCGCCACCTCGCGTGCGGGGAAACGGCCGCGGAGGCTGCGGCCGCGCCGCGCTGGTCCGTCGACTTCGGAGGCCGCCCGATCGTCGAGGATACGATGGAGGAGGGATTGCGCGCGGCGGTTCTCGCACGCCATCCCGAGGCGCGCGTGATGCCGTCGGGATGGATCAGTTTCGGTTCGATCAAACTCGCTGCCGTCAGCGGCGCGGGGTACGAGGGCGTCGCCGACTACCGGCGCGCCGCTACGACCGCCGGCTGGTAACGCCTTGGAGGAGTGCTGAGATGCCCGACATTTTGAACTACGAGATCGCATGTCTGCAGACCCGAACGCGGCAAGTTGCGATCGACGATGCCGAGCAACGCGATCGCGACATCCGCGCGAACATTTCGCGCATGTGCGAGTTGATCGACTACGTGACGTCGTTCGGCAACTCGGACGTGAAGCTCGTCGTGACACCGGAGTACGCGATCAACGGCAATTTCCGCCGCATCAACCTCGAGCAATGGTGCGCGATCGCGACCACCATCCCCGGCCCCTATACCGAAATCTTCGCCGAGCAAGCCAAGTCGCGCAAGATCTACCTGGCAGTCAACATGCTCGAAGTCCATCCGGACTTTCCGCGCCGGTTCTTCAACTGCTCGGTGCTCTTCGGCCCCGACGGTTCGATTTTGATCAAGCATTGGAAGAACAACAACAATTGCTGGGTATTCCCCTATACCACGCCGGCCGACATCTATACGGAGTTCGTGGCGAAATTCGGTCGCGAAAATCTCTTTCCGGTTGCGAAGACCGAGATCGGGAACATCGGCCTGTTGACCTGCGGCGAACTGGGCTTTCCCGAAAATGCGCGCTGCACGATGATGAACGGTGCAGAAATCCTCTGCCACCTCACGTCCGAACCGAACAACATGAGCCACGGCGACGTGCGCAACTGGAAAGCGCTGCGCACGGCGCGCGCCTATGAGAACAAGTGTTACCTCGCCGCTGCAAACATCGGGTTGTACGAAGGAACGTTGCGCGGCCTGCACGATTCGCACGGCGATTCCGCAGTGCACTACTTCGACGGCACCATCACGAACGAAATCCAAGGACCGGGCGAGGCCACGATCAAGTGCCGCGTCAACCTCAACGACTTGCGGCTTTCCCGAACGCGTCCGTTTCATCCGACGTCGATCCGGGCCGAACTCTACGCGAAGGAGTACGCGAGTTGGCCCAGCTGGCCCAACGACGGCTTCGCCGACAAACCGATCGAGAGCATCGAGGACACCCGCGCGATCTTCCGCGCGCTGGTCGTGGAGCGCCAGCGCCGCGGCATCGACCGCGCGCCCAGTTGACTTTGTTACAAAGCTATTTTAAAGTGAGTTCACGCCGCCGAGGAGACCATCATGCGTAACGGTTACCGCATCATCGACGCCGACAGTCACGTCACGCCTTCACTCGAAGTGCTCCACCACTATGCCGGCCAAGCGATCAAGGATCGTTGGGATGAATTCACGCCCTACGTGCGCGAGATGAACTCACCCGCCGGTCGCGGTCACCCGCAAGGCCCCTGGCACACGCTCAAGGTCGAGCCGATTTCGTATAACCGGATCGCGGGGCAAAAGCCGGGCGTGGAAAAGGCGGAGAAAGGCGGCAAGGGCGCGGTCGAAGGCCGGGTCGAGAACGTGTCGACTGCCGTGTGTCACGAACGCATCCAGCACGACAATCCCCATGGCCGGCTCGAAGACATGACGCTCGAAGGCGTCGACGTCAACGTGCTGATCCCGGGCACGTGGGCACCGGCAGCGAGCGTCTTCGAACCCGCGCTGACCGTCGGGTTGTACGACGCGTATCATACGTACATGCGCGACTTCTGCAGCGCCGACACCGATCGCCTCAAAGGGCTGTTCCTCGCACCCGGTAAGGACGTCGCGTGGGCCGTCAAGGAACTGAAGAGAATCGGTAACGAGCCGTGGTTGTGCGCGGTTTGGCCGTCGCTACCCGAGGGCATGCCGATCGACGATCCCGATCTCGAGCCGCTCTGGCAAGTGATGAACGACCTGCACTTGCCGATCATGCACCACAGCTTTTTTTACGAGCCGCCCTACTTCCCGGGGTATCGCGACATCTGGGGAAACGCCGCGATCGCGCGGACGGCCGCGCATCCGTGGGGCGCGCAGCGGTCGCTCGCCTATATCATTGCCGGCGGTATTCTCGATCGCTATCCGAACATCAACGTCGGATATTCCGAAACGGGGCATGGTTGGCTCCCGACGTGGTTGCTGCGCCTCGACAGTCAGGTGCATTACGTCAAGGGCGTCGTGCCGAAACTCGACTACCTGCCGAGCGAGTACGCGAAGATGGGGCGTATCGCGGTGTGCATCGAAGCGCACGAAGGTCCGGCCATGACGAACGCGGTGTTCGACATTCTCGGCGATAAATGCCTGATGTATTCCTCAGACTTCCCGCATCCGGAATGCAGCTGGCCGGACTCCGTCGACAACGTTCTGCGCTGGGAAGACGTGCTCGGCACGGACCGCATGCGCAAGTTGATGGCGACGAACGCCGACAACTACCTGCGCATGGGAACGCTTTCGGCCCGGTGAGGGTGCGGCCGACGTGGATTTCGATCTAGCAATGACGTTCGTGACGACGGCCAAAGCGCTCGCCGCCGAATCCGGCGCCGAAGTGAGCGTTGCCGTACTCGATGCGGCCGGTCATCCGGTCGTGGTCGCGCGCGGGAAAGCCGATGCCTGGCACGGTCCGTATATGGCGGCGGGCAAGGCGCGGCTGGCGGCAGCGTTTCGCAAGCCGACCGCACAACTGCTCGAGCAATGGGCGGACCGCCCCCTCTATCCGATGAGCCTCACCGGGATCATCCCCGGCGGCGTGACGCTGAACAAGGGCGGCTATCCGATCTTCGCGGATGGGCATTGCGTCGGCGCCATCGGCGTCGGAGGCGGTTCGCCCGAGGTCGACGACGACATCGCGCGGCGAACGGTCGAAGCGCTGGCGCAGTGGCGCCCGTGAAGAAAATTGCGATCAGCGTTCCGAGCGCGCCGACGCCGACGGGCCCGTTCAATCACGCCATCCGCTACGGGAACCTGGTCTTCACGTCGGGTCAAGCCGGGCGCAATCGCGAGACCGGCGTGATGGGCGACGTCGCCGATCAGGCGCGCCGTTGCATCGGCAACATCGCGGCGATCCTCGCCGCCGCCGGAACCTCGCTCGAGCACGTGCTGAAGGTATCGATCTTCTTGCGCAGTCCGGCCGACCGGGCGGCGTTCAATGCAGTCTACGAAGAATTGATGCCGCGGCCATTTCCGGCGCGTACCGCGGCGTTCTGCGAATTGGGCAATCCGGACATGCTCGTCGAGATGGACGTGATCGCCGCCGTGCCCGAATGATGCCGCTCAAAACGGGTAGCGCGCACGTCGCATCCTTGCGCGACGGGCGCTGCGTTTTCATCGATGGACGACGCACCGACGACGTCACGGTCGATCCGGCGTTTCGCAACGCCGTCGCATCGGTAGCCGCGATCTACGATTTTCAGAGCGCTCCGGAAAACGCCGAGCGCATGACGTTCGCGGTGCCGGGTACCGACCGGCGTGCGAATCGCATTTGGCAGCTACCGGCGAATTACGACGAGCTGGTCGATCGGCGGCGCGCCCTCGAAGCGTGGACCGAACTGCACTGCGGCTTTATCGGGCGGGCTCCCGATCACGTCGCTTCGTGCATCTCGGGAATGTACATGGGTCTCGATACGTTCCAGGACTACGATCCCGAACGTGCCGCAGCGCTCGCCGGCTACTATGCCTACGCGCGCGACAACGACGTGTATCTGACCTACGTCATCATCAACCCACAGGCCGACCGCTCGAAGACGGCCGCGCAGCAAAAGACCGAATTCCTCAGTGCGGGCGTGGTGGATCGCGACGTGCACGGAATCACGGTGCGTGGTGCGAAGATGCTTGCGACGGGCGCGGTACTGGCCAACGAAATCTTCGTGACCTGCATCCAACCGTTGGCGCCGGGCGACGAAAAGTATGCCGTCTCGTTCGCCGTGCCGCTGAATGCGCCGGGCGTGAAGGTTCTCTCACGCAAATCCTACGAGCAAGCCGCTCCGTCGGTTTTCGACAACCCGCTTGCCAGCCGCTTCGATGAGAACGACGCCGTCATCTATTTCGACGACGTGCGGGTACCGTGGGAACGCGTCTTCGTCGTCGACAACATCGAGATGTGCCAGCGCCAGTTCCACGGAACGCCGGCGCACGTCTATCAGAATTACCAGTCGATGATCCGGCTGTCGGTGAAATTGCGATTCCTCGTCGGGATCGCGCGCCGGATCGCGGAGACGAACGGGATCATCGGCTTGCCGCCCGTGCGGGAAACGCTCGGATTGCTCGCCGCCGAAGTCGAAATGGTCGACGCGTTGCTCGTCGCCATGGAGCTCAAGGGATCGCAGCGCGGACGGTACTACGTTCCCGACGGTCACACGCTCTACTCAGCGCAAGTTCTCACCCAGCAGCTCTATCCGCGTTTCATCTTGGCGCTACGCGACCTCGCCGGCGGCGGCATGATCATGCAGCCCTCGTCCTATCGTGACTTCAGCAATCCCGAAACGGCGGACCTGATCGAGCGCACCCAGCAGTCGCCGGCCTCCGACGCCTACGACAAGGTCAAGTTCTACAAGCTTGCGTGGGACGCGGTCGGTTCGGAGTTCGCGTCCCGCCACACGCAGTACGAAATGTTCTATGCGGGCGCAACCTTCGTTACCAAAGCGCATTCCTATCGGACCTACGATTGGTCGCGCGCAACGGACCTCGTCGACCGCGTTCTCGCCGGCTACGATTTGGCGGCCGAAGCTCCCTCGTCACTGGCCACCGTGATATGACGGCGTCGCTCGCCGCCGGAGTCACCCCGATCGACACGAACTTCCGCGCGGCACTCGAGCGGATGCGCCGGCGCGGGCGGCTTGCAGCGTATACCGCGCCGGCCGATCCGTATCTCCAGATCGCGGGCATCATGAAACGGCTTGACGGCGGGCCCGCGCTGCTGTTCACCAACGTGCGCGGTCACGACGTTCCCGTGCTCGGGAACTTTCTCGCAGCGCAGGAAAACTGCGAGGCCGCGTTCGGCGTCGACTTCGCCACGATCCGCTCGTTTGTCGAACGCGCACTTGCCGGGCCGATCGCGCCGGTAGCCGTCACGGACGCGCCGGTACACGAGCGGATCGTTACGACCGGCATCGATGTCGGCCGCCTGTTTCCGGTGCTGCATCATACCGCCGCCGATTCGGGACGCTTTATCACCGCCGGCGTCGTCGTCACTCGCGATCCCGAGACCCGGGTCTACAACGCGTCCTACCACCGCCTGCAGTTGGGCGGCGCGAACCGCACCGCAATCCAGCTCGATTTCGGCCGCCATCTGCGCGTCGCTTGGGAACGCGCGAAGGCGCGCGGTGAGGCGCTTCCGATCGCGATTTGCATCGGAACCGATATCGCGCTGCAATACGCGGCGGCAACGATGGGCTCGCAACTTCCCGAAACGCTCGACGAACTCGCCGTCGCGGGCGGTCTGTCCGGACGCGCGCTCGCGGTCGTTGACGCGGTGACGCAACCGCTGGTCGTGCCGGCCCACAGCGAAATCGTGCTCGAGGGCCGGATCCTTACGGACCAGACCGTGCGCGAGGGACCGTTCGGCGAGTTCGTCGGCTACCTCTCGCCGGTAGGCGATGCGCCCGTCGTCGAAATCACGGCCGTCACCCATCGCACGCGCCCCATCTACCACGCGATTAACGGTTACGGGCGCGAGACCGTGATGTTACGCAAGTACGTACTCGAAGCGAGCCTGCTCAAAGTGCTGCAGGCCTCCGTTCCGATCGTGGTCGATGCGGAGATGACGGCCGGCGGACTGCACCGCTTTCACGCCGTCGTTCAGGTTCGCAAAACGTCCAAACAGCAGGACGGCCTGCAACGGAACGCGATTCTGGCGGCATTCGGCGCACTCAAAGACTTGGATCTCGTGATCGTCGTCGACGACGACATCGATATCCGTAACCCGGCCGACGTCGAGTATGCGTTAGCGACGCGGATGGAGGCCTCGCGCGATCTGATCGCGATCCCCGCCGCGCGCGGACACGAATACGTGCGCATCGGCAACGGCGGCATCCGCACCAAACTCGGGATCGACGCCACGGTTCCGTTCGAAGAGCGCGATCGTTTTGCGCGTTGCCAATTCAGTCCGGTCGATGTCGGTCCGGGCGATCTCTCATTCGATCCCGAAGTCCTGCAGGCGAGCCTGCGCGAGGACCGAGCGTGATCGCCCGCGCCAACACCGTCAGTAAACCGGAATTGCTGATCGACGGGACCGATGAGGAGTTCCGGTCCTTCATCCATGACTTTCTGGCGTTCTCGCAAATGCTCACCGACATCCGGGCCGGGTTCGGCGAACATATCGGCCGGACGGGCATCGCCTATACCACGTTGATCTCGATTTCGCACCTGCAAGGCCCGACGGGGATCGGGGTCAACGCGATCGCCGAGCATCTGCACCTCTCGGGCGCGTTCATCACGACCGAGGTCGCGAAGCTCGTCCGGGCCGGGCTCGTCAGCAAGCGCGTGAACGCCGAGGACAAGCGCCGCGTGCTGCTTACCGTTACGGCGGCCGGGCGGAAGCTGCTCAACGCGCTGGCCGCGGTCCAGGCGCCGGTGAACGACGCGCTCTTCGATACGCTCACGGCTGAGGAATTCGTGCGGCTCAAGGCGATTATGGCGCGCCTCGTACCGTGTGCCGCACGCGGCCTCGCGTTGCTCGCCGATCTGACGGAAGCGAAGGAACGCACCGGAACCTGAGTGCCTACTTCGCCGGCAATTTCGTGTTCCAGTCGAGCGCACCGCCGGCGTTGCCGGCGACCGAGTACAACGCCTTCGTGTTGCGTGTTTTCTGGAATTCTTCGAGCGTCTGGCTGCGCATCGCCGCGTAGATATGCAGATTCGAGACGCCGACGACGGCGCCTAATTTCTCCAGCATGAAGAAAATGACGCCGTAGTGGATCATTCCGCGCCAGTCGCGACGCCGGACGAGATCGCGTTCTTCGCCGGTGAGCGCGGCGTCGGTGAACGCGCCTTCCGGGTCGGCAAGGAAGCGCGCGCGCGCACCCGGATCGACCAGCGCGTGCAAGAACTTGTTGAGCCGGTATGCGACGACGCTGCGCGCTAACGTAAACGGGTACGTCCCTTCGAGACGTTCCATGCCGTCCAACTGGTGCTGCACGTGCGCGCGGTGCGCCGCCGTCGTGTCCACCGGCGGCGTGACCGCCTCGTTCTCGTAAATCGCGGTGGCGATGCCGGTCATCGACGGCAGATAGTAGGCTTGGTGGATCTTGCGCACGTTCGCCGACATCGCGCCGCGGGCGATCATCCACATAACGATTTCCGCGCCTTCGGCGCCGCCGAGCGTCGCGTATTGCGCGAGCGTCATCTCCGTCAAAGCGACCGGATCGTTCTCGTACATTTCCAGAAAACGTTCGTCCCACGGTGTGTTGTTGAAGCCGGCGCGCTCGCCGTGAACTTGATGCGACATCCCGCCGGTCGCTACCAGGACGACCTTGAGATCTTCGGGGAAACTCTCGACCGCACGCCGGAGCGCCTGCCCGAGCTTGTAGCATCGTTTCGCCGATGGTATCGGAAAGAGCAGCACGCCGACCTGAAGCGGCACGATCGGCGTCGGCCACGCCGGTTCGTGCGGACACATCACCGACATCGGTGAAAACACGCCATGATCGAGCGGCTTGTCCTGAAAGAACGACATATCGAACTCGTCGGCAACGAGCGACGCCCCGATGTGCTGCGCGAGCGCCGGATGTCCGGGCAGGGGCGGCAGCGCGCGCGGTCCGCCGCCTTCGTCGGCGCTGGCGTACGAGTCCCCGATGCCGAGCGCGAACGCCGAATAATGGTCGAAGAAAAACGAGGTGACGTGATCGTTGAAGATGACGATCATGACATCGGGTTTCTGTTCCTCGAGCCAGCGGTGGATCGGCACGTACGCTGCGAAGATCGGCGCCCAGTCGGGATCGGCTTGCTTGTTGTGGTCGTACGCGAAGCCGATCGTCGGCGTGTGGGAGGTCGCAATCGTTCCGATGATCTTCGCCATGATGTTCTCCGGTAGAGTTGCGGGCCGTAGCCTGCGCTATGGTATGCTACGTTCATGAACGCGCCGACGGCAGCGACGGCAACGCCGGGGGGATCGGGTCCGATCGCCCACGTGTCGGACTTGCCGGTCTACATTGCCCCCGCTGCGCACGCTTTCGAGATCGCTCCGGCCTCGAACTCCATTTCCCTGGCGCCGGCGGGGCACGTGTTCGTGCCCCCGCCCGAAACCTCGAGCGGCATCGGCATCGCGGTCGACCACAGCGCCTAGTGATCGACCGGGGGCTGCAAGCCGATCGCTTGGCGATGTACTCGCCGAACAAACTCAAGATCGGCTTCTTCGGTCCGAATTGCTCGTCGGGCATCGCGGCCACGAAGGTTCCCGAACGCTGGTCCGGCTCGTGGGAAGACAACGTGCGTTTGGCCCGCATGCTCGACGCGGCCGGGATCGAGTTCATGCTTCCCGTCGCCCGCTGGAAGGGTTGGGGCGGCGAAACAAACTTCGAGCACGCGACGTTCGAAACCGTGACCTGGGCCTGCGGCCTGCTTGCGGCGACCGAACGCATCACGGTATTCGGAACGGTGCACGCCCCGCTCGTGCATCCGGTATTCGCGGCAAAACAGTTCGTCACCGTCGATCACGTGAGCCGCGGCCGTTTCGGGCTCAACGTCGTATGCGGGTGGAATCAGGACGAGTTCGACATGTTCGGGCTCACGCAACGCGAGCACGACGACCGCTACGCGCACGGCAGCGAATGGCTCGACGTCATTCAGAAATTGTGGACGGAGACCGGTACTTCGACCTTCGAGGGTACGTATTTCCAACTGCCCGGATTGGAAGGCGAGCCGAAGCCCTTCGGCGGAACGCGGCCGATCGTCATGAACGCCGGCGCGTCGCCCGCCGGCAAGGCCTTCGCGCTGGCGCGCGCCGACTATCTCTTCACGCCGCTGCGCACGATCGAATCGGGCGCCGAAAACATCGCTGCGATGAAGGCCGAAGCGCGCGCGCGCGGCCGCGAGATCGACGTTTTCACCAGCGTGAGCATCGTCTGCCGGCCGACCACACGCGAAGCCCAAGACTACTATCGCTGGTTCGCCGATGAGAACGCCGATTGGGGCGCCGTCGAGCACATGCACGATATCGGCAAGAGCCACGGATCGACCTCACACCGGGACGGCGCGTACGAGCGGATGAAGGTGCGGTATGCCGCCGGCTATGGCGGCTATCCGCTCGTCGGCGATCCGGATACCGTGGTTGCGGAAATCGCGCGCATCAGCGCAGCAGGCATGATGGGGCTGGCCGCCGGCCTGGTCAACTATCTCGACGAGTTCCCCTACATCGCGGCGGAAGTATTGCCCCGGCTCGAACGCCTCGGCTTGCGCGCTCCGGCGCGGTCCGGCTGAACGCAAGCAGCCTAACGCGAGTGCGCGGACAACGGCACGAACCGGTCGCGCCGGCCGCTCAAGAAGAGACGAATGTCGACCGCGAGACGCTCGACGTCGGGCCGCGCGAGAGCGTAATGCGGCCCCCTCGCCGGTTCGAAGAGATCGATCACCTGCCGCCCCTCACGCAGCGACGACCCGATGCTCGTCAGCCGAACGATCCCGTCGTCGTGCGGCCGGACCGTCGCGGAGTTGTGGCCGACGGCAAACCGAATCGACCAGTCGGGGAGCGGGCCCTCCTCCGTCGGAGGCACGTGGTAACGGGCGCGCAAACTTGCCTCCGGATCGGGATCCGGCCGCACGATCAATGCCGTTCGAAATCCGGCCTCTAACTCGGTCACGAGCTCACGCGCCGCATGCTCGAATGTCATGACCGCGTTATCGTCTCCGTCAGCGCGCGCAAGCGGCCGGTCGTGGACATCGACGCGAAACGACGAGCGAAATTCTGCTCGTAACGCGCCGTCCACAAGCGAGAGCATGTCGGGGCCGAGAAACGTGACGACCGCAAGGTCGTCCGCATCGACGATACGCGTCACCGGGGTCTCCCCACCGGGCGGCTGAGCGAAGAGGCGAAAAATGCCGCTGCGGTAGACCGCCGCGCCGTCCTGGTCTTTCGCGCGCAAGAGCGTCACCCAAACGCGCTTGCCATCGAGCGCCTTCAGTCGCTCGAACGTCTCATCCATGTCCGCTCCGTTGCCGGTCAATCACCTTAGCGAGACATTCCTGATGACCTTGCCGGCTGAAGGTACCCGTGTTGGAGACGGAACAGTTCCCGCAGGGGAGATCATCGTTTGTGGGCTCAGCGTAGGATCATGGCTTTGGCGTCCGGGGTGCGGCCCTGGATCGTTGCGTCGGTCGCGATGCGGCTCGCGGTCATGGGGACCTACCTCGGCCAAGCGCTGATCATGGCGAGCATCCTTACGCGCTTGCTCCACGGTGCCGGTATCGGCGAGCAGTTCGGCCGCCTGATCGCGCTCGCCGGATTCGTCGTACTCCGCATGGCCTTGCTGTGGGCGAGCGAAATCGTGGCGCAATCGACCGCCGCGGTCACCAAGGAACGTTTGCGCACGGCCCTGTTTGAGAAGCTCGCCGAACTCGGGCCGGGCTTTACCGGCGGCACGCGAACGGGCGAGATCCAGCACGCGCTGATCGACGGCGTCGAAGCGCTCGAGAGTTATTTCGGTTCGTACTTGCCGGCATCGATCTCGGCGATCCTCACGCCGGCGGTCGCGGTCGCAATCCTTGGGTTCCGCGATTTGGAATTGGCCGCCGTCGTCGCACTGTTCGTCGTCGCGGCGATCGTGCTGCCGCCGATGTGGAGCAATCGGCTCGCCGCAATGAGCCGCGCGCGGCGCACCGCGTTCTTAGCGATGAGTGCCGAGTTTCTCGACACGCTGCAAGGCATGGTCACGTTGAAGGCGTTCGGCGCCTCGGTGAGCCGGCGCCGTTCGCTCACCGAGCGCTCCGAACTTCTGTGCACGCGAATGATCGGAGAGATGGCCATCGTGCTGGTGCGCGGCAGCATCTTCTCGTTCGTCATTCTCGGCGGCCTTGCCGTGACGACCGCCATTGCAGCCGTGCGGGTGGCGCACGGCGAACTCGCCGTCGGGACATTGTTCGTCGCGTTGTTCCTCGCGCGCGAAGCCCTCCGCCCGGTCGGCGAACTCGCCGCGGCGTTTCACGCAAGCTACGCCGCGAAGGTTGCTGCAGAACAGATCGAGCGCATCCTCGCCGCCCAGCCGCCGGCGCCCGAACGGCCGGGTGCCGTCACGGTACCGAACGTGCGGCCGAACATCGAATTTGCCGGCGTGACCTTCGCCTATGCCGCGACCGACGGTCCGGTGTTGCGCGACTTCTCACTGCGCGTCGATCCCGGCGAGCGCGTGGCGATCGTCGGGCCGTCGGGCGCCGGGAAGACGACGGTCGTCTCGCTGTTGCTCCGCTTCGTCGATCCGCAGTCCGGGCACATTCGCATCGGCGGTCACGACGTGCACGATCTGCCGCTCGAACAACTGCGCGCGTCCATCGCAGTCGTCGCGCAGGACACCTACCTCTTTGGCGGCAGCGTGCGCGATAATCTTGCGCTGGCGCGGCCGGGCGCGAGCGACGCCGAGATCGTCGCGGCCGCACGCGTTGCCGACGCGCACGAATACATCAGTGCGTTGCCCGCCGGTTACGCAACGCTCATCGGCGAGCGCGGCCTGCGCCTCTCCGGTGGCCAACGTCAACGCTTGGCCATCGCGCGCGCGGTCTTAAAGAACGCGCCCATCCTGGTATTCGATGAAGCGACGGCCAACGTCGACGCCGCCGCCGAAGCCACGATTCATGCAGCGCTCGATCGCATCGCGGTGAACCGCACGACGATCGTGATCGCCCATCGCCTCTCGACCGTACGCAACGCCGATCGCATCGTCGTCCTCGAAGACGGACGGCTCGTCGAAACCGGCCGGCATGAAGACCTCCTCGGAGCGGCCGGCACCTACGCACGGCTCGTCTCCGCGCAGGCGGTGTCATGATGGCGGCCGCGATCGCGGCCCGCGCGTACCGCTTTCCACTGATCGCGACGCTCACGCGCGTCACCTCCGGACGCAATCGGCTGGCGGTGACGATCGCCGTCGGCCTCGTCCGCCACGCGCTGACCGTCGTTGCCGGTGCGACCAGCGGCTGGCTCGTCGGTTCGGCGGCCAAAGGCGCACCGCCGGCGGCGTTGCTGCCGGGTCTCATCCTGCTCGCGATCGCCGTCGCCGGTGGATCGATCGGGGCGTGGGCCGAGGGCTGGTGTTCGCATGCGTTTGCGTTCCGCTACCAGGCAAAACTGCGCGTGCTCCTCTACGACGGCCTCGAACGCAGCGCACCGCGCCATCTGCTCGGCCAACGCACGGGCGACTTGGCCGCAACCGCCATGGGCGACGTCGATGCGCTCGAGAGTTTCTTCGCGCATCTGGCCGTTGACGGAACCCTGGCGCTCGCCATCGGCATCGGCGCGGTCGTCGCACTCGTCATCATTGCGCCCGTGTTCGGATTGATCGCCGCGATCGGCATGACGGCGTCCGCAACGCTGCCGGGGATCGTGGCCGCCCGGACCAAAATCGGCGGCGAAGCGCTGCGCGGCGAGCTGGGTTCGCTCAACGCCGATGCCGTCGACGGCATCCAGGGCCTGCGCGAACTACTCGTGTTCGGTCAAACGGCGGCGTTCTGCCGGCGGTTGCTCGAGCGCACGCGCACCTACGGCCGCAGCCAGCGCGCGCATAGCATCGCGACCGGCTTGCAACGCGCCGCAACCGACGGCCTCGTCTCACTAACGACCGTGTCGATGCTGATCGCCGGGCTCGGTCTCGCCGCGCACGGAACGATTTCGTTCGTGCAAGTCGTCGTCGCGGTCACGCTCACCGCCGCGGCGCTCGGCCCGGTGACGGAAGCGATCGGCATCGCCGGAGGGCTCTCGCCGCTGCGCGCAAGTGCCGTGCGGGTCCTCACGATTCTCGATCAGCCCGCCCAGGTTCCCGATACCGCAACCGCGGTGCCGGTCATTGCGAACCCTGCCGTACGCTTCGATCGCGTCTCGTTCGCCTACGAACCGGGCGAGCCCACATTGCGCGACGTGAGCTTCGCGATCGCGCCCGGCGAAATCGTGGCCCTGGTCGGCCACTCGGGCGCCGGCAAGACCACGTGCGCAAACTTACTGCTGCGCTTCTGGGATGTCGATGGCGGTTCGATCGCAATCGGCAACCACGATCTGCGCGACCTGCCGGTAGCCGAACTGCGCCGGCTGGTCGCACTCATTCCGCAAGACGTCTATCTCTTCCACGGCTCGGTGGCGGACAATCTCCGGCTCGGGCACGAGCACGTCACGCAGGCCCAGATCGAAGCGGCGGCGCGCGCCGCCAACGCGCACGACTTCATCGCCGCGCTGCCCGACGGCTACGACACACCGATCGGGGAACGCGGCGCGCGCCTCTCCGGCGGACAGCGTCAACGCTTAGCGATCGCGCGCGCCATCCTGCACGATAGCCCGGTGCTCGTGATGGACGAGGCTGCCTCCAACCTCGATGCCGAAAACGCCAAGGCGATCGAACACGCCGTGCGCGAAGCGCGGCGCCGCAGCGCGACGCTCGTGATCGCGCACCGGCTCTCGACGATCCTCAGCGCCGACCGCGTCGTCGTGCTCGAAAACGGAGCGGTCGCCGAAAGCGGCACGCATGCCGAACTGATCGCGGCCAACGGCGTGTACGCGCGCCTCGTCGCAAGTCAGCACGACGGCGTCGTCGGCGCAGCGGACCGCTTGAACTAAAGCGCGAGCGTCTGGGGCGCGAAGATCTCGTCGATCGGCGGAACGTTCGTTGCGAGCTGCTGCTCTTCGAGGTAGGCACGAATCGTCTCGAGGACGGGTCGCGCGGCGACGACCCCATAGGCATACACGTCGCGACCGAGCGCCGCGCGTGCCGCGGGCTCGATCAGGCCGAGCCGGACGTACGGCTCCGCTTCGGCAACGTGGCGTGCGAGGCCGATCCGTTTCGCGGCGACGAACGTGTTGTAGATGTTGAGCGCGAGCCACGGGTGCGTTGCGAGCAACTCCCGGCGCACGACCACGCAGTGGTTGATCGGGAAGATTCCCGTCTTCTCGTAGTAGCGCCGCCCCTCGGCAATGGGATCGGGGAAGAGCCGGCGCAACTCCGGCCGCGCGTGCAAGTCGACGCCGCTGCGGTCGACGGCATTGAGGCTGCTGATGTAATGCAGCGTGCCGTCGATCTCGTGGTCGATCAGCATCCGTGCGATGCTGCTGCTTTCCGGGATGTACGTAAGCTTGACGCCCGGCGGCGGCTCGAAGTTCGTCGTCGCGCCGTGGCTCTTCTGGCCGCCGCGCTCCATGAAGTAGTGGATGTCGCGCATGTCGACGCCGAACTCGTGCTTGAGGATACCGCGATCCCAAACCGCCGCCGTCTGCTGAAACTCGGGTACGCCCAGGCGTTTGCCGCGCAAGTCGGCCGGCGTCGCGATGCCGGCGTCGACGTGCACCATCATCTCCGTGTGAAAGAAGCGCCGAGCGGTGAAGATCGGCAGCGCGACCCACTCGCGGTGGCCGAGCGACGCGCGAATGAAGAGCGAGGAGAGCGACATTTCCGAGACGTCGAATTCAGCGAACTTCAGCTGCCGCCAAAAGATCTCGCCGGGATCGAGCACCGAAACGACCGGCTCGATCGCCTCCCACCCGACCTGGCCGTCGATGACCGGCCGCGTGCGTTCGTTGTCGGTGAGCGCGAGGCTGATCGTGAGTTTCGCGGCCGCGTTTGCTCTAGCCACGGTCGATGAACGACCGCATGTGGTTCGGGAGAATCGTCGCTTCGTAGAGGTTCACTTCCGGCGGGAGCGTCGCCATCAGCACCGCGACCCGGGCAACGTCTTCGGCAGCCATGACGTACTGCTGCGGCGTCGGGCCCGCCCCCGCAGTCGAGCGGCCGGACGTTCGCCGCGTGAAGCCGCTCAGCGTCGAACCCGGATGGATGATCGAGGCGACGACGCCATATGCGCGCCCGTCCATCGTCACTTGATGCGTAAGACCTTGGAGAGCGTGTTTGCTCGCGGTGTAAGCGAGCGATTCCGCACGCGGTGTTTTCTGCGAGATACTGCCCATGCTGATGATGCGACCGCCTTGCGGATCTTGCGCCTTCATGATCTTGATCGCTTCGCGCGTGGCAAGAAACGCCGACGTGAGGTTGGCCGCAAGGACGTCGTTCCAATACTCGAGCGACATCTCGTCGATCGGCTTGTGCGCCGTTACGCCCGCATTGTTGACGAGCACGTCGAGGCGCCCATGCGTGCGTTTCGCGGTTGCAAACAGGTCGAGGACGTCGGCCTCGCGCCGCACGTCGCCCGGCACGACGATGGCGGCTCCGCCCGCACTCGCGATATCGCGGGCGACCCGCTCGAGCTCTTCCACGCGCCGCCCCCCCAATACGACGCGCGCGCCCTCGCGTGCGAATGCGGTCGCGATCGCCTCGCCGATGCCGCTACTCGCACCCGTCACGATCGCCACCCGGCCGGACATTGTCTCTCCCATGATGCTGCTCGTTATCGACGATGGGGGAACAGCGGCCTTCAGCCCACTTGACACGTGGGAGTACCATTAGGACGGATTCCTCGTTAGGTGAGGCGTCCACACGAAGACACGCCGCTACCCGGAAAGGTCGAGAGACCCCAATGGGTTACCAGGCACCGTCGAATCAAGGCGGTACCTAACGCGGCGCGGAGCCGGGGCAACCCGATTCTTATAGCGTGTGGTGCTAAAACTCGACGTTGAGGGAGAGTTCGGATCGCGTCGGTCCGAACCGTTCGTCAACCGTCGGCATGCGAGGAGCAACCGGCGGTTTTTTGTTGCGCCGCTGCGCACGATAGCACTCATCCCTACAAGGACAGTCGCGATGACGCTCCTTACTTCCGCACGCCCTGTTGGGCCGCGCCGCACAGCGCTGCTTCGCTTTCTTGCCATCATCGGCCCGGGCATCATCGTGATGACGGGCGACAACGATGTCGGCGCATTCGCGCTCTACACCTCAGCCGGCGCGCTCTACGGTTTCAACCTGCTGTGGGTCATGCTGCCGCTACTGCCGATCACCTACTTCGCGCAAGAGATGGTCGTCCGTCTCGGCTGCGCGACGGGAATGGGTCACGCGGCGATGATCTTCAAACGCTTCGGTTCCTTCTGGGGCTGGTTTTCGCTTGGCGATCTGATGATCGTGAACTTCGCGACCATCGTGACCGAATTCATCGGGATCTCGGCGGGCCTCGGCTTCTTCGGCGTGCCGCCGTGGATCAGCGTGCTGCTGACGATCGCCTTTCTTTTCGCGATGGTCTCGACCGGTGCGTATAAGCGCTGGGAGAACTGCGCGCTCGCCCTCGTGCCGCTGAACTTCCTCGTGCTGCCCGCGATGCTGGCCCTGAAGCCGAACTATGCCGAAGCCGCTTCGCACTACTTCCGCGTGACGCTGCCGGGCGGCCTCAACCCGGACCTCGTCTTCCTGATCATCGGCCTGGTGGGCACGACGATCGCGCCGTGGCAAATCTTCTTTCAGCAGAGCGCAATCGCCGACAAGCAGCTGCGCATTCGCGACATCCCGATGGCGCGGCTCGATCTCTTCGTCGGCAACCTGGTCGTGCAACTCGGCGCGTTCGCGCTGATCGTGCTGGCGGCAGTGCTCTATTTCGGCACGCGCACGCAACTGACGGAACCGGTCCAGATCGCGACCGATCTCGTTCACCGCGCCGGCTATTCCTATGGCGCGCTCTATGCGGTTGCGCTCATTAACGCCGGTCTCATCGGCGGCGTTGCGAACTCACTCGCGAACGCTTGGGCGCTCGGTGAGGTTGCCGACGTTCCCTCGAGCCTCAACCGCACGTTTCGCGAAGCGCCGTTGTTCTACATCACGTACGCCTTCTGTCTCGCGGCGGCCGGCGCGCTCGTGTTGATCCCGCACGCACCGCTCGAACTGATCACGACGAGCGTCCAGGCCCTGGCCGCGATCATCCTGCCGGTCACCATCGTCTTCCTGAACCTGTTACTCAACGATCGCGCGTTGCTCGGCCCGGTCCTGGTGAACAAGCCCTGGCAAAACGTCGTGAACTGGTCGATGATCGCACTGCTCTTCGGCCTCTCGGCGATTCTGGCCGCTCAAACGATCGCACCGAACCTCTTCCCGAAGACGGGAGCCTAACAATGCGTACGCAAGATATCCACGCCCGCACCGAAGCCGAACTCTGCGCGCTCGATCCCGACTACGTCACGCAACCGGAGGGCCGCATCGCGATGACGCGCGCGGTGTTCTGGTCGCTCGTCGCGCTGCGCGCGTACATGGTCGGGTTGATCGTCCTGGTCGTCTACCGCTTCACCGAATACGCGCACCTCGTTAAATGAACATGTTGCACGCACCCCGGGGAGCGTGTATCCTTGAGGTGCGGACACGAAACGCACGTTTCGCTAGCAAAACCTATTTGCCGGGGCCGATCATGACGTCTACCTTCCAACCGAGGCCGCAGTCGCGGCCCGAACCTGCACGGATCGAGCACCCGGTCCGTTACGACGCGATCTCCGTAACGACGTCGTCGCCGCACATCGGGGCGGAGATCGGCGACGTCGATCTCACCAAGCCCCTCTCCGCTGCGCAGCTCGAGCAACTGCGCGCGGCGTTCACGCAGTATCAGGTCATTTTTTTCCGCGACCAGCATATCTCGTTCGACGATCAGGTTCGTCTGGCAAGCTACTTCGGCGCCCTCGGACGGCATGCCGGAAAAACGACGATCAGCAAACCGACGGACAACCCGCTCGTGCGCAAGTTCCACTACGACGAAAACTCCCAACTGATCTCGGGTGAGAACTTCCACAGCGATCAGTCGTGCGGGCCGATGCCGCCGCTCGGCACGATTCTCTACAATCACACCGTCCCGCCGGACGGCGGCGGCGATACGCAATTCGCCAGCATGTACGCGGCCTACGACGCGCTCTCGCCGCGCATGCAGACCTATCTTGAAGGGCTGACCGCAACGCACGACGGCACGCGCGTCTTCGGCCCCGGCACGCCGGTGTCGGTCCATCCGGTCGTCGTGCGCCACCCCGAGAGCGGGCGCAAGGCGCTCTACGTCAATACGGACTTTACCGCCCACATCAACGATCTGCCGCGCCTCGAAGCCGATCGGTTGCTGACATTCTTGGTCGATCACTGCGTCAACCCGCAGTGGACGATCCGGTTCCGCTGGCACGCGCACTCGATCGCGTTCTGGGACAATCGCTGCGTGCAGCATCAAGCGATCTGGGATTACTGGCCGAACGTGCGCTCGGGCTTCCGGGTGCAGATCGAAGGAACGGTCGCTCCCGTTGCCGGCTAGACTGCTGCGCCTCGTCGCCGGCGCGCTGTGTGCGCTGCTACTGGCAGTCGCACCAAGCTTCGGCGGTGCGGCCGACCCGTACGAGATCTATTCGATTCAAGCAATGACCGGCGGGCTCTCGTTCGTCGGCAAGACCGGTGCCGATGCGCTGCAAGCCTACGAAGAATACTTCAACAAGACGGGCGGCATCAACGGCCGCCCGATTCACTTCGTGCTCGAAGATGCGCAGACGAATCCGGCGCTCGCCATTCAACTGGTGAACGAACTCGGCTCCAAGCACCTGCCGTTCATCATGGGACCGACGTCGGCGGCCGAGTGCAATGCCGTGTACGCGCTGGCAAAAACGGGCCCGGTGATCTGGTGTTACTCGAGCGCGGTCAACGGAGTGCCCGGCTCGTTCGAGTTCCAGACGTCGGCGACGAACCAAGATTACAACGTTGCCGCCATGCGCTGGGTGAACGCACGCGGCCTCAAACGCATCGCGTTGATTTCGCCAACCGATGCGACCGGCCAAGCCTACGACCGCGCGATCGACGCGATCCTGAAAATGTCCGACAACAAGGCACTCACGCTCGTCGATGCCGAGCACTTCAATCCGGGCGACGTCAGCGTTGCCGCGCAGATCTCGAAGATCCAAGCGTCGGGCGCGCAAGTGCTGTTCGTCGGCACCGCCGGAACGCCGGCCGGGATCGCCTTCCACGGCATCACCGACGCGGGCCTCAACATTCCGGTGATCACCGGCAACGGCAACGCATCGCAGGCCTTCATGAAGCAGTACGCGGCGATTCTGCCCAAGGAACTCTACGTCGAATCGACCCACTGTCTCGCGCCCTCGGCGATTACCGGGAAGGCCGAAAAAGCGGCCTATGGTGCCTACGTTGCCGCAATGGGCGCGCACGGCGTACCCGTGGACTGTCTCCAGAGCCTCGCTTGGGATCCCGCGCTGATCCTCACGACCGCACTCCGCAAGGTGGGAACGAACGCAACGGCCGAGCAACTGCGCGCGTATCTTGCGGGAATGCGCAACGTCGCCGGCGTGAACGGCACCTACGACTTCCAACGCGTGCCGCAACGCGGCCTCGACGACGGTGCAGTCGTCATCATCCGCTGGAATGCCGCCAACAACTCCTGGGTTCCGGCCAGTAAAGTCGGCGGGGCGCCGCTCTAGTTCGCGGCGTCGGCCCCGACGTAGAAGGCGAAGATCGAGAGCGCGGCAGCTTTCTGTTCGTGGGTCAGGCCGCGCGTAAAAAAGTCGACGTGAATGCGAACGTCCGCGTCGATCTCCCCCAGCAAGCCGCTGCCGGCCGGTGTTGCCGCGACGTTGGTCACGCGCTGATCGTGCGCGCTATCTGCCAGCGAGACGAGCTTTTTTGCGACCAGCGCCTTGACGATTTTCGATGCGAACGCCGGCGAGATATCGAGCCGTTCGGCCACCGTTCCGACGCGCACGTCGCCGTCGCGCGCGCCGTAGATCTGGATGAGCGCTTGATGCTCGAGCGGATCGAGGCCGCGGCTCTTGGCGCGTTCGTCGACGATCCGGAAGACTTTGCGGATGACGAAGCGCGCGTCGGCAACGCCGTGAAAATAGGCCAGACCCGGGCGGATTTTCTTCTTGGGTGCGGCGATGCTCACGCTGGAAACCGTTGGGCGCCGGAGAACCCTAGCCCCGCTCTCCGGGCCTGGTTGGGAGCCGCCGCCGCCGTGGCGAAGCGACCGGGATGCGTGCTCTCGCCCTTCTCGCCCTGATCGCCGCGCTCGGCGCGGCCCCGAACTCCGGCAGCGCTCCGGTCGGCTCGGCCGCGCCTCCGATCCACGCCACGACGCTGGCGGGAACGCCCCTGGCGACCGCGGCGACGACGGGCAAGGTCACGATCCTCAACTTTTGGGCGACGTGGTGCCCACCGTGCCGCGCCGAAGCGGCCGACCTGAACGCCGCCTACCGCAAACTGCACGCCCCCGACGTGGCTTTCCTTGGGATCGACACGACCGAGACCGCGCCGATCGTGAAGACGTTCCTCTCGGCGAAGGGCGTGCCGTACCCCACGGTACTGGCCGGCCCCGACGTCTACAACGCCTACGGAATCGCCTACATCCCGACCACGATCGTGCTCGACGCGCACGGCATCGTGCGCGCCCGCTGGGTGGGCGGCATCGAACCGGCGCAACTCGCGGGCTACATCGCCGCCGCGCGCGCCGGCCGCAGCGCCATCTTCGTGTCGCCGGTACAGGCGAGGATCGATGCACTGCTCGATCCGGCACGCTATGCGTTCGGCGGCACCCCCGCGCAGCGCAACGCCGCACTCGCTGCAATGCAGCGCGCAATCGCGCGTGCCGATGCGACCGAAGATCGGGAGCAGCAATCGGTCGACGACGAGCGCACGCAACGCGAAGAAGGCACGCTCCGCATCGCCGCCGGGACGGCGCTGCGCGACGCGGCGACGACGCCGGCCCAGCGCGCAGCCGGTCTCGCGCTGCTCGGGCAGGGCCAAGGCGACCACAACCGCTGGGCCGACGCGGCACAAACCGACCGCACCGCACTCGCGCTCGTACCGAACAACCCAGCGCTGGTCGCGGCGCTCTCGCGCGCCTATTACCGTCTGCACGACTATCCGGACATGATCGCGCAAGCGAAACGCTACACCGCACTCAAGCCGGACGACGGCGACGGCTGGTCGGACCTCGGCCTCGCCTACCAGCGCACCCGTGAGTTCGCCGCCGGCGTTCCGGCCTACGTCCGTTCGCTCGCACTGCTACGCGCCGACGCGGCACACGCGCCGACGCAAGATGCGATCGCCGACGTCGCCGACACCTCGCTCGATCTGGCGAACGTCTACGTCTCGCTCGGCGACGCCGCGGACACGCGCGCGACGTTCGCGCAAGCGAACGCGTACGGCGATCGTCTCGACCCAAAGGGCCGCTACAACAATCTCAAACGCAACGTCAAGGAACGCACGCAAGAAGGGCTGATCGCCGTTGCGCTGGCCGGCGGCAATGGGAAACCGGTGCTTTCGGTCGCGCCGTGGAGCGGTCCCGATCTGCCGGGCAGCCTCGCCTCGACGCTCAAGTACCGCCTGATCGTCGCGTCGGCGGGCGATGCCGCAGTTACGCTGCACGCCGCCGGACTCTTGCGCGATTGGGTCGGGTCGTTCTGCGCCGACGGCTTGTGTTCGCCGCAGCAAGTGTCGTTTCGCGCACCCGCAAGCGGCGTGAAAACATACGAGTTCCAGCTCGTTCCGCCGGCTCCCGGCGCGCGTCCCGGTACCGTGACGATCAGCGCGGCCGGCGGCAACACCGTCGCCATTCCCGGAACGCATTGAGGCACGCCGCAGGTGCGGCCGCGCTGCTGCTCGCGCTGGCATTTTTGCCGGCTCACCGCGCGCGCGCCGACGATCCCGCGACGCCGGCACCCACCGTCCTCGCGCGCAGCGTCGTCACCCATCACGTCGTGCACCTCGCGAACGGCGAAGCGCTGGCGTATACCGCGACGGCCGGAACGCTGACGCTGCGCAACGATCGCAACGAACCCACCGCCGACATCTTCTACGTCGCGTACACGACCGGCGATCCCAGGCGGCCGGTCACGTTTCTCTACAACGGCGGGCCCGGTTCGGCTTCCCTCTGGCTGCACATCGGCGCGTTCGGTCCGCGCCGCATCGTCACGTCGAGCACGAGCCCGATTCCGCCCGCCGGCGGCCGGCTCGTCGACAACCCGTCGACGCTGCTCGATACGAGCGATCTCGTGTTCATCGATCCGGTCGGCACGGGGTACAGTTCGGTAACCGGGAAGGGCGCCGATAAAGACTTCTGGGGCGTCGATGAAGACATCCGCGCGTTCAGCCAATTCATCCGCCGCTGGGTCGCCGCAAACGATCGCGCGAGCAGTCCGAAGTTCTTGCTCGGCGAGAGTTACGGCACGTTTCGCAGCGCTGGTCTCGCCGACCGGTTGCAAAACGACGGCATGGCGCTCAACGGCATCATCCTGCTCTCGTCGCTGCTCGACTACGCCGACGATTTCAGCAATCCGGGCGACGAGAACATTCCCGACGCGTTCGCGATCCCGTCGGAAGCCGCGGTCGCGTGGTATCACAAGAAAGTGCCGGACCCACCGGCCGACGTGCAAACGTTCATCGACGCCGCGCGGCGCTTCACGAACGATGAGTACTTGCCGGCGGTGTTGCGGGCGGGACCACTCGATCCGCAAACGCAGGCCCGGCTCGCGCAACGGATGCACGCCTTCATCGGCCTCGATCCGGAGTATGTGCAGCGCGCGAACCTGCGCATCTCGCCGGCGCGCTTTGAGGGCGAGCTGCTGCGGTCCGAGGGCGAGATCGTCGGACGCTACGATGGACGCTTGGCCGGCAGCGCAGTGGACCGCAACGCCGACGAGCCGGAGTTCGACCCGTCGTACGAGGCGGTCGCACCGGCCTTCATCACGACCTTCACCGCCTACGCCAAAACGGAGCTGAACTGGCGTACCGACCAGCTGTACCGCGCGCTGCCCGGCGACGTCGTCAACGGCTGGAATTTCCGGCGCCCCGGTTTCTTCGGGCGCGTCCTCGCCCCGACCACGATTCCCGACCTGCGCGAGGCGATGCACGTCAACCCGAACCTGCGCGTCTTCGCGGCCAACGGGATGTTCGATCTCGCGACCCCGTTTTATACGACCGAGTACGAGCTGGCCAACGTCGGACTCGATCCGGCCGTGCGTGCGCGGATCACGCTCGGCTACTATCCGTCCGGCCACATGATCTACCTCAACGACGATGCACTCCGCGCGCTCCGCGCCGACCTGGGCCGGTTCTACGCGAGTGCTCCCGTCGCTCGTTAGGCGTTGCGGCTCGACCCCGGGGTACTACTCCGCTGCAACCAAGCGTGAGGGCCGAACGCGATGGATTCGCTGAAACGAATCCACCAAGGCCTCGTCTGCGGGGCGCCCGAAACGTACCTAGGTGAGGCTCCGCGTGACCGCGCTCGCACTTGTCCTCGGCTCGCTCTTTGGGTGTAGTCAGGGTGGCTATTTGCCCGGTGGTCCGCACGCGCTCCCGGCCGGCCAATTGAGCGCGCTGGTCGACACCGCCGCACACCAGTATGGCGTCAAATCCAGCCTCGTTTACGCCGTGATCGACGCCGAGTCGAACGGCGATCCGGCCGCGATCAGCCGCGCCGGGGCGATCGGCCTCATGCAATTGATGCCGGGGACGAGCTCCGAGTACGGCGTGGCCAACCCGTTCGATGCGCAAGCGAACGTCGCCGGCGGCGTCCACTACCTGCACGATCTGCTGCATCGCTATCATGGAAACGTGTCGTTTGCGCTCGCGGCATACAATGCCGGACCGGGACTCGTCGACGCCGTCCACGGCATTCCGGCGATCCCCGAAACGCGCTCGTACGTGGCGCGCATAACCGCCGCTCTGCGCTAATGGCGGTCGCTCCAAGCATCGACCGCGGCGCGTTTGCCCGCAGCCAGCGCCCGTGGCTGCGCTTGCCGATCCTCGACGCCTACATCATGCGCGAACTCGCCGGACCATTCGCATTCGGCCTCGGCGCGGTGTACGTCTTTTGGTTTGCGAACATCTTCGTGCTGGCCGCCGACTATCTCATCAACAAGGGCGCGCCCGTTTTCTTGATCTTGCGCTTCCTGATCGCGCGCATGCCGCAAGCGACGCCGATGGCGTTTCCGTTCGCGTGTTTGTTCGGCGCGCTGCTCGCGTTCGGCCGCCTCGCGGCCGACAACGAGATCACGGCGCTGCGGACCTCGGGCGTCTCCTTCATGCGCATCTGTCGCACGCCGCTGCTGCTGGGCTTCGGGATGTTCCTCATCTCGTTCGGCGTCAACGAAAAGATCGCACCCGCCGCCGTCGACATCTCGACGCGCACGTTCTACCAGATCATCTACCGCACCGCGACGCTGCCGATCGAACCCCACATCTTCCGCACCGATCCCGCCACGGGCAAAACGTTCTACATCGACTACGTCGACCCCGACGGGCGGACGATGAACAACGTCATGATCTTCGAGCAGAGTAAAGGGTCCCCGTTCCTGGACGTGACCACCGCGCGCAAGGCGACGATCGAGAACGGTCTCATCGTTTTACAAGGCGCAATACAGACTCGCGTGTTACCCAATGGAACAGTGCAGACGCTGACCATTGCAGCTCGTGATATCACGGTGCCGCTGCCGCTTGGCGACAGCGGTGAGAAGTTTCTGAGCCAAGCGTACAACGATCCCTACGCGATGGACGCGAAACGCTTGAGCGACCAGATCGCGTTTCGCAAACTGACCGGTACCGGGGGCAGCGATCTCGCCGGTCTCGAAATCACGCTGGCGCAGAAGTACGCGCTGCCGTTCGCGTCGTTCATCGCGGTCTTGATTGCCCTGCCGCTGGCGGTCCGATTCGGCAAAAAGGGCCGCACGCTCGGCATCGCGCTTTCGGTCGTCGTGCTGTTCATCTACTACATTCTCGGCGCGGTCGGCGCAGCGTTCGGGAAAAACGGCGCGTTGACGCCGTGGATTGCCGTGTGGCTTCCCAACGTGATCGTCGCGGCCGGCGGCGGTTACTTGATCCTCAAAGAAGACCGGTAATGCGCCGTCTGCTCGCGTTCGCGGTCGCGGTAACGCTGATCGCCGGTACGGTACTGCCGGCCCAAGCGGGCGACCCCTCGATCACAACGCCGGCCGGTCAAGCGCGCGCGCTCGAGTTGCTGAATACGCCGTGTTTGCCGATGCCGCAGATCGTCGCCCAGGCGCCGGCCGCGTCACCGTCGCCGGACGACGACGATGACGAAGGCGAGACGCCGGTGCCATCGCCCTCGCCGTCGCTGAGTCCGGGCGCCGCCTTACCGCGCCCGGTTATCCCGAACGGCCCGGGCGTGCTGGTCCCGCCGCCGCTGCCGAGTGACGCACCCCGTATCACGCCGCCGCCGTTGCCGAGTCCGACCCCCACGCCGGCGAGTTCCGCTGGACCGATCTATCTCACGCCGGCATCGCCTCTACCGTCGGCGACGCCGTCGCCCGCGCCGCCCCAAACTGCCGGCCCAATCGTGGCCGGCCCACGCGCCAGCGCGACCCCCACCGCCGCGCCGTCGCCCGGTGAGACGCTCGGCCCCAACGACTATGCGATTCTCGGCGACAACCTGATCGGAAACCGGACGCCCGGGCAGCCGTTCGATCTCGACGGTCACGTCAACATCATCTACCAAGACGGCATTCTGGTCGGCGATCACGCGCACTACGACGGCACGCGTTACATCGACGTCACCGGCCACACGTTTATCGAGAATCACGCCGGCGATTCGACGCTGACCGCCGACTCGATTCGTTTCGACACGCTCACGCAGCACTCGCAGTTGATCAACGGGCGCGGCGTTACCACGCAAGGCGTCGACCGCGGCCGCCTGCACTTCAACGCGCAGAACATGGAGACGCGCCCGGACGGCTTCACGCACGGAACGCGCGCATCGCTGACGACGTGCGAGAACCCGCACGGCGGATATCACCTCGAAGCCAAGACGCTCGACGTCACGCCCGGCGACAAAGCGATCGCGCGCAGCGTTACGGTCTTCCTCGGGCCGCTGGCGATCTTCTTCCTGCCGCTGATGATCATCCCGCTGCGCCACGATCAGATTCCCGGCGTGCGCAAGACGGGCTTCGTCCCGCTGATCGGCTACTCTCAGGCGGAGGGCTTCTACGTCAAAGCGCGCATCGGCTTCGGCACGAGTAACCAATACTACGGCTACTACCGGGTCGAGTTCTACACGAATATCGGTTACGGATTAGGCTACGTCGCATCGTTCCGGCGTAAAGACGGCAAACGCTCGATCGATGTCGACGTGTTCCGCTTGCACAGCAAAGTCGACGGTTCCGACACGTGGAACGCCGACTTCAAAGATCAAGAAATTATTTCGCCCGCGTTGCGCGCCACGGCCAGCTTCACCTATCAAGCCGACTACGGGCCCCTCGTCTCGCTGCCGCCCAACGAATCGCTCGCGCTCGGGCTGACCAAAACGACCGGAAAAGACAGCGAGAACTACAGCTTTTCACAACAGTCGACCGGTGGCGAGAACACGACCGATAACTACGGGATCAGCGATACCTATACGTTTTCACCGAAGCTGACCAATTCGGTGACCTCATCGTACACGAACAACATCAGCTCGTTTTCCGGCATCAACACCGAAAGCAGCACGCTGCACTTCAACGACGACCTGCACCTCACCGGAAACACGATGGACTACGACCTCACGGTCGACCGTTACGACGCATCCTCACCGAGCGGCGTCGACAAGCTGCCCGAGCTGTTGTTGCGGCCGCACGGATCGCTCTTTCCGCATCTCTTAGGCGGCATTCCCAACACGGCGACGTTCACCATCGGCGAGTACAGCGATCCGGTCGCGGCGCTGGCGACCGGGCGCGCGCAGGCGCAGTTCAACTTCGGCCCGGCGCTCTATCATCTGCCGATCGGCGACTTCAGTTCGTCGCTCAACATCCAACAAGACGCGTACGGCACCGGGGATATGAAAGCGCAAGTCGAGCAACAGGATACGCTCACGACGCCGCTCGGCAACCACTTCGACAACATCCTCAGCTATAGCAACCAGCACGTAAACGGTCTCGGCAACGAGCCGTTCACGTTCGATACGATCGGCGGCGCGTCCAAGAACCTGCAAGAAGTCTTCAAGGTGTACAACGGCGACACGTATGCCTTCTCGCTGCAGACCGGGACGGCGTTCGACATGATGGCCCAGCCGGTCGCCTACCAATTGCTGATGCGGCCGTCACCGCTGTCGTCACTCTCGCTGACGGGAAATTTCACGCCCGGTTCGGGCAACGGGTTCGATCGCACCAACGTGCAGATCATCACGCCGTTCGGGCGCGGTTCGGACGTCCAGTTCGCGACGTACGTCGACTGGAAAAACCACATGCGGCTCGAGAGCAAGAACATCTACATCCGCCGGGTGATCGGCGACTGCTATGAAGTCCGGGTCTCGTACAACGAGGATCTCAAGACCGTCGCGGTGACGCTCGACATCCTGGCCTTCCCCTCGCAGGGCCTGAATTTCGGCCTCGGCTCGCAGAACGGGTCGGTCGTACCCCAGTCGTTCGCGACGAGTCAGTTCTTCGGTCAATAGGTTCGGTGCCGGCGGCCCCGGGTACACGAGTGGCATGAGTACGATGACGCAGTCCTGCGAATACGAACTTTGCAATTGCTCGGTCACCGGCGACACCGAGGGTGCCGCCTACTGTTCTGAGGAGTGCCGGGAGCGCGACTCGAGCGATGAGGAGATGGAAGTGGCCTGCGAGTGCGGCCATCCGCCTTGCGACGAGGTCTAAGGTTCGTTGATCACTTCGGCCGCGATGATCTGCGCGTTGATGTTGCTTACCTGCGTATAACCCGCCGGCTTATTGTACACGAAATCGAACGGCGCCAGCGTGTTGACGACGAACGAGCTGAACGTCGTGTCGCTGATGCCGTTGAAGGCAATCGCGTCGATTGCGTTGTTGTTCGCGTCGGTCGAAAAGAGATTGATCGCCCAGAGTGACGAGACGCCGGACGTCAGCGTCGGAATCGAGGTTGGCCCGGCGGTGGGCGTCGACGTGGCCGAGGGCGACGGACTCGTGCTCGGCAGCGGCGTGAGCAGTAGGCGGTTGAAGGTAAACGTAAACTCGTTGAGTGATCCCGAGCTGTTCGCGTTGAGCAAGCCCAATTGCGGGTTCACTTGAAGCTGGACGGTTTGGAAGCCACCCGATGCGATCGGAATGACCTGTAAGAGGGCAAAGGATGCGCCGCCGACCTGCGTACCCCCGAAAATGAGAATGAACGAATAGTTGAGGAATGCCGTGTTGAGGCTGTTGCCGTACGGCGTGAGGCCGTTGCCGCTGGTATTAAAGACCACGAGATAGCGCAGGTTTATGAAGTCTAAGACTCCGAGCACGCGATAGCGAATGAGCATGTCACCGGAAGGCACTAGCCCGCCGTTTGAACCTGCTTTAGGAACCGTGACGATTCGCCCGCAAGCCGCCGCTGCCATCGACGCCGTAAGTAAGGCAAATCCCGCTCGTCGCATTTCGTTGACGTCTCCTACGGCACGCGCGGCCGTCGTTTCGGCGTTCTGCGCTTTTGCATTACACCTCGCCTTCCCACGTACGGGCGCGTGGTGGGTGATTCCGTTTGCTTTGGCGGTCATGTTCCGCATTTGGGCTGGGCTGCCGCTGTGGGCAGCTGCCTTGAACGGGTATCTGAGCGGGCTCGTCTTCTTCACGCTCTCGTTCTCATGGTTCGGCGAGACGGCCGCGGCGCTCGTCGGCCCGCTGGGCTTCGTCATCGACCTGGGACCGGCGCTGGGCGAGGCGTTTGCCTTCGCGTTCGCCGCATGCGTCGCATCGCTCGCAGCGCGGCGTTGCTCGCCGCTCCTCGCGCCGCTGCTGACGGCCGCCGCCTTTACCGCGGCCGAGTGGATGCGCTCCTCGGGAATCGTCGGCGTGCCGTTCGGTCAGCTGGGATTGCCGCTGGTAGATAGCCCGCTGCGGCCCATTGCGGCTTTCGCGGGCGGCTATGGTCTCACGTTCGTCGTTGCCGCGGTCGCGGCATACGCCGGGGCCGCCGCAACGGCCCCGCGCCTGCGGCCGGCTGCCGGCGGCGCGCTCGTCGCCGCAATCGCGCTCACCGCCGCGGCATGGCTAGCCTGGCCCGCGCGCACCCTCGCGCCGCCCACGATACGCGTCGCCGCGATTCAGGGCGACATTCCGCAAGCGATCAAGGCGACGGATAACGCGCGGCTGCTCGCCGCGCAGCGTTATACAGCGATGACCCTGGCGGTTGCCGCGCAACATCCCGCTTTCGTGGTGTGGCCCGAAACCGTGATCCTCACCGACATGACGCGCGACACTGCCGCGCGCGCGGCGTTCGGCGCACTCGCGCGCAAAATCGGAATTCCCATCTTTGTCGGCACGATCGTCAGCGACGGGCAAGGCCGGATCTACAACGCATCGGTGATCTACGATCGTTCCGGCAACGTCGAAGCGACGGTCGCAAAGCGGCAACTCGTGCCGTTCGCCGAGTTCTTACCGGCGCCGGCGTGGCTGCGCGCAATCCCGGCCGTAAACGAGATCGGCAACTTCACGCAAGGCCACGGTCCGCAGATCGATCCGCTCACCCACGCGGGCGTTCTCATCTGCTGGGAATCGGTGTTCGGCGATATCGCCATCGAAGCGGCGCGCGCCGGCGCGACGTTCTTCGCGGTCACGACGGACGACGCGTGGTTCGGCACGAGCGACGGGCCCGCACAACACGCGCAAGCGACGACGTTGCGCGCGGTTGAGACGGGTCGCTGGATCGTCCGCGCGGCATCGACCGGAATCAGCGGCATCATCGCGCCCGACGGCACGTGGCGCGTGCGCACCGGACTCGCGACGCAAGCGACGATCGTCGGCAACATCGGTTCGCCGGTCGACACGCTCTACACGCACATCGGACCACAGCCGATCGGCCTCGCGGCACTGGCGTTCGTTATTCTCGCGCTGGTGCCATGGCGACGGCGCGCTTAGCGCAGCTGCGCGGCGCGGCGGTACTGGTCGTCGTCGCCGTGGTGGCGTGGATCGCGTGGCAAACGATCCATGCCGGCGCGGATATTCCCTCGGCGCGCACGCAGCAGCAAACGCAGCTCACCGGTGGCAGCGCGAACGACAAACGCCTCGACGGGAAATCGTGGTCGCTCGACTACGACACCGCAACCCTCTCGCCCGACGGTTCGCTGGCCCAAATCGAAAACGTACACGACGGCGTGATTTTACGCGACGGCAAACCGTACATGCGCATGCTGGCCAAACACGTTACCGCAAATCTGAGCTACAGCGATTTCGTCGTCAGCGGTCCCGTCTCGTTCACCGAAATCGGCGGACAACGTCGCGAGCTCTTCACCGACGAAGCACACTACTCGGGCAGCGATCACACGCTGCATCTCGATCACTCGACGACGATCCACGCCGGCGAAATGACGTTCCGGGTGGCGACGGCCACGGTGAACTTCACCACCGGAGCGATGAAATTCGGACGGATCACCGGCTCGATGTAGGGAAAGAGCGGCCATGCGCTTCTTGCGATCCGCCGCCGTCATTGCATCGCTGCTGACGTTGTCCGCCGCCCCCGTGCTCGCCGAAGGCGTCCCCGGCTTTACCCCCACGGACAAGCCCCTCATCGAACAGCGCGGCTTGCCGATGAGCGCACAGGAAGCGATGGAACGCATCACGTTCCACCCCTTCGTTCCGGCGAACTACGACGAGGTCGCCCTCTTGCCGGCATTGCACGGCGACGACAAGGACAATCCGGAAAACCGCGGGATCGGCTACGAGTACGCCTCGTCGGGACAAACCTATATCCTGCGCGAGTGGCCGCTGGCCGGGGCCTCGTTTGATAAGTATCCGCCGGTGCCGTCAGAAGGCACGTGCACGACGGGGCACTTCACCGAGGGCACCCCGCAACACATTCGCGCCTTAGCGTGGACCACATCCACGCTCGGCTTCGCGCTCCAGCCGGATATCCCGCAGGGCGGGAACCCGAACTTGCAGGCGTTGCGCAAAGAGTGGGGCCGGCTGGTTAAGCTCGGCGCCTGCCGCTAGGGCTTCTCTGCTTCCTTCGCGGCGAGCGCGGCGGCCGCGCTCTTCGCATCGGCGATCAGCTTCTTGACCTTCTGACCACCCTTGTGACCGATCTGCTCGTAGAAGTCGGCGCCGTATTTTTCCTTAACGACTTTGCCGCCTTTTTGGCCGATCGCTTCGTAGAAACCGGCGCCATGACGCTCGCGCGTCGCCTCGCCGCCCTTGCGGCCAATCTCTTCGTAGAAGCCCGACCCATAGCGGTTCCGAACGGTGTCGCCACCCTTCTTCCCCGCCTCACGGACCGACATCTCGCCCTCGGGATTGTCGACTTTCTTGGGTTTCTTCGGTTTCGGCTTATCCTCTTCGGGCATGCCGTTTACGCGTCGGCCGGCGAACGCTTGGGCTTCTGCCCGCCCTTAGCACCGATCTCTTCGTAGAACGTAGGACCGTACTTGCTCTTGGTTGCCTCTCCACCCTTACGACCGATTGCCTCATAGAACTCTGAGCCGTATTTCTCTTTCACACGGTCACCGCCACGCTTACCGGCTTCCCGCACACTCATTCCGCCGCCGTTGGAGTTGTTGTCAGGTGTAGACATGATCTGACCCGTATCCCCTCTAAAACCTGGGCTTGCGCGGCTCTCGCTTGCGCGGTGTTACCCGTACCCGGCGAAGGCTAGGCTAAACGCTGTTACAGACGATTTTCTCCCATGCCCTGGTCTATGATGGTTGCGGTTCGGCGCCGTATGTGACTGATGTCGCAACCTACGATGGGCGCATTGCGATTATCGGCGACTGTTCCGAGCGCGATGCGCATCAGACCGTCGACTGCTCCGACATGGCACTCGCCCCGGGGTTCATCGACGTGCATTCGCATTCCGACGAGTTGTGGCTCGTCGACGGGCGCGCGCTGGGAAAGATTTCGCAAGGCGTGACGACGGAGATCGGCGGGAACTGCGGCACGTCGGTTGCTCCGCTGCACGGTGAGGCACGCGCACGTAAGGTGCGCGACGCGCGCACGTATCGCCTCGACGTCGATTGGACGACCTTCGATGAGTTCTTCGGCGCCGTCGAGCGCAGCGGCGTCGCGCTCAACGTCGCTTCACTCGTAGGGCTAGGTACGACGCGCGCGTGCATCAGCGGCGCGAGCGAGCGGCGCCTCGAGCGCGAAGAGGTCGACGCGCAAACGCGGCTCGTGCGCGAAGCGGTGGATCACGGAGCTCTCGGCGTCTCGAGCGGTCTGATCTACGAACCGTCACGCTACGCCGACCTTGCCGAGCTAGCGGCCTGTGCCGTTGCAGCGCGCGAAGCCGGCGCGGCGCGTTATGTCTCGCACGTGCGCGATGAAGGCGATGAGTTGGTCGAAGCGATCGACGAAGCGCTCGCGGTCGGCGCAGCCGCCGGCGTCGCCGTGCGCTGTTCGCATCACAAAGCCGCCGGCCGCAAGAACTGGGGCAAAGTGCATCGCACGCTCGCTACGCTCGACCGCGCGCGCAGTCGCGGCGCCGACGTTGCGATCGATGCGTACCCCTACGTTGCAAGTTGGACCGAACTCGCGACGATTCTTCCGGAGGCGATCCGCCGCGGCGGCGAAGCGGCAACGCTCGAGCGCCTGCGCGATCCGGCGATTGCCGCCTCGACCGCGATGCTCCTCACGATTGCGCGCGATCCGTCGCTCGGCGGCGATAGCTGGCACGACATCCTCATTACGGATACCGGCTCGGACCGCAATGCCGCGTTCGCGGGGTACCGGCTCGATGAAGTAGCGGCGCACTGGCGGCTCTCGCCGGCCCGCGCCGCGATCCGTTTGCTCGTCGAGGAAGAGCTGCGCGTCGACTGCGCGTTCTTCTCGATGTCCGAAGACGATGTCGCCGCCGTCCTAACCGCGGACTTTTGCTGCATCGGGAGCGATGCGTCGGCGCGTGCGTTCGAAGGACCGACCGCGCGCGGCATTCCGCATCCCCGCACCTACGGCTGCTTTCCGCGCGTGTTCGGCCGCTTCGTGCGCGGGCGGCCGATCTTCTCCACCGAAGAGGCCGTGCGCCGCATGACGTCGCTGCCGGCGGATCTGTTCGGCATCGCGGACCGCGGGCGCATCGAACTCGGCGCGTGGGCCGACCTCGTTGTGTTCGATGCCCTACGGATCGTCGACCGCGCAACCTACGAGCGTCCGTTCGTGCCGCCCGAGGGACTTCGCGACTGCTTCGTCAACGGAACGGCAGTGCTTCGAAACGGGGATTATACGGGTGCGCGCCCCGGGCGCGTCTTGCGCGGCGGCCGATGAATCGAGCCGGCTTCATCGCGCTCGCCGCCGCCGCGACGGCGGCACCCACCGCGCGTGCCACTCGCACGCCGGCAATCGTTGCCGAGGTGACCCTGCAGCGCGACGCCACCGACTTGCTGGCGCCGTTCGTCGTGGCGATCGCGCTCAACAACACGACCACGAGAATCGTACGGCTCGACTTTCCGACGGCCGATCTGTTTCGCATCGATGTGATCCGTGACGATTCGCCCGTGTGGTCGTCGCTCACCCAGCACAAGCCGATCCCGGTCAACCGTCAGTTCGACGTGCCGCCCGGCCGAACCAAACTCGCGAGCATGACGATCGACGGTACGACCGACGAACGGCGCGCCTATGCGCCCGGAAAATACACGGTCCGGGTGGCGATGCTCGGCACGACGTTCGGGATGGTCGTGGATAAGCTGATCGACTTCGCCGCACCCGTTCCAATCGAGGACGCGTTGCAGAAGAAGCCGGGAACGGTGCTGACGATCGCGGGCGAGCAGACAACGCTCGGAGGCATCGGCTATTTGCACGACGAGAGCGGCACCGTACGGCTCTCGCGATCGCTCGGCCTGCGCCCGACGGGAACGTATATCGTCCGCGGTTTTCTCGACGCGACGGGCGACGACCGGATCTTCGACGTCGGGCGTTTCGCGCCGGCGTTCGACAACCCGCCCACACCAGCACCGTAAGGAGCATCATGCGCGACTGCAGTCATCCGTCTCATTCACGGTCGAACTTTCTTGCCGCAGCCGGTGCGACGGCAACGATGTTGCTGCCGGGTGCCCGCGCGGTCGCGCAAGGCGCGCCGCCGCCGGCCCCACGACGTCTGATCGACATCCACCACCACTATTATCCGGCCGAACTGCTGACCGTGATGAACGCATGGCAGGCGAAGCACAATCAGCCGCTGCTCGGGCCCCCGATCACCACGTGGACGCCGGAGCGGACGCTCGCAGAAATGGACGCGACCGGTATCTCGACCGCGATCCTCTCGATCGCATCGATGCACGGCGTTTGGTTTGAAGCCGATCCGAAAACGATTCCCGCCCTCGCGCGAACGTGCAACGATTACGCCGCGAAAATGATGCGCGATCATCCCGGCCGCTTCGGCATCTTTGCCACGTTGCCGATGCCCGACGTCGATGCCAGCCTCAAAGAAGTGAAGTACGCGTTCGACACGCTGCACGCCGACGGTATCGGCATTCCGACCAGTTGGGGCGACCGGTGGCCCGGCGATCCGGCGTTCGACGCCTTGTGGGCGGAACTCAACCGGCGCAAAGCGATGGTCGTCTTCCATCCCTATGCGCCCAACTGCTGTAGCTTACTGCAAGCGGATATCAACGAATCCTACCTCGAATATCCCTACGACACGGGACGCACGTTTTTGAGCTTGCTCTTCAGCGGGACGCTCGCGAAGTATCGCGACGTGCGCTGGACGCTCTGTCACGGCGGCGGCGCGCTACCGTTCCTCGCCGGGCGGATCAACAGCCTCGCCGTCAATTCGCGCGCGAAACTCGACGTCGTCGCACCGAACGGCATCGACGCCGAACTCAAACGGATGTATTACGATACCGCCAACGCCGCCTATGCGCCGTCGATGGCCGCACTGATCAAACTCATCCCGGTCCCGCAGATCATGTTCGGCACCGACTATCCCTACGTCACCGGCAAACAGAACGTCGGTCCGCTCGAATCGGACGGGCTCTCACCGGACGATCTGGCGGCAATTGAACGCGGAAACGCGATGCGGATGATCCCGCGTCTGCGCGGAACCGTCTAAGCCAGAAGCGCGACGAGCCGATCGTAGACGGCGTTGGCGCGTTCGCGCAGCGTCGACAGATCGGCATCGTTGTCGATCGCATACGTCGCCCGCTTCCGCGCGTCGGCCGGATCGATCTGCGCGCGCATTCGCTGCAACACGCTAGCGCGGTCGATGCCGTCACGCTCCATGACGCGTTCGATCCGCGCCTCATCGGGCGTAATGACGACGACGGTGGCATCGCACGTGCGCGCATACTCGACTTCGAAGAGCAGCGGAATCACGTGCACGACCAGCGTGCCCGCCGGGGCTTCCGCTTCCCGGGCTCGCCCGAGCGCGCGCACGCGCGGGTGAACGATGCCGTTCAACACGGCGCGCTCCGCATCGTTTTCGAACACGATGCGCGCCAGCGCGGCGCGATCGAGCGTCCCGTCGGGGGCGATCGCCGCGGGCCAGCGCAACGCGATCTCGGATAATCCACGGGTGCCGGGCGCGACGACCTCGCGCGCCAACTGATCGGAATCAACGATCGTCGCACCGCGTTCGCGCCACGCGTCCGCAACCGCAGTCTTCCCCGAACCGATGCCCCCCGTCAAGCCGATGCGTACGGTTCGATCCATTCGGAGTATCCGGCGACGCGGCGGTTAGACCGGCGAGGCGAGTTCCGTGCCCAGCGGGCTGAACGCGTCTTCGGGAACGAACTCGGCGAGTTCGTCCGGTGAGACGTCGGCAACGTGCTGGATCGAACCGGTGATGCGGCGCGTGCCCTGGTTGATTGTGAGCAGCGTCACCTCGACGTCCTCGCCCGGCGAGTACTGTTTCGCCGTATCGAATTCGCCCTTCGGCACCATCGCGAGCACGCCCGGGACGATCTCGACGAGGAGATAGTTCGGCGTGACCTTGACGACTTGCGCGATCAGCTTGTTGCCTTCGAACAACGCATCGGCGTGCTCGACCCACGGATCGGGCAGCGCGTGCTTGAGCGAGAGCGAGACCTTCTTCGCGTCGGGATCGAACTTCATCACTTCGACCGAGACCGTGTCGCCGATCTTGACGACTTCCGAGGGATGCTTGATCCGTGCGTATGACAGCTCGGAGTTGTGGATGAGCCCGTCGATGCCGCCGAGGTCGACGAACGCGCCGAACTCCGCCAAGCGCACGACGACGCCTTCGCGGATCTGACCGACTTGTAGCGTGCCGAGGAGCTCTTGCTTCTTCTGGTTGAGTTCTTCTTCCAGAACCTGGCGCTGCGAGAGCACGACGCGGTGGCGTTTGTGGTCGAGGTCGATGACCTTGAGCCGCAGTTTCTTCCCGACGAGTTCGTCGAGATTGCCCACGGGTTGACGGCGAATCTGCGATGCCGGCACGAAGCCGCGCATGCCCAAGTCGACGAGGACGCCGCCCTTGACGACCTGCGTGACGGTCGCTTCGATCACTTCGTCGTTGTCGTGCGCTTCGATGACTTTTTCCCACGTCTTGAGTGCGCGGGCGCGGCGTTCGCTCAAATAGAGTTGGCCATCGTTCTCATCGATCCGATGGATCATCACTTCGAGCTTATCGCCGACGCTGAGTTCTTTCGGCTCGATGATGAGCGAAAGCTCGCGGAAGGGCAGAATGCCCTCGGACTTGCCGCCGATATCGACGAGCAGCTCGTCCTGATATTTTGCAACGATGACGCCGACGAGAACTTGGCCTTCGTCGAGAACCTTGAGGCTCTCTTCGTAGAGTCGCTGCTCGAGCGCGAGTTGGTCTTCTTCTTCGTTGACTACGGCGCTTGCAACGGCCGGATCGTTAGGTGCCGGCGTCTCCGGCGAGATGGTAGCAGAAATGGTGTGTGTGCTTCTTTCGTTTTGATTTTATTTTTGGCAGCCTCGGCACCACCAGGTACCGCGCTGACCGAGAACCGTTCGCACGATTGGCGTTCCACATCGATTGCACGGTTGGCCCAGCCGGCCATAGACGGACAGCTGATTTTGGAACCCGCCTTTGAGCCCTTCGGCGTCGACGTAATCGTCGACGCTCGTACCCCGCGCCTCGATGGAGCGGAGAAGAACGTCGCGGATCGCGCCGTGAAGCCGGCGGCGGGCCGGCCTCGTAATCTTCTGCGCGCGGCGGTTGGGACGAATCCCGGCCTCCCACAGAGCCTCGCACGCATAGATGTTCCCGACGCCCGAAATATGCTTTTGGTCGAGCAGGAACGTCTTGATCGGCGTTCGACGCCCGTCCAGCATACTCACAAAGGCCTCGTAGGTAAAGTCCTCCGAGAGCGGTTCCACCCCGCCGTCGGCGTCCCACGCCTCGGCGGCGCCCAACAGCCGCATGCGGCCGAACTGCCGGACATCGGCAAAACACAGCCGCCAGCCGTCCCCGAACGTCAGGCGAATGTGGGTGTAGGGGTGCGGTTCCGAGACTTCCGGCGCCTGAACGATCAAGCGCCCGGTCATCCGCAGATGTACCGTCAGTCGCCGGCCTGAGCCGAGCTGGACCACGATGAACTTCCCACGGCGGCCGACCGCATCGATGCGTTCGCCCCGCAGCGTCTCGACGAACGAGACGCCGGGCGGCGCGACGGCGATCTTGGCCATACTGACCTCGGCGCTCACGATCGTCTTGCCGACGACCGCATTCGCAAGGCCGCGCGCGATCGTTTCGACTTCCGGGAGCTCGGGCACCGCTACCTAGAACCCCCGGCGGGGGCCAATTCGTTGCACCTAATCGGGGCACTCGCTGCGGGTATCGCTCAAACGCTCGGCGGCCTTGAGGGCCCGGCACTGATCGATCGTCAGCAACAGAACGCGCATCGCCAGGTTGTGTCCGCCGGCCGCCCGGTATGTCACCTCAACGAGTAAGCCCGGCGTAGCGCGTGACACCGCCGCATCCTTGATCGTCCCGTCGCTGCTATCGACGCCGAGGAATTCCGCCGGCACGATGAACCCCATCGTCCGATGGGTCTTTCCGTCGAAGACCCGAATCCGGCCCGGCCCGGCGAGCTGGACGGTACCCGAAAATGTTAGCTCCGGCGCCGACTCCGCCTTACAGATTAGGCACGGAATCGGCGTGTTCGACGGCAGGGCGACCGACTCTGCGAGGAACGCAATCACGGGTGGCTATTCCTTTGAGGGCGGGACTGCACTCACGTCGAGCAACGTGCCCGGCTTGATTCCGGCGCGCGCGGCTTCGCCGGCGCCCAACTCGATGACATACGAGCCGGTGCCGGAGCGGAGCGGGATTTTGTCGTCCGGCGTATCGACGCTGGTTGAGGGAACGTTGGCGCGCACGTCGTTGACGCGACCGTGCTTCGACACCCACACCATATCGAGCGGGATGAGCGTGTTCTTCATCCAGAATTCGCGATAGTTGTCGCCGTCGACGAAGACGAAGATCATCCCGGTGCGGGCGGGCAACGTGCGCACGCACATCAACCCGTACTCGCGCTTGGACGGCGTGTCGGCGATACGCAGTTCGAGCACTTCGGCCGGCGCCCGAACGCGGATCGGAACCGGGTTAGCCGTCTGCGCCGTGACGCACGCGGTCGGGGTCGGTTGTGCCGCTGCCGTTCCGTGCGCGGCCGCAAATGCGAGCGCGGTAGCGACGACGCCCGCCCAGGTCCGTTCGGTGATCCGCATGGTCGTCCTCATACCCACGAGCTAGGCGGGCGCAACGGCAATCGCCTGGATCTCGAGCTTGATGCGGGGATCGGTCGCCATGCGCTTCACTTCAACCGTAGTGCTGGTTGGAAGATGCCCGCGAAAGAACGCGCCTTGCACGGCATTGACCGCGTCTTGATCCGCGGCGATGTCGGTGAAATAGCGCGTCATCATCACGACGTGCTGCGGCTCGCAGCCGGCCGCCGCGAGCGCTTGCGCGAGATGTTCGAACGCCAGCGTGGCTTGCGCGCGCGCATCGCTCGGAATTGCGTCGAATTCGTGCGGCACGTGCGGGTGATCGTGGTAGACGGGCGCGGCCGTTACGCCCGAAACGAAGACCAGCTTGCCCGCGTCGACCTTGATCGCCGGCACGAAGAGCGAGTTAATCGTGGGGTCGAAGCCGTCGTGGTGAACCGTCCGCAAATGACGTGCGGAGCTTGCTTCACCCATCCGGCCGTTACCGGCCGGTCCATGACGGGAACGGCAGCTTGGGTTTGCCTTGGGCGACGTTGCCGGGATAAAGGATGACCTGTTTCCCATTCTGCCACTGGAAGATGAACGACGTGTAGCCCATTTGGATGCCGTTGCGCGGATCGATCTTGTAGGTTCCGGTGATCGTCGGGACGACGATGGTACCGAGCGTTTCGCGCAGCTTCTCCTGATCGAGCGACTTGTTCTTGTTGATGGCGGCCGCCAGCACCGTCATGGCCGCGAAGTTCGACGCCACGTGATAGTCCGGCTCGCGATGATATTCGGCGCGGTAGGCCGCCAGGAACGCCGGCGTTCCGTTCGCTGTGAACGTATTGTTGAAACCGGTAACCGAGATGACGCCCTGCGCGTCGCCTCCGACGTTGTTTGCGAACTGCACGTCGGCCGCGCCGACCGCTTCATAGAACAATTTCGGCGCGTAGTTGGCGGCTTTGAGACCACGCAGCAGGCCGACCGAATCGTTCGGGAACGACATCGCGAGTACGGCATCCGGATTCGATGCCCGAATGCGTTCCACGACCGACGAGAAGTCGCTCAGGTTCGCCGGGTAGTAATCGCTGAAGACGATCGACTCACCGAAGCCGCGCGCGATCGGCGGTACGAGACCGATCATGGCTTGTCCGAACGCAATGTTCGGCGCGACCAGCGCGAGCCGTTTGTAGCCGTGATCCTTGGCGATCTGCATCACGCCGAAGAGGTAGGTGGGCAGGGGTCCGAGCGCCTGAAACACGTACCTCAGACCGCGGCTGAAGATGCCCAAATCGCCCGTCTCCGGACACAACATCGGCATCTTGTACTTTTCGGCGACGTTTGCGACGGGCGCCGTGAGACCGGTGCCGTAGGGCCCGATGATCAGGTCGACTTTGTCCTCGTTGATCAGACGTTCGTAGAGCCGCACGCCGGTCGCGCCCTCGCTCTGATCGTCGTAGTACTTCAACTCGACCGGCCGGCCGAGCAAACCGCCCTTGGCGTTCTGCAGCTTGATCCACAACTGGTAGCCTTCGAGCGATGACTTACCGCCGTCGGCGAAGATCCCGCTGAGCGAAACCGACGTCCCGATGACGATCGGTTTCGCGTCGGCAGCACGCACGGCGGCACGCGCTGATGGCGGCGCGACGCAAAGCATCAGCGCGACGGCGCAAACGGCAACGGTGATACGGCGCGACAGTAGGCCTTGCAAACGCATGGATGCCCCCTCCGGCAAGTAGCCGAGAACTAGGGGACCGTACGGTCAGGACTCGACCGGTTCCTCGTCCAGGTCGAAACTCTCGACCTCATACCAGTTCGTACCGCTCTTGAGGGTCGCTTCCAGCGGTACCGTCAGCTCGAGCGCGTGCTCCATCTCGTGCTTGATCGCGGCGGCAACCGCCGGTAAGACCGCGCGTTCGACCTCAAAGATCAGCTCGTCGTGGATCTGCAAGATCATCGTGACGTCAGTGCCATAGCTTGCGAGACGGCGGTCGATGCGCACCATCGCGAGCTTCATGAGGTCGGCTGCGCTGCCTTGCAGCGGCGCGTTGGTCGCTTCCCGTTCCGCCGCGCCGCGCAGCGCGAAATTCTTCGCAGTAAGGTCGGGCATGTAGCGACGCCGGCCCAGAATCGTCTGTACGTAGCCGCGCTCGCGGCCTTCCGCAAGGCAGCGATCGATGTATCCGCGCACGCCGGGGAAGCGCGCGAAATACGCCTCGGTCATCGCGTGCGCCTGACCGCGATCGATCTCCAAGCGCTGCGCGAGGCCGAAGTCCGACATGCCGTAGAGCAGCCCGAAGTTCACGCTCTTCGCCATGCGGCGCTGGTTGGACGTCACGTCGGCGAACGGTCCGATCTCGAAAATGCGGCGCGCGGTGAAGTCGTGGATGTCCTGGTGATCCCAGAACGCTTCGCGCATCGCTTCATCGCCGGAAAGATGTGCCATCAGCCGCAGTTCGATTTGCGAGTAGTCCGCGGCGAGCAGCACGCGGCTGGGCGAGCCCGCCACGAACGCGCGCCGGATCTGTCGCCCGAGTTCGCTGCGCACCGGAATGTTCTGCAGGTTCGGGTTGACCGACGAGAGCCGTCCGGTTGCGGTGGAGGTTTGGTTGAGTACGGTGTGGAGCCGGTTGTCGCGTGGATCGATCAGCGTCGGGAGCACGTCGATATAGGTGTTCTTGAGTTTCGTGACCTCACGATACTCCAGCACCTGTGCGGCGATCGGAAAACTGCGCGCGAGCCCGGCCAGCACTTCGACACCGGTTGCGTAGCCGGTCTTGTTCTTGCCGCCGTGCGGCAGGCCGAGGTTGTCGAAGAGGATGCGTCCGAGTTGCTGCGGCGAGCCGATGTTGAACGTCTCGCCGGCCGCAGCGTAAATCGCGCCTTGCAGCCGTTCGATGTCGGCATCGACGCGCGCGCTCAAATCGACAAGCGCGGCCGGATCGAGCGCAATGCCGGCGCGTTCGATCTTCGCCAGCACCACGGCAACGGGAACCTCGACGTCCGTATAGAGGCTGAGTTGCTCGCGCCGCTCGAGTTCGACGCGCGCGACGCGGGCGATGCGTGAGGCCGCGTCGGCGGCCGCCGCGGCGTCGTCGGGCAGCGCGCGATGCAGGACCGCCGATGCAGCCTGCGAGGCGTCGATATACGTGCGCGCCGGGTCGAGCAAATGCGCGCCGATCATCGGGTCGTCCTCGATCGTGCGCGGTACGAGATCCAGTTTGCCGATCAGGGCTTTGGCGTCGTAGGCGACGAGATGCGGCACGCTGCTCCACAGCGCGGCGAACGCTTCGCCGATGGCGGCGTTCGCGAGCGCCCCACGACCGAACGCGAAGCCTTGCTCGTCTTCCTGGCTCACCCCAACGGCATCGCCGCGTAACGCGATCGCGACGCGCGGCGCCTGAGACGCGGCGCCCAAGCGCTCGATCAAGCGCGCGAAATCGGGCGGGTCGGTCGCCGCAACGTACGACACGTACGTCCCGCGCAGCGGTTCTTCGGTCGAAATCGGCGCGGCGTTCTCCGGCGGCGTCAGTTTCGCCAGCAGCGCCTTGAATTCGAGTTCGCGATACAGCGTATAGAGCGTGTCGTTTGACGGCGCCGTATACTCGGCGGCGTTCCAATCGAGAACGAGCGGCAGATCGCGCTTGATGATCGAGACGTTGCGGCAAGTGCGTGCCATCTCGCCATGTTCGCGCAGGAGCGCTTCGAGCTTCGCCGTGCCCGCGAGCTTCGGATCGGCGAGCAGGGCGTCGAGCGAACCGGCCGCTTTCAGCAGTTTGATGGCCGTTTTTTCACCGACGCCGGGAATGCCGGGCAAGTTATCCGACGGATCGCCCTTGAGGCCGCGATAGTCCGGCAGTTGATGGGGTTCGAGGTCGAAGCGCTCGCGCACGGCGGCGGCGTCATAGCGGCCGAGATCGGTGATTCCGCGGCGCGTCGTGAGTACGGTCGTCGTGTCGTCGACGGTCTGCAGCATGTCGAGGTCACCGGTCACGACGATCGTGTGCTGGCCGTCTTCGCCGGCGATGCGCGAGAGCGTCGCCATCACGTCGTCGGCTTCTTCGCCGTCGATCTCGAGCACCGGGATGGCGTAGCACGCCAGGATCTTGCGCACCAGCGCAAACTGGCCGCGCAGATCGTCGGGCATCTCGTCGCGATGCGCTTTGTAGGCGGGATACATCGCCACGCGTGCCGCCGGCAAACCCTTGTCGAATGCGGCGATGACGTGCGTGGGCTTTTCGTCGGCGATGAGTTTGGAGATCATCATCGTGAAGCCGTAGGCCGCATTGATCGGCATGCCGTGCGTCGTGGTCAGTGCCGGCAGCGCAAAGAATGCGCGATAGACGAGGCCGTAGGTGTCGAGCAACATCAAGCGCGCCGATTGGGGCAAGGGTAGCGCGCGTTCGCTCATTGCACGGTCAACGCCATCGACGCCGCACCGACGTCGCCGTCGTCGGTCATCTTGATGATCGAGAGCACATAGCGTCCGGCGTCGTGCGGCACCGGCACCTCGAACGTCGAACGATTGGTGCGGTCGACGCGCCACGTGAGGACGCGCGTTGCCGCCGCGACGATCTGGGTGTCGGTCGACGTCGACTGCGGCCGGTCCGTGCCGAAGATGTCGCCGGCGGTCGACTTCGCCGGTGCGACCCCGGTGTGCCACGGCGGATCGGTCGAGGCGAGGTTCTGCGTCGTCGTGCCCGCCGATGAGAGCACGCCCGGGATGTCGTCGAACGACGCGCCGCTCGAAGCGAGGCGATCGCTCACGCGAACGGCGAGCGTCGCATCCGAGTGGTCGTCGCCGTCGGCAATGGTAATCGTCGCTGTCGACGCCGGCGCGTAGAACGCGCGATCGGCGGTCAACGTCAGTTGGCGTTGGTGTCCGGGGCCGTCGACCACGAGCGGCAGCGATGCATCGACGAGCGCGCCGTCACGTACGAATGCCACGCCGGCTGCGAGCGCGCCGATCGTCTCCGGAAGCGCGAGCGACGTGCTCGCCGTGCCGTTTTGCGCCGGCACGACCGCCGGCGTCACGCCGCGCACGCTCTCCATCGTGATGAGCGCATCGCCGGTCGCGCCGGCGAGCGTGGCGCTGATGCCGGTGCGCTCGTTCGGCCGCTGGCGCGGGCGATCGAGCGTAATCTTCACATCGCCGCCGCTGCTCGCACTCTCGCCCGTCAGGGCCTGCGGGGCGACGGTGATCGCCGCCACGTCGACTGCCTGCCGGCCATCGACATCGGCTTGCGCCGTCACGAGGTTCATCCCGAGCGCGACGTTGTTAAACGCGACGCGGGCCGTGCCGTCGGCTCCGAGCGTCACGGTTGCATCTTGGATCGTCGGTCCGTGGCTGATACGCACGCGCACGCTCAGCCCGGCCGCGGGCGCACCGTCGAGTGCATCGAAACCGCGAACGTCGAACGTCGCCGGATCGGACACGTCGATGTTGTCCAGTAGCGGCGCGACCGCGAGTGCGATGCGCGCGTTCGGCGCGACGAGGTTGGCGCTGGCCGTCGACGGACCGCTCGTAGCCGCGACGCCGTACGTTGATGCGAGTCCGTCGGACGGTGCGGGGATCGCGACGTGCGCGATGCCGAGCGGATCGGTCTGCAACGTCGTGTCGACGATGGTCGTCACGCCCCACAAGGTCGATGCATCGCCGCCACCCGCCGGCTGCACGTGGGGCGAGCGCACGATGCGCACGCGAATATTTTCACCGGCCGCCGGAACGCCGCCGCGTTTTGCAGCCAGCGTGAGCGGAATCGGTGCTGCCGGCGCACATGCCGTCGAACATGGTGCGACGATGGAGAGCACCGTATCGCCGGCGCCGTCGATGTGGATCGTCGCTCCGCCGCTGGCCCCGGGAGTCGATGCAAGGATCGCAGCGTCTCCGGCCGGCGCGCCGGCGGGCAAATCGAGGTTCGCGGCAAAGGCGCCGGCGCGGTCGAGGTCGGCGTGCGCCGATGCGATCGTCTTGCCGTCGGCGACGATCGTCAACGCGACGTCGCCGGTCGCCGGGCGATAGACGTTGCCGTTGCGCCGGCGCGCGAAACCGACGACGCGCACGCTCTCGCCGGCGGTCGCCGAGGCGCGATCGGCGCGCACGCCGAGCACGGCGGACGGCGGCGGCGATTGCGGGAACAGCGAGACGAACGCCTGGCTCTTGCCCCATTCTGCCAGTGCGAACACCGCGTGCGCCGGAACGCGCGAGATGCCGTGACTGTCGGAGAGATCGTACGTGAAGTGCATTCCCACGAGGTAGGTGACGCGCATGCCGCGCAGCGCGCGGCCCGTCCCGAGATCCGCACCATAGACGAACGAACCTCCGGGAGATTCTTTCGCGATCAACCCGACGCGCGAGAGGTTGAGCCACACCTGTTGCACGGCGGTGCCGCGGCGCGCTTCGATCACGTAGAAGCCTTCGCGGTTGAGCAACGGGACGTCGACGTCGTTCGACGCAAACGTCAGCCCGGGCGGGGGGGTGAAGCGCCAGTGCGCTACGGGCTTGCGGTGCGAGGTATCGATCGCGCGCGGACGCGAGTTGGCGCCGGCCACGAGTACGTCGGTTGGATCGACGTCGTAGGCGGCAAAGTCGACGGCCGCTCCGCTGTACGTGTCGAGCCGGAGCGTGATGGGTTTCCACGGCACGGCAGCGTCGCGCGCGAACAGTGCGAAATAGTTATCCCACTTCCCGGAGTCCAGCAGCGGGCGCGCGGCACGCGCGGGAAACGTGGTCAAGCACATCAGAAGCAACGCCGCCAGTGCTGCAGCGAATCTACGGTTCGTAGCTGATCGTCCCCGTAATGAGGGGATCCGTCGTCCGGAATCCCACGGTGTAGATACGCATCTCGCCTTGCTTGAGCGCGCGGTGCGAGTTGGACACGCCGACGAACGCGCTCGATCCGCTATCGATCCCTTGGTAACGCCGGCTCTGCGCGCCGGTCAGGAAAAAGCGGCTTACGTCGGGCGTGAAGTCGCGCGGCAACTCGTTGGTCAGTTCGACCTTAGCAAGCACGTAGGTCAGGCCGCCGGCGGCGAGGCCGGGGCCGGCATCAGTACTGGGTATAAACCGGATCGTGACCACGCGAACATCGCCAACCCCCGCAATCGACGGTGCCGCAAGCGCCGGCGCCTCGCATGCGCCGACCGCAAGAGCAAGCGCAAGCGTGAAAAACGTGCGGTTCCACATTCATATTGCGGTTTCGGCGGCCCCAAAGGCGCGTCCCGTTGCGAGGCAGAAGGCGAAATAGTGGACGAAAAGCGCCCCAACCGGAATTCCACCAACGCGCCCTGCCGCTCGTGCGGCAGCGACGATCGCACGCGCGTTGCGCGCGACGTTCGGACGGCCGGCGCGACGTTCCAAGTGATCGTGGCCTGCGCCACCTGCGGCCACGCGTTCGCAGCGCTCTCACGCAATTGATGCGCGCGCCGGTGCGCGCCGCGCTCTGCGCCGCGCTCGCCGCGGTCGCGCTGCTGGGGGCGGGGGCGCCGCCCACGCCGGTGCCGTACCGCATCGACGTCACGAAGATTCAGCCGAAGGCGCTTCTGCCGAAGGTCGTGCTGCACACCGAGTTCATCGTCGCGATCAACAAGCTCGGTCAGGTCACGCACGTGATCTCGGGCAAACTCTCAAAAGATAAGACCTACAACCTGCAAACCTACGGCAATGCCATGCAGGCGTTCATTCGCACGGCCGACGGGAAGGCGATCTCCGGTAGCTACCGGCTGACGTATGACTACAATCCGAAGACCGCGCGCGTGCACCGCGAAGTCGAACTCGTCAAGGCCGGCGGCGTGGATCCGAACGCGTTGGGCGCGGTGAACAAAATGCTCGAGGACGTTCAGAGGCACGGCAAGCCGCCGGCCAAGCCCGTAGCCGGGTCTTCTCCCGGCCCCGGGCGTAGCGCGCAGATGACGCCCGGGCCGCAGCCGTCGGGAAATCTCCATCTTCCCGACCTGCAGCAGATCACTAAGACGCCGCCGCCGTGAGCGCGCGCGACCGCGGCAAGAAGCGCGGTCCCACGGAGTCGCTCATGGACTTCTTCGTTCGCACGCGCAGCGGAGCCGATCCGTCGATCGATCGCGACGTCGAGCGTTCGTGCACGTCAAAGCAGCCGTACGCCAGCGAAGATGAAGCTCGCGCCGTCGCCGCGATGAACGGGATGAAGCTGTTCACCTATCACTGCCGTTACTGCGATTTCTGGCACTTAACGCGCCGCCCGACGTCGGGCAACGCGCAGATCATCGACGACTAGCGGGGCGCGGCGCCGGGCTTGCCGCGGTTGGCGGGTTCGTACATCCACGCATCGTCGAACTCGAAAATCTCGAACCAGTTCCAGAGGTCCGGGCGCTCGGCCAGGCTCGGGTTCGCGGGCAGCACTTGCGCGCGGTGCTCGTCGTCGCGAATGCGCCTGTTCACCAGCATGTCGTTGAGGCCGGCGTACGTTGAGGCATCGGTGTTGGCGTGTAGCCAGCGCACGACGTCGTCGTCGGATGTTGCGTTACGCACGGCGTCGGTGAACTGCTCTTCCGTTATGCCCAGCCCTTCGAACACGTAGCCCGAGATGCCGGGCTGAATCTTGTAGGGTCCGAGGGTGCCCTGGATCTTGGCGCGCGTCTTATCGATGGTGCGGGCCAGAAAGTAGATCCCGCCCAGCATGTCCCGCGCCGGCCGCGGCGGGTGCTCCCGGAGGTCGGCGTCCGGATACGGGAGCGTCTCGTTCTGCTGCACGCCGCAGCCTACGGCGGGCCCGCAGGGAAACCTTCGCTCCAGGGGACAACGCCGTGCCTATGCGTTACGTTTCCTATTCCGACGCGTCGGGCAAACCGCGTCCCGGTGTCATCGAGGGCGACTCAATTCGTCCCTTCGGCGCCGAAGTCGCCTCGCTCGATGCCTTCGTCAAAATGTCTCCGGCCGACCGCAAAGCGGCGGTCGCCAAACTCGGTGCAGCCATCCCGGCCAAGGGCGTCAAGCTGCACGCGCCGCTGCATCCGCAGAAGAACGTCTTCTGCGTCGGCCGCAACTATCTCGCGCACGCCGAGGAGGGGGCGAAGGCGCTCGGCCAGGAGCTAAAGCTCCCCGACGTGCCGACGTACTTCACGAAGGCCCCGACCGCGATCGCCGGCCCCGAGCAAGCCCTCGAACTCTCGAGCGACGTCTCGCCGATGTACGATTGGGAAGCCGAGCTGGCGGTGATCATCGGCACGACCTGCCGCGACGTGCCCGAAGCCGACGCGCTCTCCATGGTGTTCGGTTACAGCGCTCTCAACGACGTCACCGCGCGCGACCTCCAGCGTTCGCACTTGCAGTGGTTCAAGGGTAAATCGCTCGATAACACGTGTCCTCTCGGACCCTGGATCGTCGACGCTGCCGACATCGGGGATCCGCAAAAGCTCGAAATCATGCTGCGCGTCAACGGGGTCGAGAAGCAGCACTCCAACACGTCGAAGATGATCTTCAACGTCGTGCAAATCATCTCGAATCTCTCGCAAGGGCTCACGCTCGAAGCGGGCGACGTGATCGCGAGCGGAACGCCGGAAGGCGTCGGCTTCGCGCGCACGCCACCCGAATTCCTCAAGGACGGCGACGTGATGGAAGTCGAGATCGAGAAGATCGGCATCCTGCGCAACGCCATGAAGATCGGGCCAACCAAGAAGTAACCTCTCTGCGCAGCTACGACGTCGTCGTTGCGGGCGGCGGTGCGGCCGGAGTGGCCGCTGCCGTCGCCGCTGCGCAAGCCGGCGCGTCGGTCGCGCTCGTCGAACGCGCCGCCTACCTCGGCGGCGCGGCGACGCACAGTAACGTGCTGACGTACTGCGGGTTCTGGACGCAAGCCGATCCGGCGGTGCAAATCGTGCGCGGCGTCGGCGCCGAAGTGTTGCGCGAAATCGAGACGCTCGGCGGCGATGCGACGCCGGTGCGGACGCCCTCGAACGTCGTCATCGCGCTGCTGGATCCCGAGATCGTGAAGTTCGCCCTCGATCGCATCTGTGAGCGCGCCGGCGTCGATGCGATCCTGCATTCCACGCTGACCGGCACGACGCTTGCCGGCGGCCGCGTCGCATCGGTCGCGGTGTACGATCACGGCGGCACGTCGTCGATCTCGGCGCAAGCGTTCGTCGACGCGAGCGGCGATGCCGATCTCGCGGCGCGCAGCGGCGCGGGCGTGCGCTACGGCGGCATCGACGGCGCCGTGCAGAACGGCACGCTGGTCGTGCGCTTCGGCGGCATCACCGCGGACGCGGATACGAGTCGCGCCGCTTGGGAACGCGCGGTGCGCGCGGCCAAGGCGCGCGGGCTCGACGCGCTCACCAAAGAGCATGGACTCGTCATCCGCATTCCGGGCTCGAACGACGTCGTCGCCTATCTCGCCGACGAAGCATACGACGTGCGCGATGCGCGCGACCACGCCGCCGCCGAACGCCGCGGTCGCCGCCAAGCTTGGCAGTTGCTCGAAGCGATCCGGACCCTACCCGGCCACGAGGCCGCCTACATCGTGACGACCGGACCCACGATCGGCACGCGCGAATCGCGCCACGTCATCGCGCGGCGGCCGCTCACCGAGGGCGAGGTGGTAGGCGGCGCGCGTTTCGCCGACGCAATCGCACTCGGCGGCTGGCCGGTCGAACACCATCCGGGGCCCGGATTGCCCAATCGCTGGATCCGTATCCGCGACGACGGCGCCTACGAAATACCGCTCGGCACGCTGCAAAGCGCGACCCACGCTAATCTCTTTGCCGCGGGCCGCACGCTCGACGCCGACCGCTACGCGTTCGCCTCGCTGCGGGTGATGGGGACGGCCTTCGCCACCGGCCAGGCGGCAGGCGTCGCCGCGGCGCAGTGTGCACGCGACGGCGAAAGCGATGCCGGGCGCGTTCGCGTTGAACTGGTACGTCAAGGCGCGCTGATCGCTGCGCCGCAACCCGAAGGGAGTCTTCCGTGACGAAGCGTCAGCAGTTCCTCGGCGGCGTCGCCGCCATCGGCGCCGCGGCCGCAGTGCCGGGACCCGCCCGCGCACAGAGCGCGAAAGCGTTGACGATCGGCTACGTTCCCTCGACGCTTTTCGCGCCGGTCTTCGTCGCGCAAGAACGCGGCTATCTGCGCGACGCCGGCTTTAACGCGACGCTCACGCCGATCGTTGCCGGGCAAGACGCAATGGCGCTGGTCGCGCAAAGCCAGATGGACGTAGCCACCGCCGGGCTCTCGGCGGCGTTCTTTAACGCGATCAATCGCGCGCTCGATGTGAAGTTCGTCGCGTCCACCGGCTACCAGCCCGCGAAGGGTCACCCGACGGCGCTGATGATGCGGCAAGACCTCTATGACGCCGGGGCCCACGATGCGAGCGGGCTGAAGGGCAAAACCGTCGGCTGGCTCGGCAATGCGGGCGCGACGTCGGGCTACTACGTCGCGCTGATCTTACGCAAATTCGGCCTGACGATGAAAGACATTGCGGCCGTCAACATCGCCGCACCCGATCAAGAAGTCGCGCTCGAGCGCAAAGCCGTCGATGCGATGTTCTGCGCGGCGCCGTTCACCGCGCTCTTTGCGGAGAAAAAGCTCGCGCAGATCGTCGGGAGCGCGCCGGTCGGCATCGCCGGCACCGGGATCTTCTTCGGTCCGACGCTGCTCAATGACCCGGCCGCGGCAAGCGCGGTGATGAAAGCGTTTCGCAAGGGTGCGAGCGACGTCGCCGGCACCGGCTACTACACACCTGCGAACCTCGCGGCGATGGCGAAGTACACGGGCCAGCCGGTCGACTTGATCAAGACGACCGATCGCTACGATTTCAAGCCCGATCTGCGCATCGATCAGACGACGTTGACCGATATGCAGAACGAGTTCATCAACCAAGGCATTCTGGCGTACAAGACGGCACTGCCGGATTCCCGACTGATCGGAAAGTTCTAACGTGCGCACGCGCGCCGCAATCCTCCACGAACTCGGTCTTCCGCAGCCGTACGCACGCAGCCGCCCGCTGCGCATCGAAGAGATCGAGTTCGATTCGCCCGGCCCGGGCGAAGTCGTGGTGAAAATTGCGAGCGCCGGGCTGTGTCACTCCGATCTCTCCAACCTCAACGGGACGATGCCGAAGGACACGCCGCTCGCGCTCGGTCACGAAGCGGCCGGCATCGTCGAAGAGATCGGCGCGGGCGTCACCTACGTGAAGCCCGGCGACCATGTGATTTTCGCGTTTGTTGCGATGTGCGGATCGTGTGCGATGTGCGTCGCCGGCAAGCCGGCGCTGTGTATTCCCGGTCATGCCGCAAATCGAGCCGGCGGCGTCCTGCGCGGCGGAACGCGCTTCCGTCTGCACGGGAAACCGGTCTACCATCACCTCGGCGTCACCGCATTCGCCGAACGCACGGTGTGCGCCGAAGAATCGCTGGTAAAGATTCCCGATGACGTACCGCTCGAATTCGCCGCCGTGTTCAGTTGCGGCGCGCTCACCGGCCTCGGCGCCGTGTTCAACGTCGCGCACGCGCAGCCCGGGATGACGATCGCGATCTTTGGCGCCGGCGGCGTCGGCTTGATGGCACTTCTGGGTGCGGTGTGCGCCGGCGCAACCGCAATCGTCGTCGACCCGCTGGCGAACAAACGCGCCTTAGCGCGCGAACTTGGCGCAGCCCTGACGATCGATCCGAACGCCGGCGATCCGGCCGCGCAGATCAACGCGGCACTCGGCATTCCCGGCGTCGATATCGCGATCGAAGCGACCGCGCACGCACCGGTCGTGCTCGCGGCACTCGCGGCGACGGCCCCCGGCGGCACGGCCATTGCGCTCGGGATCTCCAACCCGACGGCCACCGTTCCGCTCGCGCCGCTCACGCTGGTCGGTTCGGAACGGACGCTGCGCGGCAGTTTCATGGGCGCGTCGGTCCCCCGGCGCGACATCCCCAAGTATATCGGCCTCTGGCGCAGCGGCAAACTGCCCATCGAGCGACTCCTCAGCGGGACGGTCGGCCTCGACGGGCTCAACGAAGCGTTCGACCGGCTCGCCGCGGGCGAGGTAATTCGCACGATGTGCATCGCATAGGGGTGAAGTCATGAAAATCGCCGTCCCCCGCGAGCGCGCTCCGGGCGAGCGCCGCGTCGCCCTCGTTCCGGACACCGCCGGGAAATTCGTCAAGGCCGGAATCGCCGTCGCGATCGAACACGACGCCGGGAGCGCCGCCGGTTTCCTCGATGAGGCCTATGCGGCCGCCGGTGCGACGATCGCCGCCGACGAGGCAGCGACGTTGGCCGGCGCCGACATCGTCGTGCGCGTGAATAAGCCCACCGACGCCGAGCTGAACGGGCTCAAACGCGGCGCGATCATCGTCGGGTTCCTCGCACCGCTCGGCGACCCGCGTTCGGTCGAGCGCTATGCGCTGCGCGGACTGACTGCCCTCAGCATGGATGCGATTCCGCGCACGACCAAAGCGCAAGCCATGGACGCGCTCTCCTCACAAGCGAACATCGGCGGCTATAAAGCCGCGTTGATCGCGGCGAATACGCTGGCCAAGTTTTTCCCGATGCTTACGACTGCGGCCGGCACGATCAAGCCGGCGCGGGCGCTGATCATCGGCGCCGGCGTTGCGGGCTTGCAAGCGATCGCAACGTGCCGCCGGCTCGGCGCGGTCGTCACCGCATACGACACGCGACCCGTCGTCAAAGAACAAGTGCAATCGCTCGGCGCGAAGTTCCTTGAAATCGATGTCGGCGAGAGCGGCGAGGGCCAGGGAGGCTATGCGCGCGAGCTCTCACCCGAGGCGATCGAGAAACAACGGCTCGGGATGATCAAAGCGATCGGCGCGTCGGATGTCGTGATCACGACCGCGGCCGTGCCGGGCCGGCGCGCGCCGATTCTCATCACCAAAGAAGCCGTTGCGGCGATGGCACCTGGCAGCGTGATCGTCGATCTGGCGGCTGAAACCGGCGGCAATTGCGAACTCACGGTGACGGGCGAGACGATCTCGAGCCCCAACGGCGTCACGATTGTCGGCACAACGAATCTTCCATCGACGGTGGCAACCGATGCCAGCCAGCTCTATTCGAAAAACGTACAGACGCTGCTGGAGTACTTCATCAAAGATGCCGCGATCGTGCTCGACATGACGGACGAGATCATCGCCGGAACGACGCTCGTGCACGACGGTACCATCGTGCACAAGCCGACGCTCGACGCACTCGCGGACGCAAAGGGAAGCGCATGACCGACCATCTGCTCACCGAGATCACGGTCTTCATCCTGGCCGTCTTCGTCGGCATCGAAGTGATCGGCCGCGTGCCGAGCACGCTGCACACGCCGCTGATGTCGGCGACGAACGCGATCCACGGCATCGTGCTCGTCGGTGCGATCCTGGTTGCAGGTTTAGCGTTCGCGCCGCTCGGCCCGGTCGTGGGCTTCATCCTGATCGTGCTCGCTTCGCTCAACGTCTTCGGCGGATACACGGTGACGGAGCGGATGCTCGCGATGTTCAGGCCGCGCCCGGTCGTCGCAAAGAAGGACGACTAGCGTGGAAGCAGTCGCACAATACGCGACGTGGTACAACGTCGCGTACCTGATTACGGGGATCCTGTTCATCCTCGGCCTCAAGTACATGAGTTCCCCGAAGACCGCGCGCTTCGGGAATCGTCTCTCGATGGCCGGCATGGTCGTCGCGCTCGTCGCGACGTTTGCGCAAGGCGTCGTGCAGTGGCCGGTCATCATCGGCGGACTCGTGGTGGGCGCCGCGGTCGGCATCTATTTCGGCAAGGCCGTCAAAATGACCGCAATGCCGCAAATGGTCGCAATCTTCAACGGTTGCGGGGGCGGAGCGGCGGCGCTCGTCGCGATGGGCGAGCTGATGAAGACGCTCGCCGTGGCCAACGGCAACCCCCTGCCGGTTGACTTCACGTTCACGACGATGCTCACGGCCGTCATCGGCGCGCTGAGCTTCTCGGGCTCGATCATCGCGTTCCTCAAGTTGCAAGAACTGATGACGGGCCGGCCGATCACCTATCCGGGCCAGCAAGTCGTCAACGCGGTCGTGCTGCTTGGGATCCTGTTCGCTTCGTTCATCGTGATCGCCAACGGCCCCAACGTGCTGATGCACTTCGGCGTCGCATTGATCCTTGCGCTGGTGCTCGGCGTGCTCTTCGTGCTGCCGATCGGCGGCGCGGACATGCCGGTCGTGATCTCGCTGCTCAACTCGTTCACCGGTCTCGCGGCGGCATCGACCGGCTTCGTGCTCAACAACAACGTGCTGATCATTGCGGGCGCGCTGGTGGGTGCTTCGGGTACGTTGCTGACGCTCTTGATGGGCAAAGCGATGAACCGCTCCGTCACCAACGTGCTCTTCGGCGCGTTCGGTTCGGTGCACGCGTCGAGCGCGGCGGCGGGCGGCGCGAGCAGCGCCGAAGTTCGCTCCGTAACGGCTGAAGATACGGCCGCCCTGCTGGCGTACGCAACGCAAGTGATCATCGTTCCGGGCTACGGCATGGCGGTCGCGCAAGCGCAGCACTCGATCCGTGAACTCGAGGATTTGCTCGAGAAGCGCGGCGTCGAGGTGAAGTACGCGATCCATCCGGTCGCCGGACGCATGCCCGGTCACATGAACGTCTTGCTCGCCGAAGCCAACGTACCGTACACGTCGCTCTACGACATGGACGACATCAACCCGGAGTTCGAGCGCACGACCGTCGCGCTCGTGGTCGGCGCGAACGACGTGACGAATCCGGCGGCGCGCACCGACAAGACTTCACCGATCTACGGGATGCCGATCCTCGACGTCGACAAAGCGGAGAACGTCATCGTCCTCAAGCGTTCGATGAAGTCCGGCTTCGCCGGTATCGACAACCCGCTCTACGAGAACCCGAAGACCGCGATGCTCTTCGGCGATGCGAAAAAGTCGATCGACGCCGTCAACAACGCACTCAAAGCGCTCTAGCGAGCCAGCTTCGACCCTTCGCGTAGAGCGCGTCGACGGCTGCACCGGTCAATCCGGGCAGGCCGTTTTTCACGCTCGCACCGCCGGCTTGTTGCACGTATGCGAGGTGCCGGTAGCCCGGCGGATACGCATCGAGAATGCTCGCGTCGAGCGCCGGGAAAGGCGCGCCGTTTAGCATATCGAGCCGGTCCCGCTCGTAGATTACGGCGCGATCGGCGAGCCACCACCGGCCGGCGTCCTTGTACCAGCAGTCGTAAAAGCGGCCCCAGCACGTGACCTCGCACGGCGCGCCGTGCAAGGACCCGCGGACCTGGATCGTCATCTTCGTTTGCGAGACGGCCCGGTCACCTTCCCCGTCAACGTCGACCGAGATCGCACCCAGCATGTGCACCGCGCCCGGAACCGGGGCACCCCACGCGTGTTTATTGTGCGCGACGAAGTCGTCGGCGGTGCCCTGGAACCACGTCGTGGACATCATGCCCTGGGGTCCCCAAATCGCGCGCAGACGCTCCCAGTTGCCGGAATCGCGAAACACGACCCAGTCTTGGATGTGCGCGGCGATGGCAGTGCGATCTTCAAGCATCAGCGTGCTCGCGTGTAGATGAGCTCTTGCGCCGGAAAGGTCGGAAACGGCATGTACTTCGCGGCGACGTCGACTTGCGGCTGGACGGCTGAGGCAACCAGCTGCTCCCCGAATCGAACGCGGACCATCGACGACACGACCGTGGCATCGGCCGGCGTATACTTCTCGAGAATCTCCGCGCTCTGCGCTTGATTCTCTTTCTTATTGGCCCACTGCGCGGTCTCGCGCATCACGGCCACGAAACGGTCCAGCACGTCCGGATTGTCCTTCGCCCACTGTGCGGTCGTGAACCAGCCGGCGATCAAAAAGTCTTTCGCGACGGCATCGTATGGATAGCCGAGAAGATGCTCGGTCTTCTTCGCGAGTGAGAAGTATGGTTCGTTCATCAACGCGCCGTCGACGCGGCCGGTGCCCAGCGCCGTCGGCATGACCGAATAGCCCATTTCGACGAATTTTACGGTCGATTGATCGCCGCCGTGCTGGTCGATCCACGCGCGGGTTGCATATTCCGTCAACGTGCCCAGACCCGCGGTGCTCAGCGTCTTTCCGTTGAAGTCCTTGCCCGTCTGGAGCGGCGAGTTCGGGGCGACGAACAGTCCGCTGTTTTTCGCACTCTGCGTCCACACGGCACCCGCGGCGACCAACACGAACGGGATCTTCTTAACGTGTGCGATCGCCAGCGGAACGAGGCTCGCAAAGCCGATGTCCGTAGCGTTCGACGCAACGCCCGAAGCGATCGCGCTGCCGCTCTGAACGCTTTGGATATCGACGTCGATTCCAGCCTTCGCGAAAAAACCCATATCTTTAGCATAATACACTTGCGCGCCGTTCTCGATCGGCGACGTCATGATGCGAAGATGGGCGGTGGTTTGCGACCGTACCGGATAGGCCGCACCGGTCAATACACCGACGGCCAAAAGCATGGCAACCGCAAAGCGTAGCATTCGGTAGATCATGGATGGGTGGGGGCGGCTTGTCAAGAAGCGGCAGCCATGAAACTCCTCGCCTTGCTGCTCGCAGGCCTCGTATCCGGTACCGGGCTCGGAGCCGTTCCCGCATTCGCCGACGACGCCTCGGCGTGCAACAACGCCGGCTTTCTCGCGACCCAGCACGCGCACGCCAATCACGCTGAGGTGACGTTCTGCGGAACGGTCGTGCGCTTACGGCCGGCCAAACATACCCGCAGCGGCTGGCACCGTTACATCTACGTCGACGTGGGTCACAACGACCGCGTCGAGATCGATGCGAACCTCGACGAGATGGGGAACTTCCCGGTTACGGTCGGCGAACGCGCCGTCGTTATGGGCGAATACTACTATGATGAGGACGGCCGCGAGGGCGTGCACTGGACGCACCACACGGACCGCGGCCCGCACCCGCCGGGCTACCTCACGTTAAATGGGACGACGTACCGTTAAAAGCGCTACGAGCCGGACCAGATAAAGTCTTTGGCGGGGAACGCGTGCGGAATGACGCCGTACTTCGCGGCCGCGTCGATGAGCGGCTGCCAATCTTTCGGATTGGTCGACGTCGCCGCGCCGACCCGCGGCATGGTCTGGTATATGCTCATCGGAACCTTGGTCAGGTCCGACATCATCGGCGCGGTTTCGGCCGGATGACCGTTGGCGAACTTCGCCGCGTCGTACATCACGCGCACGAAGGTGCGAATGACGTCGGGGTGCTTCGCGGCATAGTCGGTCGTCGTGAACCACCCGGACAGCACGAAGAACGGCGCGATCGCATCGTAGGGCACGCTCACGGCACGCACTTTCCCGCTCGACAACGCCTCCGCAAGCGGTGGGTAGAGGATGAACGCCGCGTCGACGCGATGTTCGACGACGGCCGTCAACATCGCGGAAACCGGCAGCTCCACGAAGTGGACGGAGTGCGAATCGCCGCCGTTCTTTTCGAGCCACGTATCGACTGAGACCGTGCTCAAATCGTTGAGCGCCGAAACGGCGATGGTCTTGCCGTCAAAGTCCTTCCCGGACTCGTACGGGGAATTCGCCGCAACGACCAACTTTGCAAACGGATTTTTTGTCTCGTGCACCACCCCGGCCGCAATGACGACGAGCGGCAGATTGCGCAGATGCGCGTTCATCAACGAGAGCAGGCTCGACTTTCCGATTTCGTAGGCGCCCGATGCTACCGCCGCCGCCGTAGCGGCGCCGCTATTCGTCGGCATCGATTGCACGTCGAGGCCCGCTCGCGCGAACATGCCGGTACGAATCGCGTAGACGAGCGGCGTGATGTCGTCGGTCTGCACCCCGGCGACGCGAACCGTGGTCAACACCGGCTGCTCGGCCGTCGCGGACGCGCTGCCGACCGAGATGAGGGCAAGGGCGAATACCGCCGCTCGTGCGATTACGTGCATCTCAATGCCCCGAAAGCGGTCCGCCGCCGGGACCGCTCACGGCCGTCCACGTGCCCTTCGGCGGATCCCAACGCATGACGATCAGGTTCTTCTCGGTCAATCCGCGCTGACTGCCGTCCCGAAAATCATACTCGCCGTCGATGCCCACGAATCCATGCAAGCCGGCGATGTAGCTGCGAATCTGTTCGGCACTCGCATCCGGACCCAGCGCGCGCAACGCGTCGACCACGATCAAGAGCGGATCCCAAGCCGTGCTTTGCGAGACGTCGGGGACGATGCCCATCGCTTTGAATGAATCGTAGAACTGGGCCTGGACGACCTTCGCTTTGGGCGTCGCGGCCACGTGCGCGAGAAATGGGAGTCCGGGAAAGAGCAGGTCCGCGGGCATAAACGACGCGTACTGCTTCATCTGCGCGTAGGTCATATTCGCGTTGCCGGTGGCAATCGGCACGTCGAGTCCGACCTGCTTCACACCTTGCAGCAGGGTTCCCATCGGTGTGCCCGCGGCGTAACACACGATGACTTGCGCGCCGCTCGCTTTGAGGCGTTCCATTTGAGCGCTCACGCTGAGGTCGCTAACGGTAAAATGCTCGTGATCGACGACGCTCAAGCCGGCCGTCTTGTTTTCCGGAAGTTCCAAGGCGTTGGCAAACGCCTCATCGGCATCTTGGCCCGACGCATCGGTTGAGGTGATGAGGCCGACCTTTTTCCACCCCCGCGATACGAAATACCGATAGAACGCAACCGCAAAGCCGGCCGTGGATGGACTGCTCGAAAACGTGAAGCTGCCGGCCTTCGGATGGATCGCCGGCGAAAAGCAATACTGTACCGGACCGTTCGCCACGAGCGGCGCGACCGCGAGACACATTGCTGCGAGCGACGGCCCGAGGATGACGTTCGGCCTGCCTTCGAGCGATTGGTTCGCGGCTTGCACGGCATTCTGCGGACTGGAGCCGTCGTCGTGCACGATGAAGTGTATCGGACGGCCGCGAATCCCGCCGTCCTTGTTCACCGCCGTTTCCATCGCGGTGAGCGCGTCTTGCTGCGACTTGCCGATGAACGTACCCGGGCCGGAAAGTGGAATGATCACGTTGAGGTTGATGGGATCGCCGGCAGCGGTCGCGGAGGCAACGCACGCCAGCGCCACGGCCAACGCCGCAGCGCTCGCGGCAAACGTCTTTTGAAGTCGGATCATTTCGTAGCCTTTCATTTGACGAGGACGTGAACGAGGACGGCTAGCGGCGCCGGGCCGCGACGGCATCGACCAGTGTCGAGGCCAGGGCAAGAAATGCGAGCGCGAACATCGCGGTCGTGCCGAGGAGTACGTTCGCGTAGTGGAACGGAACGCAGCCGACCATCACGATGGCTGCCAGCACCACGAGGATTCGCGAGCGCTTCGAGTAGATCGCGGCATACCGCTTGCGGCTCATCAGCACGAAGAAGACGTAGTAGACGATGCCCGCCAGCTCGTATGGGTAGCCGGCTTGGATCACGGCGTTCACGTCAGATCCTCCAGCCGGCAGCGTTCCAGGTTGGGTTGAACGCGTTCGGCGCGAAGCCTCGCAACGCCGTTCGATACGCGTAGATATAGGAGGGGTCGAACAGGTACACGATCGGCACGGCGGCCGCGACGCGATGCTCGATTGCTGAATACAGCGCCTTGCGCTCTGCTGGCGATGGTGCGACCAGCGCGCGGCGTTCCAGCGCGTCGACCTGCGGATCGCACCAGCGCATCACATTTGCCGAACCGTCGCACGTCAGCAGAAAACTGTCGTCGGGATCGGCACCCATCGGCCACGGCACGTAGGCGAGATCGAATGCGCCCGATGCGAGCGCGCCGCCGGCGGACTTCGGCAAGAACAGCTTCGCGTTGGTTACCGACTTCAGCGTCAGGTCGATGCCGCGCGCATGCAGCGCCCGTTCGATGAACGCCGCCACGCGCACGCCGGTCTGACTTTCGGGAAATTGCACGTACGTCAGCGCGAGACGCCGGCCGGCTTTCGCACGCACGCCGTCCGGGCCGCGCAGCCAGCCGGCCGCATCGAGCAGGCGGTCCGCCGCGGCGGGATCGAACGCCGGCAGATGGACCGCCGGATCGCGCGCCCACGAACCGAGCGGTTGCGCGGTATCGACGACCGGATAGCGTTTGAACGTGATCTTGTCGCTGATCGTCCGGCGATCGATCGCGGCGGCAATCGCGCGGCGCACGCGCACGTCGTCGAGCGGCGGATGCGTGGTGTTGAGCGCAACGCCGGCGATGAGCGCGAGCGGCACGTAGGTGAACGCGATGCCGGCGCGGCCGAGCATCGCCTGCTGCTGGACGGGCGAAATCAGGTTCCAGTCGAGTGCGCCGCTCAAGAGCGAGGTGAAGTTCGTTCCCGGATCGGGAACGACGCTGATCTCGAGCCGCGTAGCCCGCGGCGTACCGTTCCAATAGGCGGTGTTCGCTTCATAGACAAGCCGCTCGCCGCGCTCCCACGAGACGAAACGGAACGGGCCGTCACCGACCGGCGCGCCGCCGAAGGCAGCGTGGTCGAGCCGCGTTTCCTTGGCCAGCAGATGCGCCGGCAACACATATTGCGGCGCCGTGCCGTAACTGAACAACGTCGCGACCGCCGGCGCCCAGGGCGACTTGAGCACGATGCGCACCGTTGCATCGTCGATGCGCTCGGCGTGGGCGACGCGCTCGTAGCCTTCGCGCGAACCGACCGGATTGCGTGGATCGACGATCGCGTGCAGCGTGAAGAGCACATCCGCGGCGGTGACCGGCACGCCGTCCTGCCAGCGCACGCCGCGGCGCAGGTGGTAGACGATCGTGCGCCCGTCGCGCGAGAGATCGCCGTTCGCAACCGTCGGAATGCGCGCCAGCAACACGGGCACCGGACGGCCGTGCGCATCGATGTCGATGAACGGGTCGAACGCTAGCCGCGCGAGTTGCTGCTCGACGCTGTTGGCGTCGACGTGCGCGAAGAGCGGATCGAGCGTTTGCGGATCCGCCGCGATCGCAAAACGGACCGCGGTCGACGGAGCGGTCGCGACCGTCGTACCGGTCGGCGTGCAGGCGGCAACCGCCGCCAACAGCACGGCGACGCCCGCTCGCCGGAGCTGCGCGATCACTTCGCCCGGGTGACGCGGGCGCGCGTTTCGAGCCGGCCGATCAGCACGTTGGCCCCAACGGCCAGGATGAAGATCAAGATCAGCGACGCGTACATCTGCGGAATGCGAAAGTGGTTGTACTCATCGATCGTGAGGAAGCCGATGCCGCGGTCGGAGAGCTTGATCTCGCCAAGCAGTACGCCGATGATCGCAAGCCCGAGGCCTAGCCGCATGCCGTTGACGATCGCCGGCACCAGCGCCGGCAGATACACCTTGGCGATCATCTGCGCGCGCGAAGCGTTGAAGCTGCGCCCGACGCGCACGAACACGGGATTGATTTGCCGCACCGCCGCGGCCACCGTCAGCGCAACGGGAAAGAACGCCGAGAGCGCGCCGAGCGCGGCCTTCGACGGCGGCCCGACGCCGAACAGCAGAATCGCAATCGGAAAGAACACGATCTTCGGCGCGGCCGCAATCCCGTCGAGATACGGGCCGACCGCCGCGCGCAGCCACGGCCGCGCGCCGATGATGATGCCGGCGAGAACCCCGGCCGCCGTCGCCACGAGGAATCCGACGGCGATCTCCGCCACCGACACCGCCAGGTTCGTGTAAGTCGCCGGATCGCCGAGCATCGCAACGAACGCCGTCGCGATCTCACCCAGCGGCGGAACGACGCCGGCGTAGAGCAGATGCGAGCGCGCCAGCGCCTCATAGGCCGCCAGCACGGCGACGACCGTGATCGCTTGAATCGCGAAGACGCGACGCCGCTCGCTCACGCCGGTCGCAGGCGCCGCTCGACGCGGTCCAGGAGCCACAACAGCGCAACCGAGATAGCGATGATCACCATGATCCCCGCATACATCTGCGGGATGTCGTACTGCGCGTAGTAATCGGAAATCACGCGGCCGAGGCCGCCGAAGTCGATCAAGAATTCCAGGCCGATCGTATTTACGAGCGAGTAGATCAACGCCAGCCGAATGCCGGTGACGATCGACGGCACCGCGGCCGGAAACGCGATCAGCCAAAACGCCTGTTTCGGCGTCGCATTGAAGCTCTGCCCGACGGCCCGGAGCACGGCCGGCACGAACAACATGCCCGTGCGCGTCTGAATGATGATCGGCAACACCGCGGTGATCGCACCCATGATGATGATCGTCGCGCTCGTGCGATGGAACACCACCAGAAAGAGCGGATAGAGCAGCACGATCGGCGCCGCGAACAAACTGCC